>Ga0335084_10008733_pt1 | contig 10104 bp, 6 predicted proteins | sample Lox_Sample_44_FD_206721 | JGI IMG/M metagenome (GOLD analysis project Ga0335084, IMG submission 206721) | Soil microbial communities from Loxahatchee National Wildlife Refuge, Florida, United States - Lox_Sample_4.4 | ecosystem: Environmental > Terrestrial > Soil > Wetlands | place: USA: Florida... | reverse complement strand
TGGCCGATCTGAAATCAAAAATCAGAATCTGCAATCGCCCTAGTCCTTCAACATCCCACGCTGCGCAATCCCGATGTTATCCCGCGTCGAGTTTTTCACCATGTACATCATGCCGTCAGCCTGGCGGATGACGTCATGCGCGGACCGCGCATCATGCGGATACGTCGCCACTCCAATCGACGCCCGCACATTCAGATTCAATCCCTCTTCCCGGCAGAACTCGCTGGCCCGCAGCGCGTCGCGCAAACGTTTCGCGACGACCAATGCCTGATCCTTTCCCGTCTGCGGCAGCAGCACCACAAACTCGTCGCCCCCGTAGCGGAACGCGAAATCAATCAACCGCAGCTGCGCCTTTACCAGATACCCAATCTCCGCCAGCAGCTTGCTTCCGATCAAGTGCCCGTGCGTGTCATTCACCGACTTGAAATGATCCAGATCAATAAAGAGGATGCTGAATTCATATCCAAACCGCGATGACCGGTACACCTCGGTCTCCAGCGTCTTATAAAGATGTCGCGCGTTGTACAGCCCGGTGCAGTCATCGGTGATCGTCAGTTCCTGGATCTTCTCGACCCACCGCGCATTCTCGATCGCAATCGCCGCGTAATCGCACAAAGCCTGCAGGAAAAACAGCTCCGCATCTTTGAACCGCTCCATATCGACGTTCACGAGCTGGATCACACCCAGAACCCGCAGCTTCGACCGCAACGGCACGCAAATCACCGACTTCGTCTGCCACTTCGTCGCATCGTCCACCCGGCTGGCAAAGTACGGATCGCTGTGTACATCCGGCACAATCCGCGCCTCTCCGTGCTTCGCGACCCATCCGGCAATTCCTTCGCCCACCTTCAGCCGCACATTCTTCAGCGCTTCGGCCTTGTCTCCCACCGCGATGGCGAAATACAGCTCGTCATGCCCTTCATCCACCATCAGCAGCGACCACGTATCCGGACGGAAATATTCCGCCATCTTTTCCATGATCGTCTGCAGAATGGAGTCAAGGTCCAGCGACGACGTAAGCGCCTTCGCCACGTCGTGGAAAATCGTCATTTCCTGGCTCTGGCGAGTCAATTGAGTGCCGGCCTCAGGCATGGAAATCTCGTCAGTCCTCACTGGTAGGTGGCGTTGAAAAATTATAAGGGTCACTTTCGTGCCCGGGCAATGAACGTTAGTAACACGTACCCGTAACGCCAACGAAACCAATGACCTAGGTAGGCAAAGCCGCGAGAATAGCCACCCAGGGACAGCAGAGAGAAGGCCACGTAGGGAAGACGCCCCGAGTGTCCCGCGACCCTGAGCAAAGCGAACCGCCAGCAAGAATGGTTAGAGACATCCTAAGAAGCCCGGCCCAACCTCATTCGCTGTGACCCTCTGTGTCCTCTGTGGTGAACAAAGCTCTATAATCACCCAAAATGAAAACCCTGCTTGTAGCATTACTTCTCGCCATTCCCGCCCTCGCCCAAACTCCCGACCCACACTCAATCCCAGCCGTAGATGCCGCCATCGGCCCCTGCAGCGCGGATTTCACCATCAACGACACAGACAACAAGCCGGTCTACGCCGCCAAAGTCAAAGTCCGTATTGCCTACGGATTCATGACCGTCCGCAAGCTAGATCTCGAAGTGGGCACCAACGTCGACGGAAAGGCCCGTTTCACCGGCCTCCCCGATCGCCTGAAGCACGGCCTCTATTTCGAAGCTAGTGAGGGCGACCGCACCGCCAACGCTTTCGACGACCCCGCCAAAACCTGCCAAGCCCAATTCACCCTGACCCTGCGCAAGCAAGCCAGCCAGCCACAAAACTAGAGAATGCTGCGAAAAAAGGTCTGAAGTCGAAGTCCGAAGTCTGAGGTCCAAGGTCCGAAGTCCGAAGCCCGCCGCCTGACGCCTGCCGCCCGAAGTTACCCACCCCCTGTACGATTGCACCGTGGCGCACTCCCGAATCTTGCCCTATGATGTTCGCGATCTCTCCATGGGCCACTTCGGAGACAAATTCCGCAAGGCGCGCGAGAAAAAAGAACTCTCGCTCGATGACGTTTCCAACGTCACCAAGATCAGCGCCCGCATGCTGCAGGCGATTGAAGAGGAACACTTCGATCAGCTTCCCGGCGGTGTGTTCAATCGCGGATTCATCCGCGCCTACGCCAAGCATCTCGGCCTCAACTCCGAAGAGGCAGTCACCGACTATCTCACCTGCCTGCGTCAAGTCCAGGTCGACTCTCACGATGGATGGGATACCCCCAAGCCCGTCGCCACGCCGGTCACCGCGCCCCAGAGTAGCGCACCACCAGCTATCGCGAAGTCCCCAGCACCTGTACAGACAGAAGAACTCCCCGAACTCCAGCTGCCGCGCGCCGAGCACATTCGTCCCGGCCGCAAAGAATATCTACGTCAACCGTCGCCCGCGATTCCCTGGAAGCAAATCGTGGCCGCAGCTTGCGTTCTGATCTCTGGCTTTTTCATCTGGACGCGCCACTCGCGCAACACGCCGAATTCCGCGCCCACGAATGTTTCCGCCGCTTCGGCACCATCGACCGCCGTCTCCGCAGCCGCCCCGCCGGTCATGAACGATCCCAAGGTGACGCCCTCCGCGCCGGCGCAACCCGCTCCATCGCCGCGCTCTTCCAACGTGACGGCTCAGACGTCATCGACGCTCCCAGCCGCAACTCATGCAACGAATCCTTCAACAGTCGCAGACCCGAGCCCCAATCCCAACGAAGTCAAAGTAGAGAAGCACGGAGATGTCACCATCCGCTCCTTCGGCACTCCAACAGCCAAGCCCGCGGAGAAGGCCGCCGCCAATCTATCCCTGATCATCCGGGCAACGGAAAATTCCTGGGTCTCCGTCACCTCCGACGGACAGCTCGTCACCCAGGAAACTCTCATCGCGCCAGCCCACACCACGATCCGCGCAACCAACGAAATTGTCGCCAAGATCGGCAATGCCGCCGGTGTCACCTTCGTGTGGAATGGACAGGAAATCCCCGCCCAAGGTACCGAGGGCGAGGTCAAGACCTTGGTCTTCGATGCCCAAGGTATGCACGAATCCACGTCCAATTAATGTCTCCATCGTGGACCTTTTAGTGTTTTCCTTCGTGGACCTTAGTGTCCTTAGTGGTTAAAGCCTTTTCCTGATCCCCAAACCTTTTCATTCCCATTCCGTCGAACCTGTGTTCCGATATCCCCGCCATCCAGAAACGCGAATGGAGAACTCCATGAGCACCACAATCCAGACAGCTCCCGCCGTCTCGACTCCAGCCGCCACCTCCCGCATCACCTCCATCGATCTCATCCGTGGCGCCGTCATGGTCCTCATGGCCATCGATCACGTACGCGTCTTCTCCGGGCTCCCCGCCGGAGGCCCCACCCCAGGCATCTTCTTCACTCGCTGGATCACCCACTTCTGCGCGCCAGCCTTCATCTTCCTCGCCGGAACCAGCATCTTCTTCTACGCCCGCAAGCATTCGGACACTTCCCGTTTTCTCCTAATCCGTGGACTATGGCTCATCGTCCTCGAACTCACGGTGCTCCGCCTCTCCTGGACGTTCAACTTCGACTTCGCCCACTACGAAATGGCTGGAGTCCTCTGGGTAATCGGCTTGAGCATGATCCTGATGGCGGCCCTCATAGAACTGCCCCCAACGATCGCCGGCGCAATCGGCATCGTCATCATCGCCGCGCACAACCTCATCGACTCTCACATCAGGCAAATCGTCGAAGGACTCAACGCCAGCAACTTCTCCGGCCTCTGGAAAATTCTCTACATCGGCTTCTACGCCGGACCAGTTCGCTTCGGCCAGGACGGGCCCAACCTAATCGTTCTCTACTCGCTCATTCCCTGGATCGGCGTAATGGCCGCCGGATACGCTTTCGGACAGATCGTCACTCTCGACCCCGCGCGCCGCACGCGCCTCTGCCTGTGCATCGGGCTCAGCGCCATCGCTCTCTTCCTCATCCTCCGCGGATTCAACCTCTATGGCGATCCGCGCCCGTGGCACCCGTCCGTCATCGCCGCAAACGGCGCACCGACAATGCCCGGCTTTCTATCATTTCTGAACTGCACAAAATATCCCGCGTCTCTCGACTTCCTCCTGATGACGCTAGGCCCAATCATCACGCTGATCCCACTGGTAGAAACGGCCACCGGCCCCATCGCCCGCGCCCTCATTCTTTTCGGACGTGTCCCCTTCTTCTTCTATGTCCTGCACATCCCCCTGATCCACACGATAGCCTTGGTGGTCTCGAAGATCCGCGATGGAGCAGTCAACCCATGGCTCTTCGCGAATCATCCCATGGGCAATCCCGAACCGCCCGACGGATACACCTGGACCCTTCCTCTTCTTTATGTGGTGTGGGCAATAGCGATCGCGATTCTCTACTTAGCATGCCGCTGGTTCGCAGAACTAAAAGCGACCCGCAAAGAATGGTGGCTAAAGTACATCTAAAAAGATCGGAAGTCAGAAGTCAGGAGTCAGAAGTCAGGAGTCAGAAGTCAGGAGTTAGACGCCGCAGTCCCCGGTGTGTCCCCTGGGGTGAAAGATCTTAGTCAGATCGCAAAACAAAAGCGCCGGATGCTCCAGCTCACACCAGGCGAGCCAAAGCGCTAGTCCCAAATGTCTTGCCGAGGTCAGAGGTCAAAGGCCAGAAGTCAGAGGTCCGAGGTCTGCCGCCTGAAGCCCGAAGCCCGGTCCTGCCGATGTCAGACGTTACGCTCAAACTTCACCTGCCACGACGTAGCCCCGCCCGAATCAGAGCGCACACGCAGTCGCAGAAGGCCGTCACCATCCTGCCGGATTGAGTATCCATCAAACTCGCGGAAGTAGTCGGGCCGCACGCTATCCCACCGATACCCAGCCGGAACGTAAACGCTCACATCGTGATCCGCATCAGCCGACGCTAGCGAAGTTCCTTGCAAAGTCTCGGAGGAAGCGTCCCAGACAACATCCCGAAGTTCCACCGCCCCTTGTGTGAAGTGGCGCGAAGTTGAAATCACCCGCGGCACACTCATTTTCGAATGAACACTCAGCAGCGCAACAGACTGAGCCTCGACCTCAACGTTCAGCTCTTTATTGCACTCGCCCACCCATCTCTGGCTCCAGAATTCGAACGCCACGTAACCCTCCGCCTTGGGCAGACGCAAGCGATCCAGAGAAACACTCTTCCGCAAAGTCGCTTTCGCGTAATTGAATAAAGCCACAACCGACCATTCCCCAAACTTAGTCTTGATCGGAAGTTCAAAAATCTCTGGCCGATCCACGTCAAACAGATCGACAGGACGCGCCGCCATACCAAACGACGGAAACACTTTCCGCAGAATCTCCAGACGATCCGCATCAAGATCCACAAGCCGGTCGCCGGAAATCATCGTCCCGCCCGACAGCGCAATGATCGACGCCGCTGCTCTGGCCTGCGGCAACGTCAACAACGCCAGCCCAAGATGATCCGCATCATTGATCCATGTCTTTCGGTTGAAGTAATACCGCTTGGCCATCGCCGGAGCATTGCTGTTCGAGTTTCCTGCGTACTGCTCCCACGTCAGGCGCGGCAGATCCTGCTCGATGCGCGCGCTATCCAACAAACCTACCGTGTGATTCATAGGCCCGCAGTCCAGCAGGTGACAATCCGGACCAATGCCCTCGCGAATAGTTTTCGCTCCCAACCGATACGCGGCAGCCTGACTGACAGTCGCATCGTGATACCGCTCGGCGCTGAGCAGAGTCCATTCGACAAAGTCGATCTTGAGGAACTCGTACCCCCAATCCGCGCGAATCTTCTTCACGGTTTCCCGCAGCCAATTTGCCGCTTCGGGATGCGTGATATCTAATCCGTACACTTTCTTCATCAGGCTTGGAATGCCATAAGGTCCTTGCTGAGGTTCCGACAACCCGCCGCCGCACTGTTTGACTTTTCCCTCGCTGTCGGTGAGAAGCCAATCCTGATGCCGCAAGAATGTCTCCGTCCCCTCCGCAATGCAGTACGGCGCCACCCAGATTCCCGCACGCAAACCACGCTCGCGAATCTTCCCCGCTAGCCACTTCATTCCATGCGCAAAGTTCTCATTGCCCTCCCAATCTCCGTAAGTGCGAAACCATCCAGCATCAACCTGGATGAACTCCAGCCCATACTGCTTCAAATGACTCGCCGCGAAATCTGCATTTCGTAAAACTTCATCCTCGCTGATGTATTCATGCGAGTAATACCAACTGCACCAACCGTTAATAATCGGATTTAGACGCACCTGGTGCACGTCCGCAACGCTTTGCGCGTATGTCTCCAGCGCAGTGAAAGGATCAGCCGCGATATTGAAAATCAGCTTCCCCGAACTCACCGTCGCCCCGGGCCGCACGACAAACCCCGCGTTGTAAACCGACTCGGTAATCAGCGACAATCCGCCCTGCGACTGTGACGGCAAGACCGTGTGGTCGTACAACGCCGAGATTCTCCCCGTAGCAACGTCGTTCTCCAGATAACCGACGACCAGGCTTTCCTCCCGCTCCCCACGATAAAAACCCATGTTCCATATGCTGGTCACGGCATGCCGATTGGCAACGCCCAATTCCTCGACGCGACCGGGATCGGAATAGATGTATCCGTTGGTGAGAGCCTTGCTAGCGTCAGTCCAGCCGCAGTGCCCGCCCTCGTCCAGCACTGCGCGAACCGGCTCAGCGCGCAACAATCTCACGTCTTTGCTGGAAGCATTCCGGCAGACCACTTCCACGACCGCAGCATTCCTGCCGTCGTAAAGAGTCACGATGATTTCGAAATCAACCTGACGCCGCCGGTCCACACACTTCGCCGAGATCTGCTTGCCGCTACCCAGCGAATCGCGGCACGCCCGCACGGAACAAGATCGCTGATACTCCGCATCCGAAGTACTGCGCTCCGCACCCACAAGAACAGCGCGGGCCACCGCGTTGCGCAGCAGCGCCGACCCATCCTTTCGCTCGATCTGAATCCGGCCCGAGTCCGTCTCGAATCGCGCAGTAAAGAATTGATTCTCAATCTGCCCGCCGGAAGAACCACCGACGCTGAAAAGCCATCCTCGGCCATTGGCGTAGAGAGCAACTCCGCCCAACGAAGCCGATGCCAGAAAATCCCGACGGTTTTTCACGCCGGAATTCTATCAAGCACCCGCCGAAAGCCGGGCGCCCACCAAGCATGTGTGGCCCCGAGAGAATGTGTAACCCCGGAAGAATGTGTAGCCCCGGAAGAATGTGTAGCCCCGGGCGCCTCGCCCGGGGTTGCGCGCAAAGCGCGCAATGACGCCGTTGATATCTTGGCAAAAGCCGGGGGCAATTGACGCCCGAACACTCGCAACTGCGCAACTCAGAGCGGAAAAGGGTTCCGCCCGACACAAGTTCTTCTATTTCCCGTTGTGGGAACGGTTTGCCATTTCCCCGCAAGTAGCCCACAGACTCCCGCTCTTACCTGCCACAATCGAAGGATGCAGTTCTACCGTCGCAATCTGCCGCACATCCAAAAAGATTTCAACCCGCACTTCATCACATTCGTCACGAAGTTCCGCTGGATTCTGTCTCCTTTGGCTCGCGATATCGTTCTTTCGTCATCTCTGCACGATCATCGACGCAGATATGAACTGTACGTTGCGGTTGTCATGCCCGACCATGTGCATCTGATTCTCACTCCACTCGTCAACGAAGAAACACGGTCGACTCACTCGCTGGTTGACATTACGCAAACCATCAAAAGTGTGTCCGCACATCGGATCAACCGGCAATTGAACCGACAAGGACCGGTATGGCAAGAGGAATCCTTTGATCACATATTGCGCTCATCGGAAAGCCTGGACGCGAAGCTGGCATACGTCCTGCAGAACCCGGTGCGAAGAGGACTAGTGAGCAATTGGCAAAGCTATCGATGGGCATGGCAGAAGCAGGATGTGCCAATCGCAGAAATGAGAACGATCTCGGGGGGTGTGTAGCCCAGGGCGCCCCGCCCGGGGCTGCGCGCAGCGCGCAATGAGACTGCCTGGCACATTGCGATTTCAATTTCCATTCCGAAACTGTGGCTATCCCGCCTTTGCGTGTTTGCAAAAACCTGCCCTGAGATCAACTCCTAAGACCTTCTTTTGATTATCAGTGAAAATCCGTGCAGATCCCTTGCAGGAAGGTCTTTGATGGCGACTGGCCGCTAGTACTGAGTCAATTCGCATGTGGGCCACCCGCCAAGAAACTCCCCGCAAGAATCCCCTCACTCACCGTTCCTACTTCGTCCTCGCTCGGGAACATTCGCCGCCCCGCATCGGTCTATGAATCAAGAAAGGCGCGCGAAAATTTCCTGAGGCGCGAGGCAACGTTTCACTAGCTCACTAAGTTCCAATCGCATGTTCGCGGAGGCACTTATGCAACGCCGTCGTCTGCGGGCCCTTTCCGTCGTAGTGTGTCTTTCGCTTGTGACTCTCGCCAGCATCGTTCTCTGGCCGGCTCATTCCACCGTTTCTGCCGCCACCAGTGAAAACGCCGGATCGCTCGACATCATCGGCAAAGACGGATCTGCCCAGGGCACGTGCCCACTCCGTCACACCGAAGTACGCGGCGCCATCAGCGGATTCCTCGCCCGCATCAACGTCACGCAAACCTTCCACAACACCGCGACACAACCGATCGAGGCAGTCTACGCGTTTCCTCTGCCGGAGAACGCCTCTGTCGACGACATGACCATCCAGGTCGGAACCCGCACCGTACGCGGAGTCATTCGCCGACGCGAAGACGCACGCGCCATCTACGAAAACGCAAAACAGACTGGACACGTCGCCGCCCTGCTCGATCAGGAACGTCCCAACGTCTTCACGCAATCCGTCGCCAACATTCTTCCCGGCGAACAAATCACCGTCACCATCAGCTACCTGCAAACTCTCGACTACGAAAACGGCTCGTACCAATTCGTATTCCCCATGGTCGTCGCCCCGCGTTATGTCCCAGGCAATGCAGTCGGAAAGCAAGCAGGCGGCCGCGCGCCCGACACCGATCAAGTTCCCGACGCTTCAAAGATCACTCCGCCGATCACTGCAAAAGGCGCGCGCGCCGGTCACGACATCTCGCTCGAACTCGCTTTGGACGCTGGCGTCCCGCTCCTGCATCTGAATTCCGCTTCCCACAAAATCGACATCAACCGCACGGGTGCCAGTTCTGCCACAGTGAAACTCAGGAATCTTTCCGAAATTCCCAACAAGGATTTCGTCCTGAAATACGAAGTCGCCGGCGAGCAGATCGCCGACGCCGTTCTCTCCCAGGCCGATTCGAAAACCGTCTCCAAAGCCAAGGGCGGGACTGGCGGATATTTCACCCTGATTCTCCAACCCCCGGCCCAACTCCCAGAGTCCGACATCACGCCTAAGGAACTCGTCTTCGTCCTCGACACCTCGGGCTCCATGATGGGATTCCCGATCGAAAAGGCGAAGTTACTCATCAATCGCGCGCTCGACGAACTCTATCCCGGTGACACCTTCAACCTCATCACCTTCTCCGGCGGCACTCGCATTCTCTTTCCCCAGCCCGTGTACCCGACTGCGGAAAATATTCGCAAAGCCCGCGAGGTTCTCAACTCTCAACAAGGATTCGGCGGCACCGAGATGATGGCCGCCATCCGCGCCGCTCTCGTCCCCTCTGATTCTCAGGATCATCTTCGCGTCGTCTGCTTCGTCACCGACGGAGAAGTTGGCAACGATCTCGGCATCATAGGAGAAATCCAGAAGCACCCCAATGCGCGCGTCTTCGCCTACGGCATCGGCAACTCCGTCAACCGATTCCTGATCACGTCCATGGCCAGGGCCGGTCGCGGCGACTCCGAAGTCGTCACGCTCAACGACAAAGCCGATGCCGCCGCTCATCGCCTCTACCAGCGCCTGCGCTCCCCGGTTCTCACCGACGTCTCCATCGACTGGCACGGCCTGCCCGTCGACGAAGTATTCCCCAAGAAACTTCCTGACCTGTTCACTGGCAAGCCGCTAGTCGTAAGTGGACGTTACTCCGGCCCCGCCGACGGATCGATCATCATCCACGGCAAACGCGCCGGCGAAGATTTCACCCGCGAAGTTCCTGTGCATCTCAACAACACGGCGTCCTCCGACAACACGCTCTCCAGC
>Ga0335084_10008732_pt1 | contig 10104 bp, 10 predicted proteins | sample Lox_Sample_44_FD_206721 | JGI IMG/M metagenome (GOLD analysis project Ga0335084, IMG submission 206721) | Soil microbial communities from Loxahatchee National Wildlife Refuge, Florida, United States - Lox_Sample_4.4 | ecosystem: Environmental > Terrestrial > Soil > Wetlands | place: USA... | reverse complement strand
ACAGGAATTTACAACTCGGCTAGCTTTATTTCAAAGCCAGCACTTGTTCTTTCCACAAATTATGGCATAGTACTTCTCATCAAGGTAATACTTGTCATAGTGCTTATAATCACATTTATCATACATGTGAGACTGATAAGATACGGGGTAGAAAAAAAGATAGAATCGGGGCAGTTTTCAGAAGATCTTTTACAAAAACTGCGTTCTAAAATTATCATGCTTGGAAGACTTACAGTGATAATTTCGATAGCCATACTTTTGATGGCAGCATTACTTCATTCAGGAGTCTGAACTTCCTAGAATCCTTACTTCAAAACCGTCATCTAATTTCCCTATGCCATATTTGCACCCGGTTAACTTTGATGCAACAAAGAGATTTGTCTCCAAGTGCTTTGTAATTTCCTTTACTCTATACACTGAAGTCTTGTTGACAAGAGCAAGCGGTACTACTAACATATCAGATAGATGCAGGTCTACTCCAAGAGATGAATCGATGAATTTTTTTGCTACATATTCACCAAGACTGATACTATTTTTTTGATAAATTACATCAGAGCCAGTAATTGAGCTTTTATCGTGTGAAAATGCTATAATTGAAAAACCCTTGTCTGACGCAGTATCTTCTTTTAATGATACTACGCAACTAAATCCATTTTTTTTAAGGATTGTTTCTGCAGCTTGCAATTCTTTTTCAATTATTTCCGTTGGAATCAGAGAATATGTGCCAAAGAGTTTTACAGTCTTTGTACTCCTTTGAAGAAGCGAGATTGGGACTAATCCATTGCAGGGTTCGATTGTAGTCTCAACAAGTCCTCCACCCCTTGGATAGTATCCACGTTTTTTTATCTCTGATCTAAAATTTATTCCAATTCTAGAGAATGCTTCAGCAAGCACATACTTTGTATAATCAAATGTGGGACTCCACGGAACATCAGTGCCACCAATAATTGATATCCTTAATCTTTTTTTTAAAAGCGAGATGGCAGGTATCAATACCTGTAGTACCAATGGAATGCTACCTGCAGTACCAATATCCTCTTGGAGGTCCAAATCAAGTGCATCAGAAGGAAAGAACTTCAAAAAAGTAGAATTTACAGCAAGTCCTTCTACTTTGGCTTTGCATATCTTTGACAGTATCTTTACTCCAAGCAAGTGTTGTGGCCTTAATCCAGGAACCTTCCTATTTTTTCGAATATTTTCTATCTCAATTGGTTTGCCTGTAATGGCAGATAATGTAACAGCACTACGGATTATTTGTCCTCCTCCCTCGCCAAACCCTCCGTCTATCCTTATTGGTTCCATAACTAATTCGTCTCATAATGGAATCTAATTAATGATGGTTTTTTAACTAAGTGAAACAAGATATCGCCAATGAATGGTCTTCTGATAGGTAGATTCCAGCCATTTCACAAGGGTCATCTTGCTGCTGTAGATTTTGGATTGTCAAAGGTGGAAAATTTATGGATTGGAATAGGTAGCTCAAACAAGAGTTACGAGAAGAGAAATCCATTCACAGCAGAAGAGCGACAAGAAATGATTGTTTCTTCAATTGACCCTGACAAACTAAAGCGAGTCAAGATATACTTTGTACCAGATATTGGAGATCACGAAAGATGGACATTTTACGTGGATTCTATCGTACCTCAATATGACGTGGTATTCTCAAATGATGAATTTACCATAACATTATACAAAAAAAGAGGAATAAAGGTAATTGAGGTCCCTCTACTCAAAAGAGACGTGATATCAGGCACAAACATTCGGGAAATGATCGCAACAGAAAAGGACTGGACAGGTCTTGTCCCTGAAGGAACAAAAAATATTCTCCTTAGAATAGATGCTAGATCAAGAGTCTCTAAAATTCTTTAATTATAAATAGCGGTTACCGTGCTCCAAAATTGGAGAATTTATTTGGAATACCTAGTTATGTTACCCGGACCAACAAATGTTCCGGAAAGAGTAACGCGCTCGATGTTTACTCATATGATAAATCACAGGAGCAAAGATTTTGTCAAGCTTTACACTGATGTTGTTGAAAAAAGCCAGAAGGTTTTTGATACCACAGGAGATGTAGTAGCACTTAGTGCATCAGGCACTGGAGCAGTAGAAGCATCTGTTGTAAACATGATTAAGAAAGGTGACAAGGTGATAATTCCAGTTAATGGAGAATTTAGTAGTAGACTAGCAACCATGTTAGAGTGGGCAGGCGCAAATGTAGTACGCCTCACTACACCATTTGGCCAAAATGCAAGCTTTGAGCAAGTAAAAGAAGCATTTGACAACAACAAGGACGTAAAAGCATTCTATGTTGTTTGGAATGAAACCTCTACAGGAACCATGGTAAAATATCTCGACAAGGTTTCAAGTCTTACCTCAAGAAATAACTCATTCTTTGTAGTAGACGGTGTATCCATACTTGGAGGAGAAGAATTCCATATGGACAAATGGGGTGTTGATGTATGTGTTACAGGAGCACAAAAGGCTCTGGCTGCTCCACCTGGAATTTCACCAATTGCAGTTAGCCCTAAAGCAAAAAAGCACATGATTGCAAATCCTCCTCCAACATTTTACTTTAACATGGCAAGATACTTCAAGTATTATGACGAAAACAAAGAGACTCCATTTACACCAGCAATTCCATTACTTTACGCATACAGAGAAGCACTTGACATGATCTTAGAGGAAACAATGGAGAAGAGAATCAAACGACACAGAACTTGTTCAGATGCTCTATACAGTGGCTTAAGTGCAATGGGTCTAACACCATTTGCAAATGAAGACGCACGCTCTACAGTTGTAATTGCATTAAATTATCTTCAAGGATTAGATGACAAGACTTTTCGAGGCACATTATCTGAAAAGTTTCGTGTTCTTGTTGCTGGTGGGTTTGGCGAACTAAAAGGTAAAGTATTCAGAGTTGGATGTATGGGAGAAGTTCATAGATATCATGTGATGAGAACAATATCTGCAATAGCGTCAACACTTGACATGATGGGACACAAGACAAATCCAGAAGCACTCAAAGTTGCGGAAGAAAAGCTAAAAGGATTATAGTTTCGTGTTAACTTAATATAAGGAACTTAAAGGATCGATGACGTTGGCTTTCCAAAAAGGAACCTTGATTCTAATTGACTATACTGCAAAGGTCAAGGACACAAACGAAGTCTTTGAGACAACAAGAGAAGCTGATGCTAAATCAAGTTCAATTCATGATGCAAATGTAAAGTATCAACCAAGATTAGTTTCCGTAGGCGAGTCTTGGGTGCTAAAAGGTCTCGACGATGCACTTGCAAATTCCAATTCAGGAGACAAGCTGACAATTGAGGTTCCACCTGAAAAAGGATTTGGAACAAGAGATCCAGCTAAGGTACGCATGATTCCATTACGAAAACTTGGGGATGATGCGGAAAAAGTCTCAGTTGGTGACAGTATTGAGCTTGATGAAAGGACTGGAATTATAAGATTTATTGGTTCAGGAAGGGTTCAGGTTGATTTCAATCACAGATTTGCAGGAAAGACAATTGTTTATGATCTTAATGTTCTCAAATCACTTGATACCGATCAAGAAAAGATAATGGGGTTACTCAAACGAAGATTTCCACTTGACGAATCAAAACTCAAATTTGAGATAAAGGGCACAGAACTTGAGATTACCATTCCTGATGAAGCTATGATGATGGAAGGGCTCCAGATTGTTAAACGTGCTATTTCAAATGAGGTATTCAAGTTTGTCTCAAAGCTAGAGAAAGTCAATTTCATTGAAAATTACAGCAAGCCTAAGCAAGACAAGCCGCAAGCACAACCTGCGGAACAAAAAACTGCTGAAGCAAAGCCTGTTGAGCAAAAAGCTGTTTAGTATTATAAAACGCCAGTACTTTTTGCAAGTTGAATAGCTTTTTCTTCATTCATTTTTATCTGGCTTAAAATTGTATATCTCTCAGGTCTTAATGATTGGGCTATGGTTAATGCTCTAGCAAGAATCTGTGGTTCAAGTTCAATCTCTTTTGCTTTTGTTGGCGCTCCAACATCTTGCAACATTCTAATTATCTTTTTCCAATCTTGGCCTTGAAGCTTTGCAACCAATATGGCCCCTATTCCACATTTTTCTCCATGAAGGCCAACACCAGGCTTGAGATAATCAACCGCGTGAGAAAATAGATGTTCGGCGCCAGAACATGGTCGACTACTTCCTGCGATGCAAGCAGCAACACCAGAACTAATTAGAGCCTCAACAATCATTCTGACGTCAGGGTGCTTTTTGAAATTCTTTGAGTTATCGATAACTATTTTTGCACTCATAGATGCCAAATTTGCTGCATAAGTTCCATAGTATTCACCTGTGTTGTCTCTTGCAAGCTCCCAATCCCTCACTGCTGTTACCTTGGCCATCAAGTCGCCACAACCACTAGCTAAAAGTCGTCTTGGCGCTTTTTTTAGAATCGCAATATCGACAAAGACTCCTAATGGAGCAGATGCAATAATAGAATAAGGCTTGTCACCACGCAGAGAAACAAAGGGACTTGCAATCCCATCATGTGAAGCAGAGGTTGGTATGCTAACAAAGGGCTTTTTTAAAGTAAAGGCGATCATCTTTGCTATATCGACAGACCTGCCACCACCTATTCCAATTATTAGATCGCTTCTGTCCTTCTTTATTTCAGAGAGTGTTCTTTTTGCTGCATCAACATCATTACTGGTGCTTCGATGCCAGGTATACTTTATCTTTGAATCTGATAGCGATAAAGAAACCTTCCTGTCAGTTATTTTTCTGACCTGATCGCCTGAGACTAGGGAGACCTTTTTTGGACCTGAAAGTTCCTTAAGAAAATTCCCAATATGAGCAATATTGTTCTCACCTATGAGTATCCTTCTTGGAAGCTCCATTACGTGAGAAGTCATGGTTTTCACTTGGAATTTCGCTATTTATCGATATCCTAGATAATACAAAGTTATTTAAACGGGTTAATTCCTATTCGAAAGTATCTCTAGTTAGGGAAGAATGTTATTTGTCAGACTATATTGAACAACACACATACCATGGAACAACAACTGTAGGCATCACATGTACTGACGGTGTAGTATTATGCGCAGACATGAGAGCAAGTGCAGGCTATTTTATAGCAAATAACAATACGATGAAGATCCAAAAGATCGATAACCATGCTGGAATGACAATAGCAGGAGGCGTTGCAGACGCACAAAATGTTACAGATATGTTGCGATATCATTCCAACATACACCGAATTGAAAAGCAAGAATACTTGCCTGTAAAATCAATTGCAAGACTTGCATCGCTTATCTTCTTCCAAAATAGATACTATCCATTTATTGCTGACATCTTAGTTGGAGGATATGACAAGCAAGGTCCAGCACTTTACAACATTGACATGTTTGGATCGCTTGATAAAAAGACATTCGTAACAACAGGAAGCGGTTCTCCAGTAGCATATGGTCTATTGGAAAGTGAATACCGTGACGGCCTTACAGTAGAAGAGGGAAAACTCGTTGCCCTAAGAGCGGTAAAAGCTGCAATCACCAGAAACATTGGAACTGGTGACGGAATTAATGTAGCGATAATCGACAAACAGGGCTACCGACTGCTGACAAAAGAGCAGAAGAAGGCCATCATTACGCTTTAGTGATTTAATGCAAAGAAAACAAACACAACGTGAACTATCTCCAGCCCAAATTATGATGGGAACAATACTGCAAAGTATACCAAAAGAAGCTGACGTAACTAAAATAGATTATGAAGGACCAAGGATTGCAATCTATACAAAGAATCCTAGGTATCTAATGGAACACAATGAAGTTATTTCAAACATGGTAAATGTTATCAAAAAAAGAATTGTGGTTAGGACAGAAGAATCGATTCGAAAAAATGAAGAGGAATCAAGACAGATTCTAACTCAGATGCTTCCAAAAGATGCAGAACTAAAGGGAACATTCTTTGATACTGCAACAGGTGAGATGACAGTTGAGGTCAAGCGACCATGGCTTTTGAACAACTCTGAGACTTTTAACATGACAGAACTTGTAACAAAGTCAGGATGGCGTATAAAAATCAAAAAGGCTACAGTAGGTCAATCCTCTACAATTCAAACCATCAATTATAATCTCAAGATTTCATCAAGTGAGAGGAGTAAACACCTCAAACAGGTAGGAGAGCAGATTTTTAGACCAAAACTGTCCGAAGATGCCGAAGTCTCATTAATCACATTGGGGGGCTTTAGTCAGGTAGGAAGGTCATGTATGCTTCTTACTACACATGAGAGCAAGGTACTAATTGACTGTGGTGTAAATCCAGGCGCAAGAAAGCCCATGGAGGCATATCCACGTCTTGATTGGGCAAATGTTACGCTAGATGACCTTGATGCCGTTGTAATTAGTCATGCTCACTTGGATCATACTGGATTTCTTCCGGTCTTGTTCAAATATGGTTACAAAGGGCCAGTTTACTGTACAGAGCCGACCTTGCCTATGATGAACCTGATTCAACTTGACGCGATAAAAGTAGCCGCTGCACAAGGAAAGGTTCCTCTTTACTCGGAACGAGATGTCAAGCAAGTCATGAAGCAGACTATACCATTATCATATGGAACTGTAACAGATATCTCACCTGATATCAAACTCGTTTTTTCAAATGCTGGACACATTCTAGGCTCTGCTAGCTGTCACTTTCATATTGGAAATGGCAATCACAATTTTGTTTACACTGGAGATTTAAAGTACGGGAAGTCAATGCTCTTTGAGAGCGCATCATGGAACTTTCCAAGAGTTGAGACCTTACTCATAGAGAGTACATATGGTGCAAAAGAAGACATACAAGCAACAAGAGAAGAAGTTGAAGCCGCATTTACAAAATCTGTAAATGAAACATTACGAAATGGAGGCAAGGTACTGATTCCAATTCCAGCAGTTGGTCGTGCACAAGAACTTATGATGGTAATTGATCAATATATGAAACAAGGACAGCTAATGGAAGCTCCAGTATTTACGGAGGGAATGATATCTGAGGCAACTGCAATTCACGAAGCTTATCCAGAGTATCTTGCACGAGAGCTAAGACAAAAGATTTTAGAAACAGATGACAATCCCTTTGATTCTGAATACTTCACAAATATTGAGCACGCCGATGCAAGAGAGGAGCCTCTTCGTGAAGGTCCATGCATAATCATGGCAACATCAGGTATGTTAGAGGGTGGACCAGTACTTGAATACTTTAAAAACATTGCACCAGTTCAGAAAAATAAAATCTTGTTTGTCTCTTATCAGGTAAATGGAACATTGGGAAGAAGAGTCCTTGATGGTTCAAGACAAGTATCTGTAGTGGGAAAAGAAGGAAAATTGGAGATAATTAACATCAATTGTTCTACAGAAAAACTTGATGGATTTTCAGGCCACAGTGATTATAATCAACTAATGTCATACGTTCACAGATTACGACCAAAGCTTAGAAGAGTAATTGTAAACCATGGTGAACGACGCAAGTGTGAAAACTTGGCAAGCTCAATTCATAGAATGTTTAGAATTGCAACAACATGCCCGCAGGTAGAAGAAGGAATAAGACTACTTTAGATCGTATTCTGCACGCCAGATCTTAACACCTGATGGAGTAACAATAATTCTCTCCTCACCAAGTCTTGCAATGTCGGCATCAGCATTTTTTGCAATGTTGTAAATTTCTTCTACAGTCTTTCGAAGCTCATCTACATTTTTTTGTGCAAGTGGAGTTACCCTAAGAACTAGAATCATTCCTTTTTTGATATCCTCCTTTACACTATGGACATCACTGTAATCCCGCAACGTTATTGCCTTAAGGTAGGTGGGAGTCTTCTGTGTCTGCATACCATTTGTAATCGATCAACTCCCTCAAAAAGCCTTTCGCGTCAATTGCACTTCACAGACTAGCTTGTAATACTAAATTCTATAGTTGAGGTATTCTGATTCAGAAATTTGACCTATAGAAAGTTCTGATTTTGTATCTGCCTTTTCTATTATGACTGTACCTGATTGTTCTTTTGGAGCATCAGAATATCGCAAAGTGATAGCTGCCCCTAATTTGATATTTTTCTCAGAATCGACACCACGCAACATCGAGATGGGACCTACATGTTCTTTTGTCTCAAACAAAAGATCATCTGGTAATGCAAAAGATTTTATCATTTCATTTTCGTCTTTGTTTCTTCCAACAATTAATTTGGTTTTTTCATCAAATCGAAAATGTCTTCCAATTTTGAGAAGATCAATATCGTTTGTAGTTGGAGTTTTAATATGCTTAAAGAGATCTTTTGCTCTAATTGCAAAATGAGGATCGGTAAGTAAGCAACCACCACCTGCATTTGGAGGATTATCAAAACCAAATTCCATTGCCATTTTCAACTGTTCTTTTCTTGAACGACCTCGTATCATTCCGAGATTCTCTCTTTTGATGATGCCAGCCATCTCTGGTTGTGTTGGTGGCAACAAAGCAGCGGAAAGTGGTCGTACTATCTTTCCCTCCAATCCAGATTCTTTTTCTATGGTTCTTAATGCAGGGCCATGTTGACTCATTGGCCTTTGACCCAAAACTTCACCTGAAATTATAAACTCAGCATTAATGTCTTCCATTACTTTTTTTCCAGCTTTGAACATCATTGCTCTGCAGTCAATACATGGATTCATACCAGATCCAAAACCATGCTTTGGATTTTTTAGCATCTCAATGTACTCGTCGCCAAGATAGACAGTTTTGAGGTCAACACCTAACATGTCTGCAGTCTCTCTTATTTCAAAACCACAGCCTCTGCCACAGTCAAAATCACAAAACGGAGTCTTGATCGCAACAGCGGTAACATCAAATCCTTGTTTTTGCATCATTTTTACAGCAAGTCTGCTGTCCAGCCCTCCTGACAACAATGCTACAACTTTCTTTTTACTATTCTCTTCCACAAATTCAGAAGATCGACGCCGTATATCTAAACCTTCCAGCAAATATAAAATAGCAAAGAGTGTGGGTTATTGTAATTGAATATTCGCAGAAAAAATCTATTAAAATATTGTGATAAAATTGGCTGTGATACGTTGCTTGCATTTGAACCTGAGAATTTATTTTACATGACTGGGTTCTGGGGGGAGGCAGTTGGGATATTAGACAAAAATGGGTGTACTATCATATCACCCGAGCTTGAGATGGGACGAGCAAAAGAAGAGTCTAGTGATTGTATGATAGTAAAATCAGAGCGTGGAAAGGGCTCTCTTACAACCGTGATTAAGCTGCTGAAAGGCAAAAAAGTGTGTACAGACAGCGATAGCTATGGCACCGTAGCGAGCATGCAAAGATCCTTGCCTATGGTTAGATCAACTACTGAACCATTCTATCGCGCGAGGGAGGTTAAGGACTCTCAAGAAGTTTCTTTACTCAAAAAAGCATCTTCTGTGCTAGATGAGATGTATGAAATGTGCGTAGATGAGATAAAGACAGGTCAATCCGAGTCTGAACTTCAGACCATTTTGATGGCATATGCCATGGAAAGGGGCATGTTTGCTACAGGATACAAATCTACTCTGAACCCATTGATAATAGCAGGAGGCCCAAACAGTGCTTTACCACATGCTCAGGTAACTGATAGGAAATTCAAAAATGGTGACATGATAGTAGTAGATTTAACCTTGAGATACAAGGGATATGTATCTGACGCAACCCGTACCTTTGGTCTTGGTTCTATATCCTCAGAGGCAAAAAAAGTCTATGAAATTGTAAGAAAGTCACAAGAAGCAGGACTGAAAGCAGTAAAACCAAACGTATCTTGCAAATCAATTGATGATTCATGTAGACAAGTAATTGAAAAGAAAGGATATGGAAAATATTTTATTCACTCAACAGGTCACGGAATAGGTTTGGAAGTGCATGAATTGCCAAATATTGGTCCATCAAGTAAAGCAGTTCTTTTAAAGAATATGGCAATAACGGTTGAACCGGGGATCTATATCCCAAGGAAATTTGGTGTACGAATTGAAGATTCTGTAATTGTTGGCAACAGGGTTGATGTAATGCACAAGTTTACTAAAGAATTGATTGTTATCTGATATTACCAACTATCTTATGATGATAAAACTATTAAA
>Ga0335084_10008731_pt1 | contig 10105 bp, 7 predicted proteins | sample Lox_Sample_44_FD_206721 | JGI IMG/M metagenome (GOLD analysis project Ga0335084, IMG submission 206721) | Soil microbial communities from Loxahatchee National Wildlife Refuge, Florida, United States - Lox_Sample_4.4 | ecosystem: Environmental > Terrestrial > Soil > Wetlands | place: USA: Florida... | reverse complement strand
CAAAGGAAGCCCAACCGATTGCGGTGGCCGATCATAGAGGAATATAGACATGAAACTGAGCTTGAAGAAAAGACTTCTGTTGCCGACCACGGCGCTGATCGTCCTGGTGATGGGTATTTCCAGCGGCGCCACGTACTACTTGTCCAGCAACGCTTTCAGCGAGAAAGCCGTCGAGGAATTTTCCACCCTTGCCAAGGCAAAGGCGGAGATGATCGACGTCTGGGTTGAAGACACCAAGGCCATGATCAAGGTCTCGTCAGGCCGCATCGAATACGAAGAAGTCCTGAAAAAAGACACGGAAACAAACCGGAACGCGGCCAATACGGAACTGATCGAACAGGTGAAGAACCTGCAGGGAATCTCCTACATCAACATCGCCAATGCCCAGGGGGAGGTCCGCGCCTCGTCGATTCCCGATTCCGTTGGGAAGATCAAGGTAGGGGATCGCGAGTATTTCCAGAAAGCCATGAAAGGCGAGGTCAACGTATCCAACGTCTACGTCGCCCGCACGACAGGGAAGCCGGCTTTTGCAATCGCTGCGCCGATCAAGGACGGTCAGACCGTCATCGGGGTGATCTTCGGGGTGCCGGACATCATGCAGTTCAACGAACGATTCGTCGATCCCGTCAAGGTCATCAATACCGGGTACATTTATCTCTTCGATAAGTCGGGAATGGTCTTTGCCCACAAGGACAAGGCGCAGATCATGAAGCTCAATCTCAACGAGCATGACTTCGGCCGGGAGCTCCTCAAGCGCAGGCAGGGAGACATCGCCTACGAATTCCTGGGGATCAAACGCCTGGCTTATATCGAGCCCTGTAAGAGCAACGGCTGGACCGTCGGCGTTGTGGCTCCCATAAAAGAGGTTTTTGCGGAAACAAACCGGATGACATGGATCAACATCGGTCTGTCCGCCTTCGGATTGGCGGCTATCCTGTCAGTTCTGTTTTTGATCGTCCGATCCGTCGTCGCCCCGATCGACAGGATCGCCGAGGGACTGAATGCAGGGGCCGACCAGGTGGCTTCGGCATCGGCGCAGGTGTCCTCGTCCAGCCAGTCGCTGGCCGAGGGGGCCTCGGAGCAGGCCGCCTCGATCGAAGAGACGTCCTCCTCCCTCGAGGAGATGTCCTCCATGACCAAGCAGAATGCCGACAATGCCAACTGCGCAGACAAGCTCATGAAGGAATCAAACCAGATGGTAGAACGGGCCAACGGATCCATGACCGAACTGACCCAATCCATGAACGAGATCGCGAGGGCAAGCGAAGAGACCTCCAAGATCATCAAGACGATCGACGAGATCGCTTTCCAGACAAACCTGCTGGCCCTGAATGCTGCCGTTGAAGCTGCCCGGGCAGGAGAGGCCGGGGCGGGCTTTGCCGTGGTGGCCAACGAAGTGCGCAACCTCGCCATGCGGGCTGCCGATGCGGCGAAAAACACCTCGGGGCTCATCGAGGGCACAGTGAAGAAGGTCAAGCAGGGCTCGGAGCTTCTGGAGCGAACCAACGAAGCCTTTGCCGGGGTCTCGACGAGCGCCGCAAAGGTTGCAGACCTCGTCTCCGAGATTGCCGCGGCCTCGACGGAGCAGGCCCAGGGGATCGACCAGATCAACAAGGCCGTCACCGAGATGGACAAGGTGACCCAGCAGAACGCCGCCAATGCCGAGGAGTCGGCCTCCGCCTCGGAGCAGATGAATGCCCAGGCTGCCCAGATGAAGCAAATTGTCGAAGAGCTTCATGTCATTGTGCAGGGAGCCGCTTCATAAGCTGGAGCATCCGCTCCTTCCGTACGCGACCTTTCCATTCCGATTCATAAAGAAAACCCCGCCGTCCGGCGGGGTTCTTTCTTTTCTGCCTCGAGTTTTACATCAATGTCTTGTCAGTGGAATCGATCGATAGCCCCTTCCCCCTTTGACCCTTAGCCTTTAAGCTTTAGCCTCGACCCTACACCCATGCTTTACCTCTTATGCCCTGCCCGCCGCTCCTGCCGTTGTTGCAATCTGGAGGGCCTTGGCCTTGTAGATCCCGCAGCCGAGGATCATGTCGCCGTATTTCATCACGTACGTTGTCTTCAGATCGATCTTCCCCGTCTTGGGGTTTTTGTGAGCATAGTCGACCCAGCCGGATCCGTCCGTGTTGGCAACCCGCAGGATATCCCGCCGGAACAGCTTGCCTTCTGCATCGGGTATGTCGAGAAGGTTCTTTCCCACGAGCTTGGGATTTGCCGGCATGGCCAGACCGATCCCCCTGTCGCTGTATGCGAAAACGTACATCTCCCCTTTGTTGAACCGCCCGAATTCCTTGTTCAGCTCCCTGAGCGCCGACTCCTTGCCGTGCCGCTTTGCATACTCGGCGGCATCTTCCACCATCTTGACGGCCTCGACCCCCGTGTCTGCCATCCTCTGCTGGAGCAGGCTGTGCAGACTCCCGAGGGAGGTCCGGATCATCTCGACACCGCGAGCCTGCTCCGCCGAGCCCGAGGCAATCCCGTTCACCAGGACCGCCGCCTTGTTCACCGACTCGGAGAAATTGTGAAATGCATCGTTTGTCGCCTCCACCAGGGTGGTACTCTGACGGATTTTCGACACCGTGTCGCCGATCATACGCTCGGTTTCCTTGGCCGACTCTGCGGCCCGTACGGCAAGGTTGCGCACCTCGCTGGCCACCACGGCAAACCCCGCTCCGGCCTCGCCGGCCCGGGCCGCTTCAACGGCAGCATTGAGCGCCAGGAGATTGGTCTGAAAGGCAATCTCGTCGATGTTCCTGATGATCTTCGACACTTCGTCGCTGGAGCGTGCAATTTCGTTAATGGAGGCCGTCAGGGATTTCATGGATGTATCCGCCCTCTCCATGATGGACCGTGACCCCTCCATCAGTTTATCCACCTCTGTGGCGGCATTGGCGTTGCTCTTCGTCATGGCGGAGATTTCCTCCGTCGTCTCGGCAAGCTTCTCGGTGTTCTGCTCCACCTGTTTGAAGACACCGCTCATATTCTGTGTCATGTCCCGGATATTCTTCTGCGTGTCTTCCTGCGACTTCAGGAACTTTTCCTGCTCCCGATTCGCTCTCTCGCTGATCTTTACGTACGCCCGGGAGTTCCTGTAATTGAAAAATGCGGCCAGTACGATGCCGACAAACGGGCCCAGGGCGTTTGCAATATTCACCCCGCGGATCTGTTCGGCTGTCAGGGCAAGCCTGGGCAGTTCGAATCCCATGGGCCCCATCAGGACAAAAACAAGGACTTCAACAAGGACAAGCCCGGACCACGTCATGGCCGACGAAAAATTGACGAAGGTGATTGCGAACACGGGCAGCAGCAAATTCCACGCGAGGGACGTGGAACCGATCCCGCCTGTCCAGTAGGTCAGGTAGAAAAAATGCCAGGCCAGGGCGGTCATCGCGGCGTTGCCGAGCAAAACAGGCGAGCCGGTGACCTTGAAGACCAGGGGCAATGCAATCCCGGTGAACAGGGTCACCAGGAGCAGGCTCAGGGCCAGTTCGCTGCATCCCAGGCTGTACCACTTGAAAATGTTCGGGATGAAGAAGAAGGGCAGAAGGAAAATGCTGATGAGCAGCTGCCTCGATTTTCGACAGGCCGACTCATTCTGCCGGACGGTCTCGGAGATAAACCAGTTGAGTAGATTCATACCAGCCTCTCGCGGAAATTTGCACAGGATGGGGAAGCGACTCCACCTGGCGATGGAATACTTCAAGATGACTTATAACAAGTATCATGCCAAAGGGAGGGTCTGAATCCGGGGCGAAATATAAAAACCCCGCCGAAAAGCGGGGTTTTTATATTTCTTTGTTCTTTCACTGGCCACTGGTCACTGGCCACTGGTCACTTTCTATTTGATGACTTCTTTCGCGGAAAAGTCCTGCCAGTCGCGCGAGTTGTACGCCGCGATAATGATCGACGCCGCCTCGTCGAGATTGAAATACTGGGTGTTGATGACGATGTCGTAGTGATTCGGGTCGAGGACGTCGATGTTGAAATACTTCCGCATGAAGGCGATCCGCTCCGACTCGACAGAGAGAATCCGCTGCTTGGCCTCTTCTTTCGGCACCTTGAAGAAACCCGCCACGTTGTTCACCCTCACTTCCAGGGGGGCGGTGATGCCCACCCTGAGACAGACTTCCGGCGGCAGGATATAGCTTGCCCCGCGTCCCACGATGACTGCATTGCCGTGCGCGCCGATCGCTCCGATCACCTTGGTGAGATGCTCCATGAACTCATAGGGCCAGACATGGCGCTCACCCAGGGATTCGATCCAGTCGTCGAGCATGCTCTTGTCCTGCTCGTCGAGGGATTTGAGCATTCGCTTGCTGACCTTGGCGCTCTTTGCCACTTCGTCGATGATCTGCCGGTCCCAGTAATCCATCTTCAGATCCCTGGCCACCCGCTGCGCGAGAAACCACCCGCCGCTGCCTGGAAGGCGCGAGATGGCGATGACGGGCTTTATCGTCTGCTTGAATTTTTTTGTCTGGCTTATCTCCCACTTCTTGACCTGTGCATCGATGATGCCGGTAAGGGACTTCTTGGGGCGGGGCGTGAATTCCATGAATCCTCCTTTCAATTTGTGCTTGAATGACTCGAATTCCCTGTCGTCGTACAGGAAATCGATCCTCCCTCATTGAATTTTATACAGGTTGTTCCCCTGCGGACGCAAGCAAAAATGGAAACGAGGGCAAAGAGCCATTTCATGTCTTGACAGTCCCCTTTCACCGGCCTAATCTGTCTTCTTGATAATTCCATTCCGGAAAGAGATCCCGCACCATGAAACAGGATGTCAGCATTCTCGATACGTGGAAGATTCGCTACCCGGCAAAGTTCGCGTCTGAAAAAGCCATCTTCAGCAACATCAACCGGGGGGACACGATCTTCATCGCCTCCGCCTGCGCCGAGCCCCAGCATTTGGTGCATTCGATGATCCGCTACATCAAGAGCAACCCCAAGGCGTTTTTTGACGCCGAGGTTCTCAGCGTGAGGACCCTGGGTGTGGCCCCCTACGCCGACGAGAAGTTCAAGTCCAATTTCCGCCTCAACTCCTTCTTCATCGGCGACAGCACCCGCGGTGCCGTGAATACGGGCCTGGCCGACTACACGCCCATCTTTCTCTCCCAGGTGCCGGGCCTATTCTACCGGGGCCTTGACCGGGTTGATGTGGCGCTCATTCAGACCTCGTTTCCCGACGAGCACGGTTACATGAGTCTCGGGGTGAGCGTGGATATCGTGAAGGCCGCCGCCGAGGTTGCCCGCGTGGTCGTGGCCCAGGCCAACACGTACATGCCCCGTGTGCATGGCGACACGTTCATCCACATCAATGACGTGGACTTTCTCATGCACTACGACGAACCGCTGCTGGAGTACACCCCCGAATCGGACACGGAAATCGCCCAGCGCATCGGCCAGTACGTCGCCAGGCTCGTCGAGGACGGCGACACGATCCAGGTGGGTTACGGCAGCATCCCCAACGCCATTATCGCCAACCTCTCCGTCAAGAAGAATCTGGGCGTTCACACGGAACTCTTCACTGACGGGATCGCCCAGCTCATGAGGCTGGGAGTGATTGACAATTCCCGCAAGACCGTCAACCGGGGAAAAACCGTGGCCACCTTCTGCATGGGGAAGCAGGAGACGTACGAGTTCCTCCACGACAACCCGGCCATCGACTTCCGGACGATCGACTACACCAACAATCCCCTCCTCATCGCCCGGCAGGACAACATGGTGGCTATCAACAGCGCCCTGGAGATCGATCTCACCGGACAGGCCACGGCCGAGTCGATCGGCAAGACCTTCTACAGCGGCATCGGCGGCCAGGCCGATTTCATGCGGGGGGCTGCCATGGCGAAAAACGGCAAGACGATCCTCACGATCCAGTCCACAGCGGCCTGCGACGTCGTCTCCCGGATCGTGCCCTTCCTCAAGGAGGGGGCGGGGGCCACGGTGCTGCGGGGCGACATCCAGTATGTGGTCACGGAGTGGGGAATAGCCTACCTGCAAGGCAAGAACGTCCGTGAGCGGGCCATGGAATTGATTTCAATTGCACACCCGAAATTCAAGCCCTGGCTCATCGACGAGGCACGAAAAGCGGGGCTCATCTACAGGGACCAGGCCTTCATCCCGGGCGAGCGCGGCATCTACCCGGAACATCTCGAAGGCTACCGCACAACCCCAAAAGGGCTCAACCTGTTCTTCCGGCCCGTGAAGATCAGCGACGAACCGTTGCTCAAAGATTTCTTCTATTCCCTGTCGGACAACAGCATGTACCGCCGGTTCATCTCCTATCGGCAGGACATGCCGCACGAGCGGCTCCAGGATTTCGTCATCATCGATTACCTGAAAAAGATGGAGATCCTGGCCGTCGTCGGAGAGGAAGACAAGGAGGAGCTCGTCGGTCTCGGGCAGTATGAAGTCGAGGCGGACTCCCACATGGCGGAGGTCGCCTTCGCCGTTAGCGACAACCACCAGAACCAGGGCATCGGCCAGGAGCTGCTCGGCTATCTGACCTACCTGGCCAGGAGGCAGGGCCTGTTGGGATTCACTGCCGAGGTCCTGCTGGAAAACAGACCCATGCTGCACGTTTTCGAGAAGATGGGGTTTGACATGGAAAAGAGTATCGCGGCGGGCGTCTACGAGCTCAAGATGACATTCAAGGGAAGCATCGCACCCGGTGCAGAGCGCAATGCCCCTCCGGGATGATGCGTCCGGAGGCATAAAAAACCGCTTCATGTCGAAGCGGTTTTTCTTTGACCCGTCAGCCTCCCGGGGAATGCGGAACATGGCGAACCGAGACGGGGGGTTTTTCTTCCTGTTTCAATGACGGCAGGGGATTTTCCGCCTTCAGATGCTGCCCCGTCTCTTTCACTCTGACCCCACTGATGAAACGGCTGTTGAAATAAGGGGACTCGAGATTGTCCACCTTCCCAGCCCGGTTGCGGGATGAGAGGTGAAAAAATTCGTTTCCGCCCAGAAAGATCCCCACGTGGATGCGGCTGCGCCTCGTCTGGAAGAAGACGAGGTCTCCCACGTCGAGATCGTCACGCCCGACCCGCTTTCCGCACTGGAGCTGTTCCCGCGCCGTCCGGGGCAGATCGACGCTGAAGATGCCGTAGACCTTCCTCGTGAAGGCTGAGCAGTCGATTCCCCGTATGGAGTTCCCGCCCATTTTGTAGGGCACGCCCTCATACGATTTCACGATCTTCACGAAAAGATCGCGTTCACCCGGTCCCTTCCATCTTGACAACTCGAGGGGTACGATCCCGTTTGACCGATCAGGGCTCTCGCCGGCTGCAGCCAGTTCGCCCGCCTCGATGGACCCTGCCTCCTCGAGATCATCTTCGTCCTCGCCCGCTCCTGCAGGGGCCGTTTGCAGGATCAGCTTCTGACCGGATTTCAATTTCGAAGAGCGCAGCTCATTCATTTGCCCGATTTCGGAGGCGGGCACACCGGTGCGCTCCGACACTACGGCAAGCGTTTCGCCTTTCTTCACGACATAGACGGATGCATCGGGGGAGCTCTTTTTCTTCCCGACGTTTTTCGCAGCGGCTTTATCCGACGGCCTGCCGGGGATGACGAGGACCTGGTTTGGCTTCAGGGCAGCGCTCTCGAGATGGTTGGCTTTCTTGAGAGCATCGACGCTGACGTTGCATTTTTTTGCGATCTTGTGCAGGCTGTCGCCGGACTTCACCCTGTATTGCTCCGCAGCATGCAAGGGTGAGGCAATGAGAACAGGCAGGCAAAAGAAGATCAGGCTCGCCCACAGGCAAATCTGTCGTTTCCTCATTCGAGTCCCTCTCCTTTTGTTGCTCAAGGGATTTTAAATGAGGCGTCCCCGCAGACAAGCAGGTCAGCCCGGAACTTCCCCTCCCCCGGACCGGGGCAAGGAAGCTTTATTTACGTCACAGGAACCGATGGAATCCGGCGGTTTCCCTCCCCCGAAGGATCGGACTGTGCAAGCGTTCCGAGGCTACACGACTGTGGAGGGACTGTCAATCCTTTATTGCAGGGCGCCGGGGCACAAAAAAGGGACCGGGGACCAAGGGACCAGGCAGACCGAACGATATGATAGAAATTCTTCTCTAGACAGAATAGACCGGATAGACTGAATAGACCAGGATTCTCATGGGGACCGATGGCTCCATGAAGATCGGCTTGATAACACGCTCGCTTTCGTTTAAATATAAATCTTACAAATGAATTCGAACGATCTTGGCCGCACCCGACGCTCGTGTTTACACTCAACCACTGCATGTTTATGAAGGAGGCTTTCAATGCTGAATTTCTCTCTCACACCGGAACAGATTGCGCTGAGAGACAAGGCGCGGCGTTTTGCCATCGATGAAGTTCTCCCCATCGCCTGGTATTACGACGAACAGGACGAACTGCCCCTCTACATTCTCAAAAAGGCATGGGACGAGGGGATCATGAACCTGACCATCCCTCAAAAGTACGGCGGTCAGGGCCGGGGGTTGCTGGAGTGCGCCCTGGTGGTCGAGGAAATTTCCGCGGCATGCGCCGGGATCGCAACATCGATCTTCGACAACTCGCTGGGCACCGAACCGCTCCTGTTGTCGCGAAACGCGAAGGTAAAAGAAAAATACCTCCCCGTCCTGATAAAGGACTTCAAGCTCATCTGCTTTGCCACGTCGGAGCCCCTGGCGGGGTCGGACGTCGCGGGCCTTCGCTGCAAGGCTGAGAAATCCGGAGACGATTACATCCTGAACGGGACCAAATACTGGGTCACCAACTCGGGCGTGGCCGACTACTACGCCATCTTCGCCACCATCGATCCATCGCTGGGTCACAAGGGAATCGCTGCCTTCCTCGTCGAGAAGGGTTGGGCGGGCGTCAAGGTGGGGGAAACGATCCCGAAGATGGGCCAGCGCGGCTCCAACACGGCAGGCATCCACTTCACGAATTGCCGCGTCCCGGCCGAGAACGTGCTGGCGCAGCCCGGCGAAGGGTTCATCATGGCCATGACGGCCTTTTCAAGGACAAGGCCCATCATCGGATCCTTCGGCGTGGGGGCTGCCCGATCGGCCATGGAAATGGCCGTGGACTACGCGAAAAAAAGAAAGGCCTTCGGGGCGAGGCTGGCCGATTTCCAGGCCATCGATTTCAAGATTGCCGAAATGTACCAGAAGGTGGAGACGGCAAGGCTGCTCACATGGAAGGCCGCCTGGGAGAATGACTCGGGGATGGACCCGACGATCTCGGCCTCCATCGCGAAGTTCTACTGCACCGAGGCAGCCTTCGAGGTGGTGAGCGATGCTCTCCAGATATTCGGCGGCTACGGCTACACGCGGCTCTTCCCCATCGAAAAGCTCCTGCGCGACATGCGTCTTCCCATGATCTATGAAGGAACGAGCGAGATCCAGCGCGTCGTGGTGTCGCGCTACGTTCTCGACGGCTACAAGCCCGTGATGCCCCCGATCGAAGACTTCCCGTTGCTGGCGAAGCACGATGTGCATCTCGAGGCGGCCGAGGGAAAGAAAGACACGATCGCCTGGCGTTGCCGGATTTGCGGTCACATGCATTACGGACCGGAGCCCCCCGAGGAATGCCCGCACTGCTTCTTCCCGAAAACGGCCTTCAAAAAGGTCTGGCCCCGGGGCTAGCAATGAAAGGATCGAGGCGCGAGGATCTAGGACCGAGGATTTGAGATGTACCTCGCTCCTCGTTCCTCGGACCTCGTGCCTTTTTTATTGTTCCTTGATATCGTTTATACGCGAGTACCGAATGACGGGTGGATCTTTAGTGAAATCGCTGTTGACCCTCACGGCATCGACAACCCGGATTTTCCCCTTCACGACTTCGTAGAGAATGACGCTGTGGTAACCGGGCCCTCGGTCACGCACCTCAACAAAGGTCCCCTTGTCAAGGACGACCATGCCCTCCCCACCCGGGTCCGTCAGTTTCATTTCCTGCGCTTTTGCGGCTCCGTGAACGACGCACAGCATCAACACCGACAATAAAATACCTGAAAGAATCCTCTTCATTTCCAACCCTCCTTTTCCAAATACGTCATAATCATTTATAACACATGCCACCTGGAGCCAATAGCCCACAGTCTACAGTAAAGATTCATTGTTGGCTTTTC
>Ga0335084_10008730_pt1 | contig 10105 bp, 9 predicted proteins | sample Lox_Sample_44_FD_206721 | JGI IMG/M metagenome (GOLD analysis project Ga0335084, IMG submission 206721) | Soil microbial communities from Loxahatchee National Wildlife Refuge, Florida, United States - Lox_Sample_4.4 | ecosystem: Environmental > Terrestrial > Soil > Wetlands | place: USA: Florida... | reverse complement strand
TTTGCGCTGTGCGTACGTGGCTTCCCGGGGGACGGAGCTACAGTTTCATCGCCTCGTTCACTTCAGCTAGTGTCTGAGCGGCAACGGCTCGGGCGCGGCGCGAACCTTCCCGGATGATCTCGGTGATCCTCTGCGGTTCGTCGGTAAGTGCCAATCTCCGTTCCTGCATGGGCGCAAGGTAGGCGAGGAGGTGTTTCAGAAGTTCTTTTTTGTCGTCAACGCAGCCGATGCCGGCGCGTCGGCATTCCACATTCACGTGATTCACCCATTCCTTGGGTGAGAATATCTGGTTAAGCGCGAAGAGAGGACAAACGTCGGGGTTGCCGGGGTCCTGCCTCCGTTTCCGCGCCGGGTCCGTGACCATCTGCATCACCTTCTTGGTGATATCTTCGGGTTTGTCCGAAAGGAAGAGACAGTTGTTGTAGCTCTTGCTCATCTTGCGGCCGTCGGTGCCCGGGAGCTTTGGGTATTCGGTCATGAGCGGCTGGGGCTCGGGGAACACCTCGCCGTAGAAAGCGTTGAACCGGCGACAGATCTCTCGTGTGAGCTCCAGGTGCGGGAGCTGGTCGATGCCCACAGGCACGAAATTGGCCTTGTAGATAAGGATGTCCGCGGCCTGGAGCACCGGGTAACCGAGAAACCCGTAAGTGTGCATGTCCTTGTCCTGGATCTGTTCCATCTTTTCTTTGTAGGTCGGCACGCGTTCGAGCCAGGGCAGCGGCGTGGACATGGACAGAAGAACGTGGAGGACGGCGTGCTCGGGCACGAGAGACTGCTGGAAGAGCACGGACTTCTCCGGGTCGAGTCCGGCAGCTATCCAGTCAATGACCATCTCTTTTATGTACGAGCGGATCTTGGAGGTGTCAGCGTAGTTGGTCGTGAGCGCATGCCAGTCGGCAATGAAGTAGTAACACTCGTACTGGCTCTGCAGTTTTCTCCAGTTGTCGAGGGCTCCCATGAGATTGCCGAGGTGGAGCAGCCCGCTCGGTTGCATTCCGCTTAAGACCCGTTTTTTTATCATGATAAATCCCTTTCACTGCTGAGAACACAGAGGTCGCGAAGAACAAACTCAATGTTCAAGGTCCAAGACCTTGCGTTCTCTGCGATAGAACCGTTTCTTACATGATATCCCCGCCCAGAAGCAGTGAGAGTATCGGCCGTATGATCGGGCCGATGATCCTGCCGAGAACGCCGAGCATGATGAGCGCCATCAGGATGAGCGTGCCATACGGCTCGAGTCTGTAATAGGCCGCCGCTTGTTTGTCGGGGAGGATCCAGTACACCACCCTGCTCCCGTCGAGAGGCGGTATGGGGATCATGTTCAGCACGGCGAGCACTACGTTCATGATGACCCCATAGCCGAACATCAAGGTGATGGGAAATGCGAACAAATCCCATGCCTGTTTCGGGATCATACCTTCGAGCGGAGGCATAATCACGCGCAGGATGAATGAAAACGTTATGGCCATGACTATGTTGGTGCCGGGACCCGCAAGGGACGAGAGCGCCATGTCTTTTTTCGGATTTTTGAAATTGTAGGGGTTGATGGGCACGGGTTTAGCGTAGCCGAACACCATCTTTCCGTCCGTGAGCAAGAAGAGCAGGAGCGGCATGAGAACCGTGCCGAACAGATCAATATGAGAGATAGGGTTCAGCGTGAGCCTGCCCATGTTGCGTGCCGTATGGTCGCCGAGCTTATCAGCGACCCAGCCGTGTGCGACTTCGTGAAGCACGATGGCGAAGACCAACGGCAGGGCCATGACTGCGATCTTTTGTATCGTGTTCAGTTCTTCCATTGGTTTACCTATTGAATGACGATCGACGGCAACGGTTATGAAGCCATTTTCAACAGAGGGCACAGAGGGCATTGAGCATGGAGCATAGGGCAAAGGGTGCAAGGCATTTTGCGCTTTCACCACGCGCCAGGTTCTCTGCGCCGTGCAATTCCGTTCTCTTACCACGAGCGATACGCCGCATCGATACTGTCTTCACGCAACCAAGTTCCAAACGCGGCATTTGATACTAAGGGAAAGTAGGGGGGTGTGTCAAGAAAAAATGAGGCTTCGGCTCGATTTTAGTTGTTGACGAGCACGAACTTGCCGTCTTCGACCTTGACAAGGTACAGTTGTTTCAGCGCCTCATTGCTACCCCGGAATGTAGTGGATCCGGAGATGCCCGGGTAGTCCTTGAGACCCAGGAGGCCTCCCTGGATTGCTGCAGGTGTGTCTTTATGTTCCCGTAAGAGCGAGAAAACCATCATGGCGGCGTCATAGGCCTGGGCAGATAGGATGTCGGGCTCTTCCTGGTACGCGGAGCGGTAGTTATCGACGAAAGACCTGATTAATGGTACGCTGCTTTCCGGGAAGAAGCCGTCGACGAAGACCGCCCCCTCGGCATACCGTCCCGCCCGCTCGATCAGATCAGGAGAGTGCCAGTTGTCCGAACCGATCATGGCTTTCCCGGTAATGTTGTAGAATGCGAGCTGGGGAATAAGCAATCCGACCCCCTCTGCATATCCGGGAAGATAGAGCGCGTCAAAGCTGGGGACATATTCGAGGAACAGCTTTTTCCTTTCGGCATCATCGTCGGGAATGGGTATCCGGCGGGAACGGAGGTCGATTTCGATGATCTTCCGTATGTAAGGACCGAAGTCCTTGGTCTCAGCGGGGTACGCTATGGTTGCGAGGATTTCAGCTTTCCGCTCCAGATCACGCGTAAACAGGAGCGACAGGTCTCTACCGTAGGGTTCATCGGGATACATGATAATGAACTTCCTGAGCTTCTGGCTGAGTGCATACTGCGCGGCCATCTGCGCCTGACTGTCGATAGTAAGGGCGTTCCTGAATATCCAGGGGCTTTTTTCCGTGAACCCTGCGCGCGAAGCGGCCGGCCTGATAACGGGGATCTGAAGTTTTTGGAGCACCGGCACAAGCGACTCTTCATCTCTGGTCGTGATGGGGCCGATGGCGGCAACTATGCCCTTGGAGGCGAGCTCATTCATCGCGGTTGCTGTCTTCTCCGAAGAACCTTCGGTGTCCTTCACGATCAGCTCTACACGGCTGTCGGGATTCTGAAGATTATAGTTATGAACGGCGAGTTGAATGCCTTTGAGTATGCGGTCGCCGAAAAAGGCGAGCTGACCGGACTGAGGCACGAGTGCCCCGACATAGTACCGGGGCGCGGTAAGCCTGGAGGTGGCCTCGTTGAGGAGCATTTCCGCCCGTGTTTTTTCAGGATGGCCGGGGAAACGCTCGAGAAACGCCTTGCTGATCCTGATCGCATCAGGGTAGTTCCTCTGCTCGATCAGGAGGCCGCTGTACCGCAGCATAGCGATGTCCGAAGGATAGGCCGTGCCGCTGGCAAGGGTTTTAAGCTCATCTTCGGATAGGCTCTTATCGACAATCTCCCGGATGCGGTCACGGTAGCCAGCTCTCTGTTTCTCGTTCTGCGCGGTTTCCGCTAGATAGGTGTACTCCTTCACTGCCGGCAGGTAGTTCTTTTTGACCATGTACGCGGCGGAGAGCATCTCGGAGATTCGTTTGAGGCGAGCTGTATCGGTTATTTTACTCCGGTCCTCGAGGTTGGAAATGGCCAAGTCATATTCTTTAAGCTCGAAATAGCACAGGCCGAGCTTATATTTTGATTCGACAATAAACGTAGAGGCCGGAAATTTTTCGATGAGTTCCTTGTAGTAGCTGAGCGCTTGCCGGTAATCACGACCCGTCAAGCGTATTTCGCCCATGAGGAAGAGCGCCCGGTCCGCATGCCGACTCTTCGGGTATCGGGTGAAGAAAGCATCAAGGGTTTTTGAAGCCTGGTCATACTGTCTCCTGGCAAAAAGGCCGTCTGCCTGGTCCAGGATCACACTTGCGTCCTTTTCCCACTCGGGCTCGGGAGGGAGCTTGGGCGCGCAGCCTGCCGGCAGGAGCACGGTGAGACATGCAAGCACGACCAGGATGACGGTTGTTGAAGAGACTATACGCCGGAACGGCATCCGTTATTTACCTTTCTTGGCGGCAGCTTCAGCCTTTGCCGTTTTGCGCTTTGCCTTCAGGGTTTCTTCTTTCCGTTTGCGCCTGCGGCGCAGTTCACGTTGTCTTTCACGCACGGGATGGTTTCTCCTTTCGAAAGTGGTTCGAATGATGTTTCAGACTGATTACTATAGCGAAGATGAACTTATTTGTCAATAACTACAAGATGAAATGAAGATATGGCAGCAAGGATCCGTCGTCAAGCGCGTCATCATCAATGTATCGTAGAAAAGTTATTCTGACTCCTGCATCCTTGCTTCTGTTCCCTGCTGCATCCGATTTTTTTCTTGATTTATTCCGCTCGATAGATTAGATTATAGCCGCGTTTACGGCAGGGGGCGAGTAGCTCAGCTGGGAGAGCACCGCGTTCGCAATGCGGGGGTCGAGGGTTCGAATCCCTTCTCGTCCACCATTCTGTCTTTAAACTTTTCAAACACATAACACTGCAAATTAGCCTGATTTTTGGGGCACAAATGGGGCACAAATTGAGGCACGGATAATGACCGTGCTTTTTTATTTTCTTGACCCGGACGAAATACCTCAGAGATGCACTATGAACGTAAACCAGATCATCATAATATAAGGCTGCAAGTACTGACCGTATCATATTTGTCAGGATATATCATAGATAAATTTCTATCGCAGTTCCAAAAGGGTAGGCCTGCATTTCAAGATAGAACCGACGTCTTAGGCAAAAAAATTAATTAAATTTGAGACTGAATATGGTCCGTACCGTGATCGTACCGTATGAACCCCTACCTTATCAGAATCGTTGACAACGCAAAGATACAGTAAAAAACGCTGTACTTGCGGGGAGATCAAACATATATTAAAGACCTATTATTATGACGTACACAATAAGGGAGAACCATATGACAAATCCAACGGATACGGGTGGAAAATTCGAAGGATTTCTTATTTTTTTTATGTATTAGAGTCATTCTTTCTCACAAGCTATATTGCTGGTAAAGCATCTACACGAGTCTAAGATGACGATACTTTTGAGGCTTACAAATGGCGCCGTCCAGATTTCATGAGAGGTGGGAAAGTGCAGTGCGTCAAGTGTGGTGGAACCTCAATCTGGATGAAACGAGTTTCGGCAGGATATGGCGCGGTCAAGTATCGTCAAGTATGCACATACCTGTCGTAATCGTGGTACTCACCTTTACTATGCGAAAAGCAAAAAATAAATTCGTGATGTAACCATGAGGCCCCTGGGCAGCCGGGGGCCTCATTTGTTCATCATTATCTTAACCCTATTGATAATCAGGAATGTGCTAAAATAAATGAGACAATCTTACAAGTTGGCAGCCATTTTCGGAGTGGGAAAGATATCTATGCGAAATTTACTACTATCAGCATTCTGCATTGGTTTATTCTTTTTCTTATTTGGTAATAGTTATGCAGCCTCAAAGGAGCAGGATTTGGATAGGGATAAGATCGCTGATTTGCGTGAGCAATGCAGAAAGAGTGCAGAGGAATTTTTTACAGGCCGTTTTGGCTCGGGAATTAGAGATGATGATTTCGGGCAGCGAATTGATACGTATACAAACCACTATAACGAGAAGCTGGATAAATGTTTTATTTTAATAGATACAGTCATAATCCCTAATTATAAAATATTTCGCACGTTAAGCGCAAAAACGTTATTAGACATTTATAAAGATACGTATTATGGTTCTTACGGCATCGCGAGGAACGGTTCAGTGAATCTGTGTGAGATGTTAAAACAAGAATGTCATTCAGAAGCGGAATGGTATGCGCTTGTGAAACCGTATATGGAAGAATAATTTCCCAAGGTTGGGCAGCTTTCGGCTATTCGTCAGTTTCCTCCTCCGATGACACGATGGTCCATTCCTCCCTCATAAGTTCCCACGCCGTCAAGAACGCCTGATCTGGGGCATATCCCTGCTTCTCCAAGTCCTGCCTCAACTGTACTCTGCCTTCGTGAGTCATCCCCGCCGTTTGCTGAAGTATTCTCTCCAGTTCTCCGGTCTTCTCAAGCTCCCGGCACGTTTTCGGTTTGTACTTCCACCAGTGCTCTCGGGCTATCTCCAACAGCCCTTTCACGCTTTCCTCTTGCAGTGGCGACATTGCATTTCACTCCAGTTATTATTCCATCAGGTTTCCCCTGATTTTGTGAACAACTGTGCGGTTTGAGAATTGCCTGCAACAATACCCAAAAAATACCTCGAAGTTGAACTTTACTTTGCAATTATTGTATGCTATATTATACTTAAGTATTAGAAGTCTGCTTGATACCACCCACTTAATTACAACAAAATCCGGCCCGGTTTTTTCTGCTTTAAAAATCGAAATCCGCATATAGGCTCTCTGGCCTTCGCGTTACTTTAAGGAGGAACCCACTATGGTTAAAGTTTGGATAATGGTGCTATTATTTATTGTATCTGTAAAGTCGTCGTCATTTGGTGAGGGATTTTGGGCAGTAGATTGGCAAGATGGAGCAACACAACAAGAAAGGCATCATGAAAAGATCTCGCATGACGAGGAATATCAGTTTATCATTGATAACATTCCATGTCATGTTACGAAAGCAACGCTCAATAAATTAAATAATGGATCGATAATTGAAGTAAGAGATTTATGGTGTCTGGTTGCAAACGGTAAATCTATCAGTGTAAGTGTAGGTTACGATGTTAGAAGCAAAGACTGTGCGAAGAGCGGTCAACTGGTTATTCAAGAGAACGATAAACAATTTATACCGTTTCTTTCCGTAATCTGCAAATGAGGTTTATAAATGACATTCATCCTCGATTAAGAACGGTGCAGAGTATTTATGTCCTAACAGTCTGCCCACTTTATGATGATCAACACCTGCCTGAACAAGCCTTGTCACAGAGGTATGGGAAGATCATGGAACCTGTAATGTGCCACCTTGAACCACCTTCGCATTTCAGCAGCTATATGGGAATCTATCAGAACATTTCTGCCGTCCCGTTCTCCGTTCCTTTCACGGGAATGACATGATCGGACTTGATTGATCTAAATTTGCAGCTTGCGCTTCGTGCTCCAAGACCTGTTCATTGAAGGACCGGATGTATTTACCCGAGTAACGTAATTTTGCACCTTTCCCACCACGCTAAAGGCGAAAAATTTTCTTTGGAAAGAATAGTTCCCTGAGCTTAGCAGGCTAATTTTTGGATATTGACAGTATTTGATATCCACGTTACAATAACAACGCAATTCTGCTGTCCTACATGAGGAATATTCCAGCCGAAATCCATCAGCTGTGCGAAAAGATCTCGACGATTCAGGTAATGAGAAACTCGAAGCAATGCTTCTGACCATGCAGAAAGACATAGAGGGGGACAGGACATTGAAAGACCTCGGAGCGCGTTAGTTCATTGGGGCAAGCGGCAGCGATTTCCGACCCGTCATGAGTATGCAGAGGATAAGCGAGCCATCAGCCTGAACCCTCGTATCCGGGAAGATGCCCATTTAAGATGAAGAAGAAGATCATCATAGTCCTGAGTGTCGTTTCCCTGCTCTTGCTTCTGGGCGGTGTTTACCTCATCAAAGCGATCGATACCAACGCATCAAAGTTCAATCAAATAATCATGTTCCATCAAGTTGAGATACTGAGAGAGAACCTCCTGCTCAATATCCGTTTGGTAGAAGCGGATCTGTATTCGCAAAGCACTGACCGGCCCGAGAGCGGCGATGCGGTCGAGAGCCATGTAATTGATCTGGGGGAAACGATCAACACCTGTTTTAACTGTCATCATGCGGAGAGCGTGCTGGAGCGTCTCCATGATTTGCGTCATCAGATCGATCAATATGGTTATGCGGTTAACAAGGTATTGAGCGCCAAGTCGGATGCTGGCCGTTTCTTGGCTGAACAGGAAAGAGCCCATCTTATCGGCGATTCTCTCATCAACAAAGTCAATACCATGATCGTCATGACCAGCAAGAGGCTCATTGATCGGACTGAAACAGCCAAACGGCAATTGCATCAGGCCAGAATCTACCTGATTATGCTTGTTGCCACAGGTCCCATACTGGTCGCAGTATTGGCCGTCACGGTGATTAGGGGCGTCACGGGACCGATTCAGGCTCTCCTCGATGCAACGAGAAAATTGAAGGCGGGTAATCTGGAGCATCGGGTCGAAGGGCTGCGGGATGAGTTCGGCGAGCTGGCGGTAGGATTTAATGCGATGGCGAGTTCGCTGAAAGAACAGGTAAAAAAAATAGAGGAGAGCGAGAAACGCTACCGTCTATTGTTCGAGAGCGCCGCAGATGCCATCTTTATCCTGGAGGGAGAGGGAGAACAATTGGGTAAAATCGTAGCTGCCAATAAGGCGGCTATAGCGATGCACGGCTACCCCCTTGATGAACTGCTGACATTAAACATAAGAGACATTGATACTCCTGATGAAGCGGCCAGAGTATCGGGCCGGTTACGGCGCATATTCAGCGGAGAGTGGATCAAGATGGAGGTCAATCATATAAGGAAAGACGGAACGGTGTTCCCCGTTGAGGTAAACGCAGGCCTGTACGAATTTGATAACCATAGATATATTCTCGCGATTGATCGCGACGTCAGTGAGCGGAAACAGGCGGAGGAAACACTGCGACGGACTGAACAGCTCAAGGTTGCGGGAGAGCTGGCGACGGGACTTGCGCACGAAATCAAGAATCCCCTTGCCGGCATCAAGGCGTCGATCGAGATCCTTTCCATGGCACGGTACCTGCCGGAAGAGGATAAAAGCATTCTCGTGCAAGTGATCGGAGAGATCAAGCGAATAGAAATGTTAATTAAGGGTCTTCTCAATTTTGCTAGACCCTCTCGGCCCCAATTCGACGATATCGACGTGAACGCCGTCCTTGACGCCGTAGCAGACCTCGTGCTGCAGAACCCGTCCCATGCCTCAGGGGCCTCGCGCGGCATTGCGATCGTGAGGGATTTCGACTACCATCTTCCGATAATCACCGCCGATCCAATGAAATTGAAGCAGGTATTCATGAACCTGCTCTTGAATGCCGTTGACGCCATGCATGACGTCGGCACCCTGGTCATGAAAACCCGGTTCGACGCAGCGGCTCACGCTGTACAGATTGAGATATCCAATACCGGCAGGGAAATAGACACTGCGGTGATGGCCAAGATCTTCCAGCCTTTTTTCACGACTAAGCCGAAGGGGACGGGGTTGGGGCTGGCGATTTCAAAACGGCTGATCGAGGATCACGGAGGAAGGATCGGCATTGCACCTAACCCCGGAGGAGGGGCCGTTTTTAAAATAATTCTGCCCGTAAGCCAGTCCGAAAGGGTGCACTCGTTCTGAAAGGCAAAGGCCGTAAAACCCCGTCTCTTCAGGGCGGGGAGGATGTCAGATGTAGCCTTCACTGCGGATTCATCAGGAAGGCATCTCCCGAATTGTCTCCATTGGATACGAGCACCCTTCTGCCCTCGATCTTCAATCTTCCTTCGGCAAAAAGCTGGATTGCGCGTGAGTATATCTTGTGCTCCTGTTTGAGGATGCGTTCAGACAGGCTGTCTTCGGTATCACTGTCCAGGATCGGCACTACAGCCTGGATGATGATCGGACCCGTGTCCATGCCTTCATCCACAAAATGTACGGTGCAACCCGAGAATTTGACTCCGTGATTCAATGCTTTCTTCTGCACGTGGAGACCGGGGAAGGCCGGCAGGAGAGAGGGATGAATGTTCAGAATACGATTGGGGAAGGCCGTTATCAAAACGGGTGTGATAATGCGCATGAATCCTGCCAGGCAGACGAGGTCCACATTCCGTTCCCGCAGTTCCTTTACCAGCAGAGCGTCATATTCCTCCCGCTTGTCCTTATAACCTTTTGCGATCACCGGTACGGCCGGGATGTTATGCTTGCGCGCGCGCTCCAAGGCATAAGCGTCTGCCTGGTCGCTAATGACGACAACGAGCTCGGAAGAGAGCAGACCTTTTTCTATGTTGTCGATGATCGCCTGGAGGTTCGACCCCCGGCCGGAGACAAGGACGGCGATTCGCACTTTTTTCATGTCGGAATCCTTTTTACCATAGGGACACAGAGGGCGCGGCGATCGTCAGATTTAAGATT
>Ga0335084_10008729_pt1 | contig 10105 bp, 6 predicted proteins | sample Lox_Sample_44_FD_206721 | JGI IMG/M metagenome (GOLD analysis project Ga0335084, IMG submission 206721) | Soil microbial communities from Loxahatchee National Wildlife Refuge, Florida, United States - Lox_Sample_4.4 | ecosystem: Environmental > Terrestrial > Soil > Wetlands | place: USA: Florida... | reverse complement strand
TTTGTATTTCAGGGCGTAATCGCCTTCGCCGAGGGGCGGGACATGAATGATCATCTCGCCGGGTTTCTTTCCCTTGGCGATTTCGACCGGCTGGTAGACATCGCCCTTACTGACCAGGAACACCCGTGACAGGGCCAACTCCACGTTGGAGTTGAAATAAAGCACCACTTCGGTGGGCTGATTGACCTCGATGGGCTTGTGCTTGAGCGAGGATTCGGTGACCACGGCGTGGGCCGAAACTTCCGCGGCCGATCCGAATAACAGGCCGCAGAGCATGATCGAGCCGATCACGGTTCTCGTTCTGTTAGTGGTTAATCTGAACATGAATTAAGCGCCTTGTCTGTCAATGGATATCGATAATGGGCGGTGTTTAAGGCCGCCAACCCGATTGTCGGGCTTCAGCCCGCCCTACGGTAAAAAATGCGATTAACCCGCCTTGGCTTTCAGAGCATGACTGATGAGGTTCTTCCCCAAATCGCGGATCGCGCCGCCCACTTCCTGTGTGTCGCCGATGACCTCGTCCATGGCCTTGAGAATCCAGTCACGGTCTTTTTCACCGATCACCAGCGGTGGCAGCAGTTTCACCACGTTCATGCCGTGTCCGGCGACCTGGCTGAGAATGCGGTGGTTCTTGAACAGCGGAATGGTGATGGTCTGGCTGAACAGGCCCTTATTGGCAGCTTCCAATCCAGTCCAGGCGGCCTTGCGCAGCAGGCCCTCGGGCGAGCCGAATTCCAGGGCGATCATCAGGCCCATGCCGCGCACTTCCTTGAAGAAGTCGTACTTGGGGATCATTGCATGCAGGCCGGCGATGATCTCGCCGCCGATCTGCGCCGCATTCTCGATCAGCCCTTCATCGTCGATCACTTGCAGGGCGGCGATACCGGCCGCCATCGCCATGTTGTTCTTGGAGAAGGTGGAGCCGTGCACCACGGCGCGGTCCATGCGGTTGAAAACGGCCTCCATCACCTGCTTGCTCATGGCCACCGCGCCTACGGGTATGAAACCGCCGGACAGGGCTTTCGCCATTAGAATCATGTCCGGCTCAACGCCCCAATGCTCGATCGCCCAGAATTTGCCGGTGCGCCCGATGCCGGTCTGGATTTCGTCGGCGACGAACAGCGCGCCGTACTTCTTGCAAAGGGCTTGGGCTTCGCGCAGATAGCCGTCCTGGGGCAGGTTCACGCCCTTGCCCTGGATCGGTTCGACGATGAAGGCGGCCACGTCCCTGTTGCGCAGAGCGTTTTCCAGTGCCTTCAGGTCATTGAAGGGCACCGCAGCACAGCCTGGCAAGAGCGGGCCGAAACCCTCGCGGAAAACGTTCTCGCCGTTCAAAGACAGCGCGCCCAGGGTCAGGCCGTGGAAGGCATGCTCGCAGTAAACGATTTTCTCGCGCCGGGTGGTGTAGCGGGCGAACTTGATGGCGGCCTCGACGGCTTCCGCGCCGGAGTTGCAGAAAAACATCTTGGTTAGGTTGGGCGGGCACTTTTCCAGGATTTTTTCCGCCAATAGGCCCGACAGCAGGGAAACATCCATCTGCACCATGTCCGGCAGTTCGGCGTCGAGCACGTCCTTGAGCGCCTGGACGATCTTGGGATGGCTGCGTCCCAGGGCGAAGACGCCGAAGCCGCTCAGCAAATCCAGATATTCAGCGCCCTTGTCGTCATAAAGATAAGGCCCGCGCGCCTTGGTGTAGACGCGGTCGTAGCCGATGGTTTTCAGCACGCGCACCATCTGCGTGTTCAGATGCTGCTCGTGCAGATCGAAATTCTCTCCCGCCCGTTCCCTGAGCAATTCGGCAATGGTCTTGGACATCACAACCTCGAATGAATAATTGAACGGTTGATTTTACAAGGGAATTAATGTTTGCGCCTGAATCTTAATTCACTGAAGGCGGGCAACACCACCAAGGCGCAGATCAAGGTCATCATCAGTCCGACGGCCAGCAGAATCCCCATCGAGGCGGTGCCCCTGTGGGAGGTGAAGGCCAAGCTGCTGAAGCTCCAGACGGTCGTCAGCGAGCCGTAGAATACGCCCTGCGCTTCGCTGGTGCGGAACAGGTTTTCATCGGTGGAATGCAGGTAATGCAGCCGGTGGGCCATGTGGATGCCGCTGTCCACGCCCAGGCCGAACAGCAGCGGCAGAGCGATGATGTTGGCGAAATTGAACGGCACGTCGAAGATGACCGTCGCCGCGGCGGTGAACAGCGAGGCCAACAGCAGCGGTAACAGGACCAGCAGGGTATCTTTGATGCTGCGCAGGATGATCAGCAATAAGAGGGTAATCGCGCCCATCGCGATGCTGAAGGCTTCGACGAAGGCCTTGATGACTTCGTTCATGGATTCCAGATAGGTGACCGGCAGATCGGTGACATTGGGATCGACCTTCTGGGCCTCGGTGATGAATTCACGCAGGTCTTCCAGATCGTTCAGGTCTTTTTTGGGGAAGATCTGCACTCGGTACAGGCCGTCCTTGCTGTGCCAGCGTTCGATCAGGTCGGCCGGCAGGCTGTCCAGGGTGATCTCGCTGGCCTGTAAGCCGTATTGAAGGTTGTGGATAGTGGTGGGCAGCGCGCTCAGCAGGCTGTCCTGTAGCCGGTCCAAGATCGCCTGACGTGCCTCGGGACTGGTCGCGTCGAGTTGGGCGTCGAATTGGGTCAGGGTATCGTCCAGTTCCTGCAGAACGCCGTCTTTACCCTTCGCTATCCGTTCCTCGAGGATGGCATGGAATTTCTCCAACGCGTCCAGTTTCGCTCCGCCCTGGGCCGGCGGAGGGAAACTCTGGAGTTGCGGCCCGAGCACCAGCCCAAGGTCCTCGATAATGGCCAGCTTTTCCGGCTGCTCTTCCGGAATGAAATCGAACAGGGTCACGACCTTGTCCACCGTCGGCAGGTGCTCGAAACGCGCTTTCAGCTCGCGAGCCTGAGCTTCGCTGGTGGCCAGCGAGGTCAGCGTCATCGGCGAGGTATCCTGGGACTGCAGCAGATACTTGAAGGTCTTGACCGATTCCGTGTTGGGGTCGCGCAGGTTGAGGGGGTTGAAGTCCACCGTCACCTGGGTGAGCAGCACCGCTGCCGCAACGCCCAGCACCACGGTGATCCAGCGAATAGGGCGGGCATAACGCAAGGGCCAGTTGGACAGCAGTAGCGACGGTTTGGTGAGGCGGAACTTTTTTCTCGGTCGCAGTGGCATGATCTTCATCAGGGCTGGCAGCACCGTGAAGGTTGTAAGCAGGGCGATGAACATGCTGGTGCCGGCGATGATGCCGAGTTCCGACACGCCGACATAGTTGGTAAAAACGAAGACGTACAGGCCGATGGCGGCGGTCAGGGCACAGAGAATCAAGGCCGAGCCGGTGGAGGTGAGGGTGTCGCGCAAGGCCTCGCGCTGGGATTCGCCGCGCAGCACCAATTCGCGGTAGCGCAGGCAGAAGTGCGAGGAAAACGCGTCGCCCATGCCGATGAAGAGTACCGCGAAGGCGATCGAAATCAGGTTCAGATGGCCGATGGAGACCGTGGCGAAACCCAATGACAGCACCAGGCCCATGGTCAAGGTGAAAAAGGTGGCGAACATCAGCTTGAAGGACCGGTAGGCGATCCACAACGTGACGCAAACCAGGATCATCGAGGCGATACCGGCGACCGCCGTGCCCTGGCCGACCGTCTGCATCTCCTCGTGCTCCAGCACCACCTCCCCGGTCATGCGTACCCGGGTTTCGGCGAGATCCTCCTGCAGTGCCCGGGCGATTACGGCGTTGATGGCGGCGACGCTTTTTTCGGCAGGTAGTAGCGCCTGGAAGTTCAGGATGGGGGTGATGACGATGAAGCGCTTGGTGATGCCGAGCCCGGCCTTCTGGTCGAGCATCAGCTGCTGCCAGGAGAGCTGATAGGGCTTGCCGGCCTGGTCGGCCTGGATGGCTTCGCGGATTCGCATCAAGACCGGGTCCAGTTCGATTGCGATGTCTTCGTCGGTGGCTTTCAGGGCCTGTCCCAGGATGCCGAACAGGCCGGCAAGGCTGTTGTCCTGGGAAAGCCGGCCGATGAAGGGCTGGGCATTGGCCAACTGTTTGGACAGATCCTGGAGCTCCGGCAGGCTCAGGTAAAGCATGCCGTTCTTGGCGAAGAAATCGCCTTCGTCGGGGATGTAGACGGACTTGATGTAGTCTTTCTGCTGCCGCAGTCCCTGGCCCAGCCGTTTGACCGCTTCCGAGGTTTGCTCCGGCGTTTTGCCTTCGACTAGCAGCAGGACGGTGCTCACATCCTGGGGAAATGCCGTCTCCAATTTGATGCGATTCTGCTGGAAAGGCAGGTCGATGGAAATCATGTCCGCCGTGTTGGTGTTCACGGTCAGATTGTCGTAAACGTATTTGCCGATGAAGCCCGTGGCGATCAGCGATAGTGCGAGCAGCCACCAGGGACGGTTTAGGACATTCGCCTCCCACCAATGGATGGTTTTGATCAATAGATTGTGGCTGCGTTCGCTCATCGGATTGTTCGGGGTTCGACCTGCGGGGGTCGGGGGATTCGGTTTACAGGCAAGCGAGCTCGGCGCCGGCCATTGCCTTGACCTCGCGCAGGGTTTTCATCGCGGCGCGGAAATGGCGGCCGAGCTGAATCAGGCCGAGGAGGTCGCCGGGGTTCAACAAGGCATGGCCCAGCACTTTAGGAATCCGTACCTTTCCGGTTTCATCCTGGGCGGCCAGTACCGAGGTGGGTACGGCCATTGCGGCGGGATCGGCGATGGTGCGGATGGCCAGAAAGGGAATTTCGATGCGGCGGGCGGCGCGGGCGATGGCGGCGCTCTCCATATCCAGGGCGATGGCCCCGGTTTCGGCAAAAATCCGCGCTTTTTCTGCGGGTGTTGCGATGATCGCAGTACTTTCGACAAGGGCATCTTGGTATACGGATAAGCGGCCCGCCAACCGGCTGAAAAGCCGGTTGCGCCAGTCGCTTGAGGTCTCCAGTAGCAGGCCGTCTGCGTCGATGATTCTGTTGGGAAGAATCAGATCGCCGGGTTTGAGGCGCGGATCCAGCGCCGCGGCGCAGCCCCAGCTGACCAGGGCACCGGCGCCCTCCTCGATCAGTAGGGTGGCCGCGCGTGCGGCGGCAGCGGCGCCCACGCCGGACAAGGCCAGCAGGCAGTGTTCGGATAGTGCCAGGCAAGCGCCTTCCGGCGCGCGCCGATGGGTGAGGCCGCGACATTCATCCCCGAGCGCGACCACGATGCCGACAGTCTTCACGCGGCGACGGCGTAGCGCTCGTTGCGGTAACGGGCCAGGGCCCAGAGCGGGAAGAATTTGTCGTAACCGTGATATTTCAGATAGAACACCTTGGGAAAACCGGGGGCGGTGAAACATTCGTCCTTCCAGAAACCATTGGCCTGCTGGTTTTTGAGCAGAAAGTTCACACCAGCTTCGACCTCGGGCGCATCCGCTTCACCGGCGGCAAGCAGAGCCACCAGCGCCAGGCCGGTCTGGAAGGCCGTGCTGGTGTGGAATTCTCCCCGCTTTTCAGGGCTGGCGTCGTGGTAGGTAAGGTTGTCCTCGCCCCAGCCGCCATCCGCGCGTTGCTTGCTCTTCAGCCAGGCGACCGCCTTGCGGATACTGGGATCGTCCTTAGGCACGCCGGCCACTTCGAATCCAATCAGCACCGACCAGGTGCCGTAAATATAATTAGTGCCCCAGCGACCGAACCAGGAGCCGTCGGCTTCCTGTTCCTTTCTGAGGTAGTCGACACACCGTTCAATTACGGACCAGTATTCCGGGTGTCGGTCTACCAGTTTGCTGAGGAACATGATGCAGCGACCGCTGACATCGGCAGTCGGCGGATCAAGCAAGGCGCCGTGGTCGGCGAAGGGGATATGGTTCAGATAATAATGGGTGTTGTCCGCGTCGAAGGCGCCCCAGCCGCCATTTTTGGATTGCATGCCAGCGATCCAGACCCCAGCGCGCTCGACGTGCTCATCGAACTCGCCGTCCCCGGACTGCACCAGTGCATGAGCCACAACCGCTGCGTCATCCACGTCGGGATAATAGCTGTTGCCGAACTGGAAGGCCCAGCCGCCCCCGGGCAGGTTGGGACGTTTGACCCGCCAGTCGCCCGGCTCATTCCGAAGTTGCTTGGTGGCTAACCAGCGCAGGGCATCTTTCAGTTGTTGACGGGTTTGCGGATCCTGCTCGTACTGGTCGACTTCCTGCAGGGCCAGGGCGGCGAGGCCGGTGTCCCAGATCGGCGATACGCAGGGCTGGCAATAGGCGCTGTCCTCGTTGATGACCAGCAGGCGGTCAATGGACTCACGGGCAATGCGGCGGCGCTCGTCGTCGGGCGGAATGCCGAGATAGTCCATCGCCTCGTAGGCGTTGACCATGGCCGGGAAGATCGCGCCCAGGCCGTCATAGCCGTTCAGGCGTTCCATGAACCAGTCCCTGGCCTTTTCCGTCGCCTTCTTGCGGACAAAGCCGGGGATCAGCGGTTCCAGCGAGCGGCCAAACCGTTCTACGGCCAGAATGGCCTTGCCCAGCGGCGTCTTGACATGGGAGAAGTAATTTCTTTCCAGCTCCGGCGGAGTGACGAACAGTTCGCGCACGTGCACTTTTTTCGGGTTACGCGCTTTGACCTTGTAGGTGCAGAGGATGAACAGCGGCACCATCACCGTACGCGACCAGTAGGAAACCTTGTCCAGGTGGAACGGAAACCACTTGGGCAGCAGCATGATTTCCACCGGAATGAAAGGCACGCCGCGCCAGGGAATCTGCTCGAACATGGCGAGCATGATGCGGGTGAAGACGTTGGCTTTGGCCGCGCCGCCCTGGGCCAAAATCCATTCGCGTGCTTTCTTCAGGTGTGGCGAGTCGATGGAATCACCGGCCATCTTCAGCGCGTAATACGCTTTGATGGTGCAAGAGATGTCGCCGGGGCCGCCGCGGAACAGGGGATAACTGCCGTCCTCGCTCTGATGGGCGCGCAGGAAGTTGGCGATCTTGGCTTGCAGGTCCTCGTCGATTTCATCCATGTAATGCATCATCAGGATGTATTCGGAAGGAATCGTGCAGTCCGCTTCGAGCTCGAAAACCCAGTAGCCCTCACCGTGTTGCAAGCTCAACAATCGATCTTTGGCGCGTTCGATTGCGCCATCCAAGGGCGATTGCTGGTAAGCGCTGAGAAATGCGGAATCGAGACCGGGAGTCGCTATGGCTTCTTTTAACATGAGTCAGGGTTCCTTTGTTTCACGTGGGATGGCTTCTCAAGTGTCGGTGTTTGTTCGAGGGCCAAGACGGGCCGATTGGCGGCAGGCAGCCCCCGTCCCGACAAATAAAACACGGTTTTCAAAAGCAAATCGCTGCGCCGGGTCAAGCGGCTGACGGCGATGGTGGCCTTGACGCTGCGCCGGCTGATCTTGACCTGGGCGGACTGGCTGAAGTAAGGGTTTTGATTGATCTTGCGCAGGGTCAGCACCGCCATGCCCAGTGCCCACAGGCAGAATTCACGCAGACCGGTTTCGTGGCTCGGAATCAGCAGGGTATATTCGAGGGCGTTGCGCAGATGGCCGTGGGCTATACCAATTAATTCCTTGAAGCCCGCACAAAATTTCGGATCGTCATGTCCGGGTTTCAATTGGCTCAAGTCGAATCCGACGTTCCGGAAAATATCCCGCGGGAGCCAGCAGACGCCGCGTGCATGATCGTCCCAGAGATCCTTAAGGATGTTGGTCATCTGGAGTCCTTGCCCGAAGGAGACCGCCAGTTTCATCAGCCTGTCGCGGTGGGCTGCGATCTCGGGGGAGTAATGGCAGAACAGACGGGTCAGCATTTCGCCGACCACCCCCGCGACGTAGTAGCAGTAATCGCTCATCTCGTCCATGCTGGACAGGCCGTGTCGCAGATCACGGTCCTGAAACTCTGCCATGCCCTTGCCCATGATTTCGACGCACAGCGACAGCGCCTCCCGCTGCGGCGGGTCGAAGCTGTGGGTGATGGCGATCACCCGGGGGATCAACCGGATCAATTCGTGTTCGGCGGGTATCGTCTGACTGGAGAGCAGGGGGGCGAGTTCCGTAACCAGGCGTTCCGGGGCTTCTGCGCCGGCGACGACGCGGACGAATTGCTGGCAAAATTTGCGTTTCTGTGCCGAATTTAGTGCTACTTCGTCTTCGATGGTGTCGACAATGCGGCACAGCAGATAGGCGTTCGATACCGGCTTGGCCAAGGCCTCCGGCAGCTGGGGGATGGTCAGGGCGAAGGTGCGGGAAACGCCGTCAAGCAGTCGCGTCTGGAGGGCGTCGTCCGTCAGGGCGTCGATCGCCGGCGACTCGTTCCCGGGATAGCTTCCGTTCATGTTGGCCGTTCCCTTCATGGTTTAAGACTTCGCAAACCCTTGAGTGCACATGGCCGAATGCCGCTTCCCCAAGCTGAACTAGAATGAGGTACTGGATGATCGGGGGCCGCCAACGCCGACTCGCGAGATGTTGTTAAGTCCATAAAAAAATCGGGGAGTCTATCGTGTTTGGCTCTTAGGTCAAGCCCTGTTGTATATTAACAAATAAATTTGAGAAAAATACAACTCCGTGTAAAATTTTGCTCTAACATATCTTCCCGCGCGCACGGCTCGGGGGATATGGCGGCAGAAATTCCGTGCGCAAAGGGATTTTTTCTGGGGCAATTCAAAAGGGCAATCCTCGGAAATTTTGGTTTGTCGGGTGGTATGGCCCCGCGGGGAAGGCCGCATGACATCGGACAGGAAGCGGCGCGAGGCGCCTTGATTCAACAACGTTCCAACCTGGAGATAGATGTATGAGCGTTCCATTACGTCAACAGATTAGCGTGGCGTCCTACCTGATCAAACAAAAACTGAAGGGTGCGAGCCGCTATCCTCTGGTGCTCATGCTGGAGCCTTTGTTTCGATGCAATCTGGCCTGTGCGGGCTGCGGCAAGATCGATTACCCGGACGAGATTCTCAACCGCCGACTGAGCGTCGAGGACTGCCTGGCCGCGGTGGACGAATGCGGCGCCCCCATCGTATCCATCGCCGGCGGCGAGCCTTTGTTGCACAAGGAGCTTCCGCAGGTCGTGGAAGGTATCGTCGCGCGCAAGAAATACGTCTATCTGTGCACCAACGCTTTATTGCTCAAGAAAAGGATGGACGACTACAAGCCTTCTCCCTATCTGACCTTTTCCATTCACCTGGACGGCAACCGGGAAAGGCATGACGCGTCGGTCTGCCAGGCCGGTGTTTTCGACCGCGCGGTGGAAGTGATCGAGATGGCCATCCGGAAAGGTTTTCGCGTCACCATCAACTGCACCCTGTTCCAGGGCGAGTCGGCGGAAGAGGTGGCGGAATTTCTGGATTACACCAAGCGCCTCGGCGTGGAGGGCGTTACCATCGCGCCGGGCTTCAGCTATGAGCATGCGCCGCTACAGAACATCTTCATCAAGATGCGGGAAAGCAAGGAGCTGTTCCGCAAGGTGTTCAAGACCGGCAAGAATCGCCAATGGAAACTGAACCATTCCAGTCTGTACCTGGATTTTCTGGCCGGTAATCAGAGCTATAACTGCACGCCCTGGGGCAATCCCACCCGCAACATCTTCGGTTGGCAGAAACCGTGTTACCTCCTCGTCGACGAAGGCTACGCGCCTTCCTTCAAGGCGCTAATGGATGAAACCCCCTGGCACAAATACGGTAACTCGAAGAATCCGAAATGTGCCAATTGCATGGCGCACTGCGGTTTTGAAGCGACGGCCGCCGAAGACGCCATTCGCAACCCCCTCAAGGCCTTGTGGGCCTCCCTGCGCGGTCCCCGCACCGAAGGTCTGATGGCGCCCGAGCCCACGCCGGAATGGGAAGCCCAGCCGGAAGTCGGGGTCAAGGTGCGTCCCGCTATCCGTATCGAAGCGGTAGAATAGACCCTTGCCCCGCTAACGCCCGCTCCCGCTTGCAGTGGGGGCGGGCGGTCTTGTTTCCAGAGCACAGACTTGCCCCCAGCCGAAACATCCCATTTCCCTCCCGAATTCCTCTGGGGCTCCGCCACTTCCGCCTATCAGGTCGAAGGTTCACCCCTGGCCGACGGCGCAGGGCCGAGCAACTGGCATCGGTTCGTCCGGCTGCCCGGTG
>Ga0335084_10008728_pt1 | contig 10106 bp, 8 predicted proteins | sample Lox_Sample_44_FD_206721 | JGI IMG/M metagenome (GOLD analysis project Ga0335084, IMG submission 206721) | Soil microbial communities from Loxahatchee National Wildlife Refuge, Florida, United States - Lox_Sample_4.4 | ecosystem: Environmental > Terrestrial > Soil > Wetlands | place: USA: Florida... | reverse complement strand
TTTGTATCTTCTGCTTCCTCGCCATCGTCTTAAAGATGAACGTTTTTGATCTCTCCGTCTTAGATGTTGACAGATTTGACTCTCGCCTCTGTGGATCGTGCCGGCGCAACACCATGCCCTTCACATCGTCCTGATCTCCCTGGAACGGCCGGGCTGACCGTTACCTTTGAAAATCATTGGAGCTGTTTGCCGATTACCCGAAGAATGACACCTTCAAAGAAAGTCCCGTCTCCTTCCGGTCAGATTCGTAGGCGTCCTCGAAGAATCTCATCAGTCTCTTGATGAGAAGAATCCAGCCCCCCTGACCATTAAGTTCGTGATCTAGATTTACCGCCTGGGTCCCGTTTAACGTCACTGCTTTCATGATGTTACCTCCTTTTTTCTTTTCTAGCCCTTTTTTAGGAAATGGGTCGTGGGTGACCGTAAGGCTCGGATTGGATTATCTTCGTGGCACGTTATCGAATGTGAGGGTACTTCCCCCATTCTTGCCAGTCTAAGCCGGTCCTCTTCTCCCAGTCGGACTCAAAGGAGCCAGCAAAAAACTCTTCTAATTTCTGGAAGAGATTCTTTCTCTTGCTCCTGAGATCGAGTTTTTCCTTTACCACCAGATTCACCTCGCCGGTTAGAATGGATGCTTTCATGAGATCACCTCCTTTATCGATTTTACCTCTCCATATCATAAAGGAAGTCACAGATTGGTCACACATTCGGTTAGAAAAGGGAAAAAAAGCAAAAAGGAAAGGGACGTCAGGGGAAAACAAGAAGGGAAAGTGTAAATGAAGGAGATAGAATTTTGAAACTGAAGTTAAATCAATAAATTACATTTGATTGAATGGTTAGGCTTTATCCTTTTTCTGTATTCGAACGCTTCCTGTCAAGTTTCTGTAAAGAGCTTGGGTCTTGGGAGAGGGCTCAATTCCCATGGATGCTGAGAGCATTTTCTTGCAGCGATTATAGGCCTTAATCCCTTCTATCGACTGGCCAAGCTTAAAGTAAGAGGTCATCAAATGTTGATACAATTCTTCAGCGAGGGCATCCACTTCGAGGCCTCTCTCAAAATACTCCAAAGCTCTTTCCAACTGTCCTGCCTCTTCAAGGTAATCACCTGCTCGAATGACGAGACGGTGGAACTTATTTTTCAATCTGTCACGATAGGAAGTGGTCCAGAAATGCGCCTCATCGGCAGGCAGAAAATATCCTTTATACATCCCGAGAGCCTTTTCAGTCAGGCGGATTGCTTCTGCAATCTCCTTTCTTGACAGCCCATCACTTTCTCCAGGCGGTCCACATTTGTTCCACGCAGCCTCAGCCTGGCCGACGATTCGTTCAAATGCCCATGCGTCTACCCAGCAATAACGGTTATCCAGTGTCGTTTTTCGTTCTTGGAACCTTAACGCCTTTTCAGTACCTATGAGCTGACGCAGCCGGGACAGGTTTGTCGTAAAAGCGCTGTGTGCCTGGTCTCCGTCCGCATCGGGCCAGAGCATGTCTGAAAGTTGTTCCTCGGGAATCTCTTTGCCCCCGAGAGCGATCAATGCCTTGAGTAAGAGCAGAGGTTTCTTCTGGACCTTCCCCGGTGATTGGATGGGTTTTTCATTCTTCAATATCTCAAATTTTCCCAGAGTACGAATCCGAAGAGGCCATGGCCAGTTCTCAATATCGAACGGCGGCTCATCGGGAATCAGATGATGTTTTCTGATAAGACTTTGCGCATAATCGACCGTTATCCCTTCGGCGAGCGCCCTCGCGCAAAGGTCTGCCATCACCGAAGGCTGCCACCAAGGAAAAAGATCCGTGTATCGATGCTTCTGTCCTAATTCCATCGCTCTGCGCAAGGCTTCCAGCCCTTGTTTTTTTACTTCGTCCTTTCCATTCAAGCCGAACTGGGCCTCTCGGATAAGACACATGTATTCCAGACTCACACTGCCGGACTTTTGAACAAGATTTTTTGCTTCCGTGAGGTATGCCGTGGCCTTCTGATGGTCGCCTTCTTCATAGAATACCTGTCCCATGAGGAGAGAGCACAGCATCCTTGTGAAGTACATGCCCGTTTTTTCCGACAATTCATAAGCCTTTTCTGCATATAAGGCCGATCGAGGAATGTTTCCGATCAGGAGATTATGCCAGGCCGAGAAGTATTGATATTGGCAGAGACCATGGCGTCGACTGCTTTCAAGGGTCGTTTCCATTTTTTTGAGAAACTCATCGGCGGTGGCCGTGTCCCCCTTGTTCAGCGAAGCGTAGACTCCCTGGGCAAGGAGCATGTGATCCCAGACATGGATGCCTTCTTTCTTGGCTATTTCCAGCCCTTCTGAGATTGACTTGAGGGCTAACTCCGAGCTTTCTGTGGTCCGGTTAAAGATTAACGCTTCGCTCCATTTCCATGTCAGGACCCACAGGGGGGATGCGGTTCGTGATCGAGCCATTTTTCTTATTTCTTCATCCACGAGGCTACATTTGGCGAGATCTCCCATCCAAGAATAATAGTTTAAAGCGTTCAGACAGGCTTGCAGGGTTAAGTTGAAATCTTCCCGTTCCCGAGAGAGTGAGAGCGAACGCTCTATCCATCTTTGGATGTCGGGATGAAAAGGTTCTCTGTACAACAATGCCCCAGCCATGCTGGAAGCGACGCGAGCCTCGACATCGGGCGAGGGAAAAGAAGTATCTCGCCGGATGCGTTCGTTGAGCCAGTCAAACCAATGGTCGAGTAAGGTGAAATCATTCCATTCAAAGACGATCGTATCCACCGCGCCCGACCAGGCAAGAAACGTTCCCGTAAGATCCTGCTTTTCTTGAAACAGTTGAAATGCCCGCTCAAAAAGGATGCGGCTCTCCAACAGGCTATACGGTTGTTTCGACACGGCCAACCAGTAAAGAAGCCAAGGGTCCGCCTCCAGAACTTTCTTTGGGACGCTCTCGATCCACTTCTCAAGAGTTTTATACCTACCCTGGAGGATCAAGGATTGGGCCCACCTGAGGAGTAACCGGGCGAGTCCCCTCCAGTCTTCTGCGTCCCGGAACAGCGCAACCGCCTCTTCGGGACGCCCGGATTCCTCCAAGAGGACGGCGGCATTGTGTCGTACCAGCGATACCCCGTCGGCTCCCAAGGAACCTTGGGCTCTTGATAACAGGAATTCCCTGAAGAGGGGGTGATATTGATAAACAGGATTACCATTCACGTATTTCTCGGTGAAATAATGGTGCTCACTGAGGTCATAGAGTATTTGGACTGAATTTCTAACTCCGGTTAACCTTTCGGCCATTTCGGCAGTCATTCTCGGGAAGAAGGTGGTCTTAAGCAAAAATTCCTGTGTTTCTTTAGGCATCTTGTCGAAGATCTCTATCGCAAAATAGTTATAGATTTCTCGCGTTGGAAAAGCACTCGTCGACAGGTAGTCGATTTTTCTGAATCTCAGGTCTAAAAGAATGAGGATAAGGCCGGCTGCCCATCCCTCCGTCTTTTTGCGTAATTCGAGCAAGGTTTCCAGCACCAGTCTCTTTTTTCCTTTCGTTCGAAGAATCTCCCTCGTCTCTCCTACAGTAAACTGGAGATCTTCCCACCCCAAGAGACTAATCTTGTTGTTTGCCCGGAGGCGAGCAAGTTGAGGTGGAGGTTCATTGCGGCTCAACACCATCACGTGGATGCCTTCAGGGATGACATCGAAACCTTGGGCGGCCATTTCATGAAATGCTGTACTTCCAGAGACATCTTGGTAGTTATCTAAAACGACGATGAATTCCCCTCTCGGGCCCTTCCTTGAAGGGGGGCGTGGGAGGGCCAGCCGGCCGTAAAGTCCCTCGAAATAGCGTCTCGTAAAAGCAGGGATCCCGCTCAAATATTCAGGTGTTAAAAGAGGCAGGGGTTTCCCCTTTCTTGGGACAACCTTCATTGCAGCCATCCCCATGTAATAAAAGAAGCTTGCGATGTCAGCATCCCTTTGATCAACCTGATACCAGAGGCAGGGCAATTTTCGGGCGTCGAGGTAACTCGCAGCGAGCGAAGTTTTGCCTGAGCCGGGCGGTCCAGTTATCCAAAGGATGGGAAATCTCCGTCCCCTGTCGAGTAAACGGAAAAGTCTCTTCCGGGGATATATTCCTTTAGCACCGGGACGAACTATCTTTGCAATCGATGGATCTTCCCTTTTCATATCGATGAATCCGGCTATCCGTTGAAACTCTCACACGGAGGGATCAACGGCTCCCCCAACTCCATCGCTCTCGTTTCTTAGGGTATAGTTAGCAAAATGAGTTGTCAATATGAAAAATTCGTGCACTTTGCATTGAAGAAGGGGAACGATGGAAGCAGAAAAAAATATCTTCTTTCAACGAATAAAATCTTCTTGACAACTAAACAAATGTATAGTATCTCTAAACATAGTTCGGAGTGATGAGTTCAGAGTTGAGAGTGCGAATCAAAAGAAGAGAATAATGAATGCAGGGATTTGATTCTGAAAACGTGCGAGTCTATTCGGTAAAAAGGTGACGGTGGAACTGACATCTCGGCAAAAAGAGATATTTGACTTCGTCAGGATGTTTATCAGAGAAAGAGGCTATCCCCCTTCCGTGAGAGAGATTGGCGAACACTTCAAGATCTATCCGAGAGCAGTCTTCGACCACCTTAAGGCATTGGAGAGAAAAGGTTATTTGAAACGGAGAGGTTCGATGTCCAGAGGTCTCGAAATACTGATCTTTCAGGAGTATGAATCACAGGGTTCATACCCGCGGGCTAGACTGTATGGGGAACATCTGAAGAAAGAGGGGAGGCCGTTGAGTCGGGAGATTCCAATCCTAGGCAGGGTGGCTGCCGGAAAACCCACCTTGGCCGTAGAACATGTGGAGGGAACGATTCCCCTTCCTACGGAATGGATGAAAGGGAAAGAAGTCTTCCTTCTGAAAGTGAAGGGTGACAGTATGTCCCCTTATATTCTGCCCGATGACTATGTCATCGTTCGGGTCCAACCTTCGGCAGAAAATGGGGACGTGGTGGTGACCCTGATGGGAGAAGAAGCGACGGTGAAGCGTTTTTTTAAAAAAGAGAAGAAAATCGAGTTGGAGCCAGACAATAAGCGCTGGGAAACGATTCAGATTGAAGAAGGATCAGGAGAAGTTCAAATTCTTGGAAAAGTCATTGGGGTGTACAGGAAGCTTTAAATTCAGTTTTAAGTTGTAAGTTTAAAGTTTCGAGTTAAAACCCTTAGACATGAGACCTGAAACTCCTAACTCCTAACTGAAACCTATGGACTCTAAACTCCAAACTCCTGTACGGAACGGTTTCAAACCCTGCCTACCGGACAGGCAGGCGTTCCCTACCGAGCTCCGAACTTTGTGGAAACGAGATCCCGAACTCACAACCCTACCCCTTAGCCTCGAGGAAGTTTTGTCACAGGTTCACTCTGATATTCCCAGAAAAGTTCTTTTTTGGGGGGAGAATGTAGGAGAAATTTCTTCGTATGTGGCAGGATGGATGGCAGGGAAAGGGATCGAGGTCATCGTTTTAGACGGGGCCAATCGTTTCAACGCCTATACGGTCTCATCCTTCGCAAGGAGGATGTTGATTCCTCCGGAGAAGCTTCTCAAAAGCATCCGGATCGCAAGAGCCTTTACCTGCTATCAGATGGCCACTCTGATGGGAGAGCAATTGGCCTCATTGCTGAGACGAGAGGGGAAACCCGATCTCCCGCAAAAACCATGGGTGATCCTTCTGGGACCGCTCACCACCTTTCTGGATGAAGATGTGCCCGAGAGAGAGGTTCGCCCTCTCTTTGAGAGATCTCTGAGAAAGGTAGAAGGAATAGCCTCAGGGGGAGTTCCTTTTCTTCTATTCCAATCCTCTGTCTTCTCTGAACGTTCTCTCTTTCCTCCTTTTTCTAAACGGAGGACGGGGGGATTCAGGGATTCGAAGCGGGTCTATCTTACCAGGAGGCTCTTTCAGTTTTCTAATGAGGCCTGGAGGATTGAGCTGGATGAGGAGGGACCCCAAATGATTTTGGAGAAAGGCTTCGGATTAAACATCGTTGAAAATTGTAAATTGCAAAATGAAAAATACAAATTTGGGAAAGAAAATCCTACGGCCTGTTGGTAGATAGGAAAATTTTGTAATTTGCAATTTACAATTTGCATTTTGCCTTGAGGGGTGTCATGGGACGGACGGTTCTTCCTTTTAGCAGGGTTCTGGAACAGGAAGCCCAGGAGTGGAGGAAGTTTCGGAGAGGTCTGAGGAAAGAAGATCAGCAGTTCCTCGACCGGCTCTTCGAAGAGGCAAGACTTCATGTACAAGCCGGGGTCTATGCTTCAAGGTCCTGGCCTTTTGAGACGATTCTGATCTCTATTCTTCTCGAACATGAAAAGGCCTTGGTGGACTTGAGGTCGAAGCTGAGAGCAATCGAAGAGAAAGAGCAGCAGGCGCAAGATCCGTAATCCCTGCGCTATTTTCTAATTATTTTTTCTTATCTCCGGACTCCTGCGAGGAACGGTTTCAACCCCTGCCTACCCCGCCCTCGGTCGGGACTGGGGCCGGGCAGGCAGGCGTTCCCTACCGAACTCCGAACTAACTCATTGTTAGGTAACCTCATGCAACTCAAAGGGCGGCTCTTCGATCTTTATCCTTTGGAGTCCTCGATGATCCTGTGGATCAAGGAAGAGGATGGGAGGCTTCGTCGATTGGAAGATCCTTTCCGGCCCCGATTCTATGCGCAAGGAAAGAAAAGTGATCTTCTCGATCTCTTCCACTCTCTCCAGAGAGGCCAGCGGACAGCAGGCTACCAATGGACCAGAAAGAAGGAGTTCTGGAGTGGGGATGAGGTGGAAGTGATCGAGGTCGAGGTTGTCGATTCGGAGCATTATGCCCAACTTCCCAGAATTCTCCCTCCCTGGGAAGAAAAGATGACCTTCTACAATTGTGATATCCCTTTGCCCCAGACTTATCTTTATGCGAAAGAAATTTTTCCAACAGGCCGGTGCCTTATTGAGGTTGAGGGAAATCGGGTTTTTGAAATTCATCCCGATCCATCCGAGTCTGTGTGGGTAGACGATGAAGACGTTTTTGACCTTCGGATCATGGAACTTCGAATGGATGGAGATTCTCTCCAGAAAAAGTCTCTCCTACTGGAATGTGAAGGGTATCGCCTTGAGACGGAGACGATTGATGTGGAAGAAGTCGATAAATTTCTCAGACATTTCGATCCGGATGTGATCCTGAGCGATGAGGGGGATGCCTCTCTTTTGCCCCTTCTCTTTTCCGGAGAAACCAGATGGAAAATATCCATCCCCTGGGATCGGGAGCCTTATCCTGTGAAAAGACAGGTTCCTCCGAAAGGTTTTTCTTATTTCTCCTATGGCCAGACCTATTACCGGGCTCCTGCCCATCTCTTTCTTGGAAGGTGGCACATCGATCGTAAAAACTCTTTCATCTACGGAGAGTCGGGAATGGAGGGTGTCATCGAGCTGGCACGATTGGCTAAAATTCCAGTTCAACGAATGGCCCGGACCTCTCCGGGAACAGCGATTACCTCGATGCAACTCGACCGGGCCTTTCAGGAGGATATCCTCATCCCCTGGAGAAAGGGGGAACCGGAGAAATTTAAAACGGCGTGGGATCTGCTGGTTGGAGACAAAGGAGGTCTTGTCTTTCAGCCTAAACTGGGGATCTTTGAAGATGTGGCGGAGATTGACTTCGCCTCGATGTATCCTACCCTAATGGCGATTCATAATATCTCTCCGGAGACCGTGCTCTGCGGATGTTGTGAAAACCAGCGGGTCCCGGAGACGGGTTATACCATCTGTGAGAAGAGGGAAGGGATCGTTCCCAAGACACTGCGGCCCATTTTAACAAGAAGAGCCTGGCTGAAAAAGATGGCGAAAGAGGCAGCAGGCAGTAGGCAGAAGGCAGAAGGCAAAGAAGAATGCGGAATGCAGAATGCGGAATGCGGAATAAATAAAGAAAGCACAAAGGATGGCGAAGAGGAAATGAGAAATAATGAAAAGAGAAGAGAAATCTACAACCGCAAGCAGACGGCGCTCAAATGGATGCTCGTGACCTGCTTTGGATATTTGGGTTATCGGAATGCTCGCTTTGGAAGAATTGAAGCCCATGAGGCGGTCACTGCCTTTGGGAGGGAAAGCCTTCTTCAAGCCAAGGAGATTTGTGAAGAGGAGGGGTTCGAGCTTCTTCATGCCATGACCGATTCTCTTTGGATTCGTAAGAAAGGGTCCAAAGAGGAAGAGGTTCTTGATCTCTGTCAGAAGATCAGCGAAGCCAGCGGAATCACGATGAGTCTGGAAGGAATTTATCGATGGATGGCTTTTCTTCCTTCCAAAGGAAATCCGGAGAGTCCAGTGGCCAACCGCTATTTCGGACTCTTCCAAAACGGAAAGATCAAAGCGCGGGGGTTGGCGTTCCGACGAAGCGATACGCCTCCTCTGATACAGAAGGCTCAGCTTCGAATGCTTGAGGTTCTGGCAGAGGCAAAGGATGTGGATGGTTATCGGGCGAAGATTCCAAAAATTTTAGACGTTCTCCTCGAATATAGCCTGATGTTGAAGGATGGACGGGCAAATAACGAGGATCTGGCCATCGGGAAGAGGATTTCTCAGGAACCCAGCGCCTACAGGGTAGATAGCCTGACGGCTCTTGCTGCTCAAGAGCTGGAGGATGTCGGAATTCCGATCCATCCCGGAGAGAAGGTGAGGTATGTCATCAAAGATGCTGAGTCCAAGGATAAGGCAGAGCGGGTCAGGCCTTTTCCGTTAGTCGGGCCGGACGACACCTACGATGTCAAAAAATATCTGGATCTCCTCGTCAAAGCAACGGAAGAAATATTGATTCATGTGGGCTATGACAAGAAACGCCTGAAGAAGATGATGATGGATATATCCTTCCCCCTTTCCCTTGGTGGGAGAGGGTTAGGGTGAGGGTGGATCAAAAACAATTGACATATTCGCCAGTCATGATATTTTATGCATAAAATATACATCTACGATTCCACTCTGAATCATGGCTACTTTGGATGTAGAAAGCTTGTGAAGATTACTGATTCCTGAAATTTCTAGAACATCATCGGGGCATCTCAGAGCGCGAACATGTCAAAGTATGACGAAATCGGTTACTGGTCAGAGGTAAAGCTCGATATAATCCGCAAATACGCATCGGCTTATTCTACAATTATGAAGAAGAAGAAAAGTATTCAGGCTTACTTGTACGTTGATGCATTCGCAGGGGCTGGAGTTCATGTAAAGAAGCAAACGCGCGAATTCATTACGGGTAGTCCCTTGAACGCATTAGTCATTTCTCCTGCATTTTCAGAATATCATTTCATCGACTTGGATGGTGACAAGGTAGACAAGCTTCGTCTGGTTGTTGGTGATCGTAGAGATGTTCTATTTCACAAAGGGGACTGCAACAGAATCCTTCTTGTTGATGTTTTTCCTAAGTGTCGATATGAAGATTATCGCAGAGCATTGTGTCTGCTTGATCCTTACGGTCTTAACGTTAACTGGGAAGTGTTACAGAGAGCTGGCGAAATGAAGAGTATTGAGGTCTTCTATAATTTTATGATTATGGATGCAAACATGAATGTTTTATGGCGTTCTCCTGACAAAGTTCAAACCAGTCAAGTTGTCCGGATGGACGCGGTTTGGGGTGACCATTCATGGCGTGAGGCAGCTTACAGGAAAACGCCAGGATTGTTCGGTGAAATTGAAGAAAAGGCGACGAATAAAGCTGTGATTGATGCATTCCGTGACCGCCTTAAAAAGATTGCAGGGTTTGAATATGTTCCCGAGCCGATACCCATGAGGAACTCCAAGGGTTCTGTGGTCTACTATTTATTCTTCGCTTCACCAAATAGAACCGGTGCAAAGATTGTGAAGGACATTTTTGATAATTATCGAAATAAGGGGGTGACATCATGGCGATAAATTCTGCCATTGAATGGACCGAAGCCACGTGGAATCCTGTCACCGGTTGCACGAAGATTAGTCCTGGATGTGGACATTGTTATGCCGAGCGCATGGCCAAGAGGCTTCAGGCGATGGGGCAGCCCAACTATGCCAATGGATTTAAACTTACTTTACAAGAGAGAATTCTGGAACTGCCACTGATGTGGAAG
>Ga0335084_10008727_pt1 | contig 10107 bp, 6 predicted proteins | sample Lox_Sample_44_FD_206721 | JGI IMG/M metagenome (GOLD analysis project Ga0335084, IMG submission 206721) | Soil microbial communities from Loxahatchee National Wildlife Refuge, Florida, United States - Lox_Sample_4.4 | ecosystem: Environmental > Terrestrial > Soil > Wetlands | place: USA: Florida... | reverse complement strand
AGCACCCGAGCGGCCGAACTCGGCGCTGAAATTGGTGGTCTGCACCTTGAATTCCTGGATCGCATCCACCGGAGGCAGCACTACAAAGTTGGTTCCGTTCAGGAAGTCGACGGTATCGGAGTTGTTATCGATGCCGTCCAGCATGTAGTTGTTCTGCGCGGGACGTGAACCATTCGCAGCAAACGCACCGGTCGAGGCGTTACCGCGCGTATCGGCCTGCGGCGAGTTAACGCCGGCAGCAAGCTGGGCCAGGAACGTGAAATTCCGTCCGTTCAAGGGCAGATCGTTAACGCTCTTCTGATCGACCACCTGGCCGACCGAAGCATCCTGCGATTGGAGGAGGGGGGCTGTACTGGTGACCTCTACGGTTTCGCTCACCGCGCCAGTCTGCAACTGGAAATTGCGCGTTATGTTTGAACTGACATTGACCGTGACTCCGGTTTCAGCAATGGTCTTAAAGCCCTGCATCGAGACTTCGAGCTTGTAAGTTCCGATTCGAACCGGACTGAAGCGATACAAGCCATCGGAGCCAGTAGTCGCGGCGAGACTGGCGGCCGTGCCCTCGTTGGTCAAAGTGACCTTGGCCCCGCTCACAACTGCACCAGAAGAATCCGTCACTGTTCCGGTAATTGACCCTGTGTCCACCTGGGCCTGCAGGGAAACGGCGCTGAGGAAGAGACAAATCGCAACTGCAAGAGAACTGCGCAGAATCCAGGAGCACACCGGTCGGTTCATGAGCTCTCCTTCGAGCAATTGCCGGCCCGCAGCAAGGCGAACCGGTTGGCAACCGTAATGGCTCAAGCGATGGAATCTCGCTTGAAATTCAAATTGTCGAAAACCCCAGGAAAAGAACCCGTCGAATCGTGCTTTGTTAATTAACCGCTTAACCTAACCGCGAACTAACACAAAAGTACTATTCGGCGTTTCTGGGGGAATATCATGCGGCCCGGAACGTTGTCAAGAATTTTCTCTTGATCTATACTCCGCGCTGTCTCAGCCTCGCGCTTCTCGCGCCTCAAAACAGCTGAGATTTCCTCCCATGAGTGTCACCATTCGCGATGTCGCGAAGGCGGCGGCGGTCTCAACCGCCACGGTGTCCAACGTCCTCAACAAGACAGGAAAAGTGGGGCGTGACACTCGCCGTCTGGTCCTCTCCACTGTGAGGCGACTGGGTTACATCCGTGATGTACATGCACGGCATCTCGCGTCACACAATCGGCGCACGCTTGGCATCATCGTTTCCGACATTGAGAATCCATTCTTCCCGGAAGTGATCAAGAGCTTCGAAATCCGCGCGCAACAGCTGGGCTACGATGCCATCCTCAGCGACACGAATTATGATCCGCGAAGAACACGCGAAGCGGCCGAGAGGATGATGGAGCACAAAGTCCGCGGCGTCGCCATCATGACTTCAGAGATCAGTCCGCGCCTTGTGCATGAACTCGCTCGCAGAATGATCGCGGTTACATTTCTCGACGTCGCACCCGTCCGCGGCTACACGAGCAATTTGCGGATCGATTACCCCTCGGGCATCGAGCAAATCGTACGATATCTCCACAGCAACGGACATCGTCGCATCGCGTTCGTGGCTGGAAGGGCGGGCCTCAAATCGAACGTTGTCAGGCTTCGTGCGTATGAAAAGTCCATGCGGGACCTCGGGCTCGAGCCGGGACCGATACTTCCCGGAGATTTGCGCTTCGAAGGCGGACTCGCTGCGGGAGAGGCAGTTGCCAAACTGAATCCCCGTCCCACGGCAGTGATGGCCGTGAATGATCTGACGGCGGTCGGAGTAATCAAGGGACTGCTCAACGCGGGTTGCCGCGTGCCACAAGATATCTCCGTGACCGGCTTTGATAAGACGCGCCTTGCGGAATACAGCAATCCTTCGATCACAACTGTTGATATTCACCGGGACACATTGGGCCGATTGGCCGCTGACGCCTTGCACGAACTCTCGAGCAAACCTGGTCCCGAAGGCAAGGAGTATCAGATCGAGTCCGAATTGGTGATTGGACACTCAACCGGGCCCGCCCCGAATTGAATCACGCTCGCGATGTCTACCCGCTACATTGGCCCAACAATGCTCCAACTGCTATAGTGAGGCCTTCGGAGAGGTTCTGGGATGTTGGGGAGCCCATCGATTCAAATCCAGGCTAATTTCAGGATCTCTCGACTTTGTGCACTCGTCTTTTCCCTGCTGGCCGCAGCTCAACTCGGGTCAGCCCTGCCACAGTCTCCGAAAACCAACTCCACGAAATCGGCGGGAGAGATTTCGCCACTTCAAACGGCTCAGCAACTCATTCAGCAAGGTCAGCTTGAGCAGGCAACGCAAATTGTCCAGGCTCAACTTCGCAGCAATCCCAACAGCGCTGAGACATACAACCTGCTGGGAATCATCTATACGAGTGAAAAACGATACGCCGACGCGAATGATGCCTTCCAGGAGGCATTGAAGCTAGCTCCTGATTCCAAGACGACTCATAACAACTTGGGCAATCTTTATGTAGCCGAGCAGAAGCTCGATTTGGCGGAGAAGGAATTCAGGAGTGTGCTCAAGAGTTCGCCTTCGAATCGCGATGCGAACTACAACTTGGGCCTACTGCTACTAGCCAAAGGTTCTCCTCTCCAGTCCGTTGCACACTTCGAGCGCATTCGCCCTCAAACCGTCGAGACTCGATTCAATCTCATACGCGCGTACCTGGCATCGGGCAAGACAACCGAAGCGCTGCAGGTTGCACAACAACTGTCAGCCTCAAACAAGGATGATGTTCAGTTGCACTTTACCCTCGGTGTGCTGCTCGCTTCGGCGAAGCAATACAAGAGGGCCGCCATAGAGCTTGAACGCGCCAATGCACTGACACCGGAGACGTTTGAGATACTTCACAATCTTGGCCAGGCTTACCTGCGCGCCGGAGACTACGCAAAAGCAGAAGTCAGTCTGAATCGTGCCCTCAAGCTGAAATCTAGTGTTGAGACGCAATATTTGCTGGCCCAGGTGTATTCCGACGAATCAAGGCCGTTGGACGCGCTTGAGTTGCTTGTGCAGGCTCACAAACTGGCGCCCGAGAATACCGACATCATCTTTCTCATGGCGCGAGTAAGCATGAGTCAAAACTATTTCGAGGATGCAATTCCCTTACTGGAGTCCGGCATCAAGCTCGCGCCGCAGCGTTCCGACCTGCGTGCTGCTCTCGGCGAAAGTTATTTCATGTCGGGGAAGGCCGAGAAGGCCATCGACGAATTCAAGGCGCTTATTGCGCTGGAGCCATCGGCTCGCTCTTACACGTTCTTAGGCCTCTCCTACCGCCACCTCGGACGTTTTGATGAAGCCGTGAAGTATTTTCAGGAAGGGTTGAAGCTCGACCCGCACAATGCCGCTTGCCTATTCAATCTCGGTTACATTGAAGAACGGCAGGGCAACACTGCACGGGCTGATCAGTTGTTCCAGCAGGCTCTACGCTCGAATCCTGATTTTTCCGAGGCGCTGCTTGAACTTGCCAACCTTCGAATCAGCCAGAAAAAATTTACCGAAGCCGCGGAATTGCTTCGTCATTACGTGAAGGTCAGCCACGATGCTGCAACCGGGTACTACAAACTCGCGATGGTCGAACGTAGTCTGCATCAGATGGAGGCTGCCCAACGCGACCTGAACGTGTTCCAGACCCTCTCGAAGAATTCCGCAGGCGGACCACTTCCCTACCAGCATCTGTTTGACTACCTCGATAACCGCTCCAAGTTATCGGCCCAAGCGAAGACTGAGCTTGATGTCAGCGCCCTGACGGACCAGATCCAGAAACATCCGGGCCAAACCCAGGACTTGTATTTGCTCGCTGAAACTTACCTGAAGCTTGGAAATGTGAGCGACGCGCGAAAGACGATCGAGCAGCTCGACCAGCTCAGCGCTGCGGACTATCGAACGCAAACGGGAATTGGTGTGCTGCTTGCCAGATATCGCATGTACGACGACGCGATTCAGCATTTTCAAACGGCGCTGCGCGCCAATCCCGACTCCGATGACGTAAAGTTTGATTTAGCCGATGCTTATTTTCGCAAAGGCCTCTACAACGAAGCGCTGGACGCGGCACAGAAGGTGTCGGCTCGCGGTCAGCAAGACGACGCTTACCTCGCACTGCTGGGCGACATAATGTCCCATCTCGGCGAAACCTCGAAAGCCATGCAGATCTTCCGCAGCGCTATTGACCGAAGTCCCGACAATGACCAGCACTATCTCTCACTGACACTGGTACAGTTACGGGGGAACGATGTGAACGCTGCGGAACAAACGCTGCAAACAGGGCTTCGAAGAATCCCTGGTTCAGGAAAAATCATCTGGGGCCTTGGACTCATCTCTGTGCTGCGTGGAAATTCGGAGCAGGCCGCTGAGCGCCTGGAGCGCGCTGTCGATCTACTGCCTGAGTGGGCAGGGAGTTACTCGACTCTCGGAGTCTTCTACTATCAGACGGGGCAAATCGATAAAGCGCGCGAAGTGCTCGGCCGTTTTAAGGGAAGCAGCGCGGGGGGGCTAGATGTGAACCGCATCGAACAGGTACTTTCCAAGACTCCGGTGAAGGCTACCGATTCTGCCCAACCTATCCCCATGGTCGCCCGGCAGCAAGTGATTCAAATGGCCTTGCTGATTGCGGATCGCAGCTTGTAGACAATGGAGGCAACGGTCATAGTCCGCGAGCGTCATCTGGTGCGCCTGGTTGGGTTAGCCTTGCTCTCCATCGTAACGTGCACTCCCAAAATCCTTGCCCAAGTGACAAAGTCAGCAGCTTCCATTCCCGTTCGCTATACGGATGTCCGCGAGAGTGCCAAGATCAATTTCCAGCAGGACTCTACCCAGACGGAAGAAAAATATTACCTTGAAACAATGGGCACCGGAGTCGCATGGATCGACTACGACCAGGACGGACTGATGGATCTGTATTTCATACAGTCCGGCGCCACCGACATCTATAAGCCGCCGCGACCACTGCATTGCGCGCTCTACCACAACAATGGCGATGGGACATTCACCGATGTAACGGAGAAGGCGGGAGTGGGTGGCGAAGGCCACTACGGACAGGGCGTCGCGGTGGGCGACTTCGACAATGATGGCTACCCCGACATCTACGTAACCGGTTATGGACGGGCCATTCTCTATCACAACAATGGGAATGGCACTTTCACCGACGTTACGGCAAAGGCCGGAGTAGCGGACGAGGGCGGATGGTCAACCAGTGCGGGCTGGTTTGACTATGACAAAGATGGATGGCTGGATCTGGTTGTCACGAACTACATTGAGTGGAGCCCCAAGAACAATCTTTGGTGCGGCGAGCATCGACCTGGGTATCGTTCCTACTGTCATCCCGGTAACTACAAAGGACAGCGCATAAAGCTCTACCACAACAATCGTGACGGAACCTTCACTGACGTAAGCGATGCTTCGGGCGTCGGAAAGCCGGAAGCGAAGGGAATGGGCGTCGTGCTCGCGGATTTCAACAATGACGGCTGGCCTGATATCGCAATCGCCAATGACTCGTGGCCGAACTTTCTTTTCATTAACAAGCACAACGGCACCTTTGAAGACGTTTCCCTGGTATCGGGAATTGCCGCAAGCGAAGATGGAAGATACGAAGCCGGAATGGGGATTGACGCTGCTGATGTCGATGGTGATGGATGGCAGGATGTTTACATCACGCACCTGGATTTCGAGTTGAACCGCTTGTATCGCAATAGCCACGACGGCACGTTTACTGACGAAACCTTTCGCTCGCGTATCGGGAACAAGGCGGTGCTGCTCAGCGGTGTCGCAGCCAAGTTTCTGGACTACGACAATGACGGATGGAACGACATCCTGCAACTCAATGGTTCGATGCTCGACAACGTAGCGCTATATCACAGCGAGGTGTCCTACAAAGAACCGCTGCTCATGTATCGAAATCTGGGCAAAGGCCAGTTCGACAAAGTATCGGAAGCTCTCGGTCCCGATTTCATCCGTCCGATCGTTGGGCGTGGACTCGCGACGTCTGACTACGACAACGACGGCGACATCGATATCGTCACCAACAATCGCGGAGACTATCCTTCCCTCTTGCGCAATGACGGAGGCAACACAAATCACTGGCTCACCGTGCAACTGGTCGGAACCAAGTCCAATCGCGACGGTATCGGCGCATTACTCAAGTTGAGTGCAGAAGGATTCACTGAAGTCGAGCAGGCGAAGGGAGGAATGAGCTACATGTCGGCCAGTGATCCCCGCATTCACTTCGGCCTGGGCACGCGCACAAAAATAGAATCCCTGGAAATCACATGGCCGAGCGGAGCCAAGGACAAATTGTCTGGCATACCGATCGATCAGATCATTACCGTCAAAGAAGGTACGGGAATCATTCCCCGTCCATTTCCAAAGATTCCGAGCGCGAAATGAAATTTCATCGCCGACACTTTCTTGGTTCTTCCCTGGTCGCGCTCAGCAGTTCGTTAGCCGAAGCACTTGCTGCCCCATTGTGGAAGTGGACAAGGAGCTTGCAGGTTCAATCTTCGTCGTCTCCGGCGGCGAGCTCGGTACAATTCGTCGATGTCGCCCGCGAAGCCGGGCTCACCACTCCCAATGTCTGGGGCGGCGCCGATCACAAACGATACATCATCGAGGCGAAAGGGAGTGGACTCGCTTTCTTTGACTACGACCAGGATGGCTGGCTCGACATCTATCTGACGAACGGCACTCGGCTCAACGAGAAATGGCCAGCGGGGCAAGAGCCTACATCACGCCTCTATCGAAACAATCGGGATGGAACCTTCACCGACGTAACCGGGAAATCAGGGCTGGCCCGGACCGGGTGGCAGACTGGAGTTTGCGTTGGTGACTACGATAACGACGGTTGGGATGACCTGTTTTGTTGTTTCTGGGGACACAACATTCTCTTCCATAACAACGGCGATGGAACCTTCACCGATGTCACTCGGAAGGTCGGAGTATACGATCAGCGAGTGCGATGGGGCGCCGGCTGTACGTTTCTGGACTATGATCGCGACGGCCATCTGGACCTCTTCGTCTGCAACTACATCCAACTTGACACGGAAAAAGTCTCAGCGGGAGACGCTGCGACCTGCCAATGGAAGGGCATCCCGGTCATGTGCGGTCCGCGCGGATTAACCGGCGATACGAATGTTCTCTACCACAACAATGGCGACGGAACATTTACTGATGTATCTCAAAAAGCCGGAATTCTCAAACCTGGGCCACGATATTCAATCACGGCCGTCGCAACTGATTTTGACAATGATGGCTGGCCCGACATTTACGTCGCCGTTGATTCAGAGCCCTCTATTCTTTTCCGCAACAACCATGACGGCACTTTTACAGATATCGCGGTGATGGCCGGCTGTGCCTACAGTGAAAATGGGCATGAGCAGGCTGGTATGGGCGTTGGAGTTGGCGATTATGACTGCGATGGCTGGTTCGACATCTTCAAGACCAATTTCGCTGATGACACCTGCAACCTCTATCACAACAATGGAGACGGCACGTTCAGCGACGTCACCTTCTCTTCGGGAATCGGCATCAATAACCAGTATGTGGCGTGGGGTTGTGCGTTCGTAGACTACGACAACGATGGTTGGCCCGACATCCTCCAGGTGAACGGACATGTATACCCGGAAATTGGAGGCCGCGAAATCGGACAGACATTCAAGAATCCCCGACTGGTGTATAAGAACATGGGGAACGGACAGTTCAAAGACGTTTCGGCGACACTCGGGGCCGGCATCAACGCGCGATTCTCCAGCCGAGGTGCGGCGTTCGGCGACTACGACAATGACGGAGACATCGACGCCCTGGTCTTGAACATGAATGATATCCCTTCGTTGTTACGCAACGATGGCGGCAACAAGCAGAATTGGATCAAACTGAAGCTAATTGGGACAAAGTGCAATCGCACGGCGATTGGTGCGCGGGTTCGAGTCGTGACGGGAAAACACACGCAAATGGACGAGGTCAGAAGCGGATCCAGTGTGATGTCGCAAAGTGATTTACGCCTGCACTTCGGATTGGGCGCAGCACAATCAGTCGACCTGATTGAAGTGAAGTGGCCGACCACTCAGAAGATCGAGCGATTCACCCAAGTCAAAACAAATCAGATTCTCACGATTCGCGAGGGCGCTGGGATTGTTCACCCCGCGCCCACCTTGTCATCGCCAAAATGAAAGCTCTATTGCTCTCGGAATATCGTCGGTTGGAACTGGCTGACCTCGCCACGCCTGTGCCTGGTCGAGATGAAGTTCTGATTCGAGTCGCTGCGTGCGGTATTTGTGGTAGTGACGTCCACGGTTACGATGGCACATCAGGACGCAGAATTCCTCCGATCGTGATGGGACATGAAGCCGCGGGAACGGTGGCGGCGGTTGGCGAAGGAGTATCGGGTTGGCAGCCAGGGGAGCGCGTCACTTTCGACTCCACAATCTACTGCGGTGAATGCCCTCCATGTCTGCGCGGAACCATCAACTTGTGTGACCGTCGTCAGGTCTTGGGTGTTTCCTGCGGCGACTATCGGCGATATGGAGCGTTCGCGGACTATGTCCTCGTGCCTGCGCGAATCATGCATCGCCTTCCTGAAAACCTCTCTTTCGCCGAGGCTGCTCTGTTGGAGGCAGTCGCTGTAGCCCTACACGCGGTATCGCTCGTGGAAATCACGGGACAGACAACGGCGCTTGTGATCGGCGCGGGAACGATTGGCCTGTTGCTGCAGCAGGCTTTGAGGGTCTCAGGCAGCAACCGGGTTTTCGTTTCAGATGTTGACCCAAGCCGTCTTCGACTCAGCAAGGATCTCGGAGCCACAGAGACTATTGATGCGAAAGAACTGTCCTCTCAGATTGCGCAGCTCACCGACGGACTGGGCGTGGACCTGGCAATTGAAGCGGTGGGCAAAACTGCGACGGTAAATGCTGCAATCGATAGTGTTCGGAAAGGCGGAAGTGTTGTGCTTGTTGGAAACATTTCTCCCGAGGTAACCCTGCCGCTTCAGAAGGTCGTTGCGAGGCAAATTCGTTTGCAAGGATCGTGCGCCTCCGCCGGTGAATACCCTGCGGCGATTCAGCATTTATCAACTGGCGCAATTCGTGTAAAGCCGTTGATCACTGCAATCGCGCCGCTCGCTGAAGGTCCTCGTTGGTTCGAGCGTTTATACGCGGGCGAGCCTAACTTGTTGAAGGTTGTGCTCACACCAGAAGGGTAATCGTGAAAGACGGCGAGCAAGGACTCTTCGATCTAAGCGGCCGAGTTGCGATCGTCACTGGGACGAGTCGAGGCCTCGGGCAGACATTCGCCCGAGCGCTTGCCACGGCTGGTGCCGATCTCGTTCTCACGAGCCGCAATCATTCGACCCTCCGCACATTTGAGGTGGAGATCAAATCTCTCGGTCGGCGCACTCTATCACTCGACCTCGACGTCCGTGATCAGCCAAGCATCGAACGGATGGTATCTTCTGCCGAAGATACTTTTGGCCACCTGGACATTCTTGTAAACAATGCCGGCTGCAATATTCGCAAACCAGCTCTCGACGTCAGCTGGGATGATTGGAATACGATTCTTGATACCAACCTGCGTGGAAGCTTCTTCGTTGCTCAGGCTGTCGCGCGCAGGATGACGCGCCAGCGCTACGGACGCATCATCAATATAGGCTCAGTTACCAGTGTCGCCGGCTACGCGGGCCTTGGTCCCTATGGAGCCAGCCGCGGTGGCATCCGTCAACTCACCATGAGTCTCGCCGATGAATGGGGTCCACATGGAATCACCGTCAACTGCCTCGCTCCCGGCTGGTTCTGCACGGATCAGAACAAGGTTCTCTATCAAGACAAGGAATGGGTCGAATATCTTAGCGACCGCATTCCCATCAAACGGCCAGGCGAGCCGCGTGATCTGGAATCAGCGGTGGTTTTCCTGGCGTCAGAATCAAGCCGCTATGTAACTGGCCAGACATTGCTCGTCGACGGCGGAATCTCCACCGGTGCCGTTCGCGCACTCCCAAAATCTCGCTAGCTACTGATGGATGCGTGCCGCCCAGCCTCCACCGCCTGCGAGCGCGAGTTTTACTTTCGTGTTCTTGTTCACCTGCATGGTCGTCT
>Ga0335084_10008723_pt1 | contig 10109 bp, 7 predicted proteins | sample Lox_Sample_44_FD_206721 | JGI IMG/M metagenome (GOLD analysis project Ga0335084, IMG submission 206721) | Soil microbial communities from Loxahatchee National Wildlife Refuge, Florida, United States - Lox_Sample_4.4 | ecosystem: Environmental > Terrestrial > Soil > Wetlands | place: USA: Florida... | reverse complement strand
GACGAGATCGCTACGGCAACCAAGCGCCCCGGCGACGTCCTCGGCATGCACTTCTTCAGCCCGGCGAATGTTATGCGGCTGCTCGAGGTGGTGCGCGGCCGGGCGACCTCAAAGGAGGCGATGGCGACGGCCATGAAACTCGGCCGCACCCTCGGCAAGGTCGCCGTGCCGATGGGTGTGTGCTTCGGCTTTGTCGGCAATCGGATGATGATGCGCTACGAGCTCGAAGCGCATTACATGCTCGAGGAAGGGGCGCTGCCGCAGGACATCGACCGCGTGCTGCGTGACTACGGCCTGCCGCTCGGCTTGTTCGGCATGCTGGACCTCGCCGGGGTCGACGTGATGTGGCGTGTCCGTCAGCATCAGCGGAAGATGAATCTGCCGGGCACGCCGCGCTTCTCGGCCATTCTCGACCGCCTTGCCGCCGAAAAGCGCTTCGGCCAGAAGACCGGCGCCGGCTACTACCGCTACGAAGGCCGCAACGCCGTGCCCGATCCGTGGGTTGAGCAGATGATCGCCGAAGAATCGCAGAAGCTCGGCATCACGCGCCGGAAGATTGACGACGGCGAGATCCTTGATCGCTGCCTTGCCTCGCTCATCAACGAGGGGGCGCAAGTGCTTCATGATGGAATCGCGCTCAGGCCCGGCGATATCGACATCGTCTATGTGAACGGCTTCGGCTTTCCCGCCTGGCGTGGCGGGCCGATGCACTACGCCGACGAGGTTGGACTCGCGAAGATCCTCGCCGACGAGCGCCGCTTCCATCAGCGCTTCGGCGCGCGCTGGGCGCCAACGCCGTTGCTGGTGCAGCTCGCCGACGCCGGCAAAGGGTTCGCGAGTCTGCAGACGTAGCACGTGCCGTGGCGCACTTGATCCAGGTCAAAGCGCAAAGGTAAACCGCGGCGCATGCTGGCCTCCGACTGCCAAACCGGGAGGTGAGCCATGCTTCAGAACGTCGGAGACGTCGACCGCGTCGTCCGCATTGTGATCGGGATCGCGTTGCTATCGCTGTACTTCGTACTGCCGGGGAGCGCCCGGTTCATCGGGTTCATCGGCTTCATCCCGCTCGGAACCGCCATCGTGCGCTGGTGCCCGCTGTACAGTCTTTTTGGTTTGCGAACATGCCCGCTGGGCGGCACTAAATAAGCGGAAGCAAGAAACCGGAGGTGTTGTGATGAAGGTCCTGGTTGCGATCGACGGCTCGCCGGCATCGACGCGCGCGCTCAAATACGCCATCCGGTTCGCCAAGGGCGGCGGCCGCCCGGCGATCGTCCTGGCAAACGTGCAGAACGTCGTGACATTGGGCCTCGGCGAAGCCGCGGCCATGATGCCGGCGGATTGGCAGGAGAAGGTGGCGGCCAACCTGTCACGTCGGCAGTTGCGGCGCGCCATCGCGATCTGCAAGCAGGCGAAAATTCCGTTCGAGAGCATCGCCGAAAGCGGCGCTGTCGGTGAGACCATCGTCCGCATCGCTCGCCGCAAGAAAGCCGAGCACATCGTGGTGGGGACCCGCGGGCTCGGCGGCGTGCGCGGGCTGCTGCTCGGCTCGACGACAACCGCTGTCGTGCACTTGGCGACCGTACCGGTCACCCTCATCAAGTAGCGGGATCAACCGATCTGGCGGACGTGTGACGTCTCTGCGTAAGGGAGGGGCGCCGCCTTGCCCTTGATCTGAGTCCGATGCATCAGCCGACGCGTGTTCGCATCGAAGGGATCACGCCGGTGCATCGTCATGCGGTTGTCCCACATGACCAAGTCCCCGATCCGCCAGCGGTGCTCGTAAGCAAAGCGCGGCTGGTCGATATGCGCCCACAGCGCGTCCAGCAGCGCCTCGGACTCGCTACGCGACAGACCTTCGACGTACGAGTTCCGCCGCCGGCCGAGATACAGCGCCGGCACGCCAGTGTCGGGATGGGCGCACACCGCAGGGTGGAGCGCGCCCGGCGCCTTGAGCGGATCGTCGGTCGGGGTCACGCCTTTGCGTAAGTACCCGCCGCTGTTGTAGGTGCCGTCGTGCTTGATGCGGCGCCCCGCGAGCTGGGCACGCAACTGCTCGGGCAGCGCCGCGTAGGCCGCGGCCATGCTGCAGAACCACGTGTTGCCGCCCCCCGGTGGGATCTCGAGCGCGTACAGCATCGACATCATCGGCGGCCAGTCGACGTAGCTCATGTCGGTGTGCCATACGGCCTCGCCCGCCCCGAGCGCTCCGATCGGCTCGCCCTGGGCATCGACGATATTGGACACGACGTAGACATCTGGATAACCGGCCGGACTCATCCGGCCGTTCTCCTGGTTCGGCGGCGGGTCGAGTTCGCCAAAGCGCCGGCTGAAAGCCAACAGGTCATCGTCGCCGAGGCTCTGACCGCGGAACAACAGGACCGAGTGGCGGTCCCAGGCGGCCTTGATCGCGGCGAATGTCTCATCGTTCAGGCGTCGCAGATCAACGCCGGAGACCTCGGCGCCGACGGCTTCGGTAAGCGGAGAAATCGTCAATGGCACGCTCGCTTCTCCTCGGACGTGAGCCCCGCAGAGGATAAGGGCGTTCGGTGCGTCGGAAAACCCCGTCTGCCCAGGACCTCGGGCGGATATTAGTTGTCTCTAATGTACCTCATCGCGCGCGCGCGCAGGCCTAACCTGCCGCGCCATGTGACTTTTCTTGTCCGGTCCAGTGAGCCGCAAGCCTCCATCCAGGAAGGTTATAGGTATTTTCCGTCAACGCCTTAGGGGATTACCCGGAAGGCGAAACTTTTTTGTGTCGCGTTATGTTGCGCGACCCACGTCAACAGCCGACCGTTCGCCCTTGGGAACGCTCCTGCACATTCCAACCGCAAGCCAACCGCGCGCCACGTGTGCGGCGGTGGCCGTGCCGTTGATGCCCCACTCCAACGAAGGACCTGAAAACTGCGGCAATCGCCCCAGGAGAGATTCCCATGCCCGCAATCACTGATCGCGTTTCCACAGGGTTGGCCTCGCTCGACGCCATCCTCGACGGCGGCCTCGTCCGCCGGCGCATCAACCTCATCGAAGGCACCCCCGGCACCGGCAAAACGACCATCGGCCTGCAGTTCCTGCTGGCCGGCAAGGCGAAGGGCGATAAGACGCTCTACATCACTCTGTCGGAGACGGCTGAGGAACTCGCCGCCGTCGCCCAGACGCATGAATGGAACATGGAGGGGATCGAGATTTTCGAGCTCGGCCCGCCGGACGATGCCGCGCACGCCCAATCGGTCTTCCATTCTTCCGAAGTGGAGCTGGGCGAGACCACACGGCTGATGTTCCAGAAGATCGATGCGCTCAAGCCGGCACGGCTGGTGCTCGACTCGCTGTCGGAAATGCGCCTTCTGGCACAAAGCCCCCTTCGCTACCGCCGACAGATCCTCGCCCTGAAGCAGTATCTCGCGCGCAAGGAAGTCACCGTGCTGCTGCTCGACGACATGACTGCGGAGACCCACGACCTGCAGGTCCACAGCATCGCCCACGGCGTGATCACGCTCGAACAGATGGCGCTCGAATACGGCGCCGAGCGGCGCCGGCTGCGTGTGCGCAAAATGCGCGGTGTGCGTTTTGCCGGCGGCTATCACGACTACATCATCCGCACCGGCGGCCTCGAGGTGTTCCCGCGGCTGATCGCCGTCGAACCCACGGAACGCCATCACAAGGAGATCGTGCGCAGCGTCTCCGACCAGCTCGACCAGATGCTCGGCGGCGGACTGCAGCGCGGCACAAGCACGCTGCTGATCGGGCCTGCGGGCTCGGGAAAATCATCGATCGCCCTCAGTTATCTGATCGCGGCGGCCAAGCGCGGCGAACACTCGTCCCTGTTCGCCTTCGACGAAACCTTGGCCAGCATCTACGACCGTTCCGCGGGGATGGGCATGGCGCTCGAGCCGTTCGTCAGAGGCGGCAAGGTCATCGTTGAGCAGATCAATCCCGCCGAGATGTCGCCCGGCGAATTCACGCAGATGGTCTGCCGCAGCGTCGAGCGGCAGCAGGCGCGAGTGGTCGTCATCGACAGCCTCAACGGGCTGATGAATGCAATGCCGGAGGAGCGCCACCTGATCCTTCAAGTGCATGAGCTTCTCACCTATCTCAGCCAGCGCGGGGTGTTGACCATCCTCGTCATCGCGCAGCACGGCATGGTCGGCATGATGCAGAGCCCGCTCGATCTCAGCTATCTCAGCGACAACGTCCTGCTGCTGCGCTACTTCGAGGCACAGGGCAAGCTGCGCAAGGCGATCAGCGTCATGAAGAAGCGCGTCGGCTCGCACGAGGAATCGATCCGCGAGCTGCGGATCAGCAACTCCGGCGTGCAGGTCGGCGAACCGCTGACGGAGTTCCAGGGCATCCTCACGGGTGTGCCGAACTACGCGGGCCCCCAAAAGCTCCTCAGGTCCGCCTGACCGTCAGACCGACTTCATGCGAACGCGCGTACTCATTCTGGCGCCCGCCGGGCGGGACGCCCCACTCATCCAGTCGGCTCTGGCGCCGGCGCAGATCACCAGCGCCATCTGCGCCGATGTCGAGGAGCTGTGCGCGCAGCTCGAGGCCGGTGCCGGGACGGCGCTGATCACGGGCGAGGCTCTGAAGAACGGCCACTTGGCCCGCCTCGATCAATGGGTCCGGGCACAGCCGTCCTGGTCGGACTTCCCGTTCCTGGTGCTCGTCGGCCGCGGCAGTCCTGCTCTCGATGGGTGGCAGGAGTCGGGCCCGATCAAGAGCACTGCGAACGTCACCTTCCTGGAACGACCGGTGCATTCGGCAACCTTGATCAGCGCCGTACGTGCCGCGCTGCGAGCGCGCGGCCGGCAATACGAGGTGCAGGACTATCTACAGGCGCTCGCCGACAGCGAGCAGCGCTACCGGACCTTGGCCGAAGCATTGCCGCAGCTCGTCTGGACTTCGCAACCGGACGGCCAGTGCGATTATCTCAGCAGCCAATGGGAAGCGTATACGGGACGCCCCGCGTCGGAGCATCTCGGCAACCAGTGGCTCTCCGCGGTCCATTCCGACGACCGTGACCGGGTGGCAACCGCGTGGAACGCCGCGGTCACTCGCGGCGGCGACTACAATGTCGAGTTCCGGCTGCGCCGTGCGGACGGCGAATACGGCTCGTTCCAGAGCCGTGGCACGCCGATCCGCGACGCCGCCGGGAAGGTCGTCAAATGGTTCGGCACCTGCACGGATATCAGCGAGATCGTCGCCGCCCGCGAACTGTCGGAGCAAAGCCAGGCCCATCTCGAGCGGCTGGTCGAGGCGCGCACGCGGAGCCTTGCAGAGGCCAACGACCGGCTGATCAAGGAGATCGGCGAGCGTGAGAAAGCCGAGGGCGCCTTGCGCCAGGCGCAGAAGCTGGAATCGATCGGACAGCTCACGAGCGGCGTCGCCCACGACTTCAATAACCTGCTCACGGCCGTGCTCGGCAACATCCAGATTGCCCAGCGGCGCATCGTAGACGAAGCGGCTGGACGGGCCTTGCGCGCTGCCTCGCATGCGGTGGAGCGCGGCGCCAAGCTGACCTCGCAGCTTCTCGCCTATTCGCGCAAGCAGCGCCTCGCCGCCAAGCCCGTGGACATAAATCGCCTTGTCAGTGATGCCCGCGAGCTGTTGTTCCGCGCGCTCGGCGCCCTCATCGGCATCGAAACCCGGCTGACGCCGGGCCTATGGCCGGCGATGGTCGATCCCAATCAGATGGAGCTGGTGCTGCTCAATCTCGCGATCAACGGCCGAGACGCGATGCCCGGCGGCGGGCGACTTACCATCCACACCGCGAACGTGACCGGGAACGAACGTCCCGACGGCCTTCCTCCCGGTGACTACGTGCTCGTCTCGGTCGCCGATACCGGATCCGGTATGAGCGAGGAGGTCCGTGCCAAGGCTTTTGAGCCTTTCTTCACTACGAAGGAAGTCGGCAAGGGCAGCGGCCTCGGACTCAGCATGGTGCATGGCCTCGCCGTCCAATCCGGCGGCAACGTATTCATCGACAGCCGTCTCGGCTACGGCACGACGGTGCGGGTCTATCTACCGCGCGCCGCGGCCGAGCCGGCGGTCGCCGCGCCGCAGCCGACAACGAGCGTGCCGCGCGGGCCCGCAGCGACCATCCTCGTGGTCGATGATGACCCTGACGTCCGCGACATCGCCGTCCACGGGCTCCGCGAGTTCGGCTATCGGGTGGTCGAGGCCGCGAGCGGGAGCGCCGCCCTCGAGCTTCTGGGCACGAACGGGCCGGTGGACCTCGTGCTCATAGACGTCGCCATGCCGGGAATGAATGGTATCGAGACCATCCGCCGCGCGCGTCAACAACTGCCGCAGCTGAAGGCGCTGTTCGTCAGCGGCTATGCCGATACGACCGCGATCGCGCCGATCGGCGATGATCCGCTCCTGCAGAAACCCTACGTCTTGGACAAGCTGGCGACGGCCATCGACACGGCGTTGCGGATGTCCCCACCCGCCGGCGGCGTCCTGCCCCCCGAACTGCCGGCGACGGCGGGTGCCCGGACGGCCAACTCCCGACCTTCGTAGGCTGGCGCCCCAGTGCGAAACTGAGGCAGACTCCCAGGGAACGGCCCAAGAGCCGACTGACTTCAGGGAGGCCTCATGATCTACGCCCCGCGTCCGCTCCATGACCTGTCCCGCCGCGCCCTGCTCACAGGCGCCACCGCGCTGGTCGGCGCCGGGATGCTCGGCGTCCCGCGCGCTTTCGCCCAAATGGCACCGCATGAAAAAGAGCTCTACGAGGCGGCCAAGAAGGACGGCGAGCTGACCTGGTACACCTCGCATTCCGACGACGCGACGGCACAGGCGCTGGCGCGCGATTTCGAGGCACACTATGCCGGCATCAAGGTCAACGCGGTGCGCACCACGGCGCAGGTGGCGTTCCAACGAGTGACGCAAGAGATCAAGGCCGGCGCCATGCAGGTCGACGTGCTGAGCACGACCGACATCGGCCACTGCGTCTACCTAAAAGAAAAGCAGCTCCTCGTCAAATACACGCCCGAAAACATCAAGGGCGTGATCGACGTGTACAAAGGTCTCGATCCGGACGGCTTCTATCACACGACCTCCGCCGGCATGGTCAACATCGGTTACGCCACCGACAAGGTCAAAGAGGCCGAGGCGCCGCATGCCTGGCCCGACCTCCTCGATCCAAAGTGGAAAGACAAGGTCACGGTCGGCCATCCCGGCTTCTCGGGCTATGTCGGCACCTGGGTCCTGCAGATGCGCAAGATGTACGGCTGGGACTATTTCGAGAAACTCGCCAAGAACAACCCGCAGATCGGCCGCTCGATCAACGACACGGTGACGATGATGAACGCCGGCGAGCGCCTGGTCGGCGCCACGTCGAACGGCACCTGCCTCAGCGTCGCCGCCAAAGGCAATCCGCTCTCGGTGATCTATCCGACCGATGGTGCCGTGCTGATCATTGCGCCCTCCGGCATCATGAAGGGGGCGAAGCACCAGGCGTCGGCCAAACTGTTTATGGAATATCTGATGAGCGTGGACGCGTCGAAACGTTGGGTGGAGCACTACAACGAATCGATGCGGCCCGAGGTACACTCGCTGCCGCCGGGAAAATCGGCCGCTGAGGTGAAGGTCGTACACCCGACGGTCGAGGAGATCACCGTCGGCATCCCCGAGGTGATCAAGCAGTGGCGCGACACGTTCGGGGTGTGAAGCGAGGCCGCTGATGCGGACCCCCCTCCCTACCCTCCCCCGCAAGGGGGGAGGGGAAGACGAAAGCGGCGCCCTCCCTCTCCCTCCCCCTCGACGGGGGAGGGTTGGGGTGGGGGTGCCGGAAAAAGAATGAGCGATCTCGCAATCAGCGAACCCGGCGCGCTCCGCGCACGCTTCCGCCGGTTCGATCCCAGCATGATCCTGTGGATCGTGATGATTGCGATCCTCGTCTTCCTGATACTGAGCCCGCTGCTGCGGCTGATCCTATCGAGCTTCCAGGAGGCCGAGACCGGGCGGTTCACTCTCGCGAATTACGTCTCGGCCTACGGCAACTGGCGGCATATCGATGCACTCCTGAATTCGCTCGAGCTCGGCGCCGGCGTCGCAACGCTGGCGGCGGTGTTCGGCGTACCGATCGCCTGGGCCATCTCGCGCACCGATATGCCGGGCAAGGGGTTCGTGCGGCTGATGGTGCTGGGCGCGTTCATCACCCCGCCCTATCTCGGCGCGATCGGCTGGATCCTGCTCGCCGGACCGAATGCCGGTTGGCTCAACAAATTGTGGATCGCGCTGACCGGCGCGTCGCACGGCATCTTCAACATCTATTCGATGCCGGGACTGATCGTGGTCGTGGCCGTCACGTCGTTCCCGTATGTGTTCGTGTTCACGAACTCGGCGCTCGACCTTGTGTCGTCCGAGATGGAGGACGCGGCGAATATTCTCGGCGCCGGGACGCTGCGGACGATCTTCCGCGTCACGTTGCCGCTGGTGTTCCCGGCGATCCTCGCCGGCGTCATCGTCGCGTTCCTGGAAGCGATTGCGCTTTTCGGCGCGCCGGCCCTGATCGGCATTCCGGCGCGGTTCCGGGTCGTGGCCACGCAGCTGTGGTCGTTCTTCGAATACCCGGTCCGGGTCGAAGAGGCCGCGGCCTATGCGATTCCGCTTCTCCTCATCACCGTCGCCATGTTCGGGCTGCAGAAGCTGGTGCTCGGCCGCAAGAGCTACGCAGCGGTCACCGGCAAAGGCGGCGAGCGACGGATGATCCGGCTGGGTGCCTGGAAATGGGCGGCCCTCGGCTACTGCCTGTTCGTCTGCGCGCTGTCGGTCCTTCTGCCGATGACCGTGCTGATGCAGGCGGCGTTCGCCAAGGCGTGGGGCCGAGGACTCTCGCTCGGCAACCTCACGCTCGGCAACTTCCGCTATCTGCTCTTCGAGCAGACGCAGGCCCAGCAGGCGATCATCAACACCTTCGTCTATTCCGGCGCCACGGCATTTCTCGCCATCGGCCTCTCGCTGGCTATCGCTTATGTCGTGCACCGGCGTCTCGTTCGCTGGAGTAACGCCCTCGCTTTCCTGTGCATGGCGCCGTTCGTCATCCCCGGCATCGTGCTCGCGATCGGGTTCTATGCCGCCTATGCGCCGCCGCCGCTCGCGCTCTACGGCACCGGCGCGATCCTGGTCCTCGCTTTCACCACCCGCTTCCTCCCGATCGCCTACGCGTCGAGCGCTGCCGGCATCCGCAGCCTGTCCACGGAAATGGAGGAAGCGGTGCGCACGCTCGGCGGCGGGCGACTGACGGCGATCCGCAAGGTTCTGGCGCCCCTCTTGAAGAAGAGCCTCGCCGGCGCCTGGATCCTGGTCTTCATTCCGGCGACGCGCGAACTCTCCAGCGCCATCTTCTTGACCGGACCGAACAGCCGGGTGATCGCGGTGATGCTGTTCGATCTCTCCGAGGAGGGCAACTTCGAGGTCCTTGCGGCCCTCGGGGTGATTCTGCTGGTCATCACCATCGCCATCGCCGCGATCGGCCATCGCCTGCTCGGCCGCGACTTCATGCTGCGGAGGAATACGTGAGCAAGCTCGTCCTGCGCGGCCTCGGCAAGAGTTATGGGAGTTTCAAGGCGGTCGACGGCGTCGACCTCTCATTGCGTGCCGGCGAGTTCGTCTCGCTGCTCGGCCCCTCGGGCTGCGGCAAGACCACGACCTTGCGCATGATCGCCGGCTTCATCGACCCGACCGCGGGGACGATCGAGATGGACGGCAAGATGCTGTCCTCGCCGCAAGGGTCCGTGCCCCCGGAGCGCCGAGGGATGTCGATGATTTTTCAAAGCTATGCGATCTGGCCGAACATGACCGTCGGCGAGAACGTGGCCTTTGGGCTGAACTTGAGGAAATTGCCGGCGGACGAGACCCGGCGGCGGGTGGCGCAGATCCTCGAGGTGGTGCAGATGGGCCACCTCATCGACCGCTATCCGGCCGAGCTCTCCGGCGGACAGCAGCAACGCGTGGCGCTGGCTCGCGCGATCGTTATCCAGCCCGACGTGCTGCTGCTCGACGAGCCGCTCTCCAACCTCGACGCCAACCTGCGCGAGGAGATGCGCTTCGAAATCCGCCGCCTGCACGACGAGTTCAAGATCACGACCGTATACGTGACGCAC
>Ga0335084_10008722_pt1 | contig 10109 bp, 6 predicted proteins | sample Lox_Sample_44_FD_206721 | JGI IMG/M metagenome (GOLD analysis project Ga0335084, IMG submission 206721) | Soil microbial communities from Loxahatchee National Wildlife Refuge, Florida, United States - Lox_Sample_4.4 | ecosystem: Environmental > Terrestrial > Soil > Wetlands | place: USA: Florida... | reverse complement strand
TGACCGAAACCAGCATGATGTTCATCAGACCAATACCGCCGATTCCCAGCGTCACCGTACCGATAAACGCCAGCAGAATCTTCAGGCCAATGGTGATGATGCTGAACTGTTCGAGTTGCTTCTGGGCGTCGAAGATGAACACAGCACGCTCGTCCTGGGGCTTGAAGCCGTGGGCCGCGGCGAGCGACTCCCGAACTTGCTTGGTTACCCGGGTATGGTCAAGCCCGAGAGAATCGAGCCAGACACCCCCAACGTAATGCGTGCTCTGGAGCGTGTCCATAGAGTGAAAGGGGATGTAAATGACCCGATTATCGTCGTTGTCAGCCTCCTGCATTCGCGGACTGAGTACCCCAACAACCTGGAACACCACGCCGTTCAATCGGATGCTCTCTCCCAGTGCGGGCATGCCGGAAAACAGCTTCTCCTTTGCCTCGGAACCGAGGACGGCGACCATGGCGTGGCTAAAGTTGTCCTGATCATTGATGAAGCGACCCGACTCCACCCCGAGATTCCAGATACTTTGCAGGCCAGGATCAATCCCAAAAGTATCCCAACTGAACGAGCGCGACCCGGATTGCACAGTCGCGGTCAGTTGAAGGTGACGAGAAACATGTTTCACGAGAGGTACCACGTTTCGCAGCATCTCTACGTCTTCTTGCGTGAAATGAATCTGGACACCGGCCTTGTTGCCTCCCGCTTCCTGCGATGTGCGCCCCGGAAAGATGCCGATCGCGGTCGAGCCATAACTGTCCCAGATCGCCTGGATGGCATTTCCGAATCCATTACCGTAGGCGAGCAGCAGGACAACGGTGGCAATCCCCCAAGCCATGCCGAGCATGGTCAGGACCGTCTTCCGCAGATCGTGGCGCATGGCGGCGAAGGCCTGCTGGAGCAGGTCGCGGCCCAACACTACGCGAGGACGGTGCACCTTGGGAATCTCCCGGGCGATGTGCGGGGCGACCACCGAAAGCTCGATAGTCTTCGAGTCGATTCCCATGACTATTCTTTCCTCAGCGCTTCCACTGGCTGCAAGGCTGCGGCCTGGCGCGCGGGATATAAACCTGCGGCGACTCCCGCGATGGTCAACGAAACGAGAGCGAGTATTGCGCTCGATGGCACCAGCGTAGGTGGATCCCATCCCGGAGGCGCGGGGAGCATTGACATCGCCGCCATCAATCCCGCGGCCGCGACAATCCCGAAACCACCGCTGAGCACGGTGAGGAAGGCGCCTTCGGTGAAAAACTGGAACATGATGCTGTGATTGGTGGCGCCGAGAGCTTTGCGCAAGCCGATCTCCCGCGTGCGGTCGGCGACCGCGACCAGCATGATGTTGATGATGCCAATCGCGCCGAGACTGAGCGTGACCAGGCCAACGCTGCCAAGAAACATGTTCATCGCGTCGAAGATCTTCCCCACCTGGTCGGCCGTGCGAATGCTGTCCCACTCGGCGTACGCGTCCGGAGTGTCGTAGGGGAAGCCATGGTTTTGGGCGACGACCTTGTGGACCTCCAGTTTGCTGGTCTCATGAATCGCACGGGTTTTCGGCTGATACACGATGAAGGAAATGGCGTCGTCGATCTCGCCCACGTTCAGAGGTGGAAAGTACTGGCGCATGGTGTTGAACGGGATGAAGATACGCAGGTTGATGTCGTTGTTATTGCCATGTCCTACGCGCTTGATCGTGCCGATGACCTCAAAGCGAACGCCGTTGAGCAGAACCGTGCTCCCGATCGAGGGACGGCCAGGGAACAGGAGCTTACGCGACTCGTCGCCTAGAACCACCACGGCTCGTCTCTGGATGTCGTCCATCTCGTTGAGCCAGCGACCGTCTCCCAGAGGGAGGTAACGAATCTTGTCGTAATAGGCGGGAACCCCTTGCAGCTGGCCACTGCTCTGGAAGAATTCGCTCACCGCGCGCACGTCACCGCGACTGATCACCGGAGCAACCGCGCGGACGTCGGGGCATTTCTCTGCAATTCCGAGGTAGTCCCGATAGGTGAGGTTGTACCAGCGCATGCTGGTAAAGCTGCCGTTCATTGCCGGGGCTTTTCCGCCCCAGAGAAACATCACGTCTTCGCCGAGTTCGTTGAAGGACTTGCGATTCCCGGAGCGAAAGCCTTCCCCCAGACCCACCAGGAGCAAAAGGGATCCTACCCCCCAGGCAATTCCGAACATGGTCAGAAATGAGCGGAGTTTATGGGCCCACAGGGTCCGCAGGGTCTGCCCAAAGATTTCGAGAAGGACGCGCACTACTCTCCATCATAGGAGAGCCGTCGTGATTTGGGAAAGTGTTTCAACTTCCCTGGACGGATGTCTCCCAAGTAACGTCCCTACCCTAGAGATACGCAGCCAGGCCCAAGGAAGTTCCTCAAGAACGGCTGCCCAGTGGCCCATTCATGCGGGCTGCCGGAGCCTGGAACCCGCAAGTGGGCGAATCGGCGTACACTGTTGCGTTTCCGACAGGACCATGCAACCTCCACTGCTCTCGATGCGAACTATCAAGAAGCATTTCTCCGGCGTGGACGCCCTGGTCGATGGAAACCTGGAACTCGAGCGCGGCGATATCCACGCGTTATGTGGTGGCAATGGCGCGGGCAAATCTACCCTGCTCAGTATCCTGATGGGCTTTCTCCAGCCGGAGGGAGGAGAGATCTTCATCAACGGCAAGCCAGCGCGCTTTGCCAATGCGAAGGAAGCGCTCAACGCAGGCGTGGCCATCGTGCAACAGGAACTCAGCGCGGTTCCGCACCTCACCGTTGCCGAAAACATCTATCTGGGCGCTGAACCTTCCCGTTATGGCTTGGTTGACTTCCGCCTTTTGAACGAGCAAGCCGGGAAATTGCTGAAGTCTCTGGGATTCGACCTCGCCCCCACCGCAAGAATGGACACGCTGAGCATCGCGTCCCAGCAATTGGTGGAGGTCGCCAAGGCGCTCTCGCATCGCAACGCCGATATCCTTGTGTTCGATGAACCTACGTCGGCGTTGGGCGAAGAAGATTCGGATCGGCTGTTCAAAGCTATGCGCGACCTGGCATCGGCCGGCAAAGGCATCATTTTCGTCACGCATCGCATTGCGGAGATCTTCACAGTCGCCAATACCTACACGGTGATCAAAGACGGCGCGCGAGTGAAGTCGGGGAGAGTCTCTGACATCACGCGTGAACAACTGATCGAAGCGATGATCGGCGGCAACGCAGAGAGCGAGTTTGTAAAGGCGAACGAACCCGGAGATGCTGCGCTGCTGGACGTTCGACACTTGGCGCGCCCACCATATTTCGCCGATATCAGTTTTACTCTCCATGAAGGAGAGGTGCTTGGAATCTATGGGTTAGTCGGTTCGGGACGGACTGAAGTTCTTGACGCTATCTACGGTCTTCGTCGAAATCAGGCCGGAACGATTTCGATGCGGGGAAAGCGATTGAAGGGAGGGTCGACGACCGAGGCGCTTGCAACCGGTATGGCGTACGTCCCTGAGGACCGCAAACTCAGCGGTCTAGTCGCCAGCGCTTCTGTGGGAGACAACCTGTCGTTGTCGGTGCTCAGGCGCATTCAAAAATTCGGATTTATTCGTTTCGCGAAAGAAAAACAGCGCATCGCCAAAGCGATCGGCATGATGCAGATCAAGACTCCGACTCCCAAGAACCTAGTGCAGAACCTGAGCGGCGGCAACCAACAGAAGGTCGTTCTGGGGCGTTGCATTTTGACCGAACCAAAGGTCTTACTCCTGGATGAACCAACGCGCGGTGTGGATGTCGGAACGAAAAAGGAAATCTACCGCTTCATTTCGGATTTTGCGCGAGCCGGCGGGGCGGTGGCCATGGTCTCGTCTGAATTGGAAGAGATCCTCGGCGTGAGCGATCGAATTCTCGTGCTTCGAAAGGGACGCATCGCTTCCGTCTTGTCGCGTAACGAGGCAACCCCGAAGAAACTGATGATGGCTGCCGTTTGAGGTGCCGCGAACATGACACCTGATCACGAACTTGCCAAGGGCCGGCAACACGAGCAAGGCGAAGGACACGAGGAACACGCACCTCTAACGATGGAAGGCGAACAGGCAGCAAACTCGAGACCTCGGGTACCGGCCACGCGGTCATTGCCCGCGCTCATGTTTCTAAGAAACTATGGGATCGTCTTCGCCTTTATCCTCGTCTGCCTTCTTGTCAGTCTCCTCTGTCAGTATCGCGTCATGAAGGGCGAGTGGGCGGAGAATGCTTTTCTCACTCCCGACAACTTTCTGCTGATCCTGTATCAGATTTCCATCAATGGCATTCTCGCAATCGGCATGACCTTCGTAGTGATTTCGGGCGGCATCGATCTATCAGTCGGATCGGTGTTGGCGTTCGCCGGAATGTTAGCCGCGTCGTTTGCCACCAGCCTGACGACGGTTACGCCATGGAGTGGAACGTACGGGCTCGCCGTGCCGATTCTGGCCGCCTTGCTGGGAGGTGTGGCTTGTGGCGCATTGAACGGCTGGATTGTTTCGCGCTTTCGAATCCAGCCGTTCATCGCGACGCTCGGAATGCTCTTGGTTGCACGTGGCGGAACGATGGCGCTTACGGGCGGCAATCCGATCTCTTCGCTCAGTCCCCGCCTGCGCTGGTTTGGCACCGGTAAGCTCGCGAGTATTCCGATTCCCATCGTCGTCTTTGCAGTCGTGTTTGCCATCGCCTGGGTCGTTCTTAACCGGACGGTCTTCGGACGCTACGTCTATGCCGTCGGCGGCAATGAGAGGAGCGCCCGAACCTCCGGGATCAGAACCAACCAGATCAAAATCTGGGTCTACGCAATGTCTGGCTTTCTTGCGGGAATGGCGGGCATAGTCTTGACCGCCAAGACTGGTTCGGGCCAGACGAATGCCGGCAGTTCCTACGAACTCGACGCCATTGCTGCGGCTGTCATTGGTGGAGCGAGTTTATCGGGCGGTGTAGGCAAGTTGTCGGGAACGTTGTTTGGGGCATTGATCATGGGTGTGATGAACAATGGTTTAGATATCCTTGGCGTTGAAAGCTACTATCAATTGATTATCAAAGGCGCCCTTATTGTCACGGCAGTGGTCATCGATCCCTCGCGAAAATCGGCGGATTCCTGAGAATGAATTTTCAGCGAACGAAACGAGGAGAACTCATGAACAAGCTGCTCCTGTTCTTATATGCGAGCGCGATGATATTGGCGACATGTTTGCCATTGGCGGCCGCGCCACCGCAGAAAAAAGTCAGGATCGCCGTGCTGATGTACGGCAACAAAGCGGAGTTCGTCCAACTCATGCAGCGCTACGGCAAGCAGCATCCGGCTGTAACCGGCGGCCTGGCCGATCTGACGTTCTATGACGGTCGTTACGATGCTGCCGTGCAGAATGATCAGGCACAGATGGCGGTCAACTCGAAATACGACGCCATCATCCTGAACCCGCTCGATTTCGAAGCGAACATCGATGTGGTCACGAAGGCCAAGGCAGCGCACATTCCAGTGATCGTCACCAACGCCCGCCTGAATACCCAGGAAATGACTTCTGCGGTCGATTCGGACGACGTACTCGGCGGCTACATGGAGGCGAAGAGCGTTCTCGAGAAACTCGGATGCAAGGGCAACGTCGTCATCATCGAGGGGCCCAAAGGCGGCTCCGGTGAGATTCAACGCGGTCAGGGAAACGAAAAGGCGATCTCCGAATGTCCCGCGGGAGCGGTGAGAATTCTCGAGCGGAAAACCGCCAACTGGTCACGGGCAGAAGCCATGGACCTGATGCAGAACTGGCTCCAAAAAGATCGCGGAAGGATCAACGGTGTCATCGGCCAGAATGACGAGATGGCGTTGGGAGCCATTGAGGCGATCAAGGCCGCTGGACTGGACGTTCACAATTTCTCGATCGCAGGAATCGATGGCGTGTCGGACGCACTCAATGCGGTCAAGCGCGGCGAGATGACCTCCATCCTGCAAGACGCGAAGGGACAAATGCAGGCCAGCATCGATCTGGCGATGCATGCTGTCCTAGGTCCCAGTTACACGCCGATGTCTTCGATCTGGAAACAATACGAAAAAGACATGAAGTGGAACGACGGCCAGTCGAAGCACTACCTCATCCCCTGGACGATTGTCACGCCCAAGAACGCGGATGGGTTGCTGGAAGGACGCAAATGATGAATTGGAGGATCAGGAGCGTGATGCCGTCTCTTCTGATTTCGATCGCCACCATCTCCGCACCGCCACTCCTGACCACACGGCTTCGACCAAACCAAACGGCCAGGCGCCCTGAAGGAAGCCGTAGGCCGAGCCTAGTGCACAGGAAAATGCGAATGCCAAGATAAACCACGGGCTCCGAGCCTCGAATGCATAGCAAACGAGCATGGCGGTTACGGCAAACAGCCCAAACGCGGAAAGAAGACTCATGCGTTCCTGGCGAACCCTTTCTGAATTTTCGCAAACCCTGATCTGCGCCCAAAGCCCAGCGAGGTTGCCCCACATCAACATGGAGGCCCCGGGCAGAGTCGAACTGCCGACCAACGGTTTAGGAAACCGCTGCTCTATCCATCTGAGCTACGGGGCCAATGCCTCTAAGTCTGGCATTCAGTTTACAACGGTTGCGCCCTGTGCCTCGAAGGCGCCTGTTTCTTCTTGACTTGCATCTCGAGTCTGTTTCTTCACCCACCCAATGGAATTCAATCCCACGCCTGTGCTCGGAGGCATCTGGCCAGGCTTAATCACCATGCGTATACTTCCCTCGGAATACAGAACAGTCAGTCCGCGGTCGACTCCAAGGATGAGCCGTGGAGCGCGAGCCCAACGAAAAAGATAAACCCTCGAGACGGTTGCCTGATTCTTCGTTGCCAGCAACGAAGCAAGAATCTCGACTGGCCGAGGAACGGTCGCCGGAACCCACCAGCCGTTCGCTGGATACACACAACCTGGCAGCTCCCAAGAATTCTGAATTTTCACTCCAAGAACCGTCTTTGCCGGAATCCTATGGCGAGACGAGCCTTGTCATTGCTGCCGTCGATCCCTGCATCATCCACTGCCAGTGGGATGTGTCGCCGGGCGATTTTCAGAATGCCAAACAGACCTTAGGCGTAGGACATCACGATTTCTGGCCCGTAGTACGAATGCACGAGGTGGGTAGCGGCACTCTGAACGGGGGCAGTTTGCCGGGTTCCTTCGATGTGGATGTCCAACTTCAGGCCCGAAACTGGTATGTGCGCTCGTGCGCTCCCGACCGGACCTACCGCGCCGATCTTGCGCTCCGTCGCGAAGATGGCAGCTTTGTCATCATAGCGAGCTCGAACCAGGTCCATACGCCGCCAGCGGCGCCTTCGACCCAGACGGATGAAAGCTGGGCGCCGATTCGCCTCGATCCCCGACCGCCAATCGCAGCGGGTGCGATTACCCCGCAGCCCGCGCTGGCCCAGCCGCCAAATATCGTTCCCCAACCGGCGTTGCGTCTTCTGCCCGAAACGGAAGAAGTAACAAAGCGCTCGCCGGCTCCTCAGGTTGACACCCGAAGAAAAATCCGACTTCGTTCCGATGTCCCCGGATCGCCCAAGCCCATGCTGGCCGAGTTGCGTAGCGAGACAGAACGAGACCAGACCACGCCGCAAAGGGAGGAGAACCAACAACAGCCCCAGGTCCAGGCTGCTCGCGCAACAGATCCGAAACCGGAGATGCGATCGGCGTTTGTTGATTTTTTCCCGGGCTACCATCCAGCCCCAGAATTTTATGCGCCGGACTTTCCCTTACGGCCAACTGCCAGTCCTAACCCTTTGCATGAAGGCGTTCTTCGCCAAACGAAAAACCAGATCACGGTAGAATCGTCTGACTCCTTCGACTTGACCAGCCTGAATGAAAGGAGTTTCTCGCCGGGCACCTCCTCTCATCCAAAGTGACGGAGAGGACGCGCGCAGGAATCGGCCTGTGGGGCTGGGGGATCTTTCAGGATGGCAAAGGGATACTTCGCTCTCGTGCTGCACGGACATCTTCCCTTCGTCCGTCATCCCGAACACGAGGACTCCTTCGAAGAAACCTGGCTCTACCAGGCGATCACGGAAGTTTATGTTCCGCTGCTGCTGATGCTGGACCGGTTAGTCGAGGACGCAATCGACTTTCGCGTGACGTTCTCGCTGACGCCAACACTGGTTTCCATGTTGTCGGATCCGTTCCTGCAGTCGCGCTATCTCCAAAGGCTTGAGCGGCTCATCGAATTAACCCGGCAGGAGATTATCCGCAACCGGCAAAGGCCCGGACTTCTCGCGCTGAGTGCGATGTATCAGACAAAATTTGAGCGCGTGCGCGATGTATTTACCAAGCGATACAAAGGCAATCTGGTTCAGGCCTTCGCGCGTCTTCAGAAACTCGGGAAGGTGGAAATCATCGCCAGCGCCGCAACCCACGGATATCTTCCCCTGCTGGCCGTCAACCCGCCGGCAGCTCGCGCGCAAGTTGCGATCGGCATCTCGCATTACGCCGCGACATTCGGCCAAAGCCCCGCCGGCTTCTGGCTGCCGGAATGTGGTTACTACCCCGGCGTCGATCAAGTACTGAGCGATCACGGAATCCGCTTCACGATTCTTGAAACTCACGGCATCACACGCGCCAAGCCAAGACCGCGATATGGAGTCCACGCTCCGCTGACTTGTCCGGCGGGTGTCGCCGTCTTCGGCCGCGATCCCGAATCGTCGAAACAGGTGTGGAGTTCGGTGGATGGCTATCCGGGCGATTTCGACTACCGCGAGTTCTATCGTGATGTTGCTTACGATCTGGACGCGGATTCTCTTCGGCGCTACGTGCATCGCGATGCGCTGCGCATCGATACCGGGATCAAGTACTACCGTGTGACGGGGAAGACGGAAGACAAACAGGTCTATATCCCGGAGGCCGCTGCAAACAAAGCGCAGCTACATGCCAATCACTTCGTCGCCGGTCGTGAACGGCAGTGCGACTACCTTGCCTCGGTCATGGATCGCACTCCGATCATCGTCGCCCCATATGACGCTGAATTGTTTGGCCATTGGTGGTACGAAGGTCCGTTGTTCCTTGAGCACGTAATCCGCGCGCTCGCTACGGACAAAAGCCCGATTCAGATGGTTACATTGTCTGAATACCTCGAGAAATATCCCGGCCTGCAGCCTGCCGAGCCGCCGCTGTCAAGTTGGGGACGCAATGGATTCAATGAGGTGTGGCTTGGCCCTGAAACACACTGGATCTATCCGCATCTTCGCCATGCGGCGACGGTCATGAATCGGCTGGAGATGAATCGCCTGGAGACAGATCGGGTGGAAACGATCCGGGTGGAAACCGGGCCCTCGAGGGGCAATCCCTTGATCGCGCGGGCATTACATCAGGCAAAACGCGAGGTGCTGCTCGCTCAGGCCAGCGATTGGGCGTTCATGATCGGTTCGCACACGACCCTCGAATATGCCACCAGGAGAATCGAAGCTCACTTAATTAATTTCAATCGAATCAGTGAGCAGATCTCGAAAGGGGTTATTGAGGAAGAATGGCTGGCCGAACTGGAAGCGCATGACTGTATCTTCTCGACTGAGGTGCTTTCCAAAGCCTCGCCTCTGCTGCCATGCCTTTAGCTTATAGAATACAAAGATCGAATTAAACGCGATTACAGCCCCTGCCCGCACTGGGACGATCCAGAAGTCCCGATACTCGGGCTAGGTCCGCTGCTTTGTCGGCGAGGCTTTGCAGGCTGATGAAAAAGCAGATTCCTCGTTCTCCTCACCGCGTAACGCGGCTACGGAGAACTCGGAATGACAAAACGTAAAGACTCAACGGCGCGGCAAAAGCCGCGCCCCTTCAAGGCGCTGATCCGAGGGGAAGAGGCCCAAATTGCGGAGAATTCCGAATGATCAGAACAGAAGACTTAACAGCGCGCCGGCAGCCACGCCTTTTCGAGACACCGGTGCAGATCGAGCCTTTCAACCCCTCCTACTGCTGCGGTTGTTGCTGAGGCTGCGGCTTCGGTTTCGGCTCGTGTACCTTGGCGATTGCCGATTTCATGCGGTTGAAATCGCCGGTCTGGTAGCCATACTTCTGTTGTGGCAAAAGACGCGCTTCCTGTTCGATCGCCTGCTTGCGATTGCCCGGATTGGGGTGATCGGAGAAGAACTGGGAGA
>Ga0335084_10008721_pt1 | contig 10109 bp, 9 predicted proteins | sample Lox_Sample_44_FD_206721 | JGI IMG/M metagenome (GOLD analysis project Ga0335084, IMG submission 206721) | Soil microbial communities from Loxahatchee National Wildlife Refuge, Florida, United States - Lox_Sample_4.4 | ecosystem: Environmental > Terrestrial > Soil > Wetlands | place: USA: Florida... | reverse complement strand
TGACCCGCCGAAGCCCGCTTCGCCTCGAGCGCCGCCACCTGCGCCACGGCGTCCTGGATCAGCACCGTGTAGCTTTGCTTCTCGGCGAGCTCGGCCCAGGTGTCGGGGTTGTCCGGGTTCGGCGGGGCGAGCTTCACGTCGCCGCGCAGCTGCTTCAGCTCGGTGTACTCCTTGCCGGTGATGAGCTGCAGCTGGCGGCGGCGCGCCTGCAGGTCGTTCAGCGCCGCGATCTCCTGCGCGTTGATGAGGTCGTAGCGCGCCTGCGCCTCGTGCGTGTCGGTGATGGTGGCGGTGCCGACCTCGAAATTGCGCTTCGCCTGCGCGAGCTGCTCGGAGGTTGCCGCCTTCTGCGCGCGCACCAGCACCAGCGTGTCGTACTGGCCGAGGACGTCGAAATAGGCCTGCGCCACGCGCACGATCAGGTCCTGCGTCGCCTGGCCGAAGGTCGCTTCGGCCTGCCGCACCTGATACTCGCTCTGCTCGTACTGCAGGAGGTTTTGCGCCCGGAAGATCGGCTGCGTCAGCGTCAGCGTGTAGCTGCTCGAGTCGGGGCTGCGGATGAAGCTCGGCAGCAGCAGCGGGTCGCGCGACTCCACGTCGAAGCGGTTGCGCGCCGCCTGCGCCGAGAGGTTGAGCGTCGGCAGCAGCAGCGCGCGGCCCTGCGGCAGGCGCTCGCGCCCGGCGGCGAGGGAGCTGCGCGCGGCCGAGAACGTGGCGTCATAGCGCTGCGCGTCGCGAAACACCTGCAGCAGGTCCTCGGCGGCGGCCGGCCGGGCGCAGGCGGCGAGCAGCAGCACGACAAGCGCGGCGATGCGCGGAGCGGCTTTCATCAGTAGAGCGGCATCGAGCGGTCGACGGTGCGCGCCCAGGCGTCGACGCCGCCGGCGAGGTTGTGGACTTTGTCGAAGCCGCTTCGCTCGAGGAACATCGCCACCTGCAGGCTGCGGCTGCCGTGATGGCAGATCACCACGATGTCGGCATCGGCGTCGAGCTCTTGCTTGCGCGCCGGCACTTCCCTCATCGGCACCAGGCGCGACTCGTCGATACGGCAGGTCTGGAACTCCCACGGCTCGCGTACGTCGAGCAGCAGCGGCCGGGGGCGCGCCCGGTCGCCGAGCCAGCTTGCCAGCTCGGCGGGGGTGATCTGTTTCATATCAAAAGCGGAAGCGCGGCGGATGCTCCGCGTTGACGAGGGGCGCGATCACCGTCTCGAACAGGTCCGCGGCATGGCAGGCGCCGGGCGCCGCGCAGGTGACCAGGCGCGCGGACATCGCCGGCGCCTCGCCCACCACGGCGAACAGGCGTCCGCCCGGCGCGAGGCTGTCGGCGAGCGCGCGCGGCAGCACCGGCGTCGAGCCGGTGAGCACGATCACGTCGTAAGGCGCGTGGCGCGCCCAGCCGCGCGCGCCGTCGCCGAGGTGCAGCGTGACGTTGTCGACGCCGTGGCGCGCGAGGTTCCTGCGGCCGAGCTCGGCCAGCTTCGGGTTGATCTCGACGCTGTGGAGGTGCCCGGCGCGGCGCGCGAGCAGCGCGCTGAGATAGCCGCTGCCGGTGCCGACCTCGAGCACGTTGTCGGATTTCCTGGGCGCGAGCTCCTGCAGCACCCGCGCCTCCAGCTTGGGGGTCCACATTTTTTCCCCGTCGCCGATCGGCAGCTCCAGGTCCGAGAAGGCTAGCTCGCGGTGCTGCGGCAGCACGAACTCTTCGCGCGGCACGAGATAGAGCAGATCGAGGATTTCCTGATCCAGCACCTCCCAGGTGCGGATCTGCTGCTCGACCATGTTGTGGCGGGCTTGTTCGAGGTTCATTCGGGCGAGAGCGGGGATTATAATCGTCGCCTTAGCGTTAGGGGTCCCATACTAGGTTGTATGGGTGAGACAGTCCCTCAGAACCTGATGCGGGTCATTCCGCCGTAGGAAAACGCCGATGAACGCCAATCCGAAGTTTCTTGCCGCCACCGCCCACGTAGACGACGCAGCAGTCAAGCCGCTGCCCAACTCGCGCAAGGTCTACGTCGGTCCTCTGCGCGTGCCGATGCGCGAGGTGAGCCAGTCCGTCACGCCGAGCATGTTCGGCGGCGAGGCCAATCCACCGATCTACGTCTACGACTGCTCGGGACCCTACACCGATCCGGCGGTGAAGATCGACATCCGCTCGGGCCTGCCTGCGCTGCGCGATCCGTGGATTCTCGGCAGGGGGGATGTCGAGATCCTGCCCGGGCCGAGCTCGCTGTATGGCAAGGAAAGGCTCGCCGATCCCAGGCTCGCGGAGATGCGCTTCAACCTCAGGCGCCATCCCCGGCGAGGCAAGAGCAACGTCACGCAGATGCACTATGCGAGACAGGGACTCGTCACGCCGGAGATGGAGTTCATCGCCGTGCGCGAGAACCTCGAGCGCGAGCGCTATGTCGAGAGCCTGAAAGGCAAGACGGGCGAAAAAATGCGCGAGCTGCTGTTGCAGCAGCACCGCGGCGAGTCGTTCGGCGCCGCCATCCCCGAGAGAATCACGCCCGAGTTTGTCAGGAGCGAGGTGGCGCGCGGCCGCGCCATCATCCCGGCGAACATCAACCACCCGGAGAGCGAGCCGATGATCATCGGCCGCAACTTCCTGGTGAAGGTGAACGCCAACATCGGCAACTCGGCCGTCTCCTCGGGCATCGGCGAGGAAGTGGAGAAGATGACCTGGGCGATCCGCTGGGGCGGCGACACGGTGATGGATCTTTCCACCGGCAAGCACATCCACGAGACGCGCGAGTGGATCATCCGCAACTCGCCGGTGCCGATCGGCACGGTGCCGATCTACCAGGCGCTGGAGAAGGTCGACGGCAAGGCCGAGGAGCTGACCTGGGAGATCTACCGCGACACGCTGATCGAGCAGGCCGAGCAGGGCGTCGATTACTTCACCATCCACGCCGGCGTGCTCCTGCGCTACGTGCCGATGACCGCCAGGCGCATGACCGGCATCGTTTCGCGCGGCGGCTCGATCATGGCGAAGTGGTGCCTCGCGCACCACCAGGAGAGCTTCCTCTACACGCACTTCGAGGAGATCTGCGAGATCATGAAGGCGTACGACGTGTCGTTCTCCCTGGGCGACGGCTTGCGCCCTGGATCCGGGTACGACGCGAACGACGAAGCGCAGTTGTCCGAATTGAGAACCCTGGGAGAGCTGACGCAGATCGCGTGGAAGCACGACGTGCAGACCATGATCGAGGGCCCGGGCCATGTTCCGATGCAGCTCATCAAGGAGAACATGGAGATCCAGCTGAAGGAGTGCCAGGAGGCGCCCTTCTACACGCTCGGACCGCTCACCACCGACATCGCGCCGGGCTACGACCACATCACGAGCGCGATCGGCGCGGCGCAGATCGGCTGGTACGGCACGGCCATGCTCTGCTACGTGACGCCGAAGGAGCACCTCGGCCTGCCGAACAAGAAGGACGTGAAGGACGGCATCATGGCCTACAAGATCGCCGCCCACGCCGCCGATCTCGCCAAAGGCCATCCCGGCGCGCAGATCCGCGACAACGCGATCTCCAAGGCGCGCTTCGAGTTCCGCTGGGAGGACCAGTTCAACCTCGGCCTCGACCCGGACACGGCGAAGGACTTCCACGACGAAACCCTGCCCAAGGACTCGATGAAGGTGGCGCACTTCTGCTCGATGTGCGGCCCGCACTTCTGCTCGATGAAGATCACGCAGGACGTGCGCGACTACGTCGAGAGCGGGATGAAGGAAAAGTCGGTCGAGTTCGTGAAGAAGGGCGCCGAGCTCTATCAAAAGTCCTGAAGAAAAGGCACCGGCCCGGCTGATGGACCTGCTCCTTGCGGCCGGGAAGGTCGCCGTCGCGGTCGCCATCGGCCTGCCGCTGGTGGTCTACCTGCTGCAGGACCGGCTGCTGTTTCATCCCTATCCGCTGCATGAGGCGCAGCGCGCGGAAATCCTCAAGCGGCATCCGGCCGTGGAGGAAGTGTTCATCGAGTCGGACGGCTACAAGCTGCACGCCTGGCACCTGAAGGCGCCGGGCGGAGCGCCGCTGATCCTGTACTTCGGCGGCAACGCGGAGGACGTATCCTGGATGATCGACGATGCGCGCAGCGAGGCGCCGCGGGCAAGCTGGCTGCTGGTGAGCTATCGGGGATACGGTGCGAGCGAGGGATCTCCGTCCGCGGCTTCGATCGCCGCCGACGCGGTCAAATGGCACGACTACGCGCTGAAGGAATTCCGGCCGTCGCAGATCTTCGCCTTCGGCCGCAGCCTGGGCAGCGGCGCGGCGGTGAGGCTCGCCGCCGAGCGGCCGCTCTCCGGCGTGATCCTGGTGACGCCTTTCGACAGCCTGTCGGCGCTGGCGAAGCGCTACTACTGGTACCTGCCGGTCGGTCTCCTGCTGCGGCACCGCTTCGATTCCGTCGACCTCGCGCCCAAGATCACCGCGCCGCTCCTCTGCCTCGCCGCCGCGCAGGACAGCCTGATTCCGCCCGAGCACGCGCGGCGGCTGTTCGATGCATGGGCGGGCCCGAAGCAATGGGTGCTGCTCGCCGGCGCCGACCACAATAGTACGGACGGCCTACCGGCGTTCTGGGCCAGCATCAAGGCATTCCTCGCCCTTCCCGGTATGTAATAGGCATGGACACCGCGATCCTCATCAAAGCCCTGATCCTGGGCATCGTCGAAGGGCTCACCGAGTTCCTGCCGATCTCGAGCACCGGCCACCTGATCCTCGCCGGCGACCTGCTCGGCGCGAGCGACGAGCGCTGGAACGTCTTCAACATCGTCATCCAGACCGGTGCGATGCTCGCGGTGGTGTGGGAATACCGCGCGCGTTTCTTCAAGGTCGACGTAGCCCTGTACCGCAATCTGGTGGTGGCGTTCATCCCCGCGGCCGTGCTCGGGCTTCTCTTCTCGAAATACATCAAGTCCTATCTTTTCCATGCCGTCCCGGTTGCACTGGCCTTCATAGTCGGCGGAATCATCATCCTCCTCGTCGAACGAAAACCAAGAGAAACCCATCGAGTCGAGACCGCTCAAGCCATGACCTGGCTCGATGCGCTGAAGGTCGGCATCGCGCAGTGCTTCGCGTTGATTCCCGGCACGTCGCGCTCGGGCGCCACCATCATCGGCGGCATGCTGTTCGGGCTTTCGCGCAAGGCGGCGACCGAGTTCTCTTTCTTTCTAGCCGTGCCGACGCTGATCGCCGCCGGCCTTTACGACCTGTGGAAACACCGCGAGCTCCTTTCGGCGGCCGACGTGCCGGCGTTCGGTGTCGGCATGGTCGTGGCGTTCATCTCGGCCTTCGTGGTGATCCGCTGGCTGATCCGCTACGTGGCGACGCACGACTTCAAGCCGTTCGCCTGGTATCGAATCGCCTTTGGCGTCCTGGTCCTCGTCACGGCATACTTCGGCTGGATCGATTGGAACGCCTGAGACCTATTTGACCTCGCTGCTGCGCCTCGCCCGGGCCATCGACCGCCTGAACGAAATCATCGGCCGCGGCGTCGCCTGGCTGGGGCTCGCCGCGGTTCTGATCTGCGCGGCGGCGGCGCTCGCGCGCTACACGCTGAACGTGGGCTCGAACGCCTGGCTCGAGATCCAGTGGTATCTCAACTCGGCGGTGTTCCTGCTGGTCGCCGCCTATGCCCTGAAGCGCAACGATCACGTGCGCATCGACGCCGTCGCCGGCAGGCTGCCGCCGCGCTTTTTGGCGTGGATCGACATCCTCGGCGGGGTCTTCGCGCTGCTGCCGGCGATGCTCCTGATCGCCTGGTACAGCTGGCCCTCCCTCGCCAATTCGTTCCGCATCGGCGAATACTCGTCGGATCCCGGCGGGCTGATCCGCTGGCCGGTGCGGCTGCTGATTCCGGTGGCCTTTTCGCTCCTCGCGCTGCAAGGCGTCTCCGAGATCATCAAGCGCGTCGGCTTCCTCAGGGGGCTGGTGCCCGCGTCCGAATTCGAGAAGAAGGAGCACGCCTCCTAGATGCTGTCGCTCGAGTTCATGGCGCCGCTGATGTTCGCCGGCCTGGTGGTGTTCCTGCTGCTCGGCTATCCGGTCGCCTTCTCGCTCGCCTTCACCGGCCTCGCCTTCGGCCTGCTCGGCATCCAGCTCGGCATGCTGCAGCCGGCGCTGCTGCAGGCGCTGCCCGAGCGGGTGCTGGGCATCATGGCGAACTCGACGCTGCTCGCGATCCCGTTCTTCACGCTGATGGGCCTGATCCTCGAGCGCAGCGGCATGGCCGAGGACCTGCTCGACACCGTCGGCCAGGTGTTCGGCTCGATCCGCGGCGGCGTCGCCTACGCCGTGGTCTTCGTCGGCGCGCTGCTCGCGGCGACGACCGGAGTGGTGGCGGCGTCGGTGCTCGCGATGGGCCTCATCTCGCTGCCGGTCATGATGCGCTACGGTTACTCCAACCGCCTGTCCAGCGGCGTGATCGCGGCTTCGGGCACGCTCGCCCAGATCATCCCGCCCAGCCTGGTGCTGATCGTGCTGGCCGACCAGATGGGCACTTCGGTGGGCGACATGTACGAGGGCGCGCTGTTCCCCGGCCTGGGATTGGCGGCGGCGTACGCGGTCTGGGTGTTCATCGTCTCGATCATCAAGCCCGAGGCCGCGCCGGCCTGCCCGCCGGAGATGCGCACGCTGCACGGCGCGCAGCTTCTCACGCGCGTGCTCACCTCGATGGTGCCGCCGCTGGTGCTGATCTTCCTCGTGCTGGGCACCATCTTCATCGGCGTGGCGACTCCCACCGAGGGCGGCGCGATGGGCGCCACCGGCGCGCTGGTCATGGCGCTCGCCAAGCGCAAGCTGTCGTGGAGCCTGCTCAAGCAGGCGGTGGAGTCCACCGCCACCATGACCAGCTTCGTGATGTTCATCCTGGTCGGCTCGACGGTCTTCAGCCTGGTGTTCCGCGGCGTCGACGGCGACCTTTGGGTCGAGCGGCTGCTGCTGCACGTGCCGGGCGGCGCGTTCGGCTTCCTGGTGGTGGTGAACGTGATGATCTTCCTGCTCGCGTTCTTCCTCGACTACTTCGAGATCGCGTTCATCATGGTGCCGCTGCTCACGCCGGTAGCGCAGAAGCTCGGCATCGACCTGATCTGGTTCGGCGTGCTGCTGGCGGTCAACATGCAGACCTCGTTCCTGCACCCGCCGTTCGGCTTCGCGCTGTTCTACCTGCGCAGCGTCGCACCGAAGGGCGTGCGCACCGCCGACATCTACTGGGGCGCCATCCCCTTCGTCGTGATCCAGGTGCTGATGGTGGCGACGGTCATCGCGTTCCCCGGCCTGGTCACGAGCCATGTCTCGCGGGCCGAGACGGTGAAGGGAACCGGCGCCGAGGAGCTGCAGCGACAGCTGCAGCTCGAGCAGCCGCAGGCGCCGGGCGGCAAGCCCGGGTCAGCGCCCAAGTCCGACGATGCGGCCTCCGAGATCGAGCGCGCGCTGAAGGGTCAGTAGCGGCGCTACTTGCCGACCGGGTTGTTGTAGACGAAGTTCTCGTAGCTGAATTCCTGCACCCGGTGCCAGAGGAACTGCTGGGCGCGGAATTTCTTCCAGGGCTCGTAGATCTTCTTCCACGACGGGTTCTTCGTCGCCTCGTCCTCGTAGAGCTCGTAGGCCGCCTTCTGCGCGGCCTTGAGGATCTCGGCCGAGAACTGGTGCAGCTTGACGCCGTTTTTCACCAGGCGCTCGAGCGCCGGCACGTTCTTCGCGTCGTACTTGGCCATCATGTCGATGTTGGCCTCGTAGGAGGCGGCCTCGATCGCCGCCTGGTATTCCTTCGGCAGCTTCTCCCACTCTTTCAGGTTGACGTACAGGGAGTACATCGAATTGCTCTCCCACCAGCCGGGGAAGTAGTAGTTCGGCGCGATCTTGTAGAAGCCGAGCTTCTCGTCGTCGTAGGGGCCGACCCATTCGGCGGAGTCGATCGCGCCGCGCTCGAGCGCCGGGTAGATGTCGCCGCCGGCAATCTGCTGCGGCACCGCGCCCAGGCGCGCCATCACCTCGCCGCCGAGGCCCGCGATGCGCATCTTCACGCCTTTGAGGTCGGCTAACTTGGTCACCGGCTTGCGCCACCAGCCTCCCATCTGCGCCCCGGTGTTGCCGGCGGGAAACGAGATGAAGCCGAAGTCCTTGAAGAATTCGCGCACCAGCTCGAGGCCGCCGCCGTGGTAGATCCAGGCGTTCTGCTCGCGCTGGTTCATGCCGAAGGGCAGCGTGGTGTCGAAAGCGAAGGTCTTGTTCTTGCCGACGAAGTAGTAGCTGGCGGTATGCGAGCACTCGACGGTGCCCTGCTGCAGCGCGTCGACCACGCCGAAGGCCGGCACGATCTCGCCGGCGGCGAAGACGCGGATCTGGAACTTGCCGCCGGTGAGCTCTTCCACGCGCTTGGCGATCACCTCGCCGCCGCCGTAGATGGTGTCGAGGCTCTTGGGGAAGCTCGACGCGCAGCGCCAGCGGATGTTGGGAAGTGAGGGAGTTTGCGCTACGGCCTGGGACACGGCGAGGCCGCTGGCGGCCGCCACCGACCCGGTCAGGAATCTACGACGACTCATTGGTACCTCCGATTTATTCAAGACTTGGAACCCGCGCATGACGCATCAATCATGCCAACAGCGGCGGTCAACTTTGATTCCAGGGCAGGCCGGCCTTGCGCCAGCCGTTGACCGCGTTGCGGTGCTGCTCGCCGTCCTTGTCGCCCTCGAAGCCTTCGAGGACGTTGTAAGTCTCTTTCCAGCCGGCGCGCATCGCTGCTTCCGCGGCGGAATGGGAACGGGCGCCGGACCGGCACAAGAACATCACCGGCTCGTCCCTGTCGACTTCCGCGGCCAGCTCATCGAGGAATTCCGGGTTCGGCTTGCCCCCAGGCCAGGTCTGCCATTCGATTGCCAGCGCGCCGGGGACCTTGCCGACGTACTGCAGCTCGGGCTTGGTCCGCACGTCGACGAGCTTGACGCCTGCCTTCATGAGCTGATGGGCCTCTGCGGGGATCAGCGCCCCGGCGTATGAAAGGCCGAGTTTCTTGCCACGGTCGGCAGCCGACTTGCGGATCCCATCCATGCTGCTTCGCATTATAGGCGTGCGCCTCCGCGCACTGAGGCCGTGCAGCCAATCAAAAAATGCCCCCATGGGGTGCATTTCTGTTGAGTAGAATGCCCCGGAGCGCCGGGAGAAATTTGGCACGGAACGTGCTGAATCGGCCAGCTACTACTAGTAACTACTACTACTACATATACGCTCAGGAGACCGGCAGATGGCCATGACGGCTGATGAAGTATTGAAGATGATCAAGGACAAGGAGGTGAAGTTCGTCGACCTCCGTTTCACCGACACGCGCGGCAAGGAGCAGCACGTGCAGGTGCCGGTGAAGTACTTCACCAAGGACAAGTTCGAATCCGGCCACGCCTTCGATGGTTCGTCGATCGCCGGCTGGAAGGGCATCCAGGCCTCCGACATGCTGCTGATGCCCGATCCGTCGAGCGCGCGGATGGACCCCTTCGCCGACGAGCCGATGCTGAACCTCAGCTGCGACGTCTTCGAGCCGACCGACGGCAAGCCCTACGACCGCTGCCCGCGCGGCATCGCCAAGCGCGCCGAGGCATACCTCAAGTCGAGCGGCATGGGAGATGTCGCCTACTTCGGTCCCGAGCCCGAATTCTTCATCTTCGACGGCGTGACGTGGAGCGTCGACATGTCCGGCTGCTTCGTGAAGGTCAAGTCCGAAGAGGCGCCGTGGTCGACCGGGATCGATTATGAGTCGGGCAACATGGCGCACCGCGCGCCGGTGAAAGGCGGCTATTTTCCGGTGCCGCCGGCCGACTCGCTGATGGACATCCGCAACGCCATGTCGCTCGCGCTCGAACAGCAGGGCGTCGAAGTCGAGGTGCACCACCACGAAGTGGCGGCCGCCGGCCAGTGCGAGATCGGCACGCGCTTCGCGCCGCTCGTGCAGCGCGCCGACTGGATGCAGATCCTGAAGTACACGGTGTGGAACGTCGCCGCCTCCTACGGCAAGACCGCGACCTTCATGCCCAAGCCGATCGTCGGCGACAACGGCTCGGGTATGCACTGCCACCAGTCGGTGTGGAAGGGCGGCAAGAACCTGTTCGCCGGCAACGGCTACGCC
>Ga0335084_10008720_pt1 | contig 10109 bp, 14 predicted proteins | sample Lox_Sample_44_FD_206721 | JGI IMG/M metagenome (GOLD analysis project Ga0335084, IMG submission 206721) | Soil microbial communities from Loxahatchee National Wildlife Refuge, Florida, United States - Lox_Sample_4.4 | ecosystem: Environmental > Terrestrial > Soil > Wetlands | place: USA... | reverse complement strand
CGTCAAGTTTTTGGCAGCTCAGTTCTGGTACGACAGCTCGAGGCGATAGGCGAGCGCGATGAACAGGCTCTGCGCGAGGCCCATCGTGCTGCTCAGGGCGCGAAAGCCGAAGGTGGCGTGTTCCTGCACCTTCAAGACGACGTGCGCCAGCCGCGCCAGATCGCCCATGCGGCTGTCGGTGATGGCGAGCAGCGTTGCGCCGCGCCGTGCGGCCGCGCGCGCCACCTCGAGCGTCTCCGTAGCATAGGGAGCGAACGAGATCGCGATCAGAACGTCGCCCTTGCGCACAGAGCGGATCGCGCCGTCCTGCATGCTGCCGAGCGCCGTGACGAGGCCGATGCGCTTGTCGGTGTGCTGCAAGGCGTAGTCGAGATACACGGCGACCGGAAACGAGCGTCGCGCTCCGGCGATCCAGATCGTGTCGGCCCTGGCGAGCAGATCGACCGCCTTCTTCAGCGTGGGCGCGTGCAGGCTGTTCTGCAGCTCCTGCATGCCCGCGATGCTGCCGCCGAGGAATTCGTGCGCGATATCCGCGCTCGAGAGGTTGCCGGCGCCCGAGGCGATCGCGTCGCGAATGCGGGCCTGGTAGTTGCGGCCCGGTGCGATCTGCCGCGCCAGTCCGTCGCGGAAGACGCGCTGCATCTCCGAAAAGCCCGAGAACCCGAAGTGCTTGGCGAACCGCACCACCGCCGATGGCTGCACCGCGCACTGGGCGGCGACGTCCTGGATGCCCTCCAAGCCCAACTGGTCGCGGTGCCGCTCGACGTGCTGGCCGATCGCCTTCAACTGCTTGCTCAGATCGTCGTATTCGTCCGAGATGCGCTGGAGCAGCTGATCGACCGTCGCAGGCTTGGCAGGAGCGGGCACTGGGGATGTCATCGGGTACTCAGATCTCGATAAAGATCTGTCCGCCTTCCACCTTGGCCGGGTAGGTCTTGAGCGCAATGCACACCGGCGCGCGGAGCGGCCGGCCGTCGCGGATGTCGAAGCGCCCGTTGTGCTTGGGGCACTCGATGACGTGTTCCAGCACGAATCCGTCGCAAAGATGCGCCTGCTCGTGCGTGCACAGGCCGTCGCTCGCATAGACGCTGCTGCCGACGCGGTAGACAGCGAAGGTCCGGTCGCCATGGTCGAAGCGCACCACGTCTTCGTCGTCGATGTCTTCAAAGGCGCCGACCGCAACCCATTGACTCATCGCGGCGCCTCTAGGCCTGCGGCAGCGGCCGCACGACGCTGTACGCGGGATCGCGCGTCTGGCGGACGAGGGCTGGAATGATCTCGCGATAAGCCGCGAGGGTGCTGGGGTAGGGCGGCGGCGTCTCGCTCTTGAGCGCCTCATGAAGGCGCGGCAGCGCGTGGTACGGGACCGTCGGGAACATGTGGTGTTCGAGGTGGTAGTTCATGTTCCAGTAGAGGAAGCGGAACACGGGATTCATGTACACGGTGCGGCAGTTCCTGCGGTGGTCGGTCACGTTCTCCGGCATGCCCGCGTGCTGCGTCAACCCGAAGAAGTGATAGAGCCACGCGCCGTACAGGCTCGACAGGCCGATGTAGAGCAGCGGAACGAAGCCGCGCAGTGCCAGGCACGAGGCGAATACGCAGACGTAGATCGCGACCCATGCGCGCGCTTCGCGGATGAGCTTCGGCCACTCCGACTGCGGGATGCAGGTCTTCTCTTCGGGATCGAGCTCGCCGGCGCAGTTGAGCAACAGCTTGCGTACCTCTCCGCTGACATGCGCGAGCGCGACGAAGTTGCCGAGCACGACGCTCCAGCGCGTCGGCACTTGCGCGGCGATTTCAGGATCGCGGCCGACGACGAGCGTGTCGGTGTGGTGGCGCGCATGGCTCCAGCGCCACGCGGTTGGGCGCCGGAACACCTGGAAGCAGGCGGCCTGATACAGCGCGTCGTTCATCCAGCGGGTCTTGAACGCCGTTCCGTGACCGCATTCGTGCCAGCGCGAATCCGCCGGTCCGCAGTAGAGCGTGCCGTAGAGCAGAAACGCGGGTACGGCCCAGACCGTGCCGAGAGCGAAATACGCGAGCACGCCGCTCCCGACGATGAGCGCGTACCAGATGACGGTATCGCGCACGGCCGCCGCATCGCTTCGCTGCATCAGCGACTTCATCAACGGGCGCTCGACCGCCGGCTTGAACCAGTTGGCGTTGACGAGTCCCGCTGCGCGGGCGCGTTCGGTGGCTTCGGCGGTCAGCTGATATTCGCCCCGACGGAACTCGCGCGCCACGCCGTGCCTGCTCGTCGTGTCCATGGGCGGGTGCGGAAATTCACTCGGGCTGTGCCCCCGGCACCCACTGGTCGTAGTCGACCAGCGCGCCGGTCATGACGCCGGACTCCGGACTCAGCATGTACGCGATCAATCCGGCGAGTTCGTCAGGCTTGATGAGCTGGCCCATCGGACGCGCCGCCTCGGCGCGCGCGAGCCAGTCGTCTCCCGCGCCGTGAAATTTTTTCTGGATCGCGGTTTCGCCCGGCGTGTCCATCCAGCCTGCCATCACCCCGTTGCAACGGATGCGCTGGCGGCGGTATGACTGCGCGACGTTCTTCGTCAGGTTGGCGAGCGTGGCCTTGGAAGCCGAGTAGGGCACGAGGAACGATTGCCCGACGTGCGCCGATTGCGACAGGACGTTGACGATCGAACCGGGCGCCTTGCGTTCGAGCAGATGCCTGACGAGCGCCTGCATCAACAGGAACGGGCCGCGCGCGTTGGTGTCCATCTGCATCTGCCACATCTCGAGCGTGGTGTCGAGAAGCGTGCCGCGGTCGGTGGTGGCGGCGGAGTTGACGAGCGCGTTGACGGTGCCGAGGCGCGCGATCGCGCCGGCCATCAGGCGGGTGCAGTCCTCCGCCTTGGCGACGTCGGCCTGGATGTAGAAACATTCCGCACCGAGCGCGCGCACCTCGGCGACTGCGGATTCTCCAACCGCGGCACGCCGGCCGCTGATGACGATCGCGGGCGCACCTTCGCGCGCCAGTCTCTTGGCAACCGCGAGTCCGAGTCCTTGCGTTCCGCCGGTGATGACGGCGCGGGTGTCGTGATTGCGGCGAGCGGCGGGATCGTTCATCGGCGTGGGCGCTTTCCTGTAGGCATTCGCGGGGCGGGCTCGCGGGCGGCTGCTTCGCGAGCTGCGCCGGGCCCAGCTATCCCATGCTGGCAATGTACTGAGGCACCGGATAGTTGGAAACGGGTTTCTAACACGATACCGCAAACGAAGTACAATTCTCACCGTGCCGAGGGCGGGGGTCGCGCACGCGCGGCATGCGATGACCAACCGGCGTGCTAGCGCACTGAAATCGGAAAAGCGACCACCCGCATGCGCTCGAGGACGTCCGGGTCGATCTCTTGCTTCGAGTTGGTTGCAAGGATCGCAATGCCGCTGTAGCTCTCCAGTCGCTGCAGTAGGTAGTTCACGTCGATATTCGCGTAGCGATCGTGCGAATCCTTCGCTTTCGTGCGCTTGCCGAACAGCGCGTCGGCTTCGTCGAACAGCAACACCGACTGCGATCGCTGCGCTTCGCCGAACAACTTCTCGAGGTTCTTCTCGGTCTCGCCGATGTACCTGCTGACGACGCTCGAGAGATCGATGCGAAACAGATCGACGCCGAGCGAGGTTGCGAGCCATTGCGCTGCCAGCGTCCTGGCGGTGCCCGAGGCGCCGCTGAAAAGCGCCGGCGCCTTCGGAACTGCGGCCGCTGCGCGATCGCCCACGCCTACGGCTTCATGCAACGCCCGCGACCAGGCCACCACGCGTTGCGACGCCTCCTGCGGCTGCGAGTACGCATGCGTCGCCGCATCGCTCGTGCCGGTCACTGCGAGCCACTGCTCCGCCGCATTCAGCAGATCCTTGTCCGTCGCATCGGGCGTCGCGCCGTCTGCATGGCGCGCGAGCCATTCGAGGATCGTGCCGCCGGCCTCGGCCAGCGTCCGATGGCGTGCCGCGTTGCGCGCGCCGCCAAGCTCTGCAGCGCTCGCCTGATCGATCACCTGCCATTGGTCGCGCATCGCCAGCGCCGAGTGGACGCGCGGGGCAGCGACCGCTGCCATCTCGCGTGTGGCGAGGCGGACCGATTCCGGCGTGACGCCGGGCGCAGTCGATGCTACGAGATCGTGCCGCCCGAACTGCGCGACGCTCGCGATGAAGCGCAGCCACAGGTCGTTGAACTCGCGGTTCGGCGCGGGCTCGTCGCTCGCGCGTTCCGTTGTCCCCGTGACGGATCGATAGAGCTGGGCTCGTTCCTGCGCCGACAGTTGCACGGGCTGCTGCAGCGGCGTCTGGGCAGCGTCTTGCGCCACGGAGATTCGCATCGACACATCCTTCCGGTCCGATCGCGGTTCAGCCCGCACCCTCACCGTACTTGATCTTCTGCGCAGTGTCGCGCAGGAAGGCCAGTTCCTCGGGCGTGTAGGCAGGCTTGTCGTCGCTCGTATCGGCGGTGCCTGCGCCCCGCACGCCGTCCGAAGACGTGATCATGCCGTCGTTTTTCAGAGCGCCGCCGATATCCTCCATGACCTTGGCACGCTCTTCGTCGTTCATCGACTCGAACGTCTCGCCGTCGCGCAGCGCCTTGCGCCAGTCGTAAGCCGCGTCGCGATCGCCGTCGGTGATCTTCGCGATGAGCTGCGATCCGAGCGCGTTGTGGATGTAGTCGCCGCCGCCGTTCTGGTTCTGCCAGACATGGCCCACCTCGTGGCCGAGCGTTTTGAGGCCCTCGTCGGTCAGCTTGCCGTTGTCGGGATGACTATTCACAGGTTGTTCACCGCGGTTGCGTGGCTGCGCCGGTGGCGCCGGATCCTCGATGCGCCAATGATCGTTGCGATGCGGCGCGCCGTGTTGTCCACAGGTCGTCCCCAGAGTCTTCCACAGCGATCCGAGCGGGCGGCGGAGGCTACGGCTTGCCGATGACGCGCAGCTCCAGGTCGAAATCGCCGTACGCATTCTCAACCGCGGTGTTCGCTGCAACGCGTAAGACGTACGTGCCTTTGGTCAGGAGCGGCGTATCGGAGGGCACGACTGGGCTGGTCGAGTCTCCGGTCGGCCGCAGCAGCACGAGGCGCATGACGGCCGTACCGGAAGATCTCAGCCGAAGCGTCTCGCCCGAGGTGGCACTGAACAGATAGATGATGCTCGGTTGCTGGGCACTCAAGCGGCCGCTGAGGTGCGCAACGCGCTCACCCAGCCCGGCGTCCGTGAATACGACCTCGACCTGGCAGCCCGGCTGATTGGGCGGACATCGGTTTTGCGCATCGGGTGGCGGCTTCTTGCTGGCGCAGCCGAGCATGGCGCAGCAGGCCGCGACTGCGATCAACGCGGCGAGCAGCGTGCGCCAGGATTCACGGACCGGCGCTGTCCGCCTGCATGGTGCGTTCGTGGCCAATCGAGTCATCCTGGTTCACGACAACGATTGTTTGAGCGACGGCAACGCCGCGCAGTTCCAGGGACGACAGGGCGGATTCAACCCCATGTCCGCAAGAACGACAACAGCGCCTCGTTCACGGCCTCGGGCCGCTCTTGTTGCACCCAATGGCCCGCGCCGTCGATCAAGCGACATGCCTGCATTCGCGTGCACGCGGTTGCCTGCATCGCTTCGAAGGCTCCCGGATTCTGGTAGACGCCCCAATCGCTGCGGCCGGCGACGAACATCGACGGCACGTCGATCGTCCGCCCCGAGAAGACCTCCAGTTGCGCGAGCGTGCCCGAATCGGCAACGGCGCGATACCACTGCAACCCGCCCTGGAAGCCGTTGCGCTCGTATTCCGCGCTGTATTCACGCAGCGCAGCCTCGGACAGCCAGCGACAGTGCGCGATCTCGGCGTCCCCAGGCATCTCGTGCGCGACGGTCTGCGCCATGTCCTCCGCGCGATCCATGATGTAGTAGGTCGGCATGCGCGCCATTTCATCGGCGCTCCACGACGCAAGCCGATGCGGCTGGTTGCCCTTCCAGTCGGCGCTCTTGTGGTGGAAATACGCGCGCAGGAATGCATGCACGCCCTGCGCGCAGTGCCACATCTCGTCGTTCGCATCGCGCGTCGTGTAGTAGTGCTGGTAGTGCTTGCGTGGACGCGGCAGCGCCGCGAGCTGTGCATCGATCGCAGCCGGGCCGGCGGGCGGATGGCCCGCGCGAAGTGCCGGCGGCCCGCCAAAGGGCGCGCTCATCAGTACCACCGACTTGAAGACGTCGGGGCGGATCAATGCGCACCACGCCGCGACGGGCGCACCGAAGTCGTGACCGACCACGGCGTGCACGGAGCGAATGTTCAACGCTGCGAGCAACGCGAGCGCGTCGCGCACGAGGTTGAGCATCCCGAACGGGCGCAGGTCACCGTCGTAGTCCGCATTCCATCCGGTGGTGCGGCCGTAACCGCGCTGATCCGGCGCGACGACGTGATAACCCGCTGCCGCAAGCGCGGGCATCACGTAGCGCCAGCTGTATGCGAGCTCGGGAAAGCCATGCAGAAGCAGAACGCAAGGGCGGCCGGACGGCGCAAACCCCGCTTCGAGCGCATGCATCGTCATGCCTGCGACGTCATCCACGAAGCGGCTGCGCACGCCAGCCGGCAGCCTTTCGCTCGGAATCGGCGCGCGCATCGACATGTTCCGGGGCGCCGTCGGCTCGCCCTAGTCCGCCGCTTCGCGGCCGCCGGGAACGCCCATGCGAAGCAGCCACCAGCGCCACTTTTCGACCGAGTGGAACGCGAGTGTGCCGCTGCCCGGACTGCGCGCCGGGTGACCGGCAACCATTTGCAATGTAACGGTTCGCGATGCGTCCGCATTGGGCCTGCACGTCCAGTTCCTGCGATCCTCGATCGTGCAGTCGGTGTACTTGCCCGATGGCGCGGTGGAGCCTGCGGTCCAGAACAGCACTTCGCGATGCGGCTTCAGCACGCGGAAGCGGTAACGCTCGCCGGGCGAAAGCTTGCCGCTGCAGCGGTTTGCATCCCACGTGCCGCCGTCGCACCCTACGGTGTAGATCGTGCACTCGCCTTGCATCGCGACCTTGTCCGTCGACCAGGCATAGGCGCCCAGCAATGCGACCGTTGCCGCAGAGACCATGAAAGTCCGTCGAGCCCAGGCCATCGGTCGCGTGTCTCTCTCGTTTCCAAACCAACTAGGTTATCAAGGCAGATGCCCTCCGAGCCAGCATTCCGATTGCTCCAAAAGCCCGTGTTCAAGATCGGTCGATCGGTCTTCGAAGTGTCAGCTTTGCGAAAGAATGCTGCGGATCCTTTCCATCTCTCGTGAGAGAGGGCCGGCGCGTGCGTCTCGCTAGACTCGGGGCGCCGGCGGAAGCCTGGTCACGGGAGACGGAAGGATGTTGCAGTCGCGCGTCTTGATTGGCTTGGTCGCTTTCCTCGTCGGTGTCATCGCAGGCGGCTATCTCTTTGCGAAGTCGCAGCCGCGATCGTTCCTCGCCCTGGCCGACTGCGTGCGGTGCTACCGGCCCAACGACCTGGCTGGACTGCTCGTATCGGCGGGGATCCAGAGGGCGCCCGACGCGCTGCCGCGCATCGTGAAGGAGACCGACCGGTGCATCGCGATCGAACACCCGTTCGCAAAGGCACACACGCACTACGTCGTGTTCCCGAAGAAAGACATCAAGAACATCGCCGACATTTCGATCGACGACGAACCGTACGTGTTCGATTGCCTGGCGATGATTCGCGCGCTCGTGACGGAAAACGGTATGCGCAACTATCGGGTCCTGTCGAACGGACCCGAGCTGCAGGACGTCACGTACCTGCACTTTCATCTCGAGACGCGCGACCGGCCGCGCCCCAGACCCGAACGCCGCGCGACTTCCGATCGATGAAGTGCAGCGCCGGTTCGACTCAGATCGGCCCGTTGCCCGTTTCGGTCGGCAGCATGTTCAGCGCGTCGTCGCGCCCGACCAGTACCACGACCGAGCTGCGCAGCGGCGCTGAGCAATCCTTCGACGACCAGGCGGCGAGGTACGGCGAGAAGATCTCGGCCGCGCGGGGCGAGAAGTAGTACTGATGGCGGTCGCGCGAAGTCCTTCCGAAGAGCGCGGCTTCGCGCGGGGCGTAGGCGGTGGCGAACAGGGCCTGGAACTGCGACTGCAGGCGAAACGCCTGCATCCGCGCGACCGCCGCGTCGTTCAGCTCCACCATCGACCAGGGCACCGCAGTCTCCTTGCGTGGGCAAAGCGCTGGGCCCGACGCATCGGGCCGGAGACTAGCGCGTTGTCATCCGAAGCGAAGTCAGCGATCAGTCAGCAAGTCGGCCCGCGTTGGAATCAGCCTTGCTTCTCGCGCCTCTGAACCAGGGTAAAGGCCATCCAGAACGGTTTCTGCGTCTCGTCTCGCGCTTCCTGCGGATCGAAGCCCGCATCGCGCAGCAGTCGATCGTCCAGGCGATCCAGCCGGCGACGCGCGTCGGATATGCGCCACCATTGAACGAACGGCGCACACACGTCGCGCAACGTACGCCCGAACGATGCGGTTGCGAACGGATTGAGGGACGTTGTCCTCGCGTTTTCGAGCGTTGGGTTCGATGCCATCGACGTGTTCAAACAGAATCAATGCGCCTGACGCATGGCGCGAGAGGTCTTTCCCGGGTGATGAGCAATGGGCAGTGCCGCGGGATTTCGGGCATCTGCCTGCCGGTGCGCCTCGGCGTCCGGCGAGGGGTCCTTGCCATGGGTATCGAAAGCTCAGCGGAAAACCTCACACGCCACGAAATGTCGCAGCGGGCGCATCCTTTGGCCCTGGTCGCGCGTCTTTGCAAGATTCACGAGGGAAGGAAGCACCATGGATGCCAAGCTGATCCAATATCGCGCCAAGCCCGAGCAGGTGGCAGAGAACGAGCGACTCGTTCGCGAGGTCTTTGCGCAGCTGCGCGAGCGCCGCGTCGAGGGCATTCGTTACGCGGTGCTGAGGCAGGACGACGGCACCTTCACACACTTCGTCATTCCGGGCCCCGACGGCTCGACGGCGGCGCTGACATCGCTGCCCGCGTTCCAGCGCTTCCAGAGCGGCGTGCGCGAACGTTGCGCGGTCTTGCCGGCGACCGCCGCGGTGCAGGTGGTGGGCAACTACGGGATGCTTGCCGATGAGCATGGCGCCGCGTGAGCCCGCGCCGGGCGAGCTGGCGCCCTGGCTCGCGGCGCTGCGGCCGAAGCTGCATCGCTATTGCGCACGCATGACAGGCTCGGTCTTCGATGGCGAAGATGCGGTGCAGGACACGTTGCTGAAGGCACTGGAGTCGTTTCCCGGCTTCGATGCGCTCGATCATCCTCAGGCATGGCTGTTTCGCGTTGCGCACAACGCCGTCATGGATCTGCTGCGTGCTCGTGCGCGCCACGCTGCCAGCGCGGAGGAGGGCGAGATGGACGATATCGTGGATCCCGCCACGCCTCTCGAGGATCGCTTCGCTGCCGGCGCGGCGCTCGGAGCGTTCATGCAGCTTGCGCCGTCGCAGCGATCGAGCGTGATCCTGATGGACGTGCTTGGCTATTCGCTGCAGGAGGTTTGCTCGATCACGGATCGCACGCTGCCGGCGGTCAAGGCGACGCTGCATCGCGGCCGGTCGCGCCTGCGCGAGCTGGGTAGCGAAGCGCTCGCGACCGAGCGGCGGGCAGCCACGTTGAGCAGCGCCGACCGCGCGCTTCTCGCCAACTACATCGAACGCTTCAACGCGCGCGACTTCGACGCGGTGCGCGACATGCTGGCCGATGAAGTGCGCCTGGACCTCGTTGCGCGCACGCGCATGACCGGCAAGGCGCAAGTCGGCAACTACCTGCACAACTACGCGCAGGCGCGCGACTGGCGTCTGATTCTGGGAGCCGTCGAAGGCCGTGCGGCGGCGGTGGTTTGCTCACCCGACGCGGAGATCGCACGACCGATGTACTGCATGCTTCTTCGATGGCGCACGGAGCGCTTGGAAGAGATCCGCGATTTTCGCTACGCGCGCTACGTGCTCGACGGCGCCGATCTGCAGTTGTTCGGCCAGGTCGCGCTGCGCTGATTCAGAGCGAACGCAGGAAGGCGACGAGATCCGCTTTTTCCTGTGGCGTGAAGCCGATTTCGAAGCGCGTGTCGTAGAAGTCGACGACCGCCTGCAGGTCACCCGCCATG
>Ga0335084_10008719_pt1 | contig 10112 bp, 5 predicted proteins | sample Lox_Sample_44_FD_206721 | JGI IMG/M metagenome (GOLD analysis project Ga0335084, IMG submission 206721) | Soil microbial communities from Loxahatchee National Wildlife Refuge, Florida, United States - Lox_Sample_4.4 | ecosystem: Environmental > Terrestrial > Soil > Wetlands | place: USA: Florida... | reverse complement strand
CGGACATTGCCTGGACGCTCTGGACTGAGCCCGGGGGGGGCCGAGCGCCCCCCGCGCCCCCGCTAGCGCCCCGCCTCCACGATCTCGATCCACTGGCCCTTGACGCGCGCGTTGATCGTGGCGTCGTACATGGCCTCGACGCTGACCATCGGTTGATAGAAGCGGCCGAGGTAGCTCGCGTTCGCCGCGAGCTCGACGGTCTTCGTCTCGCCCGGCTTCAGGTCGAAGTAGGTGTAGACGCGGTCGTCGCGCACGTCCTGGTACGCGAAGGGCGAGCGGCCGCGCGCACGGCTCGGGTCGAGGCGGTCGTTGCGGATCTCGAAGCCGGAGGCCACGACGTGCGAGAGCGCGAGCTGCTGGTAGGTGCCGCGCACTCCGTTGTTCGTGACCTTCACCACGACCTTGAAGTCCGTGCCCTGGACGAGCCGCGTCGGGTCGAGCGGCTTGTCGTCCGGCGTCAGGTACTGGACGTCGAGTGCCATGCCGCTCGCACCGGCCGTCTCGCGTCCGACCGGCGGGAGGCCCGAGAGGATGAGCCGCGGGTAGAGCGTGGTCGTGGCGGTGTTGCGCACCACGAGCTTCGGCGTCGTGGCCTTGCCGGCGTCGAGCTTGCGCTCCACTACGGGCGAGTCCGAGGCGACGGCCGTCGCCGCGGCTCCGTTCCACTCGAACGAGAACGCGGTCTTCGCCTCCCCCCTGGCGTCGCCGATGGCCTTCGACAAGGCCAGCAGCGCGTAGGCGGTTTCGTGCGTCGAGAGCCACTCGTTCTTCGAGAGCGACTCGGACACGCTCTTCACGAGCGGCCCGACGTGCTCCGAGAGCCCGAGCAGCACCACCGCCTCGAGCACCATCGCCCGGTCGCGGAGATCCGAGCCGTACGTGGAGCCGAGCTCCCGGTAAGGCTGGATCGCGGGCGGGCCAGAGGCCGCGAGCGCACGCGCCGCTTCCGGCTGGCCGGCGAGCTGGTACGCGGCCGCGAGCCGCCACTTCGCCGCCGCCGGCAGGCTCGTCCGCTCGCGCAGCTGGTTCATCGCCCCGAGCTCGGGCGCGCCGGCGAGCGCCAGCGTGAACAGCCGGTACGCCTGCGTCAGCTCCGCCTGCCCCTCGCCCGCGACCCACGCCCGCGCACGCCGCCGCTGGAAGGCCGTCCACTGGTCGACGAGCCCGACCGGCGGCAGGTAGCCGGCCTTCTGCGCCTCGAGCGCGAAGTGGCCGCCGTAGTTCGTGGCCCAGTCGTTCGAGTCGTCGTCGCCCGGCCAGTAGCCGAAGCCTCCGTTCGTGGCCTGGAAGCGGCGCAGCTTTTCGAGTGCGGCCTTGACGTTGGTCTCGCTGCGCGCCTGCATGTCGGGCGTGAGCTCGAGCAGCTTGCCGAGGTAGAGCTGCGGGAAGGCCGCCGACACCGTCTGCTCGATGCACCCGTGCGGGTAGGCGATCAGGTACTCGAGGCGCCGGCCGAGGTCGAGCGGCGGGACGCGCGAGACCTCGAGCGTCGCGAGGTTCGTGCCCGCCAGGCCGGGCAGCGCGACCGGGGGCATCCAGCTCTCGCCCGGCTTGATCGTTCCGCCGATCACGTCGGTCACGCGCGCGGTCGAGCTTCGCACGTCGAGCTCGATCTTCTGGGCCGCCTTCTCCGCGCCGGACGTCGCGCTGATGCTCGCGCTCGCGACACCGAGGCCCGGCTTGGCGCGCAGGCGGAAGTCGACGACCTGGTCGCCGACCTCCTTGAAGCTGGCGGTCTTGTTCGCCTCGGCCACGACCTCGAGCGGTCCGGCGGTCGAGACGGAGAGCGCCACGTCCTTCACGCTCGGCTCGAGCGCAAAGACCGAGACCGGCAGCGAGACCGTCTCCTCGGGCCCGAGCACCCGCGGCAACGTGGCGAGCAGCATCAGCGGGCGGCGCACGAAGGCCGGCTTCTCGGCTGCGCCGAAAGCGCCCTCGCGGCCGGCGACCACCATCACCCGCACCGCGCCGACGTACTGCGGCAGCTGGACCTGGTGCGTGCCCGTCGCCCGGGCCGCCAGCCGGAAGGGCCCGAGGAAGCGGACCATCGGCGGGAAGCGGTTCGCCCGCCGGCCCTTCGCCGAAACGCCGGCTTCGTCGCCGCCCACCGCGAGCATGCGCTCCATCGCCGCGCCGAAGGCGCCCACCACCTCGTCGTAGAGGTCGAAGGTGCGCACGGCGAGCGCTTCGCGCGCGTAGAAGTAGTCCCAGGGGTTCGGCGTCTGGAAGCGCGTCAGGCCGAGCAGGCCCTCGTCCACGATCGCGAGCGTGTAGGTCATCGGCCGCCCGCTCGACTCGCGCACGCGGATCGTCGAGCTCGCTTCGGGCGGCAGTACTTCCGGCACCTCGAGCACCGGTTGGAGGCGCGTCTCGGGGGCCACGACCTTGATCGGGGCGATGCCGTAGAGCCGGATCGGCAGGTCGTTCGTCGTCTGCGCGTGCGGCTGCAGCAGCGTGACGTGCGCGTAGATGTTGGGCGCCATCTCGGCCGTCGCCGTGAACGTGTAGCGCGTCTCCTGGCCCTTCACGTCGATCCACTCGGTGCGCAGCACGCGCGAGCCCGACTCGAGGCTCACGAGGCCGCGTCCCTTCTGCGGCGTCGGGATCGCGAGCGTGACCGTGTCGCCGGGCGCGTACTCCGGCTTGTCCGCGCCGAAGGCGAGCACCGTGGCGCCACCCGCCTGCTCCTTCTGCCCGCGCCCCGCCCAGCCGGGCCAGTCGACGTAGAGCGTGCGTCCTGCGCGGTGGCCGCCGGTCTTGTCCTCGGCGACGAGCAGAAAACGGCCCCACTCGGGGTACTTGATCTCGAGATCCCAGGCGCCTGCGCCGCCCTTCACCTTCACGACGCCCGTCTGCAGCGGCGAGTGGACCTTGGCCTCCGCCCACGCCGCGAGGTCCTCCTCGCCCCTCTCCCACCACCAGCGCCACTCGATCTTGTAGAGCTTCAGCTCGACGTCGGCGTCGCCCGCGGGCGTGCCGTCGGCGTTCAGGAGCGCGATGTCGACGCGGTGCTTGGTGTCGGTGAGCAGCATCCCGCGCGTCTTGTCGCCTTTGGGCGTGCGGATCCCGACGTAGCGCGCGTAGGGCGAGTAGCCGATGCTGAAGCGGTCGATGCTGAAGGCGCCGCCCGGCTCGAAGACGCGCGTCGTGAGGTCCGCGCGCAGCTTGCCCGGCGCGACGGCCTCGGTCTGGATGGTCGCATCGACCTTCGCCTTGCCGGTCTCGTCGAGGCTGCCCTCGAAGATCTTCTGCCGCTCGGTCTCGTACTTGCGCGTCGGGTCGTCGAAGACGTACTCCTCGAAGCGCTTGAAGCTGGTGCGTGCCGGGGAGAGCGCGAGCTCGACGTCGGCCTTGAGGCTGCGCGCGGGCGCGCCGTGGAGCCAGGCCGAGCTCAGCAGGCCCCCGACGTGGTCTTTGGAGCGCAGCTCGTCGGTCCCGAAGTCCATCGCGATCTTGAGCCGGTTCGGCATCACCGTCTCGACCTTGAGCGTCTTCTCGAAGGTCGCCCCGCCGACGCTGACGCGCGCGTTGTAGTTGCCGGTGGGCGCGTCTTTGGCCGTCGCCGCGTCGAAGGTGTAGAAGCCGTCGGTCGACTGCGTGCGCGTGTAGCTGCGCACGAGCTGTCCGCGCGGGTCGACGAGGTCGAGGCGCACCGGATGGTCGGCCGCCAGCCGCTTCGTGGCGTCGTAGAGCACGAACGTCAGGTGCATCGTGTCGCCGGGCCGCCAGATGCCGCGCTCGCCGTAGAGGAAGCCCTTGAGCCCCTTCGGCGCGCGCGCGCCGGAGACGTCGAAGTGTGCGACCGGCAGCGCCGAGCCCGAGTCCATCCGGAGGTAGCCGGTCTGGCCGCCGTGTCGCACCGTGGCGAGAAACGCGGGCCGCGCCACGTCGAGCCGCGCGATGCCGTCGCGGTCGGTGCGCCCGCTCGCGAGCGCCTGCTGCTGGTAGTCGAGGAGCGTCACGTCGGCGCCGGCCACGGGATCGGTCGTGCGCAGGTCGTTGACGATCACGCTCACGCGGTCGTCCTCGCCGACCTTGGCCATGAGCCCGAGGTCCGAGACGAGCACGTTGCGCGCGGCCGTGACGTTGTGGTCGTAGAAGCGCTGGTAGTAGGCCGGGTGGCAGGGGTTCTCGCGGTTCTCGTAGCGCTCCTGCCAGTTGCCGCCCTCGTTCTCCTCCCAGCTGTCCCAGTAGCTCGACTCCTGCTCGTCGTTCTCGCTCGCCTGCGGGCGCTCGCGCTCGGGCGCCTCGGGGCCTTCGCAGCGCCACGCGACCTGCGCGCGCCTGAACGAGAGCGTCAGGCGGTACATGCCGCCTGGGCTCTTCTCGAGGAGCGGCTGCACGTCGAGCCCGACCTTCAGCCAGCGGTTCTCCTTGTCCGGCGTGAGGTCGAGCGAGAGCGTCTTCTTCCACACCACGCGGCCGACGCGCCGCAGCTCCTGCTCGCCGTCGAGGTTGTTGACCTGGAGGAACTGCGGCATGTTCGAGGCTGCGATCTGGAGCGCCTCGACCGTCACCGAGCGCAGGTTCACCGTCTCGATCGGCACCGTGAAGCCGGCCGAGGTCGGCACGATCACGCCCTTGCCGGCGAAGCGCACGGCCGGCTTCAGCTGCTCGAAGACGACCGGCAGCTCCTTCGCCTCCTTCAGCCGGTAGCCGAGCACGTTCTTGACGCCGGTCTCGACCCGCACGCTGAGCTGGCCGCGCCAGCCCTTCGTGCCGTAGATCTCGACACGGCTGCCGTCGACCACGAAGCGCAGGTCGTCGCGGTCGCCGACGCGCACGAGGCCCTTCAGGTTCTGTCCCGGCTTGAGCGGGTCGGTGAAGCGCAGCTCGACGTGCGGCTCGGGCGTGGGCACCGCGCGCGCCTCGGCGACCGTGAAGGTGTCGAGCCCGGGCACGCTCACCTCGCGCGCGTCCTTCTTGTCGACCCCGATCGGCCCGCCGTCCCAGCTCACGCGGAGCACCGAGGCCTGCTCGCCGCGCTCGATCCCCGAGACGCGAAAGCCGTGGATGCGCCGGTCGGGGTCGTGGGTCCAGGAGACCGCGAGCGCGCGGCCGGCGTGGCTGGCGCTCAGCAGCTTCTCGACGCCGGGGGCGTCCTCGACGTCCGCGGTCAGCAGCCGGCCGGTGAGCGTCTGCCGCTTCACGTCCGCCGCGTCCTCGGCCTCGAGCCCCTCGAGCTCGACGTCGAACGACTGCCGCATGGTCGCGAAGGCGAAGTCGAAGCGCGCAAGCGGCGCCTTGCCCGCCGGGAACAGCGGGCGCAGGTCGAGGCTCACCGCGTAGGCCTGGCCGTCGGGCAGGCGCTCCTTCGGTCGGAACTCGACGCGGTCGGGCGCGGCCCAGACCGCCGTGCCCGCGACCTCTGGCTCGAAGCGGAAGGGGGACGGCGTGATCGGCGCGCCCAGTTCCCCGGGGGCTGCGAGCGCCTCGTGGAAAGCGACGCGGATCGGGCTCTCGCGCGAGATGGTGCCGCTCGTGAAGGCGGCGATCGTCGACTTCTCGACGTCGCTCAGCTCGGCGCGCTCGCGCGGCGGCTTCGCGCGCGTGCAGCTCGAGGAGCAGCCCGCGAGCGACAACGCCGCGGCGAGCGCGCTCAGGTATCCCGCCAGCGCCCACGGCCGATGCGGCTTCATACCCCACCCCTGTCCGAAGGCTGGAAGCTGCCCCGCGCGGCTTCGCCCGCCGCGCATTGTAGTGGCGCTTGACTCGATCGCGCGGCGACCGCACGATGGCGCCGGGAGGAGATCGCTTGTCCAAGAGAAGCCTGTTCCTGCTGGCGGCCGCCGGGGCCCTCGCCACGAGCTCGCCTGCCGACACGCTCCTGCTGCGCAACGGTGCACGCGTCGAAGGCGACCTGGTGTCGGTCCGCGGCAGCACGATCGAGTTCGCTGAGAACGGCGGCTCGACCCGCCGCTTCGACCGCTCCGAGGTCTCGCGGATCGAGTTCTACTCGGGGTCGGGCTACTCGGGCTTCGGTGGATCCAACTCAGGCGGCCGGCCCGCGGGGCTGCGCGAGCGGACCACTTCGGTCGACGCCGCCGCGCCCTGGACCGACACGGGGATCGAGGTTCGCTCGGGGATGACGGTGTTCTTCGAGGCGAGCGGCAAGATTCAATGGGGCCCCGACCGGAAGGACGGGCCCGGCGGCGAGGGCGGCAATCACCACAACCCGAACCGCCCGATGCCGAACCACCCGGGCGGCGCGCTGATCGGTCGCGTGGGAGGCTCCGCGCCGTTCCTGATCGGCGACGAGCGCGGGCCGATCCGGATGCGCGAGTCGGGCCGCCTCGTGCTCGGCATCAACGACGACTACCTCCAGGACAATCGGGGCAGCTTCCGCGTCACGATCTACTACTGACCTCGCTCACCAGCTCGTGCTCGCGGCGCTCGTGGTCGTTGAGTGCCGTGACCAGGCGCGCCACCTCCTCGCGCAGGGCAGGAAAGGACGGCGGCTCGGACGCGCCCGCCCGCTCGCCGAGGTCGCGGATCGTCCCGGCGAGGCGGAAGTGGTCGTCGACCAGCGCGGCGAGGCGGGGGCGGAACTCCGCCGCGCAGACGCCGAGCGCGTCGTACAGGCCGCCGGGCTTCTCCTCCTCGGTGAAGTGGCGGCGGAGCGCCGTGTGCAGCTCGGCGAGCGCCCGGCGGAGGCTCGGGAGGTCCGGGGCGGCGCCCAGCCGGTCCACGAGGAAGTCCAGGCGCCGGTGGTCCTCGACGAGCTCGAAGCTCGCATCCTGTGCCGACAAAGTCTCGGTCATGCATCCCTCCCGTTGCTCAGAACTGGGCGACCTCGGTCGACTCCTCGAGCGCCAGCGTCGAGGCCGTGCCGCCCGAGACCACCTGCGCGACGAGATCGAAATAGCCGGTGCCGACCTCGTGTTGGTGCCGCGTCGCCGTGTAGCCCGTAGCCTCCGCTGCGAACTCGGCCTGCTGCAGCTCGCTGTAGGCCGCCATGCCGCGGTCGCGGTAGCCGCTCGCGAGCGCGAAGGCCGAGAAGTTGAGCGCGTGGAAGCCGGCGAGCGTCACGAACTGGAACTTGTAGCCCATCGCCCCCAGCTCGCGCTGGAAGGCGGCGATCGTGGCGTCGTCCAGGTTCCTCTTCCAGTTGAAGGACGGCGAGCAGTTGTACGCGAGCCGCTTGTCCGGGAACGCCGCGTGGACGCCCTCGGCGAACGTGCGTGCCTCCCCCAGGTCCGGCGTCGAGGTCTCGCACCACAGCAGGTCGGCGTAGGGCGCGTAGGCGCAGGCGCGCGCGACCGCGCACTCGAGCCCGCCGCGGAGCCGGAAGAAGCCCTCGGGCGTCCGCGCGCCTTTCTCCACGAACTCCCGGTCGCGCGGGTCGGCATCCGACAGCAGCAGCTTCGCGCTGTGTGCGTCGGTGCGTGCGATCAGGAGCGTGGGCACGCCCAGCACGTCGGCCGCCAGGCGCGCGGCGACCAGCGAGCGGATGAAGGTGCCCGTGGGCACGAGCACCTTGCCGCCCATGTGGCCGCACTTCTTCTCCGATGCCAGCTGGTCCTCGAAGTGGACGCCCGCGGCCCCGGCCTCGATCATCGCCTTCATCAGCTCGAAGGCGTTGAGCGGCCCTCCGAAGCCGGCCTCGGCGTCGGCCACGATCGGCGCGAACCACTCGCGCCGCGCGCCGCCGTCGGCGTGCTCGATCTGGTCGGCCCGCTGCAGCGCACGGTTGACGCGCCGCACGACGTTCGGGACGCTGTCCGCCGGGTAGAGGCTCTGGTCGGGGTAGGTCTGGGCGGCGTCGTTGGCGTCGGCCGCCACCTGCCAGCCCGAGAGGTAGATGGCCTTGAGCCCTGCGCGCACCATCTGGACGGCCTGGTTTCCGGTGAGCGCGCCGAGCGCGTGCACGTAGGGCTCCTGGCCGAGCAGGCCAAAGAGCCGCCGCGCCCCCCGCGCCGCGAGCGTGTGCTCGATCCGCACCGAGCCGCGCAGCCGCTCGACGTCTTCGGGAGCGTACGGCCTCGCGATCCCGCTCCAGCGCCCCTCCGGTTCCGCCTGCAGCAGGTCCACGGGCGGGGGGTTCTGCACGAACGTCGTCGCAGGCATGGGTCATGCCTCCTCACGCTGCCCGACGGGCAGCGTGCCCGTGAGTCGGAGGAGCTCGTCGTACGCGGGGAGCGTGAGGAAGTCGTGGAACTCCCCCGAGAACATGTGGTCGAAGAGGCGGCGGGCTTCGGCGAAGCGCCCGCGGCCGTAGCGTGGTCCGAGCGCCCGCTCCAGCAGGGCCAGCTCCTCGTTCAGGACCACGTGCAGGCGGTCCGCGTCGAGCGGCGGTCCGCCGTCGAGCGTCGCCTTGTGCCGCAGCCACTGCCACACCTGCATCCGCGAGATCTCCGCCGTGGCCGCGTCCTCCATGAGGTTGTAGAGCGGCACACAGCCGTTGCCCTGCAGCCACGCCTCGAGGTACTGGATGCCGACGCGCAGGTTGTGGCGCAGCCCCGCCTCGGTGCGTGTCCCCCGCGGGACCTGCAGCAGGTCCTCCGCGCGGACGTGCACGTCGTCTCGCTTCCTGTGGATCTGGTGCTTCGTCCTCATGTGCTCGTCGAAGACCGCGGTCGCGAGGCCGACGAGCCCGGGGTGGGCGACCCAGGTCCCGTCATGGCCGTCCGTCACCTCGCGCAGCTTGTCGGCGCGGACGCGCTCGAGCGCCTCGGCGCTCGCCTTCGGGTCGTCCTTGATCGGGATCTGCGCCGCCATGCCGCCCATCGCGTGCACCTCGCGACGGTGACAGGTCTGGATCAGGAGCTGCGTGTAGGCGCGCATGAACGGCTGCTGCATCGTGACCTGCGCCCGGTCGGGCATCACCCAGGCGGGGTCGGCGCGGAGCGTCTTGATCACGCTGAAGATGTAGTCCCAGCGGCCGCAGTTGAGGCCGGACGAGTGTTGCTTGAGCTCGTACAGGATCTCGTCCATCTCGAAGGCGGCGGGCAGCGTCTCGATCAGCACCGTGGCCTTGATCGTGCCCGCGGCCAGGCCCAGCCGCTGCTGCGCGGCGAGGAAGGCGTCGTTCCACAGCCGCGCCTCGAGGTGCGACTGCAGCTTGGGCAGGTAGAAGTAGGGGCCGGTGCCCCTCGCGCGGAGCGCCTCTGCGTTGTGGAAGAAGTAGAGGCCGAAATCGAAGAGCGAGGCCGGGATCGCCTTCCCGTCGAGCGTCACGTGGCGCTCGGGCAGGTGAAGGCCGCGCGGTCGCACCAGCAGCGTCGCCACCCTGGGCTCGAGGCGGTAGCGCTTGCCCGTCTCCGGCGCCGTGTACTCGATCGTGCCGCGCACGGCGTCCTTCAGGTGCTGCTGGCCGAGGACGACGTTGTCCCAGGTCGGAGAGTTCGAGTCCTCGAAGTCCGCCATGAAGACGCGGGCGCCCGAGTTGAGGGCGTTGATGATCATCTTGCGGTCGACCGGGCCCGTGATCTCGACGCGGCGGTCGAGCAGGTCCTCGGGCAGCGGCGCGACGGTCCAGGTGCCTTCGCGGACGCTCCTGGTCGGGGCGAGAAAGTCGAGCCGCTCGCCCGCGTCGATCCGGCTTTGCCGCTGGCGGCGTGTCGCGAGCAGCTCGTCGCGCCGAGCGGCGAAGTCGCGGACGAGCCCGGCCACGAAGTCGAGCGCGTCTGCGGTCAGGATCGCGTCGTGGGCGGCGTCGCGCGGGCCGTGGACCTCGAGGCTTTTGACCGTGCGAGCAGGGAGGGTCATGACGGTTCCTCCAGGTAGTGGATGCTCATGCCATCTGCTCAGCCGTCGGCACCAGAGTCAATGAACCCGAGGGACCCCGTGGCGGACGAACGAATCCGCGCTTTCGCCGGACTTGGGCCGAATGGCGGGTCCTGCGCGGGCCCGTCAGGGCTCGAAGCGCCGGTGCGCGGGATACGGGTAGATGTCGGGGATCCGTCCCAACCGGTGCTCGGCCTGCATCGCGCTCCAGAAATGGACGCCGAGGAGATCGGAGTGCCGCGCGAGGAACGCCTGGCGCGGCGCGCCCTCGAGGCCCAGGAACGGCAGGAACTCCTCGGGGAAGACGTCGTTCTCCCCCACGAAGAACCAGGGCTCGCCCGCCATCTCCTCCTCGTCGTAGCGGGCGCGCGGCATCTCGCGGAAGC
>Ga0335084_10008718_pt1 | contig 10113 bp, 7 predicted proteins | sample Lox_Sample_44_FD_206721 | JGI IMG/M metagenome (GOLD analysis project Ga0335084, IMG submission 206721) | Soil microbial communities from Loxahatchee National Wildlife Refuge, Florida, United States - Lox_Sample_4.4 | ecosystem: Environmental > Terrestrial > Soil > Wetlands | place: USA: Florida... | reverse complement strand
GGCCGACCCTCGAGGCGCTCCTCGGCATCGCGCAGCCCGCCGGCGATCGCGGGGGCGGTGCGAACCTCCTCGACGCGGCGTCGTGGAATCGCGCGTCGCTGCCTCCGGTGACGATGCTCACGGGCGGCGCCCCGCGGGCGGCGGTGCTGCGGCCGGCGAGCGCGCTCCTCTTCTTCGACCGGCTCGGAACGCGCGGATATCCGGACCCCGCGGCGGACCCGGCGGGCTTCCGTCTCGCGAAGCGCCTTCCCTCGATTCTGCCCGGGCTCGCGCGCTTCGATCTCGCGGCGGATCCCGGCGAGAGGAATCGCCTGCCGGCGGACCGCGCCACGCTCCCGGACGACTGGCGCGCGATCGAGCGCGCGATGGCCCACACGCGACGCGGCCTCGAGCTGCGCCTGACGGGAGCCGGCCCGGTCGCGTTCCGCATCGACGGTCTTCCGCGCGACGCGGCGGCCGAGCCGTTCGCTCTCGAGGAAGGCGATCGCTTCGACTGGAGCCGGACGGCGTCCGGCGCGGAGGTCTCGGCGATCGTCGATCCTTCCGACGGTGTGGACGGCCTTCTCTTTTCGGGAGCGGGCGCCGCCGCCGGAGGCTCGCTGCGGGTCCGGCTCGATGCGGCTCCCGGCGGATGCGCCGCCGTCGTGCTCGACGGCGCGAGGCCGCGGACGCTCGCCGTCGGGGCCGGCGAGACCGTTCCGATCGCCGCGATCCCGACGAACGTGCCGCGGCTCGAGGCCCCGCCCGGCTGCGCCGGCCTCTTCCTGTGGCGCGCCGAGGGCGGAGTCCGGGTCCGGTCGGCGGCCGAGGCGGAGGAGCAGCGCAAGAAGTTGCGCGCTCTGGGCTATCTCCACTGATCCGGATCCGGCGGCCCGGCGGGTTAAACTGAACGCGTGATCGACAAAGAGCGCCTGGCGCCGGCGGGCTCGCCCGAGCGCGCGCTCCTCGACGAGATCGACCTGTCGCGCCTGCCCCGGCACGTCGCCATCATCATGGACGGCAACGGCCGGTGGGCGAAGCAGCGCGGGTCGCCGCGCGTCGAAGGACATCGCGCGGGGATCGCCTCCGTCCGCGAGACCGTGGAGACGTGCGCGCGGCTCGAGCTCGAAGCGCTGACGCTCTACGCCTTCTCGGTCGAGAACTGGAAGCGGCCCCGATTCGAGATCGTCACGCTCATGTCGCTCCTCAAGGAGTACCTGAACCGCGAGCTCTCGAACCTGCTCAAGAACGACATCCGCTTCCGCGTCGTCGGCCGCATGAACGAGCTCGACGCGTCCGTGCAGAAGGAGCTCTCCAAGGGGCTCGCCGCCACGTCGTCCTGCCGCGGGATGACGTTTCACATCGCGTTGAACTACGGCGGCCGCACCGAGATCGTGGACGCATGCCGCTCGATCGCCAACGACGTCGTCGCCGGACGGCTGACGCCCGAGCAGATCGACGAGGAGACGCTCGGCGCCCGCATGGGCACGGCGGGACTGCCGGACCCGGACCTCCTGATCCGGACGAGCGGCGAGATGCGCGTTTCGAACTTCCTCCTGTGGCAGATCGCCTACAGCGAGATCTGGGTCACGCCGACGTACTGGCCCGACTTCCGCAAGCGGCACCTCTTCGAGGCGATCCTCGCTTTCCAGAAACGCGAGCGCCGCTACGGCGGGGTGATCGCGGAGGGGCGCGCGAGCGAGGAAGGCGAGGCGGACCGCGCGGAGAGCGCCGGGCGTTAGCCCCGGCGGGGGAAATCGTCGGGTTGGCGCTGCAGCGGGAGCTCGCCGCGGGGATCGCGATCCCGCTCGTCCTCGGAGTCCTCTTCTTCGCGCCGCCCCTCGCCTTCAATCTCCTCGTGGCCGCGGTGACGCTCGCGGCCGTGTACGAGTTCCTGCGTCTGGCCGAGCGCATCGGGGATCCCGTCTCGAAGACCGTCGCGATCGGCGGCGGCGCGGCGGTGCTGCTCGGCTGGTCGGCGTTCTGGGGCTTGGCCGGCGCGGCGGACCGCCGCGGTCTGACCGCCGCCGCCGTGCTCATCCTCGCGATCGGAGCGCTCGCCTCGATCGCGCCGCTGTTCTCCGGAGTCGATCCCGCGGCGGCGCTCGGCAGCGCGTCCGCGACGCTCTACGGCGTCGTCGGGGTCGCGCTGCCCGCGACGTCGCTGTGTGCGCTGCGCGATCACTCGCCGCGGGCCGTGCTCTTTCTGTTCCTGATCGTCTGGGGCTGCGACTCCTTCGCCTACTACGGCGGGCGCGCGCTCGGGCGTCATCCGCTCGCGCCGGTCGTGTCGCCGAAGAAGACGTGGGAAGGCGCGGTGAGCGGCCTCGTCGGCGCGACGCTCATCGGCGCGGCGGCCGGGGCCTGGGAGGTCCTGCCCGAGCTCGGGCCGGCGCGCGGCGCGCTCGCGGGGGCGCTCGCGTCGAGCGCCGGGCAGGTCGGCGATCTCGTCGAATCGCTGTGGAAGCGGGGCGCCGGCGTCAAGGACTCCGGCGTCTTCCTGCCGGGTCACGGCGGGTTCTACGACCGGATCGACTCGCTCCTCTTCGCGGGGCCGGTCCTCGCGATCCTCCTCGCGGCCCTCTCCTAGGGCCTCCGGCGCCGGCCGGGCCGAGGGCGCCGGCCCATATAATTGACCGTTCCTCATGAAGAACCTGGCGGTGCTGGGCTCCACCGGCTCCATCGGCTGCTCGGCCTTGGACGTGGCCGCGGCGCTGCCGGACCGGTTCCGGGCCGTCGCGCTCGCGGCGGGCCGGTCGGTGGAGAGGCTGGCGGAGCAGATCGTCCGGCACCGGCCGGAGCTCGTCTCGGTCGCTTCGGCGGCCGAGGCGTCGCGGCTGCGCGGGCTGCTTCCCGCGGGCGCCTCGCCCCGGATCGTCTTCGGACGCGAGGGGCTCGAGGAGGTCGCCGCGCACCCGAAGACCGACACCGTCGTGGGCGGCCTCGTCGGCGCGCTCGGGCTGCGGTCGGCGTACGCGGCCGCCGTGGCCGGCAAGCGCCTCGCGCTCGCGAACAAGGAGACGCTCGTCGTCGCGGGGGAGCTGATGATGCGGACCGCGAGGGCGAGCGGCGCGGAGATCGTGCCGGTGGATTCCGAGCACTGCGCGATCCATCAGGCGCTGCGCTGCGGAGACCACCGGGAAGTCGAGCGCCTCGTGCTCACGGCTTCGGGCGGCCCGTTCCGCGAGCGGTCGCTCGCGACGTTCGCCGCGATCACCGTGCCCGACGCGCTCGCGCATCCGACCTGGAAGATGGGCCCCAAGATCACGATCGACTCCGCCACGATGATGAACAAGGGCCTCGAGATCATCGAGGCGCACTTCCTCTTCGACCTGCCCGCCGAGCGGATCGACGTCGTGATCCATCCGCAGTCGGCGGTGCACTCGTTCGTCGAGTACGTGGACGGCTCGCTGATCGCGCAGCTCTCGAAGAACGACATGAAGTTCCCGATCCTCTACGCGCTGACGTATCCCGACCGCATCCCGACGCCGTTCGGGCGCCTCGACGTCGCGGCGCTCGCGCGCCTGGATTTCGCCGAGGTGGATCCCCGGCGCTATCCGGCCGTCGGCCTGGCGCGCGAGGCGCTGCGGGCCGGCGGCGGAATGCCGGCGGTCCTCAACGCCGCCAACGAGGTCGCCGTGGACGCCTTCCTGACGGGGAAGATTTCGTTCCCGGACATCGTTGCCGTGGTCGCGGAGACCGCCGCCGCCGTCGGGGCCGTGCCGTCCCCCGGGTCGGTGGACGAGGCCGAGGCGATCGACCAGGAGGCGCGGCGGAAGGCCGAGTCCCTGGTTCGCCGGAGCCCGGCCGCGCCTGTAGGAGCCCGGGTCGCCGGCTGACATTCCTCCGAAGGAGCTCGCTTGACCATCCTGGGAAACACGCTCGCGCTCATCCTCGTCATCTCCGTTCTCGTGGTCGTCCACGAGTTCGGCCACTACGCCGTCGCCAAGGCGTTCCGGTTCCCGGTCGAGGTCTTCTCGATCGGGTTCGGAAAGCGCCTCTTCGGACGGACGGTCAAGGGCACGGACTACCGGGTCTCCGCGATCCCCCTCGGCGGGTATGTGCGGGTGACGGGGCTCGGCCCCGACGAATCGACGATCGCGGAGGGCACGTCGAAGGAGACGCCGCCCGTCGGCCGCCGCTGGCAGCGCGCGCTCATCCTGCTCGCGGGTCCGGTGATGAACGTGCTTCTCGCGTGGCTGCTGCACTCCGCGGTCTTCGCCCTCGGGGCCCGCGTGCCGGCCTACGAGCTGCAGCCGCCGCTCGTCCGCGTCGTGCAGCCCGGATCGCCCGGAGAAGAGGCGGGCTTTCTCCCCGGCGACCGGATCGTCTCGATCGACGGCGACGCGACGGTGCGGTGGCGGGACGCCGAGTTCCTCTTCGCGATGAACGCGCGGCAGAAGCTCGACGTGGTCGTCGCGCGCGGCGGGAAGAACGTGACGCTCTCCGTGACGCCCCGCGCCGTCACCAAGTACGACATCGGCGAGGTCGGCGTGTACCCGGCGGCGCCGAGCGAGCCGCGCATCGTCATGGTCGTCGGATCGGACCCGGCCGAGCGCGCGGGGCTGCGGGCGGGCGACGTGATCACCTCGATCGGCGGCGTCGAGGTTCGCGGTTCACAGAACGACATCCTGGGCAAGGTGATGGAGGCGGTGAACCGCTCCGCTCCCGGGCCCTTCGAGGTGCGCTATCTCCGCGAGGGGCATCCCGGCGTCGCCTCGGTCGCGCCCCGACGCGATCCGGACGGCACCTGGAAGATCGGTGTGCAGGTCGCGGCGGACCTCAAGGAGGTCACGGAGAAGTTTCCCCTCGGCCAGGCGTTCGTCGAGGGCTGGCGCCGCGTCCGCACGGACTTTCGGACGACGCTCGGACTGCTCGGCCGGCTCTTCCGCGGGCGCGCCAGCGTGAAATCCATGTCGGGACCGCTCGACATCGCGAAGTTCTCGGGCGAAGCGGCGCGCGCGGGGGCGATCCCGCTCGTGTCGCTGATGGCGGCCATCTCGCTCCAGCTCGGCATCTTCAACCTGCTGCCGATCCCGGTGCTCGACGGCGGCCATCTCTTCCTCATCGCCATCGAAGGCGCGGCGCGTCGGGACTTCTCGCTGCGCGTGAAGGAGCGCATCCTGCAGGTCGGTTTCCTCATGATCCTGGCGCTCCTGACGGTCGTCCTCTACAACGACGTCGCGAAGAACCTGCCCACGAAGTGGTGGCCGTTCTGATCCCTCCCGCCGCGCCATGAAGATCCGCATCGCCGCCGGCCTCGTCGGTCTGATCGTTCTGCTCGTTGCCGCGGTGGCCGCGCTGCGCCGGCCCGAGGGCGCCCCGGCGACGGCGGTCGCGGCATCGCGCGCGAATCTCTCCGTTCCGATCCTCTCCGACGGGACGCTCGAGCCGCCGGCGGGCGGGGAGCTGCGGGCGCCGGACCGCGCGACGGTCTTGGCGATCCCCGCGCGCGAGGGGCAGCGCGTCGCCCGGGGCGAGGCGCTCGTCGTGCTCGAGAACCCGCGCCTCTCGACCTCCGCGCGGGACGCGAAGGCGCAGGTGGCGGAGCTCGAGAGCGAGCGCGTCGCGGCCGAGGGCGAGCTCGCGACCGCGCAGAACGAGTCGGCGCGCCGGAAGAAGGTCGTCGAGAGCGACCAGCGGCTTCTCGCCGAAGGCGCCATCACGCGAGCCGCCGCCGAGGCCGACTCGGCCGCGTCCGCCGCCGCGGCAGAGCGCGAGCGCGCCGCGCGCGGAAAGCTCGAGTCGCTCACGGGCTCGCGGATCGAGCTCGCCGGAGCCTCCTCGCGCGAGCTTTCGCAGCGCGCCGAGGCGCTGACGGTCCGGGCGCCCGCCGACGGCGTCGTCTTCAACCTCCCGCGCCGGCTCGGCGAGAGCGTCGAAGAAGGGCAGGTCGTCGCGAACGTGGCCGATCCGGCGCGGCTGCGGCTTCGCGTGCGAGTGGACCAGCCGGACCTGCCGCGGCTGGCGCCGGGCCAGCGCCTCGTCGTCACCTTCGACGGGCTGCCGGACCGGGAGTGGGCGGGCAAGGTCGTCCAGGTCTCGCCGGGCCTGCGCGACGTCGGCGGGCGGCTGGTGGCGGAGGTGCTGGGCGAGATCGCCGACCCGACGGCGCAGCTCCCGCCGAACGCGTCGGTCAACGTCCGCATCATCGTGGCGGAAAAGAAGGGCGCGCTCGTCGTGCCGCGCGCTGCGCTCCAGCGCGACGGCGAACGCCGCTACGTCTGGGCGCTGTCGAACGGGCGGGCGCGCCGGCGCGACGTGACGATCGGACTGCTCGCGCCGGACGAAGTCGAGATCGCGAGCGGCCTGTCGGAAGGCGAAAAGGTCCTGCTGCCCGGCATGGCCGCGCTCTCCGACGGCGCCCGCGTCTCGGCCCGTTAGCCGCATCGACGATGCTCCGCAGCGAGACGCTCGAGACGGCGCTCCATCGTTTCCGAACGCACCCCGTCCAGATGGGTCTCACGCTCGCGGGACTCGTCGTCGGGACGGCCGCGATCATCCTCATCGTGGCGCTCGGTCTGACCGGCCGCGCTTTCGTGATGGCGCAGATCGAGGGCGTCGGTTCGCACCTCGTCTGGGGCTCGTACGACGGCACGGTGACCTCCGGCGTCCTGCGCACCCTCGACGATCAGATCACCGAGGCCGACACCGCCGCGGTGGCGGTCCGGCGGGACCTCTACACGGGCGTGACGCCCCTCCTCGAGCTCCACGGCACCGTTCCGGTCTTCTCCCATGTCGCCACGGTGTCGGTTCTCGGGACGACGCCGAACTACCCGCAGATCCGCCGGAACGTCCGCATCCTCGCCGGACGCTTTCTCGACGAGGATGACGTCGCGACCCGCGCGAAGGTCTGCGTCGTCAGCCGGACGCTCTACGAGGAGCTCTTCGGCAGCGAGCCGCCGCAGGGAAAGACGCTCCGCGCGCTCGGCATGAATTTCCTCGTCATCGGGAAATTCGAGAAGCCGGTGGACACGATGGGCCAGGGAGAGGTCACCGAGCGGTCGATCTTCATCCCGATCACCGTCGCCTGGTACTTCACCCCGACGCGGCGGGTGGACACGCTCTTCGCGGAGGCCCGGGAGTTCTCCGAGATCCCGCGGGCGGCCGCGACCATGGAGCAGACGCTGAGCGACCGGCACCACCCGGGCTCGGTCTTCCATGTCAAGACGATGACGACCGTGATCCGCATGGCGCGGCTGATCTCGTTCGGGCTGATCGTGGCGTTCATTCTGGCGGCGGCCGTTTCGGTCGTCGTCGGCGGCGTCGGGATCATGAACATCCTGCTCGCCTCGGTCGAGCAGCGCACCCGCGAGATCGGTCTGCGGATGTCCGTGGGCGCGCGGCGGCGCGACATCCTGCAGCAGTTCCTGCTCGAGGCGCTGATGCTGGGGTTCCTCGGCGCGTCGGCAGGGGTCGCCGTGGGCCTGGGATTCCCGCTGCTCGCGCGCCTCGTCTTTCACGGCGTGCGCATCGAGATCTCCGTTCTCTCGGCGGTCCTCGCCTTTGCCTTTTCCTGCGCGGTGGCGGTGCTCTTCGGCGTCGTCCCCGCCTACCGCGCCGCCAGTCTCAATCCGACGGAGGCCTTGCATCATGAGTGACGTCCTGCTCCTGACCGTCCTGCTCGCCCTCGGGTCCACCCCCCCGCGCGCGTCCGCTCCGCCGCAGGCCCCCGACGCCACGACCCTCACGGTGCGCCGCGCCGTCGCTCTCGCGCTCGGCCGCGCGCCGGAAATCGCCGTGGCCCAGGCGGCCGCCGACGAGGCGGCCGGCTCCGTGAGGGACAGCGAGAGCTCGCGGAAGCCGCGCTTCTCCGTGAACTCGACGCCGGGCTACTCGACGGGCCTCCCGCTCTCGGTGGCAGGCGAGGTGCCGTCGGCCGCCGGCGCGCGGCTCTCGATGACGCTCTACGACCCGTACGCGACGAGCGACACGCTCGAGGCCCAGGCGGAGGCCTCGGCCGCGCAGGGCGCCGTCGATCAGGCCCGGGCGGACGTCGCGCGGCGTACGGCCGCCGTCTGCGCGCGCCTCTCCGCCGACGAAGCGCGGGCCGCGAGCGCCCGCCGGCGCGTCGAAGCCCGCGAGGCGATCTCGCTCCAGGATCGCGCGCTCGCGCGCGAGGGCCGTCGGACCGATCTCGACGTCGAGCGCACGGCGCTCGAGGAGGCGCGCGCGAGGCAGAAGCTCTACGCCGCCGAGTCCGACCGCGACCTCGATCGCCACGAGCTCGCGCTCCTCACCGGCTATCCGGCGGGCACGGCGCTCGAGATCTCCGGAGATCCGGCCGAGGCGGTGCCGTCGCCCGACACGGACGGCACGGCCGATCGCGCCGTCGCACGCGATCCGAAGTGGAAGGCGCTCGGGCGCCAGGCCGACGCGCTCTCGCGCTCCGCGAAGCTTCTGGCGCAGACCTTCAAGCCGTCGGTCAACGCCGAGGCGCGGTACGCGTACGTCCCGCGCGGATTCGGCTACGACAAGTACTACCTGAGCTTCCAGGAGAACGTCGCGAGCGTGGGCGTCTCGGTCGTCCTTCCGCTCCTGACGGGCGGCCACGAGGCCGCGCAGGAGGCGCGGTCGCGCGCGCGGCTCGAGCAGGTCCTGGCCGAGCGGAGCCTGAGGGAAGCGGACCTGACGCAGGCGGCCCGCCAGGCCGAGGCGCGCCTGGCGCAGGCGGGCCTCGAGACCGGGATCGCGCGGCGCGCGGCGGCGATTGCCGGGGAAGGGCTGGCGCAGGCGCGGGCGATCGCCCGCGAAGGCCGCGGCGAGGCCGACGGGGTCGCCCGGGCGCAGCTCGCCCTGTCCGACGCGGAGGAGGACCTGGCGCGCGCCCGGAGGGACGAGATCGACGCGAGGCTCCAGCTGCTCGCGCTGCGGGGAGAGCTGCTTTCGACCTTCGGGGTGGAAGCCGCCGCGGCGGACGCGGAGGCCCCGGCGCGTCCCTAGGGCCGCAACCGAACCGCCCGGAAGGGCGTATCTTTGTAAATATTGCATGGAGAGGCGTTCTCCTCTAAGCTACGCGGCTTCATGAAAGACGGCGGCCGCGACCGGGGCGTCCCGGAGATGCCCGCGGAGGGCGTGCGCAACGCGATTGCCGCCGCCCGGCGGTATCTGCTCTCCATTCAACGGCCCGACGGCCACTGGTGCGGCGAGCTCGAGGGCGACACGATCCTCGAGTCCGAGTACATCCTGGCGCTCCACTTCCTGGGGCGGACGGGGGAGGCGAGGGTCAAGAAGGCCGCCGAGTATCTCCGGCGCAAGCAGCTCGCGGGCGGGGGATGGCCGAACTACGAGGGCGGACCAGCCGACGTCAGCGTCTCGGTCAAGGCCTATTTCGCCCTGAAGCTCGCCGGCGACGACCGCGAGGCGCCACACATGGCGCGGGCGCGCGAGGTGATCCTGCGTCTCGGCGGCATCGAGGCGACGAACTCGTTCACGCGGATCTACCTCGCGGTCTTCGGCCAGTGGGACTGGAACGACTGCCCGGCCGTGCCGCCCGAGCTCGTGCTCCTTCCCGACTGGTTCCCGTTCACCATCTACAAGATCTCGTCGTGGTCGCGCACGATCGTCGTGCCGCTCGCGATCATCTGGGCCACGAAGCCTTATTGCGCGGTGCCGCCGCGCGCGGCGATTCCCGAGCTGCGCACGGGAGTCGTGCCCGAGCGGCGCGCGCCGCACTCGCTGAAGCAGGCGCTCTGGGGCGTCTTTTTCACGGCGGTCGATCAGCTGCTGCAGGCCGTCGAGGCCGCGCGGCTGACGCCCTGGCGCAAACGCGCCCTCGAGGCGTCCGAGAAGTGGATGGCCGAGCGCCTCGTGAAGAGCGACGGGCTCGGCGCGATCTTTCCGCCGATCATCAACACGATCATGGCGTTCCGGTGCCTCGGCTACGCGCTCGACGATCCGCGGCTGCTCGCGCAGACGCGGGAGCTCGAGAAGCTCGAGCTCGAGGATGAGGAGACCCTCCGGGTCCAGCCCTGCTTCTCGCCCGTCTGGGACACGGCGATCGCATCTCCCGCGCTCACCGCTTCGGGGCTCCCGGCGGACGATCCGGCGCTCCGCCGCGCGGCGCGCTGGCTGATCGACCGCGAGGTCAAGCAGGTCGGCGACTGGCAGAAGCGCGCGCCGCAAGCGCCGGTC
>Ga0335084_10008717_pt1 | contig 10113 bp, 10 predicted proteins | sample Lox_Sample_44_FD_206721 | JGI IMG/M metagenome (GOLD analysis project Ga0335084, IMG submission 206721) | Soil microbial communities from Loxahatchee National Wildlife Refuge, Florida, United States - Lox_Sample_4.4 | ecosystem: Environmental > Terrestrial > Soil > Wetlands | place: USA... | reverse complement strand
CCCCTAAGACAAAGTGGGTCGGGGCGGCAAGTTTGACATATCAACGTTTGTTGATACCTTTCCGCCATGGCCACGGACACCCTCCCGCAGCACTCGGTTGCAGCGCGGTGGTTCCACGCGCTGTCCGACGAGACGCGACTCCAGATCGTCGAATTGCTGTCCCACGGCGAACGGTGCGTCTGTGAGCTGCAGGACACGCTGGAGGCGGCGCAGTCACGCCTCTCTTTTCATCTCAAGACGCTCAAGGATGCGGGGCTGGTGACGGACCGGCGCGAGGGGCGGTGGATCTACTATGCGCTGAGTCGCGATGTGCTGGACCAGATTGCTGCGTTCGCGCAGGCGGTAAAGCCCGGAAAACACGCGGGGAGCTGCGCGCGCGCCTGTTGTGACTGATTGTTTCCTTTATCCATCAACCCGTTCGATCAAGTGGAAGGACAACGCATGAGCAGCGGCGATATCCAGCAGACGGTGAAGGAGAAATACGCCGCAGCGGCGAACCAGGCGCTGGGTGGCGCGCGCGGCAGATGCGGGCCGGGTGGCGCCTGCGGTTGCGATCCCGTCAGCTCGAATTTGTACGATGCCAGCGAGATCGCTGCGCTCCCCGAGGGCGCTGTCCTGGCGTCGCTGGGCTGCGGCAATCCCACCGCCCTCGCGCAATTGCGCGCCGGCGAAACGGTGCTCGACCTGGGCTCGGGCGGCGGCATCGATGTGCTGTTGTCGGCGAAACGCGTGGGCCCCACGGGCAAGGCGTACGGCCTCGACATGACAGACGAAATGCTCGCCCTCGCCCGCGCCAATCAAGCCAAAGCGAAAGTCACGAATGTCGAATTCCTGAAAGGCGAGATCGAGCGCATCCCGCTCCCGGCCGGCGCCGTGGACGTGATCATCTCGAACTGCGTCATCAATCTGTCGGTCGACAAGAGTCTCGTGCTGCGCGAGGCGTTCCGTGTGCTCAAGCCCGGCGGCCGCTTTGCCGTGTCGGATGTCGTCTGCCGCGGCGCCGTCCCCGACGCGGTGCGCCGCAGCATGGAGCTCTGGGTCGGCTGCGTGGCCGGAGCGCTGGAGGAGTCCGAATATCGCCGGCTCCTCACGGCCGCCGGATTCACGGACGTAGAGATCGAACCCACCCGGATCTACCAGTTCGAGGACGCGCGCGTGGTGCTCGGAGGCGCGGGCCTCGATGCCGACGTGCTGGCGCGCGAGGTGAGCGGCCGGCTCATGGGCGCCTTTATTCGCGCGCGCAAACCGGCATGACCGGACCCAAGCGAACGCTGCGGGTTCTTTTCCTCTGCACCGGTAACTCGGCACGCAGCCAGATGGCCGAAGCGCTCCTCAACGCGAAGGGGCAGGGTCGCCTGCACGCGGAGAGCGCCGGGTCACGGCCCGCGGCACGCGTCAATCCCCTGGCCATCGAGACGCTGCGCGAATGGAATATCGCGTGGGACGGTCACGTCCCGCGCGGCCTCGACGGACTCGAGCGTAAACACTGGGACTTCGTCATCACGGTGTGCGATCGCGCGAAAGAATCGTGCCCAATTTTTCCCGGACAGCCCGTCGTGGCGCACTGGGGCATGCCCGACCCGGCGGAGGTGGAGGGCGACGATGCGAAGCGACGCGCGGCATTCCGCCACGCGTTTCTCATGCTGAGCCGCCGCATCGACCTGTTCGTCGCGCTTCCGTTCGAGAAGCTCGAGCGCATGGCGCTGGAAGCGAGAGTGCGCGCGATCGGCGCCGCGGCAGGGGCACCAAGTTCGCGGTGATGGTGGGGTTGCGTCTCTTTCTTTTACGCAGGGACCCACTCAGGAGGCGGGCTGCACGTCGCCCAGACGTAACAGCTTCGTAACGTCTCGGCGTGGTGTCATGGCGTCGTGAAACGGTTCTCAGTCGCGCTACTCGAGGTGAATCAACCCCCGACGCAGCCCGATCGTGACCGCCTGCGTCCGATCGGACACCCGCATTTTCGCGTAGATCCGCTTGAGATGCAGCTTGACCGTCTCGGTGGTGCGCCCGATCGCGACCGCCACCTCTTTGTTGGTCAATCCCCGCGCGACGAGGCCGAGCACCTCGAGCTCACGTTTGGTGAGATCTTTGGTCCGCGCGTGCTCCGCCATCTTGACCGCCACCGCCGGCGGCAGAATGCGCGCCCCGCGCCACGCACTGCGAATCGCCGTGATCACGTCCGTGACGAGCATTTCCTTGAGCAGGTAACCCTGGGCCCCCGCCGCGAGCGCCCGGTGGATATCCGCGTCGCCGTCGTATGTCGTGAGCGCGATGATCCGCGCATCGGGAAACTCGGTCGTGATGCGGCGAATCGCCTCCACCCCGTCCATTTCCGGCATCCGCAGGTCCATCAGCACGACGTCGGGGTGGTGCTCCTGAAACAACGCCACCGCGCGCGCCCCATCCTCCGCCTGCGCGACGATGCAGAGATCGTCCTCCTGGGCGATCACCGCCGCGAGACCGGTTCGCACCACCGGATGGTCGTCGGCGATGAGGACGCGAACGCATGCTGTTTTCCGCCGGCGCGATATGGCCTGGGCCCTCACGACTGCCTCTTCGCTCGATCGGAGGGAAAGATTGCCGCGTCCGGGAGGGACACCATTCCCCCAATGGGGAGATTCGGGAGCGGAGCGGCGGAGCTAGCGGGAGCCGGCGGCCGCATAGGGGACACGCATGACGACGGCGGTGCCGCAATCAAGCACGCTGCGCACGGTCAACCTGCCGCCAACCTGCGCGGCGCGTTCCCTGAGCCCGAGCAATCCCCAGTGGCCGCCGAACGTCCGCAGCTCGGGGTCGACCACGAAGCCGTTGCCGTCATCAACGATCGCCACCCGCACGCCCTGGCGGCGGTACGAAAGTCCCACACGCACGCTGCGCGCCTGTGCATGCTGTGCGGTGTTGGCAATCGCTTCCTGGACCACCCGTGTGATCGCCGTCTCGACCTCGGGGCGGAGCGGCACCGGGTCTCCCTTGGGATCGTACGAGGCAGCGAGGCCGGCCCCGCGCGTCGCGTCCGTGACGATACGCTCGAGATTGGACGAGAAATCGCCCCCCGCCGGGGCCGGCGTGCGGAGATCCCACACCGCGCGCCGGGCGTCCGCGATGGTGCGCTGCGCCAGCGCCACCACATCGGCAAGCGCGCTCACGGCCTCGGGGGGTCCGGCAATCCGGCGTGCGGCCGCCGCAAGCTGCAGTGCGACCCCGGTCACCCCTTGCAGCAGCGTGTCGTGAATCTCCCGCGCCAGGCGATTGCGCTCCTCTAGTATCGCGTCGAACCGTGTCCTGAGCGCGCGCTCGCGCGCCCGCCGGACGGCGCGCTCCGCCCGGCGCCTCTCAGTGACGTCGATGACCGTACCGACGAGTTCCACGACCTCTCCAGCGGCATTCGTGACGGGAGTGCCGAGCGTGTGCACGAAGCGGATCGCGCCGTCGGGGCGCACGATCCGGTGCGAGACGTTGTACGGACTCCGCGTGCGCACCGCTTCGATCATCATGGCATCGAGCCGCGGCAGGTCGGCGGGATGCATGCGTTCGCGCATCAGCGTGGCGGTGTAGCGCGAGCGCAGGGCCGGATCCACGCCGAGAATGCGGCACGTTTCCTCGGACACATACAGCGCGTCCGAATGGCCGATGCGGTGGGCCCAGGTTCCCGTGTGCGTGAGCCGCTCGGCTTGCTGGAGGTACGCTTCGCTGCGGGAGAGCTCCGCCGCGGCGCGCCGTGCCTCGCTCACGTCCATCACGGCGCCGATCATTTCGGGAGCACCCGAATCCGCCGCCATCCATCGTGCCACCACGTGCACGTGCTTCACGCGCCCGTCCGGCATGAGCAGGCGATGATCGAGCTCCAGATCCGTCGGGTTCAGCATCGCGCGCGCAATCGCCTGCTCGACCAGCATGAGGTCTTCGGGATGCACGCGTCCTAACACGTGCTCGACCGTTGGGGTCACGAACGGATCGTATTCGAAAATGCGAAACGTCTCAGCCGACCAGCGCAACGCCGCACGTTCCGGATCCCACCCAAAGCTGCCGGTGTGACTGAGCCGCTGCGCTTCGGCGAGATAGGCGTCTTCGTGCTGTAGCACCGTGTCGACCATTGATCTCTCCTGGCGTGGAGCCGCTGGGATGCGCCGCCGCTTCCCCGAATCGGGACGGGAAAGATTCCCTGGAGTGGGAATGCCCCTGGTATACCCTGTAACACGAATTTCCCGCGCACAGGTTTCGGGTTGGGGGAGCTCGTGCATCTCGGCTTGTACACGACAGCATCACTCGCGCTGGCTATTGGTTGCGCTACTCTCACGCCTTCTCGGCACCGGGAGCGCTTGAGCTTTGCCATCGAGGCCATCGCGCTGCGCGAACTCGAGCGCACCGTTGGGGTTATCGAGGCGCGCCTCTCCTATGCGGGGGAGGTGGTGGCGGAGTTTCTGGTGGAGACTGGGGAGGCCCTTATGTGGCTGGCGAGGAGCCTCGAAGCGCAGGGGAGAGCCATGGAGCGCGCACAGGCGGGGCCGGCATTCAAGGCACCCGCCTGGACGTGACAGCCTCGAAGGCTGTCACGTCCCTGGCGGCTGGATCAGAGTGGCACCGCCGAACGCAGCTTGAACGCTCCGATCAGGAGTACGACTCCGGACACGAGCGCGAATGCGGCAATCAGCGACATGATCGCCGCCAGCGTTGCGGGAGGCGCGAGCAAAGCAAACCCCGAAGCCAGAATGCTCAAGACGCCGGCCGCGGCCGTCCATCCCCACGGTGCGCCGAGCTGCCGTTCCTGCATCGCCCCGTACACGCCGAGAATCCCCGTGAGCATGAGCCACCAGGCCACCCACACCACGGCGAAGCTCAAGGAGAGCGCCGGGTAGTACACGAGCGCGGCAATGCCGAACACGACGCTTACGAGGCCCGACAACAGCATGACCCACCATTGCTTGAAGAAGGGCTTCACGTCGAACGCGTGCACCATGTTGACAACACCCGTGAACAGGGCACAATACGCCACGACGAGCGCGAATACCGCGACGGAGTCGAGCGGCTTCCAGATCACGAGAACCCCGACCGCGATCGAAAACAGACCACGAATGACCATCGCCCACCAGCTGCGATGGTACGCTTTCTTGATATCGCCCAGAATCGGCGATGCTGCGGTTGCCATGTGCCCTCCCTCGGAACGTGCGCTCCTGTGGGTTCTGCGTTCGCCGGCGCACCGACTCGCGCGATCGCAGCTCTACGATGGACGCAAATAGTCTTCCCGGTACATCGTGATGAGTTCGAGAAACGACGACACGGCGAGTGGCCCGATCAACAAGCCCAACAGGCCGAATACCGGAACGCCAATCAGCGTTCCGAGCAGCGTGACGAGCGGGTGGATGCCACCCCAGCGCCGCGAGACCATCGGCAGGATGACGTGCGACACATTCGTTACCACGACGAAGCCCCACAGGGCCAACAGCACGGCCGCTTCAAACCGTCGGTCGAGCAGCAGGGCAATCGCCCCGGGCCCCCACACGAGCGCGCTGCCCAGGAGGGGCACGACGGAGAGCAGCGTCGCGGCGAGACCCCAGAGCGGGGCATTAGGCAGCCCGGCCATGGCAAACGCCGCACCCACGAGCAGTCCCTGAATCGCCGCCGACAGGCCGCTGCCGAGCAGGGTGGCCGTCGTCACGTTGCGGAAGTTGTCGCGCAGCATGTCGGCGTGACGCGCCGAGAATGGGATGTAGGGACGAATCGCCGCCCAGGTCTCGCCCGGCCGGAGCAAGAGAAAGAACAAACCGGCGAGCGCCACCGTCAGGTTGACGATCCAATGGGACGCGGCGCCGATCACGCCGAAGGCATTGCTGCCGATCCATTCGAGCAGTTTCTGGCCGGCCGTGGCGAGTTCTGGGCCCACGTTCACGCCGCCGGGGCGTAGCTGCGCCAGATGCGCCAGGATCGGACTTTGGGGCACATCGAGGCCGGCGCGACGCGCCTCCGTGATCACGAACCCGGCAAGCACGCCGCCCAGCGTGATCAGCGTGCACGCGAGCAGCGCGACGACGACGAGGGCGGCGGTCTTCCGGCCGATGTGGCGCGCGAGCCGCCGAGCCACCGGCGCCACGACCACGAAGAGGATCGGGACCGCGATCAGTCCGGTGAGATACGGCGCGAGCCCGAGCGCGAGCGCGAGCCCGAGCACGACCACCAACGCCAGCGCGGCGAATTGCCGCGCATCGAATCGCGCGGCAGCCGGTGCTTCCTCAGCGAGCGGGAGCGGGTGCATCGGCATACGCCTGTTCGGTTCGGGTCTTGTCGTCGAGCAGGACGCTTCCGGTCTGGTCACGCAGCTTCGACGTCACCCGTTCGCGCACGTGCAGCACTCCGCCGCTCGGCAAATCGTCGAAATGCACGCGTCGCAGCAGCACGAGATATACGGTCGCCGGCGCGCCGCTCGAGTCGGCCGCGTCCACCACCGCGTCGATGATCATCCCGCCGTCCAGATAATGGCTGGCGTACAGTTGCTTCGCGACGATCAGCGTGCAGCCTCCGAGCTCGGGCGGCGCGTACACGACCGTATGCGTGAGCGTGACGGTGGGCCTGAGACTCGGCAGGTCATCCTGTGCCCAGAACATCACTTCGGACAGCTCAGCCGGCCGATCGTTGGGATAATTCACGAGGTATCGCTGCAGCGACGGTGCGTACTGGTACGCGTAGGGGGAACGCGCCAGCATGGAATCGAACACCTGTTTCGCCGGTGTCGGATGCTCGTCCGTGTAGACGATCAGCGCGCCGTTGCCGTTTGCGCGGTACGCGCTGATGTAGGCAAGCATGCCCTCCCGGAAGAACGCGTTCACCGCGGAATCGTGAGATCCGCCGGCAGAGTCGATCTGCGCCCGCACACCCGTCATGGAGACGGATGAGAGCTTCACCTTGCACGCACCGGGCTGGCACTTGGTCAGCTCCTGGACGTCATCGGAAGGAAGCGAGAACGTCGCGACATCCGATTCCCGTGGCGGGTCGGAGAAGATCCCGAAGCGAACCCGGGAGGGCGACTTGAGCGACGCCGGAAAGTCGCTCGCCCGTTTCACGTAAAAGGAGCGCGGTACATCGACGCGCACGACTCCGAACACGGCGATCTCGCGAGGATCGCCGGCATCCATCAGCTTGACGAGCGGCTTCCCGCTCGGCACCGCGCGGAGCTCGTCCTGATTGAGATGAATGGTGTTCTGCAGGAAGGACGTGAGGGATGCGGGTGGTGCCTGCGCCTGACCGATCGCGGGCACCGCGGCACTCACCAGCGCCGCAGGGCCAAGTAGCGTGAGAAGTCCCCACGACCGCGCTCCTGAGACCACAGCGAGACAGTCCTTAGCGAGCCAACCGCCGCCCAGCGAGTGAACCTGCGGGATGTGCCCCGCCGAACATGCACCGCAGGGAGCGGGCCAGCAAGGAGCCCCGCGAAGCGAAGGATGGTCCGCGCCACCATCTTCATGGCAATGACGCTGACCCGGCGCGTGGGCGTCCTGATCTCGGGAACGGTGCAAGGCGTGGGATTCCGCCCGCACGTCTACCGCCTCGCCCTGAGCCTCGAGCTCGCCGGATTCGTGCGGAATGACAAGCAGGGGGTCGCCGTCGAGGTGGAAGGCGAACCCGGCGCCGTCCAGGCGTTTGTGACTCGTGTCGCCTCCGAGGCGCCGCCGATCGCGCGGATCGAGCACCTCACGGTCCAGGACCTGCCGCTGCGTGGTGTGGCCGAGCATGGGTTCACCATCGAGGCGAGCAGCGACGTGGGCGCCATGCGCGCCAGCATCACTCCCGACCTCGCGACGTGCTCCGCGTGCGTCCGCGAAATCTTCGATCCACGAGACCGGCGCTTCCGTTACCCATTCACGAACTGCACCAGCTGCGGCCCCCGCTTCACGATCGTGCGCGGCACGCCATACGATCGCGCCAATACCACGATGGCCGCATTCGTCATGTGCGCCGCCTGCCAGGCGGAATACGACGATCCGCTGAACCGGCGTTTTCACGCGCAGCCCAATGCCTGTCCGCAATGCGGGCCCACGATCGAGCTCGTGGACAGAACCCGGCATCCCGTCAGCCTCGAAGCGGCGCGTGATGCGATGGCGGCAGCCGCTCGCGCGCTCGCCAACGGGGCGATCGTCGCGGTGAAGGGGCTCGGCGGATTCCATCTCGCCTGCCGGGCCGATGATGAAACCGCGGTCCGCGCGCTGCGCGATCGCAAGCACCGGGCCGACAAGCCGTTCGCGCTGATGGCGCGGGATCTCGAGCAGGTGGCGGCGCTCGTCGCCCTCGACCCGGAGGAACGCGCACTACTCTCGAGCCCGGAGCACCCGATCGTGCTGGCTCGGCGCCGCTCCGCGGGTCGCGTGGCCGACGCGGTCGCGCCGGGGCACCGCGACCTCGGCGTAATGTTGCCGTACACACCTGTGCATCATCTCTTGCTCGCCGATGTCGGCGCGCCGCTCGTCATGACGAGCGGCAACGTCTCGGACGAGCCGATCGCATTCGAGAACGACGACGCGTTACGCCGGCTCGGAGGTCTGGCGGATCTCTTCCTGCTGCACAATCGGCCCATCGCGACCCGGGTGGACGATTCGGTGATGCGACTGGTTCGCGTGGGTGGCCGGCGCCAGCCGCTGATGCTGCGACGTTCGCGCGGATATGTACCGGTCTCGCTGCCGGTGAATCCCGGACCGCCGCTGCTCGCGACCGGAGCCGAGCTCAAGAACACGTTTGCGGTGGCCAAAGACGGTCGGGCGTGGGTAAGCCATCACATCGGAGATCTCGAAAATCTCGAGACCCTGAACTCGTTCGAAGCGGGCATCGAGCATTTTCGGATGCTGTTCGAAGTCACGCCGGAGCGCGTGACTCATGATCTCCACCCCGGCTACTTCTCCACTCGCTACGCGCTCGAGCGCACGGCGTTCGCGTGCCCACCGCGCGGCGTGCAGCATCATCACGCGCACCTCGCGGCGTGCCTCGCGGAATACGGGGAGAGCGGGCCCGCGGTGGGGGCGATCTACGATGGAACCGGATACGGCACCGATGGGACGATCTGGGGCGGCGAAATTCTCGTCGGCGCGGCGGGACGATTCGAGCGCGCCGCGCACCTCTGGCCGGTGCGGCTACCGGGCGGCGCGGCGGCGATCTGGCAACCGTGGCGGATGGCCTGCGCCTGGTTACTGGAAGCGTCGGGCACAGCGGCGGACCCCCCGGCAATCCCACCGGCGCTCATGCCGTATGTGGAGCCGCGCCGCTGGCGGGCCGTGGCGGCGCTGGCTCGCTCGGGAGAGCACGCCCCGGTCGCGACGAGTATGGGCCGGCTGTTCGACGCCGTGGCGGCGCTGTGCGGCATTCGTCACCAGGTGAACTACGAGGGCCAGGCGGCGATTGAGCTCGAGCTGGCTGCCGATCCGGACGCGCGCGAACCGTATCCGTTTCCGCTGCAGCGGCGGGACGCGGTCACGTTGCTCGATGCCCGCCCGCTCGTGGCCGCCATCGCGCGCGACGCGCTGGCCGGCTGCCCGGTTGCCGCAATCGCCGGCCGGTTTCACGAAACGGTCGCGACAACGACGGTGCAGGTCGTACGCGATGTGGCTGAGCGCCACGGGATGAAGACCGTCGTCTTGTCCGGCGGGGTGTTTCAGAACGTGCTGCTGCTCGAGCGGACCAGTGCCGGACTGCAATCGCTCGGCTATCGGGTGCTCGTCCCCCAGGACCTTCCAGTCAACGATGGCGGCATTGCCTACGGGCAAATTGCGGTCGCCGTTTCGATGGATCGCTAGCCCAAGACCCGCAGGGTAGTGCGGCGTGACGTTCCCACAGCTCCCGCGTATTCCTATCGCTGTCGTTCGACGTGTCCATGTTGGAAACCCACGTGGTCGGCACCACCTCTAACGGAGGAGGCGTTCGTGCGGGCGTTTTCGCTCTGTCTGATCGTGACCCTGTGCGTCGCGGGGCGTTTGACGACGGCACAAGCACAAGCCACCAAACACATCGATGTGGTGAAGGCCGGTCGCGGCTATCACATTTGGGAGTCGCGGCAGTGTGGGGGATGTCACGACTTCGGCAGGCACCAGGCCACCGGGCCGGACCTGCAGGGAGTCACGGAACGCCGTAGTCCGG
>Ga0335084_10008716_pt1 | contig 10113 bp, 10 predicted proteins | sample Lox_Sample_44_FD_206721 | JGI IMG/M metagenome (GOLD analysis project Ga0335084, IMG submission 206721) | Soil microbial communities from Loxahatchee National Wildlife Refuge, Florida, United States - Lox_Sample_4.4 | ecosystem: Environmental > Terrestrial > Soil > Wetlands | place: USA... | reverse complement strand
CCGCGAGCGAGACCTGGATCGTGTGCGGGTTGATCTCCGTGGCGAACCGGATCGTTTCCTCGATCGTCTCCTTGGTCTCGCCCGGCAGGCCCAGGATGAAGGTGCCGTGGATCTTGATGCCAAGCTCGTGGCAGTCCCGGGTGAATCGGCGCGCGAACTCGATGCGCATGCCTTTCTTGATGTTGTACAGGATCTGCTGGTTGCCGGTTTCGTAGCCCACGAGGAACAGGCGAAGGCCGTTGTCGCGCATGACCTTCAGCGTCTCGCGAGGCACGTTCGCCTTCGCATTGCACGCCCAGACGATCCCGAGCTTGCCCAGCTCCCGGGCCAGCGCCTGGACGCGCGGCAGATTGTCCGTCAGCGTATCGTCGTCGAAGAAGAACTCCTTCACCTGCGGGAACGCCTTGCGCGCCCAGGCGACCTCCTCCACGACATGTCCGATGCTGCGCGTGCGGTAGCGGTAGCCCCCGACAGTCTGCGGCCACAGGCAGAACGTGCAGCGCGACTTGCATCCGCGCCCCGTGTAAAACGACATGTAAGGGTGCCGGAGGTAGCCGTTGAAGTAGTTCTCGACCTGCAAGTCGCGCTTGTACACCGGTGTCACGAACGGCAGCTGGTCCATGTCTTCGAGGATCGGGCGCTCCTCGTTGTGCATGATCGTGCCGTCGGCGTTGCGGTAAGACAGTCCGAGGATCCGGCTCCAGTCGCGTCCCTCGGCCACTTCTTTGATGGTGAAGTCGAACTCTTTGCGCGCCACGAAGTCGATGGCTTCCGACGCCTTCAGGCTGCCGCCGGGGTCGACCGCCACCTTGGCGCCGACCAGCCCGGCCTTGAGCTTCGGATTGGCGTTCTTCAGCGCCTTGATCGTCCTCACGTCGGAGGCGAAGGACGGCGTCGAGGTGTGCACAACCAGCAGATCGTAGTCGCGCGCCAGCGGGGTGATGTCGGCGAGTCGGATGCGATGGGAGGGCGCGTCGATCAGCTTGCTGCCTTCGACTAAGGCTGCGGGCTGAGCCAACCAGGTCGGGTACCAGAAGGAGCGGACCTCCCGGCGTGCCTGGAATCGGGAGCCGGCCCCGCCGTCGAAACCGTCGAACGAAGGGGCCTGCAGAAACAGCGTTCGCATCATGATCCAGCCTCTCTGACGAGCGTTCCGTCGGCGCGCACCCTGTAGCGCTGCCCGCGCCAGCTCACGACACCGACGAAAAAGCTCGCGACGAAGATCGCGAAAGACAGCAGATCGCGTACCGGGCCCAGCCACCAGCGGCCCGAGTTGAGCGTCAAAGTATGGTCGACTTGGATCTGGAGGACAAGGCGGCAGGCGACAGCGCCCGCAATGGTCCACAAACCCGCCGCGCTGAAGCCGGCGAGCACCGCTCCTAGCAGCGCGAACGGCAGCGGATGCGTCACGGCCGAACCGGCGAACCCCCACGGGTCGACCGCGCGGATCGTGCGGGCCCAGCGCAGCTCGTGGCGGACCAGGCCGGCGAGACGGGTATCGGTGCAGGTGTGCTCGACGCAGAACCTCGGAATCGCCACTTGCATCCCCGCACCGCGGACCGCTTCGCCCATGGCGTTGTCGTCGGCCAGCCGGTCCGCGAATGCCTCGAACCCGCCGATCGCTGCCAGCGTGTCGCTGCGGAGCGCGATGGTCGAGCCGAAGCAGGGCCGCGCCAGGCCCAGCTTCAGGCCCACCACGACGCTGGGGAGGAAGTGGTAATCGATGGCCATCGCGTTGAGTCGCGCCAACCACCCGGCTTCCCGCGCTCCGCGGTACAGGCACGTCACCAGCCCGACTCCGGGCTGCGAAAGCGCGCCGATCACAAACGAGAGGTGATCGGCCTCGACACGAATGTCGCTGTCGGCGAGCAGGACGATTTCGTGCTTGATCTGGCCGGCCATGTTGATCAGGTTCGAGACCTTGCCGTTGGCCCCGTGGCGCCGCGGATCGACCACCAGCTCGAGGTCCCGACCTGGCGAGTCGGCGAGGATCGCGCGCACGACGGGGATCGCGGCATCCTCGGGATCCTGCACCCCGAACAGGATCTGAACCGGCCCCGGATAGTCCTGGGCACAGAACGAGGTGAGATTGTCGTATAGGCCAGGCTCGGCACCGGAGAGCGGCTTGAGTATAGTGACACCCGGGTACGCCCGAGCGACCAGAGCGCGACGGCCAAGGAATTCTCGGAAGAGCACCGCCGCCGCCAGTGTGTACGCACAGCCCAGCATCGCCAGGGCCAGACAGGCAAGGGACAGCCACCCGGCGATCGACTCACCCATGATTTCGAGACCCGCTGCACGCGACCCGTCGCAGCGCGCGGCGTTGCGCGCCAGCGATCGCTTCGGTCGGGGCTTTGGAATGGCAGCGCGCGGCTACGGTTTCCTTCGCGGCGTGGCGGCGCTCACTCTGGTCGCCGCGCTGACCGGCTGCGCAACCGCGCCGGCGGGTAGCGGCGTCGAGCCCAACGATCCGCTCGAGCCGTTCAACCGCGCTGTGTTCGGCGACAACATGGCGCTGGACCGGCAGGTGGTCAAACCGGTCGCGAAAGCGTACCGGACGACTCTCCCGCAGTGGGTGCGGGACCGGCTTCGCAATTTCTTCGACAACCTGACGGAACCGCGCGTGTTCATCCATAACTTTTTGCAGGTCCGTCCGAACGCCGCGGGCACCACGTTCGCGCGTTTCCTGATGAACTCTACGGTAGGCCTCGCGGGCTTTTTCGACATCGCGACCAAGAACGGGTTGCCCAGGCAGTCGGGTGATTTCGGACAGACGCTGCATAAATGGGGATTTCCCGAAGGGCCCTACCTGGTGCTGCCGCTGTTCGGGCCGAGCAACCTGCGCGACACGGTCGGGTTGGGTGGCGATCTGTACCTCGACTTCTTCGTCGACCCGGCCGGCTACCTGGTGACGGGCGCGGCCGGTACTTCGTTCGACTGGGGTCGGGCTGTGACCAGCGGCGTCGATACGCGGTCCCGCAACATCGAATCGTTCGACGAGCTGCAAGCCAGCTCGCTCGACCTCTACGCTCAGATGCGCAGCATCACCCGCCAGCGGCGTCAGGCCGAGCTGCAGGAGGCGATGGGAATCGCGAGCCAGCCGCCGCCCGCGCTGCTCGATCCCGGCGCTACGTCGCCCGAGCTGCTCGATCCAGGCGCTGCGTCGGCTGAACGGCTCGATCCGAGCGTTCCTAAGAACTAGGCTCGAGCAACTTGTCGCCGCGCTGGCGCAGGCTGTCGATCAGCGCTTTCGCTCCGCCGGATTTGAGGATCGCGCCGAACTCCGAGCGCCGCGTAGCGAGCTCGCTGATCGTCCCGCTGAGATAGACGTCGACGATCTTCCAATTCTGCCCGGATCCGCGCATGAGGTAATTCAACGTGACCGGCTCACCGTCGGTGGGCACGAGCTTCGTTCGCACGATGCGGTCCGCGTTGCGCACGTCCGCCGTCGGATCCACATCGAAGCGCTCACCCGAATAGCCGTCGAAACGGCTGGCGTAGGTCGCGATCGTCATGCGCGCAAAGTTCTCCATCAGCGCCGCCTGCTGGTCGGACGGAATCGCGGTCCAGCTCGGCCCTACGGCGATGCGAGTCATGGCCGCCAGATCGAAGGTCGCCCGGATGACGGGAGCCAGCGTGTCGTAGCGGCCTCGAATGCCTAGCTCTTTCGCCCGCTTCATGCAGTCCAGCAAAGCATCGTAAAAGGTCCGGACGCGGGCTGCCGCCGGATCGAGCTTCGCCTCTGCGGCGAGAACGGATGCCGACATCGCGCCTCCCGCGACAGCTACGCACGCCAGCACCAGCCGGCGCCGGGCGCGGCTGTGCACGAGCGTCATGTCTCCTTGCGCGTTGTTATGCATCGAGTGGGCTGGAAGTCAGTTCTACGATGGCATGCGGTCCACGGTTCGCGCAGGGCGCCCAGCGCTGGGTCGAGCGCGTGCCCGCAACGCGCGGGCGCCTCGATCGGTGGCAGCGGCATTGATACCACAGCCCGAAATGCCGGGGCAAGCGCGTGTTCGGGTGCCCTGGTTGAATTGAGGCCAGCTTACGATCCGCTTTCACAGAACGGAGTTCGCCATCGTGTCGACGGCCACGGTCTCGTCCAGGGTCGGCTCAGCGTGCCGCCGGCTGCTCCAGGAACCGCAGCAGCTCCTGATGGAATCGGTCCGGCGCTTCCAGATGCGGAACGTGGCCGATGTCGGGAAACAGCACGAGACGGGCATCGGGCATCGCCTGCGCGGCCTTGCGCGCCAGGTCGGGAGCGAGCCCAAGCGTTGCCCGCACCTCGGGCGCGACGCGCCCGCGGCCGAGCGCGGCGCGGTCCTTCTCTCCGACGACGAGCAGCGTCGGTGCCTGGATCTGCGCGAGCTCGTACAGCACCGGCTGCTCGTAGGCCATGGTGTAGGTCTGCGCGGCGGTGCGCGCGATCAAGTCGGACTCCGGCCCCAGGGACCAGCGGTACTGCACGTCGGCGTACATCTCGAACTCAGGCTTCCACTGGACGAAGTAATCCTTGAACTGGCTGTCGATCCCGGCGCGCGTCTGCTTGCGCGCTTCGGCTGCGAGCTGCTCGCGGGTTGCATAGGGAACCTTCACGCGGTAGTCCTCGAGGCCGAGCGGGTCTTCGAGCACCAGCCGCTCGACATACTCGGGGAACATCAGCGCGAAGCGCGCCGCGATCATGCCGCCAAGCGAATGTCCCACCAGGACCGTCCGCTTGACGCCCAGGTAGTCGAGCAGCAGCTTCGTGTTGTCGGCATGTACATGGAAGCTGTGCGGCACGTCCGGTTTCGACGACTTGCCGAACCCGATCTGGTCCGGGACCACCACGCGGTAGCCGTGTGCGCTCAGGACCTGGATGGTGTCCTTCCAGTACGCGCCGAAGAAATTGCGTCCGTGCATCAACACGACGGTCTTGCCGTTGGCGGGCGCCGACGGCTCGATGTCCATGAAGGCGAGCTTTACATCCTGCCCTTCCATCCGCAGCGTGAGCAGTTGCACCGGATAGGGATACGCGAGGCTCTCGAGCCCGATCCCCAGTGGCTCCTGCTCGCCGCTGCTGGCCGTCTGCGCGGTACAGACCGGCATCCATGCCAGCAGGACGGCACCAGCGAACAGGAGCAGGCTGCGATCTTGGGTTCTGGTCATGGTGTTCTCCTTGCTTGTCGTGCATCGTATACACTCAACGCGGCCTGGCGTCGCTTCACGGCGTGTCCGAGGGCCATGGTGCCCGATCCACGGACCCGCATCCGACACGTTACTGAAGTCCATGAAACCGGTGTTTCTGTTCCTGGCGTGGTGCATCGTCGCCCCGGCGGCGGCGGAGGTACAGCCCGTCGAGTTGCATCAGGTGATCGATCTCAGCCCGCCCGGCGAGCAGAAGATCTTGGCGTTGACGCTCGACGCCTGCGAGGGACAGGCCGACGTGACGCTCACGCAGTTTCTGATCGAGCAGGGCATTCCGGCTACGATCTTCGTCACCAAAAAGTGGCTGCGTCGCAACCCCGAGGCGTCCGCGCTGCTCCTGCAGCACGGGGACCTGTTCGAGGTCGAGAACCACGGTGCGGCGCACGTCCCCGCGATCATCGGGGCGGACCGCCGCGTGCACGGCCTGCGCGGGAACCCGGACGTAGCGCATCTGAAACGCGAAATTCAGGGTGGAGCCGCGGCGATCGAGGCTGCCTTCCATCAGACGCCTCACTGGTATCGGGGGGCAACGGCAGAGTACGATCCGGAGGCGATCCAAGTCATCGAGTCGCTCGGCTACAAGATCGCCGGGTTCTCCGTCAACGCGGACCAGGGTGCAACGCTCTCCCGCGCAGCCATCGTGAAGCGGCTGAACGCCGTCAAGAGCGGCGACATCATCATCGCCCACATGAATCGCCCGCAATCTCACACCGGAGAGGGTCTGGCGGCGGGCCTGCCCCGCCTGGTGGCGCGCGGGTTCCACTTCGTGCGCCTCGACCAGGTGAAGGTGCGTACGATACCCTGAGCGTGCGGAGCCCCGCGTCCGGAGCATCCCGGCCAGCGCTGCTGCCTCCCGGCGCCGTCTCCGCAGTGGTATCCGTTGGCACATCCCATACGCGTCCCGGCGCTCGGACTGGCATGGCGGGATGCCCGCGATGACGGCGGAATCGCCCCCGCTTACCCTTCTGCTGCGTGACGGCCGGCGGCTCGCGTGGCACGAGGCGGGCAGCGCGCGCGGCGCGCCGGTAGTCGCTTGCCATGGGCTGCCGGGGTCGCGCGAACAGCGCTATCCCGACGAGGACCTCGCCCAGCGCATGGGAGCTCGCGTGATTCACGTGGATCGGCCGGGCTTCGGGCGCTCGGATCCCGCGCCTCGACTCGGATTGCACGACTGGGCGCTCGACGTGGAGCAGTTGGCCGAGCACCTCGGCCTGGATCGTTTTGCCGTCGCCGGTGTCTCCGGAGGCGGGCCTTTCGCGGCGGCCTGTGCGGCGCTCCTGCCCGACCGTGTCTCGCGGGTGGCGCTCGTCAGCAGCGTCGGTCCGCGCGCATCGATGGACCCGCCTGCGCACATGCATCCGCTGGCACGGTTTGCATTGTACGGGGCGGCGCGGGCGCGCTGGCTGGTCGGTCCGCCGCTGGCGGCGGCGGCGCGTCTCGCGCGTGCCCGCCCACACGACTTCCTCGCGCTGCTGGCGCTCTCGATGGGACCCGCGGACCAAGTGGTGCTCGCCCGTCCGCAGGTCCAGCAGATGCTCGTGCGCGACCTCAGAGAGGCGTTCCGCCAGGGCGCTGGCGGGTTGGTGCGGGATCTGGCGCTTCTGGGTTCGGACTGGAACCTCCCGCTGTCGCAGGTGCGTGCGCCGTGCGCTCTATGGCACGGAGAGCAGGACCGCCTGGTCCCCGCTTCGGCCTCGGCGCGTCTGGCACAGGAGATCCCCGGGAGCCGGTTGACGCTGCTGCCCGACGCCGGACACTTCTTCGTGCTCGAGCGCTGGCCGCGGATCCTCGAGTGGCTTCTGCAATGAACGGAGCGGCCCTTCGCGCAGCGTCAAAACTCGAAGCCTCCCTGACCCGAGCCGTCGTCTGCATAGCTCAGTTCCCCGTCCACGATGCGGGCGACGGGCGTCCACGGGTGCGGCTCCGTGCTGCCGGGCGCCAGGATGTGACGGACCTCCCAGCCCCGGGACTTCAGGTAATCGGCGATCAAGCCCCGGTGGCAGCGTTGCCAAGCCTGCTCGGCGCAGAGCAACACGGTCGGTTGGTCGCGTGCGATCTCCGCCAGCCTCGTGATCGCGAGCTCGAACGGCTCCGTGCGCATGTAATCGGCATATCCACGGAACCCGGAGCTGCGCCATGCGGTGTTGCGGGAGTCTTTGTCCGGCGTGCGTCGGCCTCCCAGCTCCGGCAGCCACACATATTCGATCCCTGCAGCCCGCAATGACGACGCGATCGTGCCGCGGTTGAACTGCGGATGCCTTCGCGACGCCGGGTATCGGCGGACATCGGCCAGTGCGCGCACCCCGTTTTCCTGCAAGAGACCGGCCAGCTCACCGATCTCACGGGTCGAGTGGCCGACCGTGAAGATGGACGACGACATTTCGGGCTAGCGGCTTGTTGCGGGAGAGGTCTCGGGACGGTGACCCGCCATCCCTGGCTCCACGCGCAGCCAGATCGTGACCGGCCCGTCGTTGGTCAATGTGACCTGCATGTGGGCCCCGAAGCGGCCGCTTGCCACGATGGTGTGGGTCGCGCGAGCGCGCGCGAGCATATGCTCGAACAACGCGTGGCCCCGTTCCGGAGGCGCGGCAGGAGTGAAGCTTGGCCGATTGCCCTTGCGCGTGTCGGCTGCCAGCGTGAATTGAGGGACCAGCAGCAGCCCGCCGCCGATGTCCCGCAGGCTCAGGTTCATCTTGCCCTCGGCATCCGGGAATACCCGGTAGTTGAGCAATCGCTCGAGTAGCCGCTCTGCGTCGGACTCGCCATCGCCGCGCTCCGCACACACCAGAACCAGCAGGCCGTTGCCGATGCTGCCGACCGTTTCCCCGTCGACCTCCACACGCCCCTGGCTACAGCGCTGGAGCAAGCCGATCACGGCCGCTTCCGGGCGGACGCGGAAATGACCAGCGACTGCTGTGCGGGCCTGGGCATGGTGGTTCCCTATGCGTGCAGTCGACAATCGCAGGCAGGCTGCCAGGCCGGATTCTACCCGTGGCGCAGACAGCGGCGTGTTGTGCCATCCGGCCGGGAGCCGCGCGGAAGACGATGCCCCGGGCGGGACCCCGGCCGCTTGATCCGCGAGGGTCGAGCCTTGATACTGTATCGGACAGCGGCACCGATCCGACGGCTGAACCGGGTCCAATCCCGAGGAGGATGGCAGGATGAACGACGGCGACAACGCGAAAGCCCCCTCCGGCCGCGAGGCGGCCACGTTGGCGGGCGGCTGCTTCTGGTGTCTCGAGGCGGTCTTCGATCAGCTCAAGGGCGTGAACGCGGTCGAGTCCGGGTACATCGGCGGGCGCACGGCGGATCCCAGCTACGAGCAGGTGTGCTCCGGCGAGACTGGGCACGCCGAGGCGGTGCGCGTCACCTTCGATCCCAAGGTCGTTTCGTACCGCGACCTGCTCAAGGTGTTCTTCACGATCCACGATCCGACGACGCTCAATCGCCAGGGCAGCGACGTCGGAACGCAGTACCGCTCGGCCATCTTCTACCATTCGCCCGAGCAGAAGCGCGCGGCCGACGAGACCATCTCGGAGCTCAGCGCCGAAAAGATCTTCGACAGGCCGATCGTCACGCAGATCGCACCCGCGGGCGCCTTCTATCCGGCCGAGGAGTATCACCAGGAATACTTCCAGCGCAATCCGGATCAGCCTTATTGTCAGTTCGTCGTAGCGCCCAAAGTGGCGAAGTTCCGCAAGCTGTATTTCGATCGTCTGAAGAAGTGACGAGGGGGGCCGGCCCGGATAGCCGGGGACGGATGCGCGGGCTACCTGCCGGCTGTCGCGGCCGCGCGCTACTTTCGCCCGCTCGAGCGGGGGCGAGCCGGGCAAAGCCGCACGCTGTCGCTTGCGTGCGACTTTCCGCTGCGGCACAGCGCTCTTCCCACGGGGACGTCGTCCGAGCTTCGCTCTAGGCGGTTTGCCACAGGCCGTAGGCGCCGAACGCCGCCACAGCCAACGCGCCGGCGATGTTCAGGCTGCGCACCAGGCCTGCATGTTTGACCAGTCTTTGCAGTGCGGCTCCAAAGCCCGCGTAGCTCACCTGCACGATCAGGCTGCCCGCGAACAGGAACAGTGCGTTTCGCAGCAGGATGAGGAGCCCGCCGCCAGTCGGCAGCTGACCCGAGAAGCCGACGAACAGGAGCACGGTGAGCGGGTTGGCCAGTGTCAGCAGGTAGAACTGGACGAGCCCAGGGCCGCGCGGCGTCGCGCTATCGAGCGCCGCGGGCGCGCTGACGGGACGGCGCAGAGCGCCCGCCGCAAGCCACATGCCGAGCATCAGAAGCATGGCGGACGAGGCGACACGGAACAGGTGCTGATGGCTTTGCAGCAGCAGCGCCAAGCCCGAGCCGGCCGAGAGTGCGAGCAGGGCATAGGTCAGGTCGGCCAGCGCCACGCCCAGGGCTGCGCCGAGAGCCGCTCCCAGCGGGCGGGTGAGCCCGGCGCGGATCAGAAGCAAGGCGATCGGGCCTACGGGGGCGGCGATGGCGAGTCCGAACGCGATCGCACGAAGCGCATCCACCCCGGCAATGTAACCGGGATTTCCATCGGCTGGAACGGCCGGCCCCTCGCTGGTATGCGCCCGGAATACCCCATTCGGGTATCGCCACGGGGTGCGATCGGGGCCTTTCGGGCGAGCGTGAGGCGAATCCCCCGAGCGTGCAGGAGCGCCCACGGGCGGCTCCCGTGGCGATCTCCCTCGGGGCTCGAGAGCGATTTAGATGTTGACATGCCATTCACCGCTGTGCATGCTTTCGTCTCGCCAGAGGCTGTACGGCAAATGAGTTCCCCAGCGACGCACACAGCAAATCGACTTGAGTGGAGGTAATCGACAATGGCGATGAAGAAGACCGCAGCGAAGAAGGCTCCGGCAAAGAAGTCCGCGGCGAAGAAGCCGGCGAAGAGGCCGGCGAAGAAGGCTCCG
>Ga0335084_10008715_pt1 | contig 10113 bp, 8 predicted proteins | sample Lox_Sample_44_FD_206721 | JGI IMG/M metagenome (GOLD analysis project Ga0335084, IMG submission 206721) | Soil microbial communities from Loxahatchee National Wildlife Refuge, Florida, United States - Lox_Sample_4.4 | ecosystem: Environmental > Terrestrial > Soil > Wetlands | place: USA: Florida... | reverse complement strand
AGTTCTACTGGTTCAATCCCAGCCTCGGGATCTCGCGCGCCGACGCGAACTTCATCGGTGCCGCCTGGGTGGATCTGGGGAACCGGTTCACCCTCTACCCGAATTGGGTCGAGGTCCGGGAATCCTACGGCCAGTGGATCACCCAGGGATGCCATGCGATCGTCAAGTGCCCGGTGACCTGGATCCCGACGTTCGAGAACAACGGGCACGAGTGCCTCGTCGTCAGGGTGTTCGACCCGATCCTCGACGCCCTGGGCCCCGATCAGTTCTCGGCCGGCGCCGACCGGCACGTCGGCCAGAGGAACATCGCGGTGGTGCAGGCGGCGTCCCCGGCGTCGCTGGACCTGGGTCTGAACCTCGGCCATCCCGAGAGCCCCGCGGATGCGGAGGTGACGGTCATCCGGGACTCCCCGGAAACCATGGAGTGGCTCCAGCTCTACGCCGGGGAACGGACCCCCGGCTTCACCGCTCCGGCCGCGCCGGTGTCGGCAGGATTCCTCCCTCCCGCGGCGGACGGCACTCGCGTCCCGGTGCTCACTCATCTTCCCGCGGAGCACCTCGGCCCGCTCCTCAAGGCGCGCGAACGGTTCCGGCGCGAGTGCTGCCCGCTCAAGATCTCCTTCCACGCGAGCGCCACGGATCTTCGGAGGCTCGACGCCCAGGTGCTGAGGATCCGGCAGACGCATGGAGGGGAGACGGTCGGAGGTTACACCGTCGTCCTGATCAAGCCATAGGGCCGGTCGCTGACCCTTCCCTCGAGCCGGTTGACCTCGGCCGGGGTCCTGTGATCTTGATGTGCCAGCTACGAGGGGGCGAGCATGGCTGGGAAGGACGGAGTCGGCGCAAAGATCGCACGGATGAGGGAGGCGAGGAAGCTCTCCCAGGCCGAGCTCGCGGAGCGCGGCCAGATCGCGGTGGGCCTCGTCCAGCAGATCGAGGGCGGCGAGCTGATCCCCTCCCTCACGCCGCTGACTCGGATCGCGCGGGTGCTCGGCGTGCGGATGGGGACGTTCCTGGATGACGTGGAGGAGATCGGTCCGGTCCTCAACCGCAAGGGGCAGATCAAGCAGACGGTGCGCTTTGCCGGGGGCTCCCAGCCCGCCCGGGGAGAGCTGCAGTTCCACGCCCTGGCCCTGGACAAGGCCGGTCGCCACATGGAGCCCTTCCTGATCGACGTGCTGCCGGCCTCGGACAAGAACTACGAGGCCAGCTCCCACGAGGGCGAGGAGTTCATCTACGTCCTCCGCGGACAGGTGGAGCTGCTCTACGGCAAGGACGCCTACGTGCTGGCCGACGGGGACAGCATCTACTACGACTCGATCGTCGCCCACCACGTCCACGCCTCCGGGGACGCCCCCGCCCGCATCCTGGCCGTGGTGTACGCGCCCTTCTGAGCGGCAGGCGCGACATGCAGTTCCTGGAGAAGACGATCGGGGCGGTGCTGGAAGAGCAGGTGGCCCTCTACCCGGACAAGGACTTCGTCGTCTACGCGGACCGGGGGCTCCGCTTCAGCTACTCGCAGTTCGACGAGCGGGTCGACGCGATGGCCAAGGGGTTCCTGGCCATGGGGATCGGGAAGGGCGACAAGGTGGGCATCTGGGCCACCAACGTCCCCGACTGGTTCACCGTCTTCTTCGCCACCGCGAAGATCGGCGCGGTGCTCGTCACTGTCAACACCAGCTACAAGCTCTACGAGCTGGAGTACCTGATCAAGCAGTCGGACATCGGCACGCTGTGCCTGGTGGACGGGTTCCGGGACAGCGACTACGTGCAGATGCTGAACACCCTGGTCCCGGAGCTGCGGGAGTCCCAGCGCGGCCACCTGCACAGCGAGCGGTTCCCGTTCCTGCGGAACGTCGTCTTCCTGGGGCCACAGAAGCACCGCGGCATGTTCAACACCGCCGAGGTGCTGCTCCTGGGCGAGCACTCGGACGACGGCAGGCTCGACGAGATCCGGCCCACCCTGCGCCACGACGACGTCATCAACATGCAGTACACCTCGGGCACCACGGGCTTCCCCAAGGGGGTGATGCTCTCCCACTACAACATCGTGAACAACGGCTTCTCGATCGGGGAGTGCATGAAGTTCACCCCCGAGGAGCGGCTGCTGCTCACGGTGCCCCTCTTCCACTGCTTCGGCATGGTGCTGGCCCTCCTGGCCACGGTCACCCACGGGGCGACGATCGTGGCCTGCGAGAGCTTCGACCCCCTGCTGGTCCTGGCCTCGATCGAGAAGGAGCGCTGCACCGCGCTCCACGGCGTGCCCACGATGTTCATCGCCGAGCTGAACCACCCCATGTTCAGGATGTTCGACCTCCGCTCGCTGCGGACCGGGATCATGGCGGGTTCCCCCTGCCCCATCGAGGTCATGCGGCGGGTGGTCGACGAGATGCACATGCGCGACGTCACCATCGTCTACGGGCTCACGGAGTCCTCTCCGGGCATGACCCAGTCGCGGGCGGACGATCCCCTCGAGGTGAAGGTGAGCACCGTCGGGAGGGAGCTTCCGGGAGTCGAGGTGAAGGTCTGGAACCCCCAGACGGGCCGGGACGCTGCCGTAGGCGAGGTGGGCGAGCTGTGCTGCCGCGGGTACAACGTGATGCGCGGTTACTACAAGATGCCGGAGGCCACCGCCCAGGTGATCGACGCCGACGGCTGGCTGCACTCCGGCGATCTGGGCGTGAAGGACGAGAACGGGAACTACCGCGTCACCGGGCGCCTCAAGGACATGATCATCCGCGGCGGCGAGAACGTCTACCCCAAGGAGATCGAGGACTTCCTCTACCAGATGCCCCAGATCCGCGACGTGCAGGTGGTCGGCGTGGCGAGCGAGAAGTACGGCGAGGAGGTCGGCGCCTTCGTCATCGTCAAGGACGGCGCGACCCTCACCCCCGAGGAGGTCCAGGACTTCTGCCGCGGACGGATCAGCCGCTACAAGATCCCCGAGCACGTCTTCTTCGTCAACGAGTACCCGATGACCGGCAGCGGCAAGGTCCAGAAGTACAAGCTGCGGGCGACGAGCCTGGAGCTGCTGGGCTCCAGGTCGGGATGAGGATAGTGTCGGTCGAGGAGGCTCACATGGCGGTCAAGCCCGTTCCCGAGGGGTACCACTCGTTCACGCCGTACTTCGTCGTCGACGGCGCCACGGAGTTCATCGCCTTCCTGAAGAAGGCCTTCGGCGCCGAGGAGATCATGCGCATGCCGGCGCCGGGAGGGAAGCTCGGGCACGCCGAGGTGCGGGTCGGCGACTCCGTGCTCATGCTCGCCGACGGCCACCCGCCCGAGCACCCCGTCCGGCAGCTCAACGGCCTGCTGTACGTGGCCGACTGCGACACCGTCTGGCGCCAGGCGATCGCTGCCGGGGCCAAGGGCGTACGCGACCCGGAGAACCAGTTCTACGGCGACCGCATGAGCGCCGTCGTCGATCGGTGGGGCAACTACTGGTCGATCGCGACGCACGTCGAGGACGTCTCTCCCGAGGAGATGAAGCGGAGGATGGCGGCGCTCAAGCCCGCCTGAAGCGGGCCCCATCCACGCCGGCCATGATCTCGCCCGATCCTGCTCGCAGGGGAGACTCCAATAGCGACCGCTCGGCCGAGGAGGCCTACTGGAAGTACCCGTTCACGTCCAGGACGATGTTCACCGCGGCGACCGAGCCGTTCTTGACGTCGATCGTGCCGTCTGGCGCCAGGGATACCACCGCGTTGTTCGCCCGGGTCTGCCCCGCCGAGAAGTTGATCGTGCTCACGGTCGGCGTGGTGTCGAGGTCGCTCCGGTAGAGGGTCAGGTAGCCGGCAGCCGCGGCCCCGACCGCGGTCAGGTTCACCGACACCGCAATGGCGTTGGACGGGATGCCGCACGCCCCGCCGGTCACCGTGAACGTCCGCGTCGTCTTGCCGACGAGCGCGGGACCGCCCGAGGGGCCGGCCGGATTGCGGGTGTCGACCACCCGGCAGGGTGTTACGGTGTAGAAGGCGGTCGCCGGGTACAGGATCACGTCGGTGTCGGTGGCGGAGTTGTCGGCGGGGTTGGGATCGCCGTAGCCCGCAGGCAGGGTCACGGTCGCGGTGTTGGAAAGGGCGGGGGGGTTCGAGCTGAGCGTGCCGCTCAGCGTGTAGGTGGCGGTCCCTCCCACCGGCAGGTTGACGCTGTCGGAGATGTCGCCGGAGCCGCTCGCGGTGCAGGAGGCGCCTCCGGCAGCGGTGCAGGTCCAGGTGGGCAGGAGCAGTGATGCGGGCAACGGAGAGTCGGAGACGATCACCCCGCTCACCGGGTTGGGCCCGGCGTTGGTGGCCACGATCGTGTAGACGATGCCCAGGCCGGGCGACACCGTTGCCAGGCCGTCCGTCTTCGTCACCGACACGTCCGCCGGGACCAGGATGGTGTCCGTGTCGGTCGCGGAGTTGTTGGCGAGATTGGTGTCCCCGAATCCGCTGGGAGCAGTGACGGTGGCGGTGTTGACGAGGGTGCCAGTGGCGGTCGGGCTGAGGGTGCCCGTCGCGACGAAGGTGGCGGTGCCGGAAACGGGGAGGCTCACGGTCTGGGAGATGTCCCCGGAGCCGCTCGCCGCCGCGCAGGAACCGCCGACGGAGGCGGAGCAGGTCCAGCTGACGGAGCTGAGCGAGCCGGGGAACGTGTCGCTGACCATCGCCCCGGTGACCGCCGCCGGACCCGCGTTCGATGCCGTGATCGTGTACGTCACTGGCTGCCCCGCGATCGCGCTCGCCTGGCCGTCCGTCTTCGTGATCGCGAGGTCGGCGAGCTGCGGATCGAAGATGCCACCGGTGTTCTTGTAGCTGCCGTCGTACCCGCCCCAGACGATCATCTCGGCGCCGGTCCACGCCGCCGTGTGCCAATAGCGTGGCGAGGGAGCGTTCGCCGTGGATGTGGCCGTCCAGGTGTTCGTCGCGGGGTCGTAGAGGCCACCGCTGGTGTACCCGCCGCCCCAGACGATCATCTTCGAGCCCGTCCAGACAGCCGTGTGGGCAGCCCGTTGCGTGGGGGCGTTCGTCGTGGATGTGGCCGTCCAGGTGTCCGTCACCGGGTCGTAAGCGCTTCCGGTGTTCACGGAGCCGGTAAAGCCGGCAACCGCGTCGCCGCCCCAGACGATCATCTTCGAGCCCGTCCACACCGCCGTGTGGTAGTAGCGTACGGTGGGGGCGTTCGTCGTGGACGTCGGCGTCCAGGTGTCCGTCGCCGGGTCGTAGATGCCCCCGGTGGCGAGGGCGACGTAGCTGCTGCCGCTGCTGGCGGCCCCGCCCCAGACGATCATCTTCGAGCCCGTCCACACCGCCGTGTGCCAGTAGCGTGCCGCGGGGGCGTTCGTCGTGGACGTTGCCGTCCAGGTGTCGGTTACGGGATCGTAGATGCCACCGGTGGCGTAGCCGCCCCAGACGATCATCTTCGAGCCGGTCCAGACAGCCGTGTGGCCATCGCGTGCCGTGGGGGCGTTCGTCGTGGAGATCGCGGTCCACATGTTCGTCACCGGGTCGTAGATGCCGCCAGTGTTCTGGGGACCGGCGTCGGCGTCTCCGCCCCAGACGATCATCTTCGAACCGGTCCACACCGCCGTGTGCTGGGTGCGCCCGGCGGGGGCGTTCGTCGTGGATGTCGCGGTCCAGGCGTTGGCCACGGGGTCGTAGACGCCCCCGGTGTTCGTGGCGGTACCATCCCATCCGCCCCAGACGACCATCTTCGAGCCGGTCCACACTGACGCGTGCTGATACCGTCCCGTGGGGGCGTGCGACTGGGAGGTCGCCGTCCACGCTCCCTGTGCAGCACTCGGGGCCGCGGGGGCAAGAAGGAAGAGCGGCATCAGACGAGCGAGGAGCGGCAAGCCCCAGAGCGCGGCCGCCGGCATTCTTGCGTCCAAGTGCTCCCTCTCTGGTACGCCCGATAGGGCTCGAACCTATAACCTTCGGCTCCGGAGGCCGACGCTCTATCCAGTTGAGCTACGGGCGCAGCGACTGGCGCCCATTATACCACGAGCGCGGCGCCGGACCGGCGTCACTTGACGAGTTCGCCCGCCCGGGAAACGAGCCCTTTCTTGATGTCGTCCTGGATCGCCCTGTCCCCGAGCCAGATGCCGAAGACGGCGGCCGCGAAGGCCTTGTCGTTGATCTCCGGCTTGTTCAGCCCGGCCACCTTCGTCTCGAGGATGCCGCCGGGCTTCCAGGTGATCACGTACTCCTGGCCCTCCTTGGTGTCGCTGAAATAGCCGACGAAGAGGTCCAGCTTCGAGGCCCCCTGCAAGGTCTCGCGGAACGCCCCGCGGATCTGGTCGCTGGTCACGTCGCGGGTGAACTTCATGACGATCTGCTTCCCGAAGTCCCCCCACACCAGCTCCTTGTAGAAGGCCGGCGAGTCCGTCTTGCCCTTGTAGGCGGCGAGCGGACCGGCGAGAGCGGAGTCGGCCACGTAGAGGCCGACCGCGTACACCTTGACCTTGAGCATGGTCTTGGTGCGGAGGCCGACACCCAGGAGGGACAGGTCGCCGCTCTTGGCGGCAAACTTGACGCCCGACTTGGGCTCGGCGACCTCCTGCGCGAGGGCGGGGGCGGCGACGGCGAGGGTGAGGAGCAACGCGGCCGTTCGGGTCATGGCTGGAAACCTCCCGTTCGATGAAGGCGGACGTCTCTCAGGATCGGAACCTGTCGCTGGCGACCAGACCCCAGCGGTTCAGCAGGAATCGGAGCGCCGTCCAGAGGGTGCCGAGGCCGTAAACGACTCCCTGCCGGAAGCCCACCGAGGACGCGTCGTCGAAGTAGCGGCTGGAGACCGGAACCTCGACGACGGGCAGGCCGAAATGCACGGCCTGGAAGATGACCTCGGTGTCGAAGACGAAGCCGTTGGAGTTGCGGAGGAAGGGAACCGTCTCCAGGAACCTGCGGCTGTAGGCGCGGTAGCCGGTGTGGCACTCCGCGAACCTCCGACCCATGGCCAGGTTCTCGGCGGTGGTCAGGAAGCGGTTGGCGAGCCTCTTCCAGAGCGGCATGCCGCCCCGCTTCGCCGCCCCCGGCACCATCATGCGCGAGCCGAGCACCATGTCCGCCCGGCCCTCCCGGATGGGACGGATCATCTCCGGGATGATGGCGGGATCGTACTGCCCGTCCGGGTGGAGCATCACCACGATGCCCGCCCCGTCCCGCAGGGCCTCCATGTAGCAGGTCTTCTGGTTGCCACCGTAGCCCACGTTGTGGGGGTGGCGGATGGCCTTCAGGTGGAGGGCGCGCGCGCGCTCGACGGTGTCGTCCCGGCTGTGGTCGTCGACCACGACGATCTCGTCGTAGTAGCCCTCGGGGATGGCGCGGAAGGTCTCCTCGATCGTGCGCGCCGCGTTGTAGGCCGGCATTACGATCACGATCCTCTCCGCCCTCGTCCCCGTCTCGGGGGCGGGCGCGACCGTCGCCGGCTCGCCCATGATGCGGGCATTCTATAGCAGCCACCCCGGCGCCGCCCGTGTGCTAGGCTCGCCCCGGATGCTGCTCGACGCGCTCCTCTCGCGGCGGCTCGTGGTCCTCACCGGCAAGGGCGGAGTGGGCAAGAGCGTGGTCGGGACGGCGATCGCCCTCGCCGCGCGCGACCGGGGAAAGCGCGTTCTCCTCGTCGAGGTCGCGGCGCCGGTCGAGGCGGCACGGCTCCTGGGCGGCGGCCGGCTCCCTCCCTCCCCCGGCCGCGAGAGAGAGGCCCGGCCCGGCCTCTTCACCCTGAATCTCGACCCTGCGGCGGTGATGGACGAGTACGTGCGGCACGTCGTGAAGATCGAGCTCCTCGCCCGCCGGATCCTCGAGAGCCCCGTCTACCGCCGCTTCTTCGCCGCCGCCCCCGGACTCAAGGAACTGATGGTCCTCGGCAAGGTCATGGTCCTCGAGGAGTCCCGGGGCCGCTTCTCCAGGAAGCCCGCGTGGGACCTGATCGTGCTCGACGCCCCCGCCACCGGCCACGGCCTCGCCTTCCTCAAGGTCCCCCTCGCCGCCTCGGCGGCGGTGCCGGTGGGCCCGGTCGGCCACAACGCCCGCCGGGTCCTGACCCTCCTGCGCGACCCCGCCCGGACGGCCCTCGTGCTGGTGGCGGTCCCGGAGGAGATGGCGGTGGTGGAGGCGGTGCAGTTCCACGAGCTCGCGGCCCAGGAGCTGGGGATGCGCCCGGCCGCGGTCGTCCTGAACGCGTGCCACGAGCGGCGCTTCACCGACGAGGACGAGGCCGAGGTCCTGCGGCTGACCGCGGAGGGCGCGGACGGGGACCTGGAGAAGGACGTGCCCCTCTCCGCCGCGCTGCGGGCGGCGCGCCGGCAGATCCGGCGGCGTAAGCTCACCCGCTTCTACCGGACCCGCCTCCGGCGCAGCGTGAGCGCCCCCCTCGTCTCGCTGCCTTTCCTCTTCCGGGAGGCCCTCGGGCTCGAGGACCTGCGGCTCCTGGCCGGGCTCCTCGAAGCGGCCTGATGGCGCCCCGCCTCTCCCCCGCCGAGGCCCTGGAGCGCGCGCTCGCCGAGCGACGGATCCTGGTGTCCTGCGGGTCGGGCGGGGTCGGCAAGACGACCACCGCGGCCGCGCTCGCGGTGCGGGCGGCGCTCTCCGGGCGGCGGGTGCTCGTGTGCACGATCGACCCTTCCCGCCGCCTCGCCACGAGCCTCGGCCTCAACCAGCTGTCGGGCAAGCCCCGCTCCATCGACCTCTCCCGCCTCGCCCCCCCTGCCGCCCGCGGGGGAGCGCTCTGGGCGATGGTTCTCGACGTCAAGAGCACCTTCGACGCCCTCGTCGCCCGGCACACGCCCGACGCCGCGGCCCGCGAGCGGATCCTCGGCAACCGCTTCTACCGCCACGTCTCGGCCGCCCTCGCCGGAAGCCACGAGTACATGGCGATGGAGAAGCTCCTCGAGCTGAGCGCGGACGAGCGCTTCGACCTCGTGGTCCTCGACACCCCTCCCACCCGTCACGCCCTGGACTTCCTGGAGGCCCCGGACCGGCTCCTCGACTTCCTCGACACCACCGTCCTGCGCTGGTTCCTGCGCCCCTACTTCGTGGCCGGCCGGCTCACCCTGAGGGTGGCGACGCGAACCGGAGCGGCGGCCCTGCGCCTCGCCGACCGGTTCCTCGGCCTTCAGTTCCTGCAGGACCTGTCCGAGTTCTTCCTCGCCTTCGAGAGCATGTACGATGGCTTCCAGGAGCGCGCGACGAGGGTGCACGCGCTCCTGCGCGATCCGTCGTCGGGCTTCGTCATGGTGGCCGGCCCCCAGCCGCTCGCTCTCGAGGAAGCCCTCTACTTCCACCGCCGCCTCACGGAGAAGAGGATGCCCTTCGTCGCCTTCGTGGTGAACCGCGTGCACACCGACCCCGTCCGGGAGGTACGCCGGCGGAAGGGAGTCCGGGCCGCGGTCTCTCCGGGCCTCGCCGATCGCCTCGCCCGGACGCTCCGGGAGCAGCAGGTGCTGGCCCGGGTCGAACGGCGGGCGGTGGCGCGGCTCGAGGTGGACACCCGCGAGCGGTCGGTCCTCGTGCCCGAGCTCGAGCAGGACGTGCACGACCTGCGGGGCCTCGCCGAGTTCTCTGACCTCGTCTTCGGCGCCGCGCGGGGGCGGACCCGGCCGGTCCGAGCCGCGGTCGGGCGGTGAGCGTGCGCCTCGTCCTCTACTCCGGCAAGGGCGGCGTCGGCAAGACCAGTCTCTCCGCCGCCACCGCCATCCGCGCCGCCAAGCTCGGCCACCGCACGCTCGTGGTGTCCACCGACTCCGCCCACAGCCTCGCCGACGCCCTCGACCGGCCGGTGGGAGCCGAGCCCACGGAGATCCTGCCCAACCTGGAGGCGGTCGAGGTGGACGTCAACCGGGAGCTCGCCTGCCACTGGGGCACGATCCACGAGTACCTCACCCGCTTCATGACCTTCCGCGGGGTGGACGAGACGGTGGCGGAGGAGATCGCCATCCTGCCCGGCATGGAGGAGCTCTTCAGCCTCGTCCGGGTGAAGGGCTGGTCGGAAAGCCGCCGCTACGACTTCATCGTGATCGACTGCGCCCCCACCGGCGACACCGTGCGGATGCTCGCGGTGCCGGAGGTGCTGAGCTTCTACTTCTCGCGGATCTTCCCGATCCAGCGCACCGTCGTGCGCACGGTGCGG
>Ga0335084_10008714_pt1 | contig 10113 bp, 6 predicted proteins | sample Lox_Sample_44_FD_206721 | JGI IMG/M metagenome (GOLD analysis project Ga0335084, IMG submission 206721) | Soil microbial communities from Loxahatchee National Wildlife Refuge, Florida, United States - Lox_Sample_4.4 | ecosystem: Environmental > Terrestrial > Soil > Wetlands | place: USA: Florida... | reverse complement strand
AGCATCGATGTCCCGTCTCATGACAACTCCGCCATGGACGGCTATGCCGTGCGTCATGCCGACCTCAACCCGGAGGCCGAGTCTACGCTCAAGGTAGTCGGCACCGCTCTCGCGGGCAAACCCTACGCAGGCAACGTCGGCCCCGGCGAGGCAGTGCGCATCATGACAGGCGGTGTCATGCCGTTGGGATGCGACACCGTCATCATGCAGGAGCGGGTCCGGGCTTTGGGCACTGGCGTCATCGTGCCGGGCGGTCAGCAGAAAGGTCAGAACGTGCGCTACGCCGGGGCGGACATCAAAATCGGCGAGGTCGTCTTCTCGCCCGGTGAGGTCCTGCGCCCGGCGGAGCTGGGGATGATCGCCTCGCTCGGCATCGGGGAAGTGTCGGTGTATCGCAAGCTGCGCGTGGCGTTCTTTTCCACCGGCGATGAACTGGTGCCGGTCGGAGGAAACCTAAACCCGGGGCAGATCTACGACAGCAACCGATACACCATTTGCGGGATGCTGATGCGACTGGGCGTAGAAGCCATCGACATGGGTGTGATCCGTGACGATCCAGCCGCAATCGAGACGGCGTTCACCCAGGCTGCACAGGCGGCAGACGTGGTCATCACCAGCGGCGGCGTGTCGGTGGGCGAGGCGGACTTCGTGAAGCAGCTGCTGGCCAAACTGGGCGATGTTCTGTTCTGGAAAATTGCGATGAAGCCGGGCCGGCCGCTGGCTTACGGCAAGATCGGCTCGGCTCACTTCTTCGGGCTGCCCGGCAATCCCGTGTCGGCCATGGTCACCTTTTACCAGTTCGTGCGCGAGGCGCTCCTGGTGCTGATGGGGGTGCCGCAGCCGCACCCTCTCCCGGTCCTGAAGGCGGTCTGCACGACGGCCATCAAGAAGGCGCCGGGGCGCACCGAGTTCCAGCGCGGGATCCTGGGCGAAGGCGACGACGGCCAATGGACCGTGCGCGTGACCGGCGACCAGAGTTCGGGCATCCTGTCTTCCATGAGCCGCGCCAACTGCTTCATCGTCCTGCCGGACGCGCAGGGCGACACGCCAGCGGGCGCAACGGTCGACGTACAACTGCTCGAGGGGCTGATCTGAGTTTCAGTCAGCAGGCGCGCGTCACCGGAACAGGACGAACGCTTTCTGCAGGGTGACATACACCCCCCAGGCAAGCGGAACGCCCACGAACAACCAGAACAGTGCCAGGACCACGGGACCGCTGGCCGTGGAATCGGCGGAAGCGTGTGTTTGCCTTCCGGCCGCATCCGCCTGAGCCTTCTCGTGCGCCAGCTTGCGCTCGGCTGCGAGCTCCTCCTCGGTCATGAACCATTTTGAATTCACCGGGCGGACCAGCAAGTTGCACAGGAAGCCGCCCACGAGCAGGCCGGCGAGCACATACATCGTAGTGTCATACGCCTGGCCCTTCGGCACACCCGCCTTGACCTGAAAGTCGTTGATGTAGTTCACCAGCACCGGACCCAGAATACCGGCCGCCGACCAGGCTGTCAGCAGGCGCCCGTGAATCGCGCCCACCATCTGAGTTCCGAACATGTCGGCCAGGTACGCCGGTATGGTCGCGAAGCCGCCGCCATACATGGTCAGGATCAGGCAGAACAGTCCGACGAACAGCGCCACGCTGCCTGCATGACCGGCCGACGGTGCGCAGGCGTAGAGCACGAACCCGAGCGCGAAGAAAATGTAGTACGTGACCTTGCGCCCGAGGTAATCCGACAACGACGCCCAAAAGATCCGGCCCCCGATGTTGAACAGGCTAAGCAGCCCGGCAAAGCCGGCGGCGATCGCCGCAGTCTGACCCAGCTGCTCCGGGTTGAGCTGATCGAACTTGAGGTCGAGCCCCAGCAGACGGCCGCCGAAGATTTCCTGCAGCATTGGCGAAGCCATGCCGATTACACCGATTCCCGCCGATACGTTCAGGCAAAGAATCCCCCATAACAGCCAGAACTGCGGCGTGCGCCAGGCCTTGTTCACGTGCACATGCCGGGTCGTGATCATCGCGTTGGCGGTCGGCGGAGGTGTCCAGCCTTTGGGCTTCCAGCCGGTCGGCGGGATGCGGTACGCCAGCGCACCGACCATCATGAACACGAAATAGATCGCGCCCATGGTCAGGAAGGTCTGCCACACGCCGACGGAGTCTGGCGTCGCGTACAACTTCATCAAACGGTCCGCCAGCGGCGAACCGATCATCGCGCCGCCCCCGAAACCCATGATCGCCATCCCCGTGGCCATTCCGCGCCGATCGGGAAACCACTTGATCAGAGTCGACACCGGTGAGATGTAACCCAGCCCGAGCCCGATGCCCCCGATCACACCCGAGCCCAGCCACATGAGCCACAGTTGATGCGTGTAGACCCCGACAGCGGAGATGGCGAGGCCACCGCACCAGCATACGGCGGATACCGCACCGGCCTTGCGCGGCCCGGCGCGCTCGAGCCAACCGCCCCAAAGGGCGGCGCTTGAGCCGAGAAAAACGAAAAACAGCGTATACATCCATCCGAGAATCGGTTTGTCCCAGTCGCAGGCCGTCGTGAACAGCCTCCAGGTACCGGGCGGACATTCGATCGAATGCGTGATGCCGAGCGCCTTGGTCAACGGCAGCCAGAACACCGAGAAGCCGTAGGCCATTCCGATGCACAGGTGGATGCACAGCGCCGCAGGCGGAACGAGCCAGCGGTTGAACCCGTCGCCCGCGACGATGCGTTCCTTTGAGAGATCGAACATCAGGGTCCGCCTCCGTTGTTCTGTTCTTGTAGTCTTCTGTCTTCTTGCGGCCACTAGCCGCGCGCAATGATACCCATATACGAGCGGACGCAGGGAATGAGCTAGAATATTTTTGGGGATAGATATCTAAGAGCGGCGCGGACAATCCTGGGAGCGGCTGTGGGCACCAGTTCAGTCGACGTGTCGGTGACTGGCATCATCTTGTCAGGTGGCCGCGGCACCCGCATGGGAGGAGTCGACAAGGGGCTGTTGCCGTTCCGCGGCCGCACTATGGTGGAGTGGGTGCTGGACCGCATCGAGCCGCAAGTCGCCGAGGTGCTGATCAGCGCCAACCAGAATCTCGACCGTTACCTCGCGTTCGGACATCCGGTGCTCACCGACCGCGTTACCGGTTTTGCCGGGCCACTAGCCGGCCTCCACGCGGGTCTGTGTGTCGCGCGCTGTGACCTGGTGATCACGGTGCCGTGCGACTCGCCTTTCCTGCCCGCCGATCTGGTGCCGCGCATGACGCATGCGTTGGAGAACGGTGAGGTGGACGTGGCCGTGGCGAGAACCGGTGACCAGGCCCATCCGGTGTTCTGCTTGTGCCGCTCCGGCGTGCTCACCCACCTGAGCGCATTCCTCGAGGCCGGCGGTCGCAAAATAGACACCTGGTATGCAGCGCTGAAGGTGTGCGAAGTCGCGTTTGACGACCGCGCTGGAGACTTCCTGAACATCAATACTCTAGAGCAGCTGCACGCGCTTCAGCGGTGACCCGAGCGAGAACTTCCGGTCACACACTCGTGCGTATGAGAACCCCACCCCCGTCACGGTCGCCGTACAACCCGTGCGGCCTTCCCTTGGAACGCTACCGCTTCGGAGCCGATGAGGGCGGGCCAGGCTCGAGCAGCTGGAAGAACACTTCGTCTTGGGCGATCATGCCCAGTTCGCTGCGTGCGCGTTCCTCGATCGCCTCAAAACCGTTTTTGAGATCGCGCACCTCAGCTTCCAGCGCAGCGTTGCGCACGCGAAGGGCGTCGTTTGCCCGGCGCTGGGCCTTGAGCTGTTGATCCAATTCCCATACACGCATCCAGCCACCCTTCCCCGCCCATAGCGGCCACTGCACGGCCGCGATGAGAAGCACCAGCACCAAGGCCAGCAGCCGCATTCTCGAACCTATGGAAGTGCTGCCCGTACTAGCGCAGCGGCCGGGCTGGGGAGCAGGTTGACGTTGGGTGACACCGCCGGTCTCCTACCACAGTTGATAGAACGCGTCGCGTCCAGGGTAGCTGGCGGTGTCGCCGAGGTCCTCTTCGATACGCAGCAGCTGGTTGTATTTCGCCACCCGGTCGGAGCGCGATAGCGAACCGGTTTTGATCTGGAGCGCGTTGGTGGCCACAGCGATGTCGGCGATAATCGTGTCCTCGGTCTCACCCGAGCGGTGCGAGATGACCGAAGTATAGTTGGCGCGTTTAGCCATCTCGATGGCGGCGAAAGTTTCGCTCAGCGTCCCGATCTGGTTGATCTTGATCAGCACCGAGTTGGCCACGCCTTCCAGTATCCCCTCGCGCAGGATCTTGGTGTTAGTCACGAACACGTCGTCGCCCACCAGCTGCACGCTGTCGCCCAGACGATCGGTGAGCAGTTTCCAGCCGTCCCAGTCGTCCTCCGCCATGCCGTCTTCGATACTGATGATCGGGTACTTCTCGACCCAGGCGGCAAGATAGGCGGTGAACTGATCGGCGCTCAAGCGCAGACCGTCCGAACCGAGTACGTACGCGCCTTCCCTATAGAACTCGCTGCTGGCGCAGTCCAGCCCGATCGCCACGTCGTTGCCGGGCGTATAGCCTGCCTTTTCGATCGCTTCCATGATCAGCCGCAGAGCTGCCTCGTTGTTGGCCAGGCTGGGGGCAAAGCCGCCTTCGTCGCCCACTGTGGTGGGCATGCCCTTGGCATCGATCAGCTTCTTCAGTGCATGAAACACCTCGGCACCGAAGCGCAGCGCTTCGCGGAAACTCTGGGCGCCGACCGGGATGATCATGAACTCCTGCAGGTCGAGATTGTTGTTGGCGTGCGCACCGCCGTTGATCACGTTCATCAAGGGTACCGGAAGCTGCATGCGCCCCGAGCCGCCCAGATAGCGGTAGAGCGGCAGCCCCGACTCCTCAGCTGCCGCTTTGGCCACCGCCGCCGAGACGGCCAGCACGGCATTCGCGCCCAGGCGTGACTTGTTCTCGGTGCCGTCCAGGTCGATCAGGGCCTGGTCGATGAGCGGCTGCTCCACTGCGTCCAGACCGATGATGGCCTCACAGATCTCCGTGTTCACGTTCTCGACCGCTCGCAACACGCCCTTGCCGCCGTAACGCTGGGCATCGCCGTCGCGAAGCTCGATCGCCTCCTTACTGCCGGTTGAGGCCCCCGAAGGCACTGCAGCCCGCCCCATGACACCGGATTCGAGCAGCACGTCCGCCTCCACGGTGGGGTTGCCGCGGGAGTCGAGGATTTCGCGCGCTACTACGTCGACAATCGAGCTCATGCCTTGGCCTCTTGCCTTCCTTGTCGGTGATCTCGTGCCGTGACCGCGGCTGTTGCGACCCGCTCTTCGGCAAGTCGCCTGCGCTTGACCAGTGCGTCGATTTCCCGAAGCGTTTCCAGCAACTCCCGCATCAGGAGCAGCGGCCATGCGTTGGGTCCGTCGGAGAGCGCTTTCTCGGGGTTGGGATGGGTTTCCATGAAAATGCCGGAGACGCCGGACGCAACGGCGGCACGTGCAAGCACGGGTACGAACTCGCGCTGGCCGCCGCTCGAGGTGCCCTGCCCGCCCGGCAACTGGACCGAGTGGGTCGCGTCAAAGACGACCGGGCAGCCGGTCTCGCGCATGACCATCAGCGAGCGCATGTCGGAGACGAGGTTGTTGTAACCAAAAGATACGCCCCGCTCGCACACCAGGATATTGTCCGCGCCGCTGGCCTGCTTCGCCTTGTCCACCACGTTCTTCATTTCCCACGGCGAGAGAAATTGGCCCTTCTTGATATTGACCGGCTTGCCGGCCGAGGCAGCGGCGCGGATGAAATCAGTCTGGCGGCACAGGAAAGCCGGGGTCTGCAGCACGTCCACTACGGCGGATGCTACGGGCACTTCCTGCTCTGTATGCACATCGGTCAGAACCGGCACGCCGATCTGCTTGCGCACCTCAGCCAGGATGTCCAGGCCCGCCTCCATGCCCGGTCCCCGGAACGACTTGCCGGAGCTGCGGTTGGCCTTGTCGTAGGAGGACTTGAAGATAAACGGGACGGACAGCGCGGCACAGATCTCCTTGAGCTCGCCTGCGGTGTCGATCTGCAGCTGGCGCGATTCCACCACGCAGGGTCCGGCGATGAGAAACAGCGGACGGTCCAGCCCCGCCTCGAAGTGGCACAATTTCATGCGTCGGCAGCCAACGCGAGCACGACGCGGCCGCGGCTCAGGCGATGTTCTCGAGCCGCGCCGGCGACCGGATGTCGCTCGCGTGGGCATCGGCCTGCGGCGCGGGAGTCAACGGACCGTGAGGCCGTGCGGCGTACTCGATCGCTGCGCGGATGAAGGCCGAGAACAGCGGATGGCCCGCGCGTGGCGTAGACGTGAACTCCGGGTGGAACTGGCAGCCGACAAACCAAGGGTGATCCGGCAGCTCGATCATCTCGCACAGGTCCTCGTTGGCGGAGATGCCAGACACGCGCATCCCTGCGTCCATCAAGTGCGGTATGTAGCGATTGTTGACTTCGTAACGGTGACGGTGGCGCTCGACGACCGTTTCTCTGCCGTAGATCTGGCGCGCCAGGCTTCCCGGCAGCAGAGCGCACTCCTGCCCGCCCAAGCGCATGGTGCCGCCGAGCTGGGACGCCTGGTCGCGCAACTCCAGCTTGCCGTCGCGCCCGTGCCACTCGTGGATCAGCGCGATCACCGGGTGCGGCGTCGTTGGGTTGAACTCGGTGCTGTGGGCTCCCTCCAGCGCTGCCTTGTTGCGCGCGTACTCGATCACCGCGAGCTGCAGCCCGAGGCAGATGCCAAGGTACGGCACCTTGTTCTCGCGTGCGTAGCGGATGGCCTTGATCTTGCCCTCCACGCCGCGTTTGCCAAAGCCGCCAGGCACCAGCACCGCGTCTTTGTCGGACAGACTGGCGGTGCCTTCGCGCTCGATCAGCTCCGAGTCGATGTAATGAATGTTGATGCGCGCGCTGTTGTGGATGCCGGCATGGGTCAGCGCCTCGGTGAGCGACTTGTAAGACTCTGTGAGGTCCACGTACTTTCCCACCAGGGCGATGTCGACCGAGGTGACCGGGTGCTCCAGCGCGTAGACCAGCTCGTCCCACGCCTTGAGGTTGGCGGGCGGTGCCTGGATCTCCAGCTTGCGGCAGACGATGTCGTCCAACCCCTGGGCATGCAGCATGCCGGGGATCTTGTAGATGCAGTCGACGTCGACCGCCGAGATCACCGATTGCTCCTCCAGGTTGGTGAACAGCGCAATCTTGCGCCGCTCGTCCTCGGGCAGCGGCCGGTCTGCGCGACACAGCACGATGTCCGGCTGGATTCCGATCTCGCGCAGCTCTTTGACCGAGTGCTGAGTGGGCTTGGTCTTAATCTCGCCCGCGGAGGGAATATAGGGCACCAGCGTCAAATGCATGAAGCAGGTGTGGGCGCGGCCCAGTTGCAGGCTCATCTGCCGGATGGCCTCCAGGAACGGCAGCGATTCGATGTCGCCCACCGTGCCGCCGATCTCGACGATGGCCACATCCGCCTCGCCGGCTCCCATGCGGATAAAGTGCTTGATCTCGTCGGTGATGTGGGGAATCACCTGTACAGTGCCGCCCAGGTAGTCGCCTCTGCGCTCCTTGCGGATCACGCTCTCGTAGATCTGACCCGTGGTGAAGTTGTTGCGCCTCGACATCCGGGTATTCACGAAGCGCTCGTAGTGCCCCAAGTCCAGGTCGGTCTCGGCGCCGTCTTCGGTGACGAAAACCTCGCCGTGCTGAAACGGACTCATGGTGCCCGGGTCGACGTTGATGTACGGGTCGAGCTTGAGGAGGGTGAGCTTGATGCCGCGGGATTCGAGGATTGCCGCCAGGGAGGCGGCAGCGATGCCTTTGCCAAGGGAGGAGACTACGCCGCCGGTGACAAAGATGAATTTAGTCATGCCCGCACTTGCGCCACATGCCGCCGCATCATAGCACACCTCAGCCGCACGGCCGGGGAGAATTTGATATGCGACAGGGCTGTGCGCCGCGTCGCCGGTTGGCTACGCGCGAACCGACCGCCTCGCTTCGCGCGCAAGGTAGAGCCAAGTCTCGATCACCGCGTCGGGGTTGAGTGAGATGGTGTCGATGCCCTCCTCTACCAGCCATTTGGCGAAGTCCGGATGGTCGGACGGACCCTGGCCGCAGATGCCGACGTACTTGCCAGCCTTGCGGCACGCCTGGATCGCCATGTGCAGCATGGCCTTAACCGCCTCGTCGCGCTCGTCGAACGAGCCGGCTACGATGCCGGAATCGCGGTCCACGCCCAGGGTGAGCTGGGTCATGTCGTTGGAGCCGATGGAGAAACCGTCGAAGTGCCGAAGGAACTGTTCGGCCAGCAGCGCATTGGACGGGATCTCGCACATCATGATCACGAGCAGGCCGTTGCGGCCGCGCTCCAGACCGTTGGCCGAGAGCAGCTGAATCACCTGGCTCGCCTCGCTCACCGTGCGCACGAACGGCACCATGATCTCGACATTGGTGAGCCCCATGTCGTCGCGCACGCGCTTGAGTGCCCTGCACTCCAGTTCGAAGCAGTCGCGGAAGCTGGGGTCGATGAAGCGCGAGGCGCCACGGAAGCCCAGCATTGGATTCTCTTCGTGCGGCTCGTAGCGCTGGCCGCCGAGCAGGGTCGAGTATTCGTTGGACTTGAAATCGGACAAGCGCACGATCACCGGCTTGGGCGCGAACGCGGCACCTAGAGTGGCGATGCCTTCGGTCAGCTTTTCGATGTAGAACGTCTTCGGATCGGAATAGCCGCAGACGCGCGCATCGATGTCACGGCGCAGGTCGGGAGGTACGTTCGGGTAGGACAGCACCGCCTGGGGGTGGATGCCGATCATGCGCGCGATGATGAACTCGAGCCGAGCCAGACCGATGCCGGCGTTGGGCAGCCGCTGAAAATCGAACGCCAACTCCGGGTTGCCCACGTTCATGCTGATCTTCACTGGGCACTTGGGCATGGCCTCCAGCGACAGGTCCACGACTTCCACCTCGAGGCGCCCGCGGTACACGTGGCCGGTGTCGCCTTCTGCGCATGACACAGTCACCTGCTCGCCCTCGGGCAGTTGACGCGTCGCGTCGCCGCAACCGACCACGGCGGGGATACCTAGCTCGCGCGCGATGATAGCGGCATGACAGGTGCGCCCCCCGCGATTGGTCACGATGGCGGCGGCTTTTTTCATGACCGGCTCCCAGTCCGGGTCGGTCATGTCCGTAACCAGCACGTCGCCAGGCTGCACGCGCGGCATTTCGCTGGCGTCCATCACCAACCGCACCGGCCCCATGCCGACTCGGTTGCCGATAGAGCGGCCCGAGACCAGGATTTCCGAGCGTTCCTTGAGCCGGTAGCGCTTCTGGCTGTCGAGCTTGGCGCTGGCTTTCACCGTCTCGGGCCGCGCCTGCAGGATGTAGATCTTGCCCTCCAGCCCGTCGCGGCCCCATTCGATGTCCATCGGCCGGCCGTAGTGACGCTCGATGATCACGGCATAGCGGGCCAGCTCCTCCATTTCCGCGTCGGTTATCGAGAAGCAGCGGCGCTGCGCCTCGGGCACGTCCAGAGTACGCACCGAGCGCCCTGCTTCGCGCGCGTCGGAGAACACCATCTTGATCGCCTTAGAGCCGAGCGTCCGACGCAGGATCGCCGGGCGGCCGGCCTCCAGCGCCGGCTTGTAGACGTAGAACTCATCGGGATTCACCGCGCCCTGCACCACCGTCTCGCCCAACCCGTAGCTGGCGGTGATGAACACCACCTGGTCGAAGCCCGACTCGGTGTCCAGAGAGAACATGACGCCGCTCGCACCGAGGTCGCTGCGCACCATGCGCTGCACGCCCGCGGACAACGCCACTTCAGTGTGGCTGAAGCCCTTGTGCACGCGGTAGGAAATGGCGCGGTCGTTGTACAAAGAGGCGTACACGTGCTTGATGGCTGTCAGCAGGTTATCCACACCGTGGATGTTCAGAAAGGTCTCCTGCTGCCCAGCGAACGAAGCATCCGGTAGGTCCTCCGCTGTGGCCGATGAACGCACGGCGAAGGAAACCTCCGGGGCCCCGTTGGACAGCTCGGCATAGGCCTGGCGCACTTGCGCCGCAAGCTGCTCGGGAAATTGCGCCTCCACCACCCAGC
>Ga0335084_10008712_pt1 | contig 10115 bp, 20 predicted proteins | sample Lox_Sample_44_FD_206721 | JGI IMG/M metagenome (GOLD analysis project Ga0335084, IMG submission 206721) | Soil microbial communities from Loxahatchee National Wildlife Refuge, Florida, United States - Lox_Sample_4.4 | ecosystem: Environmental > Terrestrial > Soil > Wetlands | place: USA... | reverse complement strand
TGTATACATCTTGAATCTCAGCTTTTTTATGTTAAGGATAATATCCATAACATCTTCTTTCACCCCTGTGATATGGGAAAACTCGTGGAGCGCACCCTTTATCTTCACCGCAGTGACCGCGGCGCCTTCCAGAGACGAAATCAACACCCTTCTCAGGGAATTCCCCAATGTAGGGCCATACCCTCTTTCAAAAGGTTCTGCGATAAGTTTCCCATAAGTATCGGTCAGTGTTTCTTCGTCAAACCGAATCTTATCGGGTAATTGAAAGCCTTTTTTTCTTAAATCCATATAAGGCCTCCTATGCCTTAAATTTTTGACCTGGTTTTATTTGGAATATAATTCAACGATAAGCTGTTCCTGTACAGGAAGCTGTATCTCCTCCCTGGACGGAACATGCATAATCTTCCCCTTAAAGTTAGCCGCGTCCGTCTCAAGCCAACTGGCAAGCCCTCGGTGACCGGCCTTGTCCAGATTTTCCTGAATGGACGGGATACCTCTGCTCGACTCCCTGACCTCTACCACATCACCCGCCCGTATGATATAGGAGGGTATGCTTACGGGTTTCCCATTTACCTTAAGATGACCGTGGGTGATTAGCTGTCTCGCCTGCCTTCTGTTTGCTGAAAACCCCATCCTGTACACTACATTGTCAAGGCGGCATTCAAGGAGCTGGAGAAGGACTTCACCTGTAATCCCTTTGCGCCGTTCTGCTTCGTGGAAATATCTTCTGAACTGGGTTTCGACGAGTCCGTATGGCTTTCTCACTTTTTGTTTTTCCATCAACTGCACGCCGTAATCAGAGAGTTTTGACCGGCCTTGTCCGTGCTGGCCCGGGGGATATTTTCTTCTCTCTACCCCACATTTCTCAGTAAAACATCTGTCACCCTTGAAAAAGAGTTTCTCCCCTGCCCTCCGGCATATCCTGCATACTGACCCTATGTATCTTGACACTACACCCTCCTCCTCTTTGGCGGCCGGCACCCGTTGTGGGGAACAGGCGTCACGTCCTTGATGAGATTAATATCAAGACCGGCAGCCTGCAATGCCCTGATGGCGGATTCCCTTCCCGCACCGGGCCCTTTGACGAACACATCCAGTTGCTTCATGCCAAAATCCATCGCCTTTTTTGCAGCAGCCTCTGCCGCCATTTGCGCGGCATACGGCGTTCCTTTTCTTGAACCTTTGAATCCGAGACTGCCTGAACTCGACCATGCAACCACATTACCGTTCTGATCGGTAATACTCACAATCGTATTGTTAAACGTTGCCTGGATATGGGCAGAACCGGTATGGATGTTCTTCTTTTCTTTTTTCGTAGTCTTTTTCCTCTGAGCCATTGATACTATGCCTCCTTCTTCTTGCCCACAACCAGTTTCCTGGGGCCTCTCCGGGTGCGCGCATTGGTCTTTGTCCGCTGCCCGTGGACCGGTAGCCCGAGACGATGCCTCTGGCCCTTATACGAACCAATGTCAATGAGCCTCTTTACGTTCATAGATACCTCACGCCTGAGATCACCTTCCACCTTAAAATCCCTGTCGATCACATTTCGTATCTTAACGATATCCTCATCTCTCAGATCCTTAACCCTCACATTAGGGTTCACTCCTGTCTCGTCCAGTATCTGTTGAGACAGCGATCTTCCGATGCCAAATATCCGTGTAAGACCGATCTCTATCCTCTCGTTCTTGGGTAAATCAACACCAGCGATCCTCGCCATCCCTCCTCCTATCCTTGTCTCTGTTTGTGTCTGGGGTTCTCACAAATAATCCTTATCACCCCTTTTCTCTTTACTACCTTGCACTTCGCACATATCTTTCTTACTGATGCCATAACTTTCATGGTCTAACCCCGTGTATAAAAATTAAAGAATGTTGCAATCGCTGCCTTTTCCTATTTAAACCTGTACGTAATTCTTCCCTTTGTGAGATCATAGGGAGAGAGTTCCACTGAAACCTTGTCCCCGGGTAAGATCTTTATAAAGTGCATTCTCATCTTGCCCGACACATATGCAAGAATAACCTTTCCGTTTTCGAGTTCAACTCTGAACATTGCATTGGGGAGTGTCTCTACAATCGTTCCCTGAACTTCTATATTTTCTTCTTTTGGCATTTAACTTTAAATTATAAAGACTTTAGTCAGTTTTAGTCAAGATTCTCGGACCGTGCCTTGTAATGGCAATGGTATCTTCAGAATGGGCCGAAAGGGAGCCGTCAGCAGTAACTGCAGTCCACCCATCCTCCAGAATAGATATTTCGTACCTGCCCGCATTCACCATGGGTTCAATTGCCAATGTCATTCCTTCTCTGATTCTTGGTCCATGACCTGGATCGCCAAAGTTCGGAACCTGGGGCTCCTCATGCAATGACCTCCCTATTCCGTGGCCCACAAAGGCCCTCACCACAGAAAAGCCATTCTTCTCCACATGCTTCTGAATCGCATGAGAGACATCGGATATCCTGTTACCAGGTCTTGCCCGTTCTATGCCAAGTGCGAGAGATTCCTTAGTCACTTTGATGAGCCGCTCCGCAAGCGGGCTTATCGTGCCGACAGGAAAGGTGACTGCACCGTCACCATAGAATCCGTCAAGAAATACGCCAAGGTCTATGCTTATGATATCCCCCTCTTTTACCACCAGAGAAGAAGGAATGCCATGAACAACCTGGTCATTGACAGAGGTACAGACACTTGAAGGGTAATTTCTGTATCCCTTGAAGGCAGGGACCGCACCCTTCGCAACCACCATCTTTTCAACGAACCCTTCAATCTCCCTTGTTGTAATCCCTGGCCTCACCATTCCCTCCAGAGCCCTGAGGGTCTCAGCCACAATACGGCATGCCTTGGCCATCCTTTCAATCTCTTCAGGAGACTTCAGGATGATCATTCAGGCCTCTCATCTCCTCCCTTTGATCCTTCCTTTGCGCAGGAAGCCTTCGTATGATCTGGTAAGGAGATGAGACTCTATTTGTGAAACAGTGTCCAGGGCAACACCGATGACAATCAAGAGAGAAGTCCCTCCAAAATAAAAGGGAACATTAAATTTCCGTATGAGCAACTCGGGAATGACACATACGATCGCAAGGTAAAACGCACCCACAAAGGTTAACCTCGAGAGAACCTTATAGATGTATTCCGACGTTTTCTGTCCAGGTCGTATTCCGGGGATATACCCTCCGTATTTCTTGAGATTATCCGCAATGTCAACTGGATTGAAGACAATGGCAGTGTAAAAGTAACTGAAGAAAAATATCATGCCAACATAAAGCAATGTGTAGAGCGTTGTCCCGGGGGAGAACTGCCTTGCCACCTCCTGCACCCATGGAATTGCAATAAAACCTGCAACGGTCGCGGGAAACATGATGATCGAAGAGGCAAAAATGGGAGGGATAACTCCTGCCGTATTGATCTTCAGAGGCAAATGGGTGCTCTGTCCCCCGTACACCTTCCTGCCCACCACTCTCTTTGCGTATTGCACAGGGATCTTCCTCTGGCCTCGCTCAATGAATACAATGGCACCCACAACCCCGATCATCATAATCACGAGAAAGATCACGAAGAAAAGGGACAATTCCCCAGCCTGCACAAGCCTTAAGGTGCTCATCACTGCGTTAGGAAATCTCGCAACAATACCCGCAAATATGATAAGGGATATTCCGTTTCCGATTCCCCTCTCAGTGATCTGTTCCCCAAGCCACATGATAAAGGCGGTACCCGAGGTGAGAGTGAGCATGGTGAGCAGGCGAAACGACCATCCAGGGTTTTGTATGAAGGCGCCCTGCGCCATACTTTCGAGTCCCACTGCAATGCCAAAAGATTGAACCGCACTTATCACCACAGTACCGTACCGGGTATATTTGATGATCTTCTTCCTTCCCGCCTCCCCTTCCTTTGCAAGTTTCCCGATAGCAGGGATAACAACGGTAAGGAGCTGGAAAATGATGGACGCACTGATGTAGGGCATTATCCCGAGAGCAAATATGGTGACCCTGGAGAGAGCGCCTCCAGAAAACATATCGAAAAAGCCCATGAGAGCGCCGCCCTTGTCAGTAAGGAACTTGCTCAGTTCTTCCCCGTTTATGCCCGGAGTGGGGATATGGCATCCAATGCGGTACACTGTGAGAAGGGCAAGGGTAAATAACACCCTGTTCTTGAGCTCAGGTATCTTGAATATATTCTGAAAGGCCGAAAGAATCCGCAACTAGATTACCTCTGCCTTACCGCCTGCACTCGCTATTTTCTTCAAGGCGGTTTCACTGAAGGCATTTGCTTTTATTGTGAGTGGCTTCGTAATCTCACCTTCGCCGAGGATTTTGAGGCCATCCTTGATATCCTTCACTATCCCCCTTTCGTACAGCGCTTCAGGGGTAATCACATTCAGACCCTCAATTCTTGTAAGGTCCTTCAGGTTTATAATTGCGTACTCTTTCGAAAACGGATAATTCGTAAACCCCCTCTTTGGAAGCCTCCGCTGGAGCGGCATCTGCCCCCCCTCAAATCCAGCACCCTTTGTTCCTCCTGACCTGGCCTTCTGCCCCTTATGCCCCTTCCCGGAGGTCTTGCCGAGACCAGAGCCGACACCCCTTCCGACTCTCCTGCTCCCTCTTCTGCTCCCTTCTGCTGGCTGTAACTCTTCTATTCTCATAATCCCTTATTCCTTTTCGCCCCGGCGGATCTCCGAAGTCTCCTGAGTCTCTGTCTCTTCCTCTGTCTTTCTCCTTAATTTAGAAACGACGTGAGGGTCCTTAAGTCTCTCGAGTCCGTCAATGGTTGCCTTAACCGTATTGAACGGGTTATGTCCTCCCAGGGACTTGGCAACTACATCCTGGATCCCCGCGACTTCCAATATGGCCCTCACTGCACCTCCGGCAATAAGCCCGGTACCTTTCACCGCAGGGTTCATAATAACGGTCCCTGAACCAAACTTTCCGATGATCCGGTGTGGAATTGTTCCATCCTTAACAGGAAACTTGATGAGAGATTTTTTCGCCTGTTCTACCGCCTTCCGAATGGCCTCCGGCACCTCGGTTGCTTTTCCCTTGCCGATACCCACTGTGCCGCCGCCATCACCCACCACCACAAGGGCGCTGAAGGAAAACCTTCTTCCTCCCTTCACCACCTTTGCGACCCTGTTAATGTAGACAACCCTGTCCTTCAGGTTCAGTCCTTCTGGATCAATTCTTCCCACTCTCCCTCCTTACACAGTTTTCAGTATCGGTTGTCAGCTCTCAGTCTCACACTGAAGCCTGAATGTCCGCACATCTAAAATTCCAGTCCCGCTTCTCTCGCTCCCTCTGCAAGAGCCTTTACCCTGCCATGATACAGATATCCACCCCTGTCAAACACAACTTTTTTTAAACCCTTTTCAAGGGCCCTTTTCGCAATGAGTTGACCAACTTTTTTCGCCATGCTCACATTCCCCTTGTGCCCCTTCTCACCACTAAAGTCATTATCAAGGGTCGAGGCGGCCACGAGGGTGTTACCACGAGAGTCATCGATAAGCTGGGCATAAATGTGATTCAGACTTCTGTACACCGAAAGTCTTGGTCTCTCAGGGGTCCCGGAGACCTCTTTCCTTATCCTCTTATGACGTCTTATCCGCGCTTCCGTTACGCTTTTCACTCAATCCCTCCCGCCTACTTTTTGCCCGCTTTACCGACCTTGAGTTTTATCCTCTCGCCGGCATAACGGATACCCTTCCCTTTATAAATATCAGGAGACCTCAATGCCCTTATATTCGCCGCGACCTGTCCCAGTTGCTGCTTGTCAATCCCTGAAAGGGTAACCGTGGTCAACTTCTGATCCACAGCGGCACTAATCCCCGGCGGTAGCTGAAAGTCCACAGGATGGGAATACCCGAGGGTGAGAGCAATTTTACTTCCCTGAACCTGTGCCCTGTATCCCACTCCTGATATCTCAAGGATCCTCTGATACCCCTGAGAGACCCCCTTCACCATATTCGCTACAAGGCTTCTCGATAACCCGTGCAAGGACCTGTCCGTCTTGGAATCGCTGGCCCTTTCAATCAATATTTTTCCCTCACCAAGGGTGACCGTGACTGCCTTGGGGAAATCCCAGCTTAACTCTCCCTTTGGTCCCTTCACCTTTATGGTCTGGCCCTCTAACTTGATATCCACACCACCGGGAATATCTATTGGTTTCTTTCCTATGCGTGACATTTCAATTCCCCTTACCAGACATAACAGATGACTTCCCCGCCAAGAATATCCCGACGGCATGATTTATCGCTCAAAATCCCTTGCGATGTAGTGAGAATGGCGATACCAACCCCTCCCATCACCCTTGGGATTTCCTTACCCCCCACATACACCCTGCGGCCTGGTTTGCTCACCCTTTTTAACCCTGAGATCACATTTTCATTGTCCACGTACTTGAGTGTTAGCCTGAGAATTCCCTGCCTCTTGTCCTTCAATATCTTATATGCCCTGATGAATCCCTCTTCCTTAAGTATCTTTGCGATCTCAAGCTTCATCCTCGAAGCAGGGACATCCACCTTTTCCGCCTTTATAAGGGCCGCATTCCTTATCCTCGTGAGCATATCTGCGATAGGATCTGTCATCATCTCTCCACCTCTACCAGCTCGACTTTGTCACCCCAGGGATCTGTCCCCGGAGGGCAAGTGTTCTGAAACAGATTCTGCACATGCCGAACCGCCTGAGGAAACCCCTCGGCCTCCCGCATACCCTGCACCTGTTATAGACCCTCACCTCAAATTTGGGGGGCCTCTTCATCTTTTCTATCAAACACTTCTTTGCCATTTTCACCTCTATTGTCCCAAGAGTCCTTGACTCTCTGGGCATCTTGTTGTCTTATTGTCTCATTTCCTGAAGGGCATCCCCAAAAGCCTCAGCAATGCCTTTGCCTCTGCATCGGTCTTTGCAGAGGTACAGACGGCAATGTCCATTCCGTGTACCATGTCCACCTTGTCATATTCAATCTCAGGGAATATGAACTGTTCCTTTATCCCAAGTGAGTAATTACCCTTTCCGTCAAAAGCTCTGGTAGAAACGCCCTTAAAATCCCTGATACGGGGCAATGCGACGCTGACCAGCCTGTCGAGGAATTCATACATCCTGTCACCCCTCAGGCAGACCTTGCACCCTATGGGCATTCCTTTCCTGAGCTTAAATCCTGCAATGGACTTCTTTGCCTTTGTGGTCAAGCTCTTCTGTCCTGCAATGATAGAGAGCTCTTTCTGTACTGAATCCAGGAGTTTTATATTTTGGATCGCCTCACCAAGGCCAACGTTGAGTACCACCTTTTCAACCTTGGGCACCTGCATGATATTCTTATAGGAAAACTCCTTCATCAATTCAGGCACGACGTCCTTCCTGTATTTTTCCTTAAGTCGTGGAACGGTAACTCCCTTTTGTTTTGGAGCCATTACTGATCTATGACCTCCTTGCATTTCTTACAGGTTCTTACCTTTTTCCCGTTCTCCATGAGTAAATTGGCAATTCGAGTAGATTTATTACACTTGGGACACACAAGGATGACATTGGACATATGGACAGGGGCCTCCTTCTCGATAATGCCTCCCTGCGCATATTTCCTATTGGGTTTCATGTGCCTTTTGATGATATTTATTTTTTCGATAATGAGCGACGACTTCGCCGGCATAACAGAAAGGACCCTCCCTTTCTTGCCTTTTTCTTTCCCTGCAATTACCAAAACCGTATCTTCTTTCTTAATCCCCAACCCCATCTTATCTCCTCACTAGAGCACCTCAGGTGCCAATGATATAATCTTCATGAATTCCTTCCACCTGAGTTCCCTCGCAACGGGACCGAATATCCTGGTGCCTAAGGGCTCATTCTGCGCATTGATGAGCACAACTGCGTTCTGGTCAAACCGTATGTAGGATCCATCAGGTCTCCGGTGTTCCTTTTTTGTCCTCACCACTACCGCCTTTGCCTTTTCGCCCTTCTTGGTGTTACTCTCCGGAATCGCCTCTTTCACACTCACCACGACGACGTCGCCAAGCCTCGCATACCTCTTGTGAGAGCCGCCCATCACCTTTATGCACTGCACCCTCTTTGCTCCAGAATTGTCAGCTACCTCAAGTATGCTTCTTGGTTGGATCATCTTATCTCACCCCTCACGCCCGTTCCAATATCTCCAGAACAGTCCACTTTTTCTCTTTACTCAGAGGCCTCGTCTCACTAATGGATACAGTGTCTCCCACGTTACAGCTGTTGTCTTGGTCGTGGGCCTTAAACTTTGTCACCTTCTTCACTGTCTTCTTATACACGGGATGCTGATAGAGCCTCGTGATCGCAACAACCACTGTTTTATCCATCTTGTTGCTCATCACTTTTCCTGTATACACTTTCTTCGGCATGTCTGTTGTCTTCCTCTCTTCCTTATCCCCGCTGCTTTTCTGTGATTACGGTGAGAACCCGTGCGATATCCTTTCTCACTGCACGGATACGCATGGGATTTTCCACTTCTCCTGTAGCAAGGCGGAATCTGAGATTGAACAGTTCCCGCCTGAGTTCCTGCTCCTTTTGCTTCAATTCGTCCACAGTCAATGTCGTAAGGGTTGAGGGTTTCATACTACCGTCTCCTCCCTCTTCACAAATTTCGTAGCGATAGGGAGTTTGTGTGATGCCAGCCTCAGGGCAGCCTTTGCCACCTCTTCGGTCACTCCTGACATCTCATACATTACTCTCCCGGACTTCACCACAGCCACCCAATACTCAGGAGAACCCTTCCCCTTTCCCATCCTTGTTTCCGCAGGCTTTTTTGTAATGGGCTTGTCAGGGAATATTCTTATCCACACCTTACATCCCCTCTTTACATGTCGTGTGATGGCTATTCTGGCTGCCTCTATCTGGCGCGATGAAACCCATCCCGGCTCCATGGCCTTCAGTCCATACTCACCAAAGGAGATTTCAGAACCCCTGTAGGCCTTGCCGTCCATTCTGCCTTTCTGCATCTTCCTGAATTTGACTTTTTTCGGCATTAACATCTGTCATTCACCCCTTTGTCGTCATCAGGCACCCAGATGACCTTCCCCTGACTTGAGCACTTCGGGAAGAACATCGCCGTTATATATCCAGACTTTAATCCCTATGCGACCATAGGTTGTCTTCGCCTCAGTAAAACCAAAATCAATGTCAGCCCTGAACGTATGAAGGGGCACCCTCCCCTCCCTGTACCATTCAGCCCTTGCGATTTCAGCCCCGGCAAGCCGTCCTGAGCACGCCACCTTTATTCCCAGAGCGCCGAACCTCATGGCGGATGCCACCGCCTTTTTCATCGCCCTCCTGAAGGCAACCCTCTTTTCAAGCTGCAGTGCAATATTTTCCGCCACAAGCTGGGAGTCCACCTCAGGTTTTCTTATCTCCTTGATGTCAATGGCGGCCTCTCTTCCGGTGGCAGCTTCCAGTTCCTTCCTCAGCTTCTCCACCTCGGCACCCTTTTTGCCGATGATGATACCCGGCCTCGCAGTATGGATGATCACCCTGATCTTCTGCCCCATTCTTTCTATTTCAATACGGGCCACTCCCGCATGAAAAAGCTTTGCCTTTATCAACTTTCGTATTGTAATGTCCTCGATGAGCTGATCGGCATATCCCCTCTTAAGAAACCACCTGGAGTCCCATGTCCTTGTGATGCCTAACCTGTTTCCTACCGGATGCGTCTTCTGGCCCAAACCTACCTCCTTATTCCCCTGATAAAATCAGCGTGATATGGGATGACCTCTTCCTTATCACGTTCGCCCTTCCCATAGACCTTGGTTCCATTCTCTTCATCACCGGTCCCTGGTTCACAAACGCCTTGCTTATCACCATCTCTTCAGGATTCACTGCCTTTTTCTGTTCCGCGTTGGACATGGCTGACTTCAGTATCTTCTCAATAAATTGAGACCCCCTGTAGGGCATGAATCTGAGGCTAATGAGTGCTTCTCCGGCCTTTTTCCCTCTGATGAGGTCGACCACCCTTCTTGCCTTTCTCGGGGTAATCCTTGCATAGTGTAATGTCGCCTTCGCATCCATAGATTATGCCTTTGCCTCCGCCTTTGCAGATCCAGAATGGCCTTTAAAAGTCCTGGTGGGCGAAAACTCACCCAGTTTATGTCCTACCATATTTTCGGT
>Ga0335084_10008711_pt1 | contig 10115 bp, 8 predicted proteins | sample Lox_Sample_44_FD_206721 | JGI IMG/M metagenome (GOLD analysis project Ga0335084, IMG submission 206721) | Soil microbial communities from Loxahatchee National Wildlife Refuge, Florida, United States - Lox_Sample_4.4 | ecosystem: Environmental > Terrestrial > Soil > Wetlands | place: USA: Florida... | reverse complement strand
CATCTCGTTCTCGAAGCGCCGCAGCTCATCGAGGCTGCGGATGCCTTGGTCGGGGAGGATGGCCATCGCACGCTGCTCCTGCGGTGTGACGCCACCGGACTCTAAACGCACGCGGGGCTCCGCGACGTTCAAGGGACCGGAACGCCTTAGCATGCCGCTACGCGACCGGAAGACCACCATGCCGATGCCCATCGACCTGCGCTCCGACACCGTGACCCGGCCCACCGACGGCATGCGCGCCGCGATGGCGGCCGCGCCGGTGGGCGACGACCAGTACGGCGAAGACCCGAGCACGAACCGCCTGCAGGCGCGCATGGCCGAGCTGCTCGGCAGGGAGGCCGCGCTGTGGCTGCCCACCGGCACCATGGCCAACCAGGTCGCGCTGCGCACGCTCACGCGGCCGGGCGACGAGGTGGTGGCCAGCCGCGAGTCGCACGTGGCGTGGCACGAAGTGGGCGGCGCCGCGGCCAACGCCGGCGTGCAGATCGTCGAGGTCGGGCGCGCCGGCGTGTTCGGCGCCGACGAGCTGCGTGCCGCGGCCAAGCCGAGGAACTTTCCGATCTTTCCCGCCACCACGCTGGTGACGATCGAGAACACGCACAACCGCGCCGGCGGCGTGGTGGTGCCGCAGGCCGACGTGGTGCGAGTCTGCGCCGCCGCGCGCGAGCTCGGCATGGCCACGTTCCTCGACGGCGCGCGGCTGTGGAACGCCAGCGTCGCCAGCGGCGTGGCGCTGCACGAGCTGGCGGCGCCGTTCGACCTGGTGGCGGTGGCGTTCAGCAAGGGGCTGGGGGCGCCCGGCGGCTCGCTGCTCGCGGGATCGAAGGCGCTGATCGCGGCGGCGCAGCGGCACCGCCACCGCATGGGCGGCGCGATGCGGCAGAACGGCATCTTCGGCGCCGCCGCGCTGTACGCGCTCGACCATCACCTGCAGCGCCTGGGCGAAGACCACGCCAACGCGCGCGCGTTCGCCGCGCGCGTGCGCGCCGGCGCGCCGGTGGAGCTCGACCTCGCCAGCGTGCAGACCAACATCGTGGTCTTCCAGCTGCCTGCCGGCGTGCCGATCGACGCGCAGGCGCTGAGCGCGCGCGCCCGCGAGCGCGGCGTGCTGGTCAACGCGATGGGTGCGCGCACGGTGCGCGCCGTCACGCACCTCGACGTCAGCCGCGCGCAGTGCGAGCAGGCGGCGCAGGTGCTGGTGGAGTTGCTGGCGGGTTAGGCGCCGCCGGCCGCGATGTCCTGGATCTCGGCGAACTTCTCGAGCGCCGAGGTCGCGATCTTCAGCACCGCCGCCGCCGTGGCGCGCTCCACCGTCAACTCGACCGCCTGCTTCGAGATCGCCACGATCTCGGCCACCAGCTCGGGCGAGGGCGGGCGCATCGTCGCGCGGCCGGCGTGGAACGCGATGTTGGCGCGCACGAGGTCGGAGCGCTGGGTCTCGAGCCCGAGGCGATCCGAGGCCAGCTGGTCGCGGATGTCGAGCGACGTCTCCAGCTCCTCCAGCACCGCCAGCGTCTCGATCGATTCGTCGAGCGCGCGGCGCGTCTCGCGAAAGGCCTTCTCGTAGCGCGCGACCTCGCTGCTGGTGGCGTCTTCGGCGAGGTCGAGCTCATCGGCTGATCCGGTACTCACGAGGCCCTCCTGTGGCGATTCGGCGCGACGATCACGGCTCCGCCGACGGCGCCGCCTTCCTGGCGTCGCGCAGGCTGTCGACGCCGGTCTTGATCTCGCGCGCATAGCCGACCGCAAGCTCCACCCACTCGCGCGGGCTGAGCTCCTCGGCCAGCACGCCGAAGCTCTTCTTGGCCGCCGCCAGCTTGTCGGCCGGCACCGGCGGCAGCGCCGACGCGTCGAGCGCGAAGGTCTTCTCGAGGGCCTTGAGGTCCTCGAGCGCCTTCTCGCGGATTCGTCGGTGCGCGTCGCCGAACTCGCGCATCCGCTTGGCGGTGTCGTCGCTCGAGCGCAGCCCGGCCTCGCGCGCCAGGAACAGGTCGACGTCGCGCCGGCTGGTGTTGCGCGCCTCCTGCTGCGCGTCCAGGCGCATCAGGTCCATGCGGGCCGTGAGCTGCGCCTGCGTGAGCGCCAGGTACTCGCGCAACGAGATCTCGGCCAGCCCGACCGTGGCCGAGCCTTGCCCGGCGAGCTGCAGGATCGGCGCCGGCGTCGAGCATCCGGCCAGCAGCGCGGCCGCGAGCGCGAGCCAGAGCAACAGGCGCCATGTCTTCACTGTGCGGCTCCGACGCCGATCACCACCAGGCCCAGCGCCTTGAAGAACTCGGCCAGGTCGGCCTTCTTGATGCCCGCAGCGTGATAGTCGGCGAGCACGGTCGCGATGGTGTCGGTCAGCGCGTCCCACTGCGCGGCGGCGGACACCGAGCGCACCAGGCCTTCCTCGTACTGCGCGGCTTGCGCGCGCACCTTCCAGACTGCACCGTCGGTGCGATGGAGCCTCACCTCGTCGCCATACGTCGCGAGCGTGCGCAGGAACTCGACGCTCTTGTCGGGTTGCAGCCCGGCGAGCAGCTGGGCGATCGAGCGCCCGCTCCAGTCGGGGTTGCTCGTGAAGGCCGCCAGCATGCGCGCCAGCGAGTTCGTTTCGCTCAGCATCGCCTCGAGCGCGCTGCGCAGCGCGGCTTCCTGAGTGCGCTTGGCGCGCTGGCCTGCCTCGAAGCCTTGCAGCACCAGCCGCTGCTGGTCGATGGCGGCGACGAAGGGCGTGAGGCGGGGCCTGCGCGCGTCGGTCAGCAACTTGTTCGCCTCGTCGGCGAGCGCGGGCAGGTCGCGAATCACGGCGACCGAGACCTTCTCGTCGGTGGTCAGCTTCACGTCGCCTTGCGTCGGTGTGCCGGCGATCGCACCGAGCAGCGCCTCCAGGCGCGCCAGCCGCTCGGCGGCCAGCGCCTGCTTGCCGCCGTCGCCGAAGGTGCCGCTGCCGTCGGCGAGCACCCGCACCAGCTCGGCCAGCCGCTGCGCGCGCGATTGCACCGACTCCAGCGTGCTCGGCGCGGCGGTCGCGTCGGCCTGCGGCTGCTGCAGCGCCGCCTTGCGCCGGCGCAGTTCGTCGCGCGCCGCGCTCATCTGCTGCTCGTGGCGAAACTGGGCAGCGTGCAGCCGATCGAGCGCGCGGTAGCCTTGTGCAACCAGGCCCTTCTGATCGAACCACTCGCCGCGCTTGCCCAGCACGTCGTCAAGCCGCTGGCAGTCTTCGACCAGCCCGGGGTACTTCAGGCGTGCGAGGTCCTGCTTGTCCGCCGGGAGGCTGTTCGCGAATGCATCGGAGAGGTTCGGCTTGCGCGTGCCGGGGTCCGACGACGCCGCGGCGACGCCCTCGCAATCGTCGAAGCGGTGGCCCACCGCGCCGGCGAACTCGATCAGCGTCGTCTCGAGCGCGCGCTGGCGCGGCGCGACCCGCGCGGCCGACTCGCGAAGCTTCTGCAGTCCCTCCAGCGAGCCGTCGCGCAGACCGAGCTCGGACAGGCGCGTCTCGACCACCGTCTGCAGGCCGTTGGTCTGCCGGGCATCGCCTCGCGGCGCATCGGCCGCGAACTTCGACGTCAGCGTCGGCGCGCGCGAGGCCAGCGAGAGCTCGAGGTCGAACAGGTACTCGGCGCGGTCGCGCGCGCGCGCCTCCTCCATCGCCGCCACCTGCGCGAACGACGTCTCCAGCGCCTTGACGGTGTCGCCGATGCGGGCCTCGGCCGCCTGCTTCTTTGCCTCCTGCCCCTGCTTGTCGCGATGCTCGTCGTAGACGACCACGTTGCTGCAGCCGCCGGCGAGCAGCGCGACGGCGAGCAGCGCGACGATGCGCGAGCATCGTCGTGGGCGTGGCGCGTTCATGGGCGCGAGTAGGCGGCCGGCGGTGAGCACCTCGCATCCGCAGTTCTGAGGACGGACGCAGTGCGGCTCGCCCGCCTGCCGCGAGGCCGCGTGCCCGCGGGGCTCGCGTCCGAAGAACTGCGGATGCCGACCATGGCGGTCCTGCGGTAGACCAGCGTGCCCGCCTTTGGCGGGCCGGGGAGGACCCCATGCGCAAATTCTTCGAGCATCCGGCGACGTTTCCGCTGCTGACGACGGCGCTGTTCGCGCTGGCGATCTTCGTCGGGGTGATCGCGGCCCAGCTGCCCGGCGTGGATCTGCAGCGCTGGGGCGCCTACGTGGCCAAGGCGCTGCTGGCGATGGCATTCGCGGCGCTCGGTGGCTGGTTCCTGCACGCCTTCACGCACTCCGACCAGCTGAGCGACGACGAGCCGCGGCTGGCCCAGCAGCGCGCGTCGATGTTCCGCTTCGCGTACATGTTCTCGCTGTTCTCGTTCGCGCTGCTGGTGCTGCCGTTCACCGCGATGCTGAGAACCCAGGAGAGCCCGCCCGACGCCGGGCCGATCCGGCTGCTGCGCGCCTGCGTGCAGCCGCCGCCGGCGAGCCGCGCGGCGTCGGCGCCGGCCGGGCCGATCGATCTGTGCCCGGCCTCGCCGCCCGACGGCATGGTGAGCTACCCGTGGCTGGTGGCGGTGGGCGGCGTGGTCGCCCAGGAATGCGGCAGGGACGGCTTCGTGTGCAGCCGCGCGGCCGCCGCGTCGGCACCCGCAGCCGCCGCGGCCGCGAAGCCCGCTTCGGCCGCCAGCGCGCCCGGGCCGGCGCCGATGTACTCGGTGTCGGGCGGGTTCGTGGTGCCGTTCTACGTGGTCATCCTGGCGTTCGTCGGCGGCGTGGTGAACCTGACGCGCCGCGTGCCGGAGTACCAGAAGCGCTCGTCGTGCCAGTTCGAGGGCACCGCCACCGAGAGCAAGGTCACGCTGCTCGAGGCGCGCGAGTTCGTCGTCTTCCAGATCATGCAGCTGCTGACCGCGCCATTCGTCGCGATGGTGGCGTACTACGCGCTCGAGCCCAAGTCGATCGCCTCGGCGGCGGGGCTGGCGTTCGTGTCGGGCTTCGCCACCGAGTCGGTGCTGCTGCTGATTCGTGGCATGGTCAACGGCCTGAGGCCGGAGACCACGAAGACCACCGCGACCTCGAGCGCCACGACGGCCAAGCTGCACGTCGTCGTCAAGCGCGAGGGGGTGCCGACCGAGAAGGTTCACGTCGAGTTGCGATCCCTGCCGACACCGCAGCCCGCGTTGAAGGCGGCGGATACCGATGCCAAGGGCGAAGTGGTGTTCACCGGCCTGTCGCCGGGCACGCTGTGGGTCTTCGCGAGGCTGGACGTGAAGACGCCGACGCCGGCGGAGTTGAAGGCCTCGCAGCAGGTCAACCTGGTCAGTGGCCAGACCGAGTCCATCGAGCTGCAGCTGGCGTAGCGCACCGGCTGCGCGCGGCGCCGCCCGTCGGGTGGCGCCGTGCGCCTCGAAGACCCGTCGACACCATGCCGACTCGCCTCAGCGCACCAGCGCCGGCCGCTTGGGATCGAACGTCCAGCCGGGGATCAGGTATTGCATCGCCACCGCGTCGTCGCGAGCGCCCAGGCCGTGCTCGTTGTACAGGCGGTGCGCCTGCTCGACCTCGGCCATGTCGAGCTCGATGCCGAGGCCCGGCTTGCTCGGCACCTGCACCTGGCCGTTCACGATGCGCAGCGGCTCCTTCGTCAGGCGTTGGCCGTCCTGCCAGATCCAGTGGGTGTCGATCGCGGTCACCTGGCCGGGCGCCGCGGCACCGACGTGCGTGAACATCGCCAGCGACACGTCGAAGTGGTTGTTGGAGTGCGAGCCCCAGGTCAGCCCCCAGTCGCGGCAGGTCTGGGCGACGCGCACGCTGCCGGCCATCGTCCAGAAGTGCGGGTCGGCCAGCGGAATGTCCACCGACTGCAGCGCCAGCGCATGCGCCAGCTGTCGCCAGTCGGTGGCCACCATGTTGGTGGCGGTCGGCAGCCCGGTGGCGCGGCGGAACTCGGCCATCACCTCGCGGCCCGAGAAGCCTTCTTCGGCGCCGCACGGGTCTTCGGCATACGCCAGCACGCCGCGCATATCGCGCATCAGCCGGATCGCGTCTTTCAGCGGCCAGCCGCCATTGGGGTCGAGCGTGACGCGGGCCTGCGGAAAGCGCTCGCGCAGCGCGCGGATCGCGTCGACCTCGTCCTCGCCGCGCAGCACGCCGCCCTTGAGCTTGAAGTCGTCGAAGCCGTAGCGCTCGCGCGCGGCTTCGGCCAGCCGCACGATCGCCGCGGGCGTCAGCGCGGCCTCGTGGCGCAACCGGAACCAGGCGTCGTCGGCATCGGGTTCGCTGCGGTAGGGCAGGTCGGTCCGCGTGCGATCGCCGATGAAGAACAGGTAGCCGAGCATCTCGACCGACTCGCGCTGCTGGCCCTCTCCGAGCAGCGCGGCCACCGGCAGGTCGAGGTGCTGGCCGAGCAGGTCGAGCAGCGCGCTCTCGACCGCGGTGACGGCGTGGATCGTGGTGCGCAGGTCGAAGGTCTGCAGGCCGCGGCCACCGGCGTCGCGGTCGGCGAACGCGCGCTGCACCGTCTGCAGCAGGCGTTGGTGCGCGGCGATCGGCTGGCCGACGACGAGGCTGCGCGCGTCCTCGAGCGTCTGTCGGATCTTCTCGCCGCCGGGCACCTCGCCGACGCCGGTGTGGCCGGCGCTGTCGCCGAGCACCAGCAGGTTGCGCGTGAAGAAGGGCCCGTGGGCGCCGCTCAGGTTGAGCAGCATGCTGTCGCGGCCGGCGACCGGGATCACGCGCATCTGCGTGACACGGGGAGTCGTGGAAGTCATCTCTGCATCCTCGTGATGCGCCGGGTGCGAGCCGCAGCCGACGACACGCCGGCGCGACGACCGTCAGTTCGTGGTGCAGGAGAAGCTCGATGCCGCCTTGGCATCGCCGCTGCCGGCGTAGCGCGGATACGCCGGGTACCTGCACATCGGTCGCGTCGCCGCCGGCTGCCCCGCGCCGTCGAGCTGCGTCATCACCACGCCTTGCCGCGACGGCGGCGTGCCCTGCTCGGCCCACGTGACGAGCGCCTTCATCAGGTCGACGCGGTCGGGGCCGGGCCCGCCGAAGCAGTGGCCGACACCGGGCGCGAGGAACAGCTCGACCGTGTCGTCGGCCGCGGCCTGGCCCATCTTCTGCACCACCGCCTCGTAGTAGCGCGCGGTGTCTTTCGGGCTCACCGCGGTGTCCTGCTGGCCGTTCCACAGGATCAGCTTGGCGCCGCGCGCGCGCAGCGCCGACAGGTCGGGGTTGAAGGCGTTGAAGGTCGTGCCCACCAGGCTGAGCGCGGCGCGCCACTCGTCGGGGTTGAACTTCGTGGTGTCGTAGTTCGGGTCGCGCGTCACGAACGAGCGCACGAAGCCGTCGGAGAACAGCGCCGCCAGCGGCTGGCCGTTGAACGGCGGCGGCGCCAGTGGCCACAGATATTCGCCCCAGCCCTTGGTGGCGTTGTCCTCGCCGCCCCAGTTCACGCCCGGGTGCGACCAGGCGCCGTCGCTGGTGCGAAAGCCGCTCGCTGCTGCGCGCACGGTGCGCAATTGCGCGTCGCTCAGGCACTGGTTGCCGGCGTCGCCGCCGTCGGGGCAGCGCAGCGTCGCGGGGTCGAAGAGGCACGCCGCGGGCTTGGAGACGATGCCGTCGGCCAGGCCGTCGGAGGCGTCGCACTGCTGCAGCACCGCCTTGGCGAGCAGCTGCTGCTTGGCCGCGTTCAGCGTGCCGCCCGCTGCGCGGCTGGCCTTGGCGACGTGGTTGAACTGCAGGAACAGGCCCATGAAGTTGCCTGCCGGTGCGCGCGCCACGATGCCGTCGAAGTCGGCCGGGAAGCGCTGCGACAGCATCATCGCCTCGTGGCCGCCGGCCGAGCAGCCCTCGAAGTAGTTCTTCTTCGCCGGCGTGCCGTAGTAGCGCGCCACCAGCTCCTTGCCCAACGGCAATGCGCGGTGGATCGAGAGGTTGGTGTAGTCGGCGAACTTGATGGGGTCGTACGCGAACTCGGCTTTGAAGTACCCGGCGTCGCGCGTGGGATAGTCGTAGCCGCCGTTGGTGGCGATGGTCGCGTAGCGCTCGCCGACGATCGACGGGCTGAAGAACGGCTGTGTCGGTGGAAACGCAGCGCCCTTGAAGCCGCCGCCGCCGAGCGCCACCATCTTGCCGTTCCAGCCCGCGGTGGGCAGCCGCGCCTCGACGCGCAGCGCGGAGTCGTTGAGCGCGATGTTGACGGCGCAGTGCGCGGGGACGCCGGGCGCATCGGGCACGACCTTGGCGTCGCGGATCGTGGCCTGGCTCTGGCCGAGTTGCTGGCCCTTGAGCTTGTCGCACGCATCGGTGGTGCCGCCCGGCGCGGAGGGCGGGCCGGCGCAGGCGGTGAGCAGCGCCGCGGCGGCGGCTGCCGTGCGGGTGGCGTGGCGGTGCGGTGCGCGGTCCATCGTGTCTCCTCGGTGCGCCGCTCGCCGACGCGCGGCCCGCCATGGTAAGCCCCCCCGTTGCGCCGGCACCGCGTCGAGGCTCGGCTCGCCGGCCGCCGTGTCGCACAATGCCCCAGACCACCAGCGCTGGGCGGGATCGAGAAGGTAGGGAGGCCATCGCATGAACACCCACTGGCGGGCGTGGACGCCGATCGCCGTCGGTATCGTCGTGCTGCTCGTGCCGGCGCCCGCCGGCCTCAAGGCCGATGCCTGGCACTACTTCGCCATCTTCGCGGCAGTGATCGCCGGCCTCGTGCTCGAGTCGATGCCCGCTGGCGCCATCGGCTTGATCGGGATCACGGTCGCCGCGCTGAGCGGCTTCGTCGAGAAGGACCCGGGCAAGGCGCTGCGCTGGATGCTCGCCGGGTTCTCGGAGAGCACGGTGTGGCTGATCGTCGGCGCGTTCGTGTTCGCGATCGGCTACCGCAAGAGCGGGCTCGGCCGCCGCATCGCGCTGTGGCTGGTGCGGCTGCTCGGCCGCCGCACGCTCGGGCTCGGCTACGCGGTGCTGCTGGCCGACCTGGTGCTCGCGCCGGCCACGCCGTCGAACACCGCGCGCAGCGGCGGCACGGTGTACCCGATCGTCTCCAACATCCCCAGGGTCTACGGCTCGGAGCCGGGGCCGACGGCGCGCCGCATCGGCACCTACGTGATGTGGACGGCGTTCGCGGCCACCGCGGTGACGAGTTCGCTGTTCCTCACCGCGCTGGCGCCCAACGTCGCCGGGCTGGCCATCGCCAAGAAGACGGTCGGCATCGACGTCGGCTGGGGCGCCTGGTTCGTCGGCTTCCTGCCGCTGGGGCTGCTGCTGATCGCCGCGGTACCCGCGCTCGCCTATGTCGCCTGCAGGCCCGAGATCAAGTCCAGCCCCGAGATCGCCGACTGGGCGGCGCGCGAGCTCGCCGCCTGCGGCCCGATGTCGCGCCACGAGAAGGTGATGACGGCGCTGGTGGTGCTGGCGATGCTGCTGTGGATCACCGGGTCGAATTCGGCGATCGTGCTGCCGCTGCTGGGCGCGAACTTCATCAACCCGACGATGGTGGTGTTCGTGGTGATCTCGCTGCTGCTGCTGAGCGGCGTGATCGACTTCGCCGACATCGTCGCCGAGAAGGCGGCGTGGGAGGTTTTCTTCTACTTCACGTCGCTGCTCACGCTGGCGGCCGGCCTCAACGACGTCGGCTTCATCAAGTGGCTTGCCGAGGGCTTCGCCGCGCACCTCGGCGGCCTGTCGCCGGTGGCGGTGACGGTGCTGCTGGTGACGCTGTTCTTCTGGATCCACTACGGCTTCTCGAGCATCACGTCGCACACCGCCGCCGTGCTGCCGGTGGTGCTGGCGGTCGGCAGCGGCATGCCCGGCGTCGACGTGCAGACGCTGGCTCAGCTGTGCCTGTACTCGCTGGGGCTGATGGGCGTGATCTCGCCGTACGCCACCGGGCCGGCGCCGATGTACTTCGGCAGCGGCTACATCGGCCGCAGCGAGTTCTGGAAGCTCGGGCTGTGGTTCGGTCTGGTGTACTTTGCCGGGCTGATCGTCATCGTCTACCCGTGGCTGGCCATCGCGCACCGGTAGCGGCGCCATCGCTCACCCGGCCGCAGGTCGGCGCCGCTGTTCACGGTACATTGGCCGCGCCCAAGGCCAGACACGATGAACGACGGCGTCCTCGCAGGCATCCGCGTGCTCGACTTCGGCCGCTTCATCGCCGGGCCGTTCTGCGGCGCGCTGCTGGCCGA
>Ga0335084_10008710_pt1 | contig 10115 bp, 6 predicted proteins | sample Lox_Sample_44_FD_206721 | JGI IMG/M metagenome (GOLD analysis project Ga0335084, IMG submission 206721) | Soil microbial communities from Loxahatchee National Wildlife Refuge, Florida, United States - Lox_Sample_4.4 | ecosystem: Environmental > Terrestrial > Soil > Wetlands | place: USA: Florida... | reverse complement strand
AAAGAAATCAGCCGCCTCACGAGCATGAGATGCATCGGCGAAGCGCTGCTCGGCGGGATAGGCGTACCGTTCCAGCCAATCGAGCAGCTGCGAACCGTACGAAGCGATGACGTCGACCTGCGGGTAGTGGATGTGCGTATCGATGAAGCCGGGCATCAAGACACAGTCCGAATAGTCCATCAGCTCCGCGCCCTTCGGCAGCGACGACAACAGCTGCTGCGCCGGTCCAGCAGCTTTGACCCGCCCCTGCTCGATCACCAGCAGACCATCTTCGAACAGTTGCACCGCGTGTGGATCGTCACTCTCGCCGGGGTCAGCGAGGAAATGGAGCACCGTGCCGCGGTAGGCCGAGACGCTCGTTGTCGTCGGCTTTGGCTTACTCACCGCTTGGCCCCGCTCGTGTACCACTGCGCGATGACCTCGCGCTCGTCGTCGGTCATACCGGTCAGGTTGCCGATCGGCATCACCTTGCTCGAGGTCTGCTGAAAGATCTGCGCCGCTTGCGATGCTATGCGCTCGGGCGTGTCTAACATCACGCCTTTCGGTGCCGCGGTGAATCCTGGCTGCGTCGGCGCCGCGGAGTGGCAGACCGCGCAGCGTGTCGTGACGACGGCCTGTACGCGAGCGAAGCTGGCTTGCGCGTCCGCGCCGGGCGTCGGCGCGGTGCGCGCGTCCGGAGCGATCGCGATCGCAACGACGGCCAGCGCTATTACACTGATCGCGGCAGGTAGCAGCGGAGAGCTTCCCTTGTGGCGCGCGACAAAGAAGATGCGGATCGCGGCGCCGGCGACGGAGATCGCGACCAGGATCAGCCAATTGCCGGTGTGAGCGAAGGTCAACGGGTAGTGGCTGCTGATCATGGTGAACAACACCGGCAGCGTGAAATACGTGTTGTGCTTCGAGCGCTGCAAGGCCTTCAGTCCGGGAGTGGGGTCGAGATCCCTGCCCTCCTGCTTTGCGCGCACCAGTTCCTTCTGGCAAGGAATGATGATGAAGCGAACATTGGCGACCATGATGGTGCCGAGCATCGCTCCAAAGTGTATGTAGGCGCCGCGACCGCCGAAGACATGGCACAGGCCATAGGCCGCGGCAACGCACAGCAACGCCAACACACAGCCGAGCGCGCGCTCATTGCGTCCGAGCGGTGACTTGCAAAGCAGATCGTACGCGATCCAGCCGCCCGCCAGCGTGCCTAGGCCGACGGCGATCGCAGTCGCGGGCGCGATGTCGGCGACATTGCGATCGATCAGATACGCGTTGGCACCAACGTAGTAGAGCAAGCACAACAGCGCGAAGCCGGAAATCCAGGTCCAGTACGCTTCCCACTTGAACCAATGCAGCGTCGGGGGCAGCGTCTGCGGCGCGACTTTGTACTTCTGCGCGTTGTAAAAGCCGCCACCGTGAATCGCCCACAATTCGCCGGCGACACCCTTGCGCACGGCCTCCGGATCGGCTGGCACCAACAGGTGGTTGTCGAGCCAAACGAAATAAAGCGAAGCTCCAATCCAGGCGATGCCGGTGACCAGATGCAGCCAGCGCAGCAGGAGATTGAGCCAGTCCAGGACGTAGGCTTCCATTTACTTCGTCTCTGCTCTTCTCCGCGCTCTGCGTGTTTGCGTGGCCGATGCCTTACTTTGCCGGCCTACGCATCCGGGTGGAAGCGCCGACCCAGAGACACGGGCTGATTCAGCAGGATTGTCTTCGGGTCGCGGCAGATCAGGACCAGCACCACGATCGTCGCCACATACGGCAGCATCGACAGGAACTCCGAGGGCACCCGCACCCCGAACCCCTGAGCGTGGAACTGCAGGATCGTCACCCCGCCGAACAGGTACGCACCCAGCACCACCCGCCACGGCTTCCAGGTCGCGAACACGACCAGCGCAAGCGCGATCCAGCCACGCCCTGCGGTCATGCCTTCCACCCACATCGGCGTGATCGCGAGCGACAGGTACGCACCGGCGAGGCCGCTCATCGCCCCGCCGAACAATACCGCGAGATAGCGAACCCCTATCACGTGATAACCGATCGCATGCGCCGAGGACGGCGATTCGCCTACCGCACGGATCAGCAAACCCCCGCGTGTCCGGCTCAAGAACCAGCCCAGCACGATGAACAACATGATCGATCCATAAACGAGCGGATCGAACCGGAACAGGAGCGGCCCGACCACCGGGAGATCACTCAGCACTGGAATCGAAACACCTTTGACGCCGGCCACCACTTGACCGACGAAGCTGCGTCCCACGAACGCGCTCAAGCCGACACCGAACAACGTCAGCGCGAGCCCGGTCGCAACTTGATTGGTCTGCAGCGTCAACGTGAGAAAGCCGAACAGCAGAGCCAGCATCATCGCCGCAGTCATGCCTGCGGCAAACCCGAGCGCAAGGCTGCCGGTCTGCGTCGCCGCGGCGAATCCCGCGACAGCGCCAACCAGCATCATCCCTTCAACGCCAAGATTCAGCACACCGGAGCGCTCGACCATCAACTCGCCCAGGCTGGCGTAGATCAACGGCGTCGCCGCACCGACGGTGCTGGCCAGGAAAGCGATCAGATGCTCGGCCATCATGCCGGCTTCTCCTGCGCCGCTGGCTTTTCCGGGACGGCGGTGGACGCATGCACCGCCACCGGATGTTTCGGTGCCCACCTCACGCGGAAGTGGATGAACAGATCGGCAGCGAGCAGGTAGAACAAAAGCATTCCCTGGAATACACCCGTGACTGCCGCGGGCAACGACAACTGGATCTGCGCGGTTTCGCCGCCCAGATAGAGCAGCGACATCAGCAGGCTCGCGAGCACCACACCAACCGGATGCAGTCGACCGACGAAGGCAACGATGATCGCGGCAAATCCGTACCCGGGAGACACCGAGGGTTGCAGCTGACCGATCGGGCCGGCCACTTCGCCAATCCCGGCCAGCCCCGCCGTGGCGCCGGAGATCAACAGGGCCAGCCACACATTGCGCTTCTCGCTGAATCCAGCGTACGACGCCGCTGCCGGCGCGAGGCCGCTCACCTTCAGGCGGAAGCCGGCGAAAGTCTTCTCGGAGAACACCCAGGAGAGCGCCGCAAGGATCAGTGCCAGCACGAAACCGAGATTGGTTCGGACACCCTCAGTGAGGACCGGCAGCAGCGCCGCAGCTTGCAACATCGGCGACTGCGGAAAGTTGTAGCCCGCCGGATCGCGCCATGGGCCATGCACTAGATAGCTCAGTAGCAACTGCGCGACATAGACCAGCATCAGACTGACCAGGATCTCACTGGTGTGAAAGCGACTGCGCAGAAACGCAGGAATCGCCGCCCAGGCCATGCCGCCGAGCATCCCGCCGAGCAGCATCAAAACCAGTAACCATCCCGCATCCACCTCGCCAAAATACAACGCGATACCCCCGCCGACAATGGCACCGATCGTAAGCTGTCCTTCTGCGCCGATGTTCCAGACATTCGCACGAAACCCGATGGCGAGTCCGAGCGCGCATAAGATCAGTGGCGTCGCCTTGAGCAGCAGCTCACCGATGCCATAGCGCGTCTCGATCGGTTTGACGAAGAACACTTGGAATGCTTGCAGGGGATCCTTACCAAGCAGCGAGAACAGCAGATAGCCGCTGGTGAGCGTCAGCACGACCGCCAGCAGCGGCGAGGCATATGCCATCAGCGTCGAGGGCTCCTGACGAGGTTCCAGCTTAAGCATGTGCCGGCTCCAAAGACCCCTGGTCAAACCGGCCGCTCATCCAGACGCCGATGCGCTCAACGTTGGTCTGCGCAGTCGGCACTGCAGGCGATACGCGGCCGTTCGCAATCACCGCGATTCGATCGCAGATCATGAACAACTCCTCGAGCTCCTCCGAGATCACCAGCACCGCGACGCCGCGGTCGCGCAGATCGACCAGAGATTGCCGGATCAGCATGCTCGCGCCGATATCGACGCCCCACGTCGGCTGCGCCACCACGATCACCTGCGGCTCGAGCATCGTCTCCCGCCCGACGATGAATTTCTGCAGGTTCCCACCGGACAAGCTGGCGGCCGCGCCCTCTTCGTTTCTGCATTTGACCTTGAAACGGTCGATCACGGTGCGCGCGAAGTTGCGCACCAGCGTGCGGCGGATGAAGCCATGATCGACCATGCCGCGTCGGCTGCCGGTGAGCAAGGCGTTATCGGCGAGGCTCATTGCCGGGACTGCCCCCCGACCGAGCCGTTCCTCGGGAACGAAGGTAAACGCCAACCGGCGTCGCCCGGCAGGATCGATGTCGCCAACGGACTTGCCCAGCAGTCGGATGCTCGCAGCGGGTGAAAGCGATTCTCCCGACAGCGCCGCCAGCAGTTCCCTTTGCCCGTTGCCCGACACTCCGGCGAGCCCGACGATCTCCCCGCTGCGAACGCTCAGGCTCACCTCTCTCAAGGTGACGCCGAAGGGATCGACGCTCGGCAGGGACAAGCGATCCACCTCGAGCCTTGCTTCGCCGGGCAAGCGCGCCTGAAGGTGGCACTCGGGTAAGTCGCTCCCAATCATCATGCGGGCGAGGGCCGCCGAAGTCTCCTCGCGCGGCACTGCCGTTCCGGTCACGCGCCCGGCGCGCAATACCGTCGCGACGTCGCACAGCGCACGGATCTCGTCCAGCTTGTGGCTGATGTAGAGGATGCTGCAGCCTTCGGCTGCGAGCCGGCGTAGCGTCGCAAACAGCTTCTCGACCGCCTGCGGCGTGAGCACCGAAGTCGGCTCGTCCATGATCAGCAACTTCGGCGTTTGCAGCAGGCACCGGACAATTTCTACGCGCTGACGCTCGCCGACGGACATGCTGTGCACCAACCGGTCCGGGTCGATCGGCAATCCGTAGTTTTCCGAGACGGTGCGAATTCGCGATGCGAGTTGGTCGGGCGCGACGCGTTCGTCCAGCGCAAGCGAGATGTTCTCCGCAACGGTGAGCGTCTCGAACAGCGAGAAGTGCTGGAACACCATGCCGATGCCAAGCCGCCTCGCCTCGGCCGGACTGGCTATCTCCACCGGCTCGCCTTCCCACAAGGTCTCTCCGGCATCGGGCTTGACCACACCATAGATGATCTTCATCAGCGTGCTCTTGCCCGCTCCGTTCTCGCCCAGCACTGCATGAATCTCCCCCGCCTTCACGACGAGATCGACGCCGTCATTGGCGACGACGGCCGGATAGCGCTTGGTGATTCCTCGGAGCGCAAGGCGTGGTTGCGTATTGACGTTTGCTGTCATCTACTGACTAAAGATTGCCCAAGAGACGCGGAGGCGCCTCGGCAGTTCATCCCTCGAATTTGCTTTCCGCAGTGTCCTGCTCGGCTCTGCGGTTGCTATGCCCTTGCCAATCTTCACCAAGACTCAACAGCTGAGCCGCAATCGACACAGCGATCGCCGAAGGGTACTTTGACACGATGCCATCGATGCCGATCGGGCAATGCAGCCTCGTATAGACCTCCGCCGGGATACCCTCGCGGGCGAACCGATGAGCGAAGCGAGCGGCCTTGGTCTGCGAGCCGATCAAGCCGGCGAAACGGAAGTCGCCGCGCAACAGGATCGCGCGACAAAGCTCGTAGTCCAGCGCGTGATCGTGTGTGAGGACCGCGAACGCTGCGCCAGCTGGCGCGCGCCCGACTTCCTCGAGGGCCGACGAGAGCGGCCGAGCAATTACATTGGCAGGTAACGTCTGCGGAAACATCTCCTCTCGACTGTCCACCCACGTCACCGCGAACCGCAACCCCGAGAGGATCGGAATCAGCGCGCTGCCCACATGACCGGCGCCGAAAACAAACAGCGGAAGCTGCGCCAGCGGCAAGCGTTCGACCAGTATCCCGCTGGCCTCGGAACTGACCAGGCAGGCGCCCAGCTTGTCCGATGCCATCGAGGCTATGGCGTCGAGCACCCCGGGTTCGGCCGTGCTCCCATCGATCGCCGACTGTCCATCGCGCCGCAGCCACGAGCGTCGGAGCCGTTCACCGCGTGTGGCGGCGGTCACCAGCAGCTTCGCACCCGGCAGGCTCGCAAACTCGAGGAACGACTCGCCCTCGGCTGCCTCGATCCGCTCGAACCAAAGCTCGACGAATCCGCCGCAGCATTGCGCAAGCGCAGGGCCCAGGGGAAAGCGCGCAACCTGCCACGGTCGCGTCTTGCGTAACATCGAGCGCGCGATCTCCACCGCTTTGAACTCGAGGTTGCCGCCGCCGATGCTGCCGTACTGAGTCTGCTTCCCTACCAGCATCGACGTGCCGGCATCGCGTGGCGCACTGCCGAGCACCGAAGCGAGTGTAACGCGGATCACTGCGGGCTCCGCATCCAACGCACGGGGTAACACCGCGAGCCAATTGCTCACCCGGCACCTCCGGCACCTTCTGCCATGGAAGCCATGTCACGGCGGGCATCGCGAGCGCTCAGCGATGCAATGGCGCGAAGGATCGACTCGGGCGTCGCCGGCGCATCCAGCTGCGGTCGAGCACCCTCTTCTGCGCAGCTCGCCACCGCATCGCGTATGGCGTGGAACACCGATATCGCGAGCATCAGTGGCGGCTCGCCCACCGCCTTGGAGTTATAGATGGTGTCTTCGCGGTTCGGGGCGTTCTCGAGCAGGTGAACCCGAACGTCGGCAGGCCAGTCGCTCGCCGCTGGAATCTTATACGTGGACGGCGCATGCGTCCGCAAGCAGCCGGCTTCGTCCCACCACAGCTCTTCGGTTGTCAGCCAGCCAGCACCCTGCAAGAAGCCGCCTTCGATTTGACCGATGTCGATGGCGGGATTCAGCGATCGTCCAACGTCGTGCAGCAGATCAGCGCGAAGCAGGCGGAACTCGCCCGTCAGCGTATCGATGGCGACTTCGGACACGGCCGCGCCGTAGGCGAAGTAGAAGAACGGGCGACCCGTCAGCGTCTTCCGGTCCCAGTGAATCTTCGGCGTGCGGTAGTAGCCGGCTGCGGACAGCGAGATTCGAGCGAAGTAGGCTTGCCCGACCAGCACTTTGAAGTCGATCGCGTGTGCCCCGACGTGCACCCGGTTGGCCTCGAATCGCACGGCATCGGCCGGCGCTTTGTACATTTGCGCAGCAAACGCAGTCAATCTTTGTTTGATGGTTTGCGCCGCCGCTTGCGCCGCCTTCCCGTTGAGATCGCTTCCCGACGAGGCGGCAGTGGCCGAGGTGTTCGGCACTTTGCTTGTATCAGTGGCAGAGCTGCGCACATACCCGATGTCGACACCGAGCTCGGTGGCGACCACCTGCGCCACTTTGGTGTACAGGCCCTGCCCCATCTCCGTTCCACCGTGATTCACCAGCACGGTCCCGTCGGTGTAGACGTGCACGAGCGCGCCCGCCTGATTGTATTGCGCGGCGTTGAACGAGATACCGAACTTGACCGGCGTGAGTGCGATGCCTCTTTTCACGACCGGGCTCACTGCATTGAAGCGCCAAATCTCGCCGCGGCGCTGCGCATAGTCACTGCTCGCCTCCAGCTCGGAGGCGATGCGATCCAGGATGTTGTCCTCGACCGTCATTCCGTAGTGAGTGACGTTGCGTTCATCGACGCCATAGAAATTTGCGCGGCGCACCCCCAGAGGGTCGCGTCGCAGATACCGTGCGATGTCGTCCATCACCGCTTCGATCGCCATCATCCCTTGCGGACCGCCGAAGCCACGAAATGCCGTATTCGAGACCGTATGCGTCTTGCATCGATGCGAGATCAACTCGAGATGCTCGAGGAAATAGGCGTTGTCGACATGGCACAGCGCCCGATCGTTGACCGGGCCGGACAGATCGGCGGAATAGCCACAGCGCGAGGCGATCATCAGCTTGAGCCCGCGCATACGACCCGACGCGTCGAAGCCGGCATCGTACTCCACCCAGAAGTCGTGCCGCTTGCCGGTCATCAGCATGTCGGCGTCGCGATCTAGGCGCAGCTTCACCGGTTGGCGCGTTTTCAACGCGAGCACCGCGGCCGCGCATGCAAATTGCGCCGGCTGACTCTCCTTCCCGCCGAAGCCGCCACCCATGCGCCGGCACTGCACCGTCACCTGATGAAAATGCTTATGGACCGCATGCGCGACCGCGTGTTGCACTTCGGTCGGATGCTGCGTCGAGCTGTAGACGAGCAGAGCACCGTCTTCCTGAGGAATCGCCACGGCGACCTGGCCTTCGAGATAGAAATGATCCTGCCCGCCGATCGCAAGTTTGCCCTGCAACCGATGCGGCGCCTGCGCTATCGCCGATTCGGGGCTTCCACGCCGGACGGTTTGCGTCGGCAGCAGGAAACTTTCCGCCGCGAGCGCCTGGCGCACGTCCAGGATCGCCGGCAGCTCTTCGTATTCGACTCGCGCCTTGCGCACCGCGCGCCGAGCCGCACCGTACGACGTGGCGGCAACGCCAAATAGCGACTGCCCGGCAAATTGCACGAGCTCGTCGGTGAAGATCGGGTCGTCGTGAAGGATGCCGCCGAAGTTGTTCTCGCCGGGTACGTCCGCGGCGGTCGCCACAGCCACCACGCCAGGGAATGCCTGCACCTCACTCAGATCGAGCGAAAGAATCCGTGCATGCGGCACGCTGCTCATGCCCAGCGCCGCATGCAGCGCATCTGCCGGCAGCGGAATGTCATCCGTGTAAACCGCTTCACCGCTGACGTGCAGGTGGGCGCTTTCATGCGTAAGCGGCTGACCCGCGATGCTGTCGTTGAGCTCGTACATGTTCTCAAGCAAGCTGCGTCACCCGCACCGGCGTGCTCGACGGTTGATGCTCCAGGAAGAATCTCAAGAGCAGGCTTCGCGCAACCTGCAGTCGATAAGAGCTGCTGGCGCGCATGTCAGTGATCGGCGCGAAGTCGAGCGCAAGGACGTCCGCGGCCGCGGCGACAGCATCGCGAGTCCACAGGTGCCCACTCAATGCCGCTTCGGCCCGCGCTGCCCGTTGCGGAACCGCCGCCATGCCGCCGTAGGCGATCCTCGCCGAAACGATGCGGCCTGCCGTGACTTGCAACGCATAAGCGCCGCACACCGCGGAGATATCCTGATCGATGCGCTTGGAGATCTTGTAGGTTGCGAACAGTCGGCCTGACTGCGGCAAAGGGATGCGCACCGCTTCCACAAACTCCCCAGTCTCGAGTGCGGTCTTCTGATAACCGAGATAGAACGATTCGAGCGGCAGCTCGCGACGGCGCTCGCCGCAGCGCAATCGAACGGTCGCACCCAACACCAGCAGAAAAGGCATCGAATCCCCGATCGGCGAGCCATTGGCTACGTTGCCGCAAAAGGTTCCGGCGTTGCGCACCGGTGGAGATCCAAAGCGGGCGGCAAGTTCGTCCAGCATCGGGTAGCGATTGACGATCGCTGCATAGGCGTCTGTGAGGGTTGCAGCAGCGCCGATTTCCAGCGCATCACCGACTTCTCGCACGTAGTTCAGATCGGCTGCATCGCCGAGGTAGATGATCGGGGGCAGCGTGCGCAGCTGCTTGGTCACCCACAGACCGACGTCGGTGCCGCCGGCCAGCAGCAATGCACTGGGGTTGTCGCGATACAAACGCGCCAGCTCGTCGCCGGACTTGGGCACGTGAAAGCCCGGCAGCGTGAGCGTCGCGGCGCGCTGTAGCCCGAGCAGGACTTCGCGCCGTTCGGCGCTTTGCGCCTCGCCGCGGCTCCACGTCGAGGGCTCGGAATAGGAATGCATGCGCAGGCCAGCGTCGATGATCGGCCGGTAGCCGGTGCAACGGCAAAGGTTCCCGGCCAGAGCGCGAGTCACCGCGGCGCGGTCGATAGCTGAGCGTTCGAGGTACAGCGCAAAGAGCGACATGATGAATCCTGGCGTGCAGAAGCCACACTGCGAGCCGTGGCAGTCGACCATTGCCTGCTGTACCGGATGCAGCTTGCCGTCCGCACCTTTCAAGCTCTCGACGGTGACCACCTCCTTGCCATCGACGGTAGGCAGAAAACGGATGCAGGAATTCACTGCCCGATAAATGATCCCGTTGCCGCTCAACTCGCCGAGGACCACGGTGCACGCGCCGCAGTCGCCCTCGGCACAACCTTCCTTGGTCCCTGTGCGGCCCAAATACTCGCGCAGGAACTCGAGCAGAGTGGTGGTCGGCGCGACATTTTCAGCGGTGACCACCCGCCCATCGAGCAC
>Ga0335084_10008709_pt1 | contig 10115 bp, 8 predicted proteins | sample Lox_Sample_44_FD_206721 | JGI IMG/M metagenome (GOLD analysis project Ga0335084, IMG submission 206721) | Soil microbial communities from Loxahatchee National Wildlife Refuge, Florida, United States - Lox_Sample_4.4 | ecosystem: Environmental > Terrestrial > Soil > Wetlands | place: USA: Florida... | reverse complement strand
GAGATACCAGTAGTAGCCCTCCAGGTGGTTCCGGAGCCGGAGCGCGATCTCCTGTTCGTTCAGATAACGCGGACCGAACTTGGTCAGCGAAGTCACGACCCAGGGCAGGTTGGTGCCCCACTCGTCGGAGAACGAGGTCAGTGAGTCGTCGCGCACGCCCTGGAAGGTGAGCACCTGATGCACGAAGCCGAAGTCGTGATCCTGCAGCAGCTCGAGGCAGACTTCGACGTCGGCCTGCAGGTTGGCCTCGTTGTAGAACGTCGGCCGGCTGCGCACGAGCTCCGAACGCATGAGCAGCGAGGTCGGAGTACCGAACACGTAGGGGCCGCCGAGCAGCATCGACCGGCACGCGTCGCGGCCGCGGATCAGCTCGTTCGGGAAGGGCACGCCCTGCCAGACCAGGCGCGGGCGCTCGGCGCCGCACATGCCGTAGGCCCCCACGATCGCCGCGCTGGGGTGGGCCTCGGCCAGGCCGACCATCTTCTCGAGACACTCGGGCATCAGCCGGTCGTCGGCGGCGACGACCTTGCAGTACTTGCTCTCGGGCGAGATCTGCCGCACCGCGTTGTTGTAGTTCTCGATCACGCGCACGAACTTGTCGTTGCAGCGCACGCGGATGCGTGGATCGCGCGCGGCGTAGTCCCGCGCGATCTCGAGCGTGCGGTCGGTGCTGCAGTTGTTGACGATCGTGTAGTCCCAATTCGCATAAGTCTGGCGCAGCACGCTCTCGATGCATTGCCCCAGGAAACGCTCGCCGTTGTACACGGGAGTCACCACGCTCACCCGGGGAGTCTCGAGGGCCATCAGTGGGGCGCCTGCGCGACCAGGTGCAGCATCGCGTCTCCGACGAAGGGCTCGCGCAGCTCGACGTGTCCCCCGCCTCGGACGGATCCTCCAGGGAAGAGGAGTCCCCGCTGCAAGTCGATCCACTCCACGTCGAGGGCAGCGGCGGTACCCGACAGATCGACGTCGACCCGACTCGCCAGCCAGCGCGGGAACAGCTCGGCCAGCCAGCGCCGCTTCGGGCCGCCGTCCCAGGGCACGAGCACGAGGTACTCCTTGCCCGACTGCGCGAGACAGAAGCGGCTCGAGGCCAGCTCAGAGCTGGGCTCGAGCGTGGCCAGGTCGACGCGCTCCGCCAGCGCGCGCGCCACGCCTAGTGACTGGCGCACGCTGTCCCACTCGGACGACGGGCAAGGGCTGGGCAGCTGCTCGCGCGCGTGCTCCGGCGGCCACTCCGGCAGAAGCCCATGCAGGGCGGTCACGCAGGGGTCCATGAAGATCGGGTTCAGACCGCGCAGCAAGCTCTCGAACACCCAGCGCGAGCTTCCCCCGATACCCCAGATGTGGTCGGTGTCGACCACGACCACCTTCTTCCCCGACGCCGCCGGCGGGTCGCTGTCGTAGGGCTCTGCCAGGCTGCTGTGCGGCGACACCCAGTCGGCCGAGCTCTCGAACAGCGGAGCGTTGTCGCTGGTGGGCGGGAACACGGCGGAGATCCCCACCGGATGACTCCGGCCGAGCTGCGCCTCGCTCTTTCTCACGGTGAGAATCATCTCGTACTGCCATTCGATCGAGCCGGGATCACTCTCGTTGCTGATCTCCCAGAGCACGTTGTCGAGATCGGAGAGTGTCTCGACCACCTTGCGCACGTAGCGCTTCTGCAGCGCGGTGACTGCCGGGTTCGCGAGGGTCTGCACCTCGTTGCCCTGGCCGTCGTGATCCAGGTCGCCGTCGATCCCGTTCACGTTGTTCGCGCCGTTGAACGGGTGTCCGCGCCAGGGGTTGCCAGTCTTGTGACCCTTGAGCGCCACGCTCCAGCCGTTGAACAGCATGACCGACACGTAGATTCCGCGTGCGCCGGCGCGCTCGACGCGGTCGTGCAGTCGCTGGAAGTACTCGGGATTGAAGCGCTCGAGGTCGAAGCGCGGGCGTCCGTCGAGCGCGTTGCCGGGCCCGGTGCGCAGATAGGGCAGCGGGTCCACCGTCACCTGGACGTCGCTCGCGGGAAACCAGGCCGCCTGCTCCCACACGTAGAGCCGGATGAAGTTGTGACCGCGCTGCTCGAGGAAGTCGAGATAGCGGTCGTAGTCGAACTTGCGCGGCGGCACGGTCCCGTCCCAATCCTGAAAGTTGTTCCAGGTGTGCGAGCCGGTGAGGAAGACCGCGCGTCCGTCCGCCCCGAAATAGCGTGGATTCGCCCGGAGCGCGGAAAGTGGTCGCGCGGGTCGCGCCTCGCGGCCCGGCGCAGGCAGGAGCGACACCGGGGTAGGTGTCGAGTCACAGCCGGTCTGGCTGGAGAGCAGAAGCAGCAGCATGACTCCGCCGAGCCCCTGCCTGCCACCTCGCCCCGACAGGGCGGCTGCGCTCAGGAACCACCGCACGGCGCGTCCACGCGCTCGAGCCACAGCTCCCGCCAGAAGCTGTAGAACGCGCGAGGGCAATTCAGTCTGCAGCGCGCGTACTCCGCCTTGCAGACCACGTCCTCGAGGATGATGCAGGGTTCCTTCATCTGCCTCATCTCGCCCGTGCGCTCGTCGACCAACCGAGTCACCGAACGCCGCACGCGGTACACGCCGCCGCAGTAGGGCGCCATCTCCTCGGGATCGAAGGAGAGACCTCGGTTCTTGCCCCCCTTGTCCAGCGTCCGCTCGATCTCGTGCTTGGGCTTGATGCGCACCCACTCACCCGCGCGCAGGTCAAGCCGCTCGGAGGGGGTCTTGACCAGCGGCTTCTGCTCGCCGAACAGCGAGGGCGCCGGACGGCCAGTGAACGCGCGGTGCATGAGCTCGGTGAAGCGCCGGAACACGCCGCGCACCCCGGGCACGGGCTCGATCACGATGTAGATCATGCGCAGCACGGCCAGCCAGCCGACGGAGAGCACGTGCCCGAGCGAGTGATTCCCGGTGCTCACGTCGTACGCGTACTGGCGCAGGTCCCACCAGGCGAGGGGCGCCGTCGCTCCGGTGATCTGCGTGGCCTGGCAGGTGAAGAACGCCGGCTGGCCGGCCGTCGCCGGCCGTGCCTGGACGCTGGCGAGAAGCTCGGCTTCCGTGATCAGCGGCGTCCTGCGCACGGAGGTCGCGGGCTCGTTCGTCGGCCGGAGCCACGCGTCCTTCCAGTACAAGGTGCAGTCGGCCTCGCAGCCCCCGTGCGCGGAGCCGTCGCAGCGGAGGTTGGCGAGGTGGACCGTCGCGTCGAGGCGCCGGCCCTGCCCGGTCGCGAGCGCCGTCTCACAGGTCTTGTGCGCCACCGCGCGCACGGGAAAGCTCTGACCGCAGAAGCGCAGCATCTCGGGCATGAAGGGCACGCCGTCGAGACAGCCTTGCGCGTCGAGCGTCGCAAGGATTTCTTCTCGACTCCGGACCTCGACGACCTCGCCTGCCCGGAAGCGCGACAGCGTCCAGGTCACTCGAACGCCCCCTCCGAGGCTTCCGAGCCGTCGGACTTCGTGGCCTCGACGCGGCAGTCGGTGAGTCGCGGGTGCAGCGTGACGAGGCCGCGGACCTCGGGCACGCCCTTGACGAAGAAGGTCGCAGCCGAACGCCAGGTGTCGTAGGGGAGGTCCGTGAGGTAGCGGTGCAGGAAGGCGTTGACGTGGAACGTGCCCTCGGCGAGCGCCACGTCGATCTCGAACGTGCACTCCAGCGTCTCTCCGGCTTGCAGCGTGATCGAGCCGCCGCCCAAGCGCTGCGTGCAGGTGTCGAAGACACCGTACAGATGGTCGTCGACGATCTGGATCACGACGCTCATGTCTTCGTGCCGTTTGCGCGCGCGCGCCTTCACCGTGATGCGCAGCTTGCTGTCGGTCTCGACCTCGACTTTCCGGCCGGACTCGTCGTGGATGGTGACCTCGCTGATCACCACGTCGCGGTCGGTGTCGCTGGCACGCGCCTGCTGTCCCCGCTCGTGGTACGCGCGGATCACGTCGTCGGTGCGGCCGATCATCTTGACCTGCCCGCGCTCGAGCAGCAGGCTGCGCGGGCACAGATTCGCCACGGCGCGCAAGTTGTGGGACACGAAGATCACGGTCGCGCCCGAGGCGATCACCTCATTCATGCGATCCACGCACTTGCGCTGGAACAGATAGTCACCGACCGAGAGCACCTCGTCGACCAGCAGCACGTCCGGGTCGACGTGTGCGGCGACCGAGAAGCCGAGCCGCGCGAACATGCCCGACGAGTAACGCTTGACGGGCGTGTCGATGAACTCCGAGAGGCCTGAGAAGGCCACGATCGCGTCGAAGCGACGGGCGATCTCCTCGCGGGTCATTCCGAGGATCGCGCCGTTGAGATATACGTTCTCGCGGCCGGTGAGGTCGGGGTGGAAGCCGGCGCTCACCTCGATCAGCGCCGAGACGCGGCCCGCGATGCGAATGTCGCCGCGCGTCTGGCGCATGATGCCGGTGAGCAGCTTCAAGAGCGTGCTCTTGCCCGCGCCGTTCCCGCCGATGATCGCGAAGGCCTCGCCCCGCGCGACGCTGAACGACACGTCCTGCAGCGCCCAGAAGTCGCGCTGGTCGAGCTCGACCTTCGGCTTGCCGCTCACCAGCCGCTTGGCGAGCGCAGGTACGAGGTCGCGCAGCGAGCCGTACAGCTCTCCGCGCCGGAACTTCTTGTAGACCCCGCTCACCTCGAGAACTTCGTCGGCCATCAGTGACTCAGATGCTCTCCGCGAAGTAGGGCTCGAGGCTGCGGAAGGTGGTCAGCGAGATGGCGAACATCGCCACCGACACCCCGATGCTGTACGCGATCCAGGGCAGCGGCGGCGCGGTCTGGTGCACGACCACGGCGGCCAGCCCCTCGAGCAGCGGCGCAACCGGATTCGCGAGCATGAGCGGCGCCCACTTCCCGAACATCGCCGACTCGTAGTAGACAGGCGTGAAGAAGATGGCGAAGGTCAGAAACACGTCGACGATGAACTTCACGTCGCGGAAGAAGAGACTCGCGGCGGAGAACAGGATGGCGAACGAGGTCGCGAGCAGGAACAGCGCGCCCAGCAACAGGGGCAGCCACACGAGCTCGACGCTGGGCGTGACTCCCATGAACACCAGGAAGACCATGACTCCGCAGGAGGCGATCGCGAAGTCGAGCATCTGGGACGACACCGCCGCCAGCGGGAAGATCAGCCGCGGCAGGTAGATCTTGGTCACCAGGTGTGCGTTGTTCACCAGGCTCGTGGTGCCGAAGCGCAAGCTGTTCACGAAGAACGCCCACGGAGCCGCCTTCACGGCCACCGCCAGGAGGTCGTTGGTCTCGACGGGCTTGCCCGAGATTGCCGACATCGCGTAGCGGAACACGAAGCCCGAGCAGACGATCACAATCGGCATCAGCACCGCCCAGAGCATGCCCATCACGGACTGCTTGTATTTCACCTTCACTTCGCGCCAGGCGATGATCAGCAGCAAGTCGCGCCGCTGCCACAGCTCGAGCACGGGATGCTCGTGCATCATCGCGCGGTCCCCAGCACGAGCTTGCGCGCGTAGAAGGCCTCGGCGTAGCGCTCGGGCGCCGCGGCCTCCATGCCGCGCAGGCGGGCGAGCGAGCGGAAGGTCTCGGGCTCGAACCAGGCGCGGCCGAGCTGTGTCTCGTAGGCGGCCATCAGGATCTCGATCTTGCGCGCCATGTGAGTCTCGGCGAGCGGCACGAAGGCGTTGGGCTGGCCCAGGTCGCCGTCCCACTTCGGGATCTCGTACTCCAGGATCAGCGGGCCGCGGAAGGTGTTCCAGGTCAGCTCGGACACGAGCCGGTGGTCCTGGTGCAGGTCGTGTCGATAGTGGGTCAGGATCACGTCGGGCGCGAACTCGGCCTTGAGCCGCTCGAACTCCTGCTTCACCTCGCCGCCCTGGTAGGGCAGGAAGCCGTCGCGGAACTCGCCCAGCGTGAGACACTTGTCGGGCTCGCGGCCCAGGAAGCGCTGCGCCGAGGCGCGCGCCTCGCTGGCGCGGCGCGGCGTCGACGAGAACACCACCCAGCGCACGTCGAGGTCGGGGCGCTCGTCGAGCCAGCGCAGCAGCGTCCCCCCGCAGCCGATCTCGATGTCGTCGCAGTGCGCGCCGAGACACAGCACCCGGCTCGCCGCGCCGAGACTCAGTCCGACCACCGGACGCGCCTCCCGGTCACCGCCAGACCTGCCACGGGGTGGTGCCGCTCGCGACGAGCTGCTCGAACTGCTGCTTGTCCTTGAACGTGTCCATCGCCATCCAGAAGCCGTCGTGCGGGTAGGCGACCAGCTCGCCGGCCTGGATCAGGCGCTGGAACGGCTCGTTGACCAGCTCCTCGCCCTCGCCGATGTGGTCGAAGATCTCGCGCCGGAAGGCGAAGAAGCCGGCGTTCATGCGCAGCGCCGAGCTCGACACGTGCTCGATGCTCTGCACGAGCCCTTTGTCGTCGGCGTGGATCATGTGCACGGTCTGCGGCGCGGGCACCGAGAGCATCGAGGCGATCCGGCCGTGCTCGCGGAAGTGCGCGAGATAGGTGTCGAGCGGCAGGTCGGAGAGCCCGTCGGCGTAGTTCGCGAGGAATGCCTCCTCGCCTTCGAGATACGGCCGCACCGCGCGCAGGCGCATGCCGATGTTCGAGCGCAGGCCCGTGTCGACGAAGGTGATGGTCCAGTCGTCGATGTCGCGCCCCAAGAGCTGCACGTCGGCGCCGCCCTTGCGCAGCACGAAGTTGTTCGAGAGCCGCTCGTCGTAGTTCAAGAAGTAGTTCTTGATCGCCTCCGCGCCGTGGCCGAGACACAGCACGAAGTCGCGGTGGCCGTAGTGGGCATAGTATTTCATCAGGTTCCACAGGATCGGCCGCCCACCGACCGGGACCAGCGGCTTGGGGAGTGACTCGGCGTGCTCGCGCAGCCGCATGCCCATGCCACCGCAGAACAGCACGACCTTCATCGCACCCGGACCTCCGGAATCGGAATCACGAAGCGCCCGCCCCAGGAGCGGACCACGGACATCTGCTCGACGATCTCGGCCTCGAGGTTCCAGGGGAGTATGAGCACATAGTCGGGCTTCGTCCGCTCGATCTCCTCGGGCGCCCGGATCGGGATGTGGGTGCCGGGGAGATACCCGCCTTGCTTGTGCGGGCTCCGGTCGACGGTGTAGTCGATGAAATCGGTGCGGATTCCGCAGTAGTTGAGCAGCGTGTTGCCCTTGCCCGGGGCACCGTAGCCCACGATCGACTTCCCGGCGCGCTTCGCGCCGATCAAGAATTCGAGGAGCTTGTTCTTGGTCTCGCGCACGCGCTCACCGAAGCGCGCGTAGTAGTCGAGACCGCGCATGCCGCGCGCCTTCTCGGCGGCCAGCAGGCGCGCGACCGCGGGCGTCATGGCCGGCTGCTCGCGGCCGGCGTGGCGCGCGAACACGCGCAGCGAGCCGCCGTGAGTCGCGAGCTCCTGCACGTCGAAGACCTCGAGCCCGTGGTGGGCGAAGATGCGCTGCACGGTGCCAAAGGACAGATACGAGAAGTGTTCGTGGTAGATCGTGTCGAACTGGTTGTGTTCGACGAGCTGCAGCAGGTGCGGGAACTCCATGGTCAGCACGCCGTCGGCCGCGAGCAGGATCGCCAGGCCCGACACGAAGTCGTTGATGTCGGGCACGTGCGCCAGGACGTTGTTGCCCAGGAGCAGCGACGCGCGGCCGTGCTGGGCGGCGACCTCGCGCGCGGTGGCGGCGCCGAAGAACTGGACCAGCGTGGGCACGCCCTTGCGCACCGCCGCCTCGGCCGTGTTGGAGGCGGGCTCGATGCCGAGCACGGGGATGCCCCGGCGCACGAAGTTCTGCAGCAGGTAGCCGTCGTTGCTGGCGACCTCGACCACCAGGCTCTTGGGCCCGAGCCCGAAGCGCTCGGTCACGAGCTCCACGTACTGGGCGGCGTGGCGCAGCCACGAGTCGGCGTAGGAGGAGAAGTAGGCGTAGCTGCCGTCGCCGAAGATCTCCTGCGGGGGCACCACTTCCTCGATCTGCACCAGGAAGCACTCCGCGCACACGTACGCGTGCAGCGGGTAGAAGGGCTCCATTGCGGCCAGCTGGTCCGGCCGCAGGTGCCGCTGGCACAGGGGCGACATGCCCAGGTCCACGAAGCTATGGCGCAGCGTGGCGCGGCAGAAGCGGCAGGTCGGCTCGTGCGCTCGGGATCCGGTCGTCATGACACCTCTCTACGGCCGGGGGTACACCTCGGCGCGCGGGGAGTGAGCAAGGTGCATGCCTCGCACCAGCCCCTCATACGCAAAAGCAGCCGATTTCGCAATACGCGGCGCGGACTTCGCTCCAGCGCTTCCTCACCTCGAGAGCGCGCAACTCCGCGGCGGAATGGTGATTTGCGTCACCTTTTGAGAGGCGAGGGTGAGCTGGATGCCCCTACCAGGGCGACGGGCCGGTTCCCGACGCGGTGCGGCGCAGGCTGGAGTCGAGCCAGCCTGCCTCGAGCATGCGCGCGATGCGCCGGATCCGGATGTAGCGATCGCCCTCCAAGTCCTCGGTCCGCATGACCTCGCGCCGGAAGGCCGCGTGCAGCTCCGCCACGCCGTCGGCCACGGTCCAGCGCGGCTTGTACTCCGGCAGCGCGCGCTCGATCTTGGTGAAGTCGACCCGGTAGCAGCGCGGGTCCGGGCCGGCGCCCTCCGCGAAGTCGATGCGGCTGCCGGCGACCTCCTTGCCGACCAGCTCGGCGACCTGCCGCACGCGGTAGTTCTCGCCGTTGCGGCCCACGTTGAAGGCCTGGTCGTGGATCACCTCGCGCGGCGCGCGCAGCACGGTCAGGAACGCGTGGCACACGTCTTCGATGTGCACGAGCGGCCGCCAGGGCGTGCCGTCGCTCTTGAGCAGCACGCGGCCCGTCGCGAACGCCCAGCCCACGAGATTGTTCACGACCAGGTCGCCGCGCAGCCGCGGCGAGACACCGTACACGGTGGCGTTGCGCAGATAGGTGGGGCTGAAGTCGTCGTCGGCGAGCTTCGCCACGTCGGCCTCGACCTTCACCTTGGACTGCGCGTAGGCGGTGATCGGCGAGAACGCGGCCGTCTCGGTCAGCACGTCGTCGGGGCTCGCGGCGCCGTACACGCTGCACGAGGACGAGTACAGGAAGCGAGACACTCCGGCGCGCTTGGCCACCTCGGCCAGGCGCACCGAGGCCTTGTGGTTGATGTCCCAGGTGCAGCCGGGGTTCAGGTCGCCCAGCGGGTCGTTCGAGATCGCGGCCAGGTGCACCACGGCGTCGAAGCCGTCGAGGTCGCGCACGTCGAGCTCGCGCAGGTCGCGCTCGATCACCTGGCGCGGAGGCTCGTAGCGCCCGAAGTCACAGCCCGAGAACAGCCCGCTGTCCGTGCCCACGACGTCCATGCCCGCCGCGTCGAGCACGCGGGTCATCACCGCTCCGATGTATCCGCCGTGTCCCGTCACCAGTACCCGCATTTCCGCACTCTCCTCTGCTACTCACGCTCTCGGACGAGATCGTGTTTCTCGAGCAAGCTCGCCGCCGCGCGCACGACCGGGAAGGCCAGGCCCGAGCGCTCGGCCGCGTCGACCAGGCTGTGCTCGCCGTCGGCCAGTGACAGCACCCAGAGCATCGCCAGCTGCAGCGCCTCGGGGTCGGCTTCGCCGCCCATGGCGCGGTAGATGCCGCGGCGTCCCAGCTGGGGCTCGCCGTACGGCGCCAGACTCACGAAGCGTGCGTCGCCCTCGAGCACGTCGACGATCGCGAGCACGGTCTCGACCGCCTCGACGAGCTGCGGCCCGCGCACGAACGAGAGGTCGTCGGCTGACGTGTGGTACTCGTCGAAGCGCCCGTGACGGCCGCGCATGAGCGAGCCGAACGGCACGCGGAAGCCCGGTGAGTTGAACTGGCGCTCGTCGTAGCCGTACGGGAAGAAGTCGATCACGTCGTGCGCGCGGCCCGAGCGCCCGAGCACGAGCTCGGCGGCGCGGTCGATCGCGCTGCGCCCGGCGAAGCTGCGCTTGTAGGTGAAGCCGCGCTCGTCGCCCAGACAGACCAGCGACATTCCGCCGCGGATGCGCGGCACGCGCTCGCGGTTGCGCGCCAGCCAGGTGAGCGAGCCGATCGTGCCCGGGATGAACAGGAAGCGGTAGGAGAAGCGGCGCCGGGCCCGCGCAGACAGGG
>Ga0335084_10008708_pt1 | contig 10116 bp, 10 predicted proteins | sample Lox_Sample_44_FD_206721 | JGI IMG/M metagenome (GOLD analysis project Ga0335084, IMG submission 206721) | Soil microbial communities from Loxahatchee National Wildlife Refuge, Florida, United States - Lox_Sample_4.4 | ecosystem: Environmental > Terrestrial > Soil > Wetlands | place: USA... | reverse complement strand
TAGTCGAGCGCGGCCACCAGCGGTGTCGCGAGGAGGGACTGTCCGACCGCATCCGCTTCGTGCTCGCCGATGCATGCGACAGCCGTCTTCCCGACGCGTGTGCCGACTTCGTGTGGGGTGAGGACGCCTGGTGTTACGTCGCCGACAAAGCGCGGCTGATCGCTGAAGCCGCACGCATCGTGAGGCCCGGTGGGGTCATTGCATTCACCGATTGGGTCGAAGGACCAGCGGGATTGTCCGACGCAGAGGCGACGCAGCTCCTGCGTTTCATGAAGTTCCCCAACATCCAAGACATCGGCGGGTATGAGCAGTCGCTCGCGGACAACGGCTGTACTGTGGTGGCGGCTGAAGACACTGGCCGGTTTGCGAAGTACATGGACCTCTACCACGACATGGTCGAGATGCAGCTCACGTACGACGCCCTGCGCATCATGGGCTTCGACGCGGCGACGGTGCAGGGCATGGCCGGCGAGATGGACTTCATGCGCGAGCTGGGGCACGCCGGCAAGATCGCGCAAGGCCGCTTCGTCGCGCGCCGCCTCTGACGAGAGACTGTGAAAACATCAACTGTCGATATGGCGCACGATCGCCGGACCCGGGACTCAAGTCCCGGTCTACCCGAACGAAGCCGGCTCAAAGCCGGCTGCACGCACCCACCAGCCCGTCAGGGCTTCGTTTGGGTAGCCGGAGGCTTGAGCCTCCGGGCCGGCGCCAACGCGCCCAAGCAATTTCTTCACAAGCTCTGACAAGACCCAGGCACCATGACCCAACCGCAGGCCGCCAGCACTGACAGCATTCGTGCGGCACTGCCGTTGGTGATCGCAGGCTTCGCGATCTCGTTTGTCGTTGTCGGCGGCGGCATCGACACCGTCAGTGTGTTTCTCAACGCCATCACCAGGGCGACTGACTGGTCGCGCTCCGCACTGTCGGCAGGGGTCAGTGTCGGCGCGGTGATGGCGGCGCTCAGCACGCCGGTCGTCGGCATGTTGGTCGACCGCCATGGAGTGCGTGTGCCGATGACACTTGGCGTGGCCCTGCTCGCGGTCGGCTTCCTGATCCTCGTGGGCATGCAGGAACCGTGGCATTTCGTCGCTGCGAACCTGGCGCTGGGTCCGGGATTCGCGGCGTGCGCGCTGCTGCCGATCACCGTGGCGGTGACCGTACGCATCCCGGATCGCACCGCGCTGGCGCTGGGAATCATCGCTGCCGGCTCGAGTGCCGGGGCCCTGACACTCGCACCGGCGATGCAGGCAATCACGGAGGCCTTCGGCTGGAGGAGTGCGTACGTGGCGTTGGGCGCAGCCGTCGTGCTGACTCCGTTGCCGTGCCTGCTCTTCGCCCTGCCGCGCGGGCGCCTCCGACCCACCGCGCCGGCCCGACCGGAGCGAGGGACAGAACTGCGACTCACCCAGGAACTACGCCAACCCGGCGTAGCACCGTTGGCGGCCGTGATGATCCTGCCGGGCGTCGTCAGCTTCTCGATCTCCGTGCATCTCGTCCCGTACCTGGCAGGGCTCGGACACCCCGGTGCCGTTGCCGCGACGGCGCTGGGCGCCACTATCGGCATCTCCGCGACCGGCAAGATTGGCGGCGGGTTCGCGGGCGACCACTTCGGGCCGCTGGCGACCCTGCGCTATGCGCTACTGCTCGATGTGGCGGCGCTCGTCCTCCTGCAGTACGCTGCCGGCGCCGCCGCGCTGAGCGCCTTCGTCGTCGCCTACGGACTGGCGCTCGGCGCGCAGATCGCCGTGATTCCAGCGATTGCGGTCACGGTGCTGAACGCCGAGCGCTTCGGAACCCTCTTCGGGATCTTACAGCTCACCGCCATGCTCGCCTCGGCGATCGGGCCAATCTCCACCGGCGTGATCTACGACAAGACCGGCCAGTACTCTGCAGCAATCGTCGTATGGGTGGTGGCGATGGCCGCGGCCGCAGCCATCGCCTGGGGCATGCGCGCCGCCGTCCCCGCGCTACGACAGGTCGCATCGGCATAGGAGCGCATGAAGCACTTTGGCCACGCTGTACGGGTCACGCGCCGGCAGCTACTCATCGGAGGTGCGGCGGGCACCTTGGCGTTGTCGCTGGGCCGCCTTGCACCGCGCGGCGCGAGCGATATCGCCGGCTCGGCAGCGGCGGCAGATGTGCCGTTCCTCCCGGACTACCGAGCGTGGGAAGACGTCTATCGCGCCAGGTGGACGTGGGATCGTGTGGTGCGCGGCACGCACTTGCGTGCCAACTGCTTCAGCGCCTGCGCCTTCGACCTCTTCGTCAAGGACGGCGTCGTCTGGCGCGAGGAGCAAGCCGACGTGTACGCACGCCAAGCGGCCGGCCTGCCCGACTACGCGCCGCGCGGCTGTCAGAAGGGCAACTGCTACAGCTCGCTGATGGTGGCGCCGGATCGTGTGACGTATCCACTCGAGCGCGTCGGTGAGCGCGGGTCGGGACGCTGGCGGCGCATCTCGTGGGACGCGGCGCTGACGCGCGTCGCCAACTCCATCCTCGACGCGATCGCCGCGGGCGGCACCGACGGCGGCGCGGAGACCGTCATCTACGACAATGGCACGTCGAACGTCGACTCCGGTCCGAGCACCGTCGGCGAGATGCGCCTGTTTGGCATGCTCGGCGCCACCATGCTCGACGGCTTCGCGGGCACGGGCGACCTCGCCAAGGGCGCGCTGCAAACCTGGGGTGCGTCGTTCGTCGACGGCAGCTCCGACGATTGGTTCCGCGCCGACACGCTCATCTTCTGGCACTGCAACCCGATGGCGACGCGCATTCCCGACGCCCACTTCGCCACCGAAGCGCGTTACCGCGGCGCGACGCTGGTCACCGTGAGCCCGGATTTATCGCCGAGTGCGATTCATGCCTCCCTGTGGGTGAACCCGCGGCCGGGTAGCGATGCGGCGCTCGCCCTCGGTGTTGCCCGCGCGCTGTTGGAGAGCAACGCGATCGACGAGGCGTATGTGCGCGAGCAGACCGACTTGCCGTTCCTCGTGCGTGAGGACAGCGGACGCTTTCTGCGCCAGTCCGATCTCCAGCCCAAGGGCCGCGACGACATCTTCTACGTTTGGGATCTCAAGTCGGCACGCGCAGTCGAAGCACCGGGCACGCCGGGCAAGTGGAGTGACTCGCTCGCGTTGGGTGAGATCGTGCCGGCGCTCAGCGGACGGTTTGCAGTGCAGACGAAGGACCGAGCTGTGCAGACCCGCCCGGTGATGGAGCGGCTGCGCGAGCGTGTCGCGACGTACACGCCCGAGTACGTGCAGCGCGTGACGGGGGTCGGTGCGCGCACGCAGGAGGAGCTGGCCGAGATGCTGGCGACTTCGAAGCGCACGCTGATCTACGCGACCTGGGGTTCGTGCAAGTCGTACCATGCGGATCTCCTACAGCGGGCGCTGATCCTGCTCTCCGCGTTGCGCGGACAGCACGGGCACACGGGTTCCGGCGTGCGCTTCGCTGCGTGGATCCCGTTCGAGGGTGAGGACGCTCTACTGGGGCCGCAGCCGCCGTGGATGCAGCGCCAGATGCTGCGTGTGTACACCCCGTCGCCGCGCATGATGGAAGCAGCGATCGCGGATGCGTCACGCACGCGGCTCACGTGGACGCCGTCGCATCTGTTCCTCTACGTGCACGGCGGCCTCGCCGAAGCGCAAGACGGCGCGGCGCAGGATGCGACGCTGCCGCGGCCGGCGCGCGCCTACTTTCAGGAAGCCATCGCGCGCGACTGGCTGCCCGTGCGCCCGCGGCCTGACCGGCCGCCGCGCGTGCTGGTGACGTCAGGCGTGAATCCGCTGCGGCGCTGGCCGCTGCCGCAGGTGATCGAGCGCGTGCTGTGGCCGAAGCTCAAGCTCATCGTCGCCGTCGACACGCGGCTGTCGACAACGGGGTTGAAGGCCGACCTGATCCTTCCCGCCGCCGGCTACTACGAGAAGCGCGGCATCAAGTACGCGGTGGCGCTGGCGCCGTACGTGGTCATCGGCGACCAGGCGGTGGCGCCGCTCGGGGAATCGAAGCCGGAATGGGAGATCATGGCGCGGCTCGCCCAGCGCCTGCAGGAGCGGGCGCGTGAACGTGGCATGGGCGGCGACGTCGCGACCATCTACGACCGTTTCACCGAGAACGGCCGCTTTGGCCCGGCGGATGACGCGGTGGTGCTCGACCAGATCCTGCAAGGCTCGTCACCGACGCGCGGGGTGAGCTGGCCGGAGGCGCAGAAGGCGGGTGCAATCCAGGTCCGCTCGGTCGGTGGTTGGGGCATCACCAGCGCGATCGGCAGCGAGGTCGAACCGCAGGGCAGCCTGAGCCCGTCGCGCATTCACGTCGAGCAGAAGCACGCGTGGCCGACGCTCACGGGGCGGCAGCAGTTCTACCTCGATCATCCGTGGTTCTTCGAAGCCGACGAGGTCCTGCCACGCTGGAAGCCGCTGCCCGGTGTTGGCGGCCGCTATCCGATCCTGCTGACGGGGGGCCACACGCGCTGGAGCATCCACGCCATCTGGCGCAACCAGCCGACGCTGTTGCGCCTGCAGCGTGGCGAACCGTCGATGTGGATGGCCATCGAAGACGCGCGCGCCCGCGGCATCGCGGACAACGAAATGGTGCGCGTGCACAACGACCACGGTACGTTCGACGTGCGCGCACGCATCGCCCCGTCCGTCGCGCCCGGCGAAGCGATCCTCTACCACGCCTGGGAGCCGTCGCAGTTCCCCGGCTGGCGCGGCAACATGGAAGTCGTCGCCTCGCCGTACAAGCCCGTGCATCTAGTCGGCGACTACGGCCACTTGCGTTACCGCGCCTTCAGCAGCGGCCCCGAGCACGTGCCGCGCGGGGTGCCGGTGGAGATTGAACCGGCGGAGAAGGCCGAATGAGTGGTGAATTGTGAATGGTGAGTGTTTGATCAACGCACACGAGTACTCAGGACGCCGCTCAGCGGGTTGAGATCGGAGCAGCGGCCCGCGAGCAAGACTTGGAGGACAGCACACGGTCGCTGCTGGTGGCATGGGGGCTGCGAGGCGCTGCCCAATGTGCCCCGCCAGTCGGACTCGCTGCGCTGTGCGGACGGGCTTGGGCGCGCAAGGTCCACCTACGTGCGCCGCCGGCCCGAGGACACGCTGCTTGCACCGGGTGGTCCGCGAGCACCTTGAGACATTCCTGGCCGAGACGCGCCTGCGCGGGGGCGGTGAGGGACTGCCGGGTCGTGGAAGAAAATGGAGGACCGGAAACAGGAAACGGAAGCGGGAAATGGACAATGAGTCGGAGGCGACTGTCGAATGAAGGGAGATGATATCGCTGCCCGCCTCGTTGCGCTGGCGGTCGGTGTGGTCAAGGTTGTTGACGTGCTGCCTGATACGCTGGCTGGGCGGCATGTGGCCGGGCAGTTGCTGCGCTCGGGAACATCGCCAGGTGCGAACTACGAGGAAGCCCGCGGCGCAGAGAGTCGGCGGGACTTTCTTCACAAAGTGGGTATTGCGCTGAAGGAGCTTCAGGAAACTCGGTACTGGTTGCGCGTCGGCGGCGGGGCGAACTTGGCGCCGAGCCATGCGCTGCGGGAGGTTCTTCCCGAGGTGGACGCGCTGTGCCGAATCCTGGGGACATCAAATCGGACCGCCAGCGTCGCTCGCACGGCGCCCCGAAGCACGAACGCCGAGACGATCCGATGACCGGTTTCCTGTTCGCGGTTTTCCATTCTCTTTTTTCGGACCTGACCGCCGAGGGAAAGGTGCTGCTGCGCCTGCGGCGGCCGTGGAGCGACGGCACGCGCGCGATTCGGTTCGCGCCGAGCGAGCTCCTGGAAAAACTGGCGGCCATGATCCCCAAGCCGCGCATCAACTTGCTCGTCTACCATGGGGTCTTCGCGCCGCACGCCCGCGGTCGGCAGGACGCCGTGCGGCGGGCGCACGAGGGCGCAAGGCATGACGGCGCGGCGCCCGCTACGGGCGAAGCGAGCAGTGACACCGCCAGCGCGGCGCACGCGGTGGCGCCTGCCTCCCAACCCGTTGGTGGCGACCCGGCCACGCCGCGGCCGCCACCGCCCGCTGCGGGGTACGTCCGGCCCAGGTACTATGCCTGGGCTACCCTGTTGGAGCGGACGTTCGCCGTGGATGTTCTGGCGTGTCCCGCGTTCCTATCTCAGGCATTTCAGGCATTTCAAGAAGCCGTTCAAACGCACGCTCTATCGCAAGTAGGTAGCGCTTGCTGCTGCGGGGTGTTCCTCAGCTATGTACTCGACTTGGTCGGCAAGGTCGCGGTCAGCGGCGCGTCTTCGGACGAGCCGCTTTCCCATTCCGCTTGCTCTCTGCTTCGACCTCGTCCACACGTGCGTGGAGCCGCCTGAAGAGCGCCTTCACGTCGTCCTTGGCGTTCCCACTCTTCAACCCCTCAAGGAGCAGGCGCTCAAGCTCCCGCTCGCCTTCTTTGTCCCGATCGGAGCCGGATGAGGTGGCGTACGTATTCAGTAGGTGTGCCGAAGCCCCCTTTCTCCGTTCGCCGGTCGACGAACTCGGGATCAACCAGCAGTGACCATAAGACTGGATGATCGAGGTCTACTCGCTGACATGTCTTCGTGTGTGAGATGGCGACGCTGAGGACGCACTCCCAGGGCGTGCTCGCGACTTCGGTTACGCCAAGCGCCGCCGGCGCACGCGCAACCAGCCCACTGCGCCGAGCAGTGCGGCCAACGCAATTAGGACGGCGCGAGACAACGCCGGGGCGGGCTTGGGCTCTGGTGCCGCTTGACACGTTCCACGCAAGCACGCCAGTCCGCTCGCGCAGTCGTTGTTGAAGGAGCATGCGGCCCCATTCAAGCAATCCCGATTACCGCCGCCACAGCAGGTGCCGGTATTCGTATCACAGGTGCCGTTCGCGCAATCGAAGCCGGATGAACAGGTCGTGCCGTTCGAACAGTCGGCCTCGCCGGCGCCACAGCACATAAAGGTGCCGCTGTCACATGTGAGGCTCGCGCAGTCGCTGTCGGAAGAGCATTCGGTCCCATTCGCACAGTCGCCATTGCCGTCCCCGCAGCACTTGCCCGTGCCGGGGTCACACAAGACGCTCACGCAGTCGGTATCGGATTCGCATTCGCTGCCATTCGAGCAATCGCCATTGCCGTCCCCGCAGCACTCGCCCGTGCTGCTGTCACATACGAAGCTCAAGCAGTCGCTGTCGGACGAGCACACCGTGCCGTTCGAACAGTCACCATCGCCTGCGCCGCAGCACCGGTTTCTGTCCTCGTCGCACGCTTGGCTCAAGCAGTCACCGTTGGCCACGCACGTGGTACCGTTTGAGCAATCTCCGTTGCCGCCGCCGCAGCACTGGCTCGAGCTATCGTCGCACTCTTGGCTTAAGCAATCGCCGTCGGCCACGCACGTGGTGCCGGTCAAGCATTGGCTGCAGCAGACGCTTCCGACGGCGTCACACTTCATGCTCGTGCAATCTCCATCCGATGTGCAGCTCGTTCCGTCTGGGCTGCCAGCGTAGACTCTCTGAGCAAGCAAGAGGACCACACACAGCGTGGCACTGAAGGTCGCGAGATGCGGCCCGCTTTTCCGGACGCGTCCCATGGTGGCTCGGTTGCCTACAGCACGTGGGTCTTCGGGTCAAGGAAGATCACTCAGTGCTCTGGGTGATGACACGTGCGTCACTCTTCCACTTGCGCCGACATACACCGCCTGCCCTCTGGTTTGCCCGGTCCGAGCGGCTCGCCTTGATCCCTTCCTTGAATTGATCGTTTCCCGCAGGAAACCCTCGTCGTTGCACCGCGCATCCCGCGTGTAATCTCCCAACTGGGGGATTTGCCCCGAATCGGTTTCGAAGCATTTCACCAAAAGCGCCTTCACGCACGCCGTGCGGCTCTTTCAAGCTGTTGGCAAGAAACCTGCTCTGTCTTGATGACCATGACGCCACGGTTCAGTTGCCAGTGTTGACGATGCTCAACGCTGCGCCTGGGCTGGGCGCGATACCGCTCTTGCCGAGACACAACGGCGAAGGCTGAGAAAAAGGAGAATCCCATGACGAACAGATTTGTTTCACCGATTTGCGTGCGTCTCAGCGCGTCACACGTCGGCGCACGAGAAAAATCCCACCGCCAGCGAGGAGAACTCCCAACGCTAACAGCACGGGTCGTGATGCCGCAGGTGCTGGAGATGGAAAACATTCAGCCGCGTGGAGGGCGCATCGACCTTCGAGCACTTCGAAGAATTGGCAACTCTGTGCCCCACAAATCACCGGGCAGTTTGTGTCCGCAAATCCATCTGCTTCGACGCTGACGCACTGGCGTGACGCACCTGAGGAGCAGCCATTGCATACGCAGCAGTAGACCTCCAAGTCTACAGGCTCACTCTTCGACACCCGAGGCGTGACCAGCAGAACCGCTATTGTTCCCAGGACCAACAGCAGAGACCGCTTGGTGGTCATCAGTACATCACCCGTCGTCGGACCAGCCACACACCACCGCTGAGCAGCAACAGACCCGCGAGGGTCAAGCCGTTATGAGACAGCGCCGGAGCGGGCGTACGTTGCATGCACGCGCACACACGCTCGATATCGACGTTCGCAGCATCCGCAGTCGTCGGCGGAGAAGTACAATACAAAGGGTTCTTTGTCGCGGTGTCGTAGGAGCAGCCAAAACCGTCAGTGCATGCCCCTGGCACACAGCCTCCAGTCAAGACGCCAAGGATACCCTGGAGGGTCATGCAGGCGTCCATCGTCCCATCGGACCCGGCCACTGTACGGGTGTTCTCATCGTACACGAGTCCATTGCTGGTGCAGACCTCTGTGCAGCTTTGCCCCGGATCTCCCAGAAACCAGCACCCCGGAAATGCACCGATGACTTTGGTGCCGGTGCCCAGGCACGGTTCAATCGCGTAGACCCCTGCAACGGCCTTTCCAGGCAACGCCATCGTGATTCCCACGAGGATTGCCCCCAAAGCCCATCCGATGTGTCCCCGCGTCGTCATACGTTACATCCCCAATGTCCGACGCGGTCTAGCACAAATTCTCGCGCAGATACACATGCTGCTCGCTGTGCCGTTCAGTTCAACCTACCGGTGAAATACACGCCGCCGCATCATTTCGAGGCGAGTTGACCAACGTCGAGACTGCATACGCTTCCATCTCCTCAGCCGGAAACGGGATCAGAAGCGATTGCAGTTCAGTGGTATCAGCCATTCGATCCAACCACCGATCACGGGCGCCCTTCGGCAGAATCACCGGCATGCGGTTGTGAATCGGTGCCATCGACTCATTCGGTGGACACGTGAGGATGGCACAGGTCCCGACACGCTGGCCCATCTCGGTCAGGTAGCTCGACCAGATCCCCGCAAAGCCGAACGGTCGGCGTGACAGCAGATGGATGAAGTACGGCGTCTTGGTGTTGCCGTCCTTCTTCCACTCGCGTCTGGGTTGGAGATTGTTGATCGCCGGTAAGCTGATCAAAGGTTCTGCTACGACGGCGCGCAACCCAACCACCAGCGCAAGTGGAATCGTCGAGGAGCCGATATTGCTCCGCGCCCGCCTGCGTGCTCTCCTTCGCGGCAAACGACGACGTTGAGCATCGGGTTATCCGCCACTTCTTGCTGACCGATTTGATCGCCGCCGCACCTGGACCACAAGGTACACGACGATGGCAATGTTGAGCACCAGCGTCACCGTCGTGGGGGAACTGTTGCTCTTGATGACTTCGTACAACTCGACGGGGACAAATCCCGCTGTCGCAATGATCGTCAGGTACTCAGCCCACAGTTTCGCACCCCACAATCCGACGCCCTCGATGGAGAACAGAACGACGTACAGCAGGGTGCCAAGTGTGAGCAGCGCAAGCTGCTTCGGGTTTAGATGGAGCAGCGCCGCCAGGCCAGCGCTGAGATAGCGGTTGTCACGGTCCACATGGAACCTCAGCGCCCAGCTGAGGACGGTGTGCGCCGGATCATCCCGGCGCACGAGGTTGAAAACTGTCGCTAACGACGCAAGCAGCACGAGCGCCTTGAACAGCTTGAAGAGTGCAATGAGCCGCAGGAGTCCGATGTGCGGAGGGCGCGCCATGTCGTTTCCGTATCAGGTTTGGAAGCGGTGGTCTCACGCGCAAGATGGGTGCGGACGCGGTGCGGTGTCCCGCGCTCA
>Ga0335084_10008706_pt1 | contig 10116 bp, 10 predicted proteins | sample Lox_Sample_44_FD_206721 | JGI IMG/M metagenome (GOLD analysis project Ga0335084, IMG submission 206721) | Soil microbial communities from Loxahatchee National Wildlife Refuge, Florida, United States - Lox_Sample_4.4 | ecosystem: Environmental > Terrestrial > Soil > Wetlands | place: USA... | reverse complement strand
ACACAGCCAGATGATTCGTTCGCGGGAAAAACGCTGAGCTTTCAAGAGGACCGACTGGTTCACTCCCACGAGGACGCCGCCCAGCGATTTGCCCTTAAAGCGAATCGGGGTGTAAATCTCAAAAATCTTGTTCTTGGAAAAATAGATTTCCCTCACCACGGTTCCATCTGCATCTTTTTTAAGAGTGACTCCCTCAGCCTCCTTCAGAAATTCCCCCCTTTTTTTTATATCGCTATGGGCAAGGACTCTCATCTCCTTGTCAACGATGGCCGTATATTCGACATCATCATTTGAGCCCTTCCCTTCAAAGACGATGTGATCCAAGCCCAATGAGTCTCCGGATACGAGACTGTATGCTGCTACGGCAGCCGCGCTTTTGCTCGACGTCTCAGCTCTCTTAATAATCTCGTTGAGAATAGTCTTGTTTTGAATCTTGACCGTGACAATGGAAAAAGCAAAGGTGGTGAGGATGAGAAGCAGGACGACGAACACAATAAGTTTAAATCGGATGCCACCGAACATAGCACAACCTCGATATAAATCGCATCAGATCTATCTGAGCAAGATTGATGCCAGGGAATAATCGTATCTTTTCTTAATAAGATTCGCTTTGTTAGCGACCGTAAGTGTTTTTTTATGGCCAAATTTCGTCAACAGCTGAAAGGTTTTTAGGCTTGTCTAGAGCTTTCCTTCTGCCTTCACTCTTTAGGGTTGAAAGACTGCTTAAACTATCTTGACTTAGATCAAGGGGTTTCGGTCGGAAATAGGGTATATGTAGAGAGAGCCTGGAGAGAGCCATTTTTATCGAGTCGGCGGAAAACGCGTAACATATGATTCTGGAATCTTTTGAGGGGCTGTCAAAGAAACGGGAGGAGAAGAAGATGATGATGAAGATGAAGATTGAGATTCTGGGAGATGGTTGTTCACGCTGTGATAAATTTTATCAGAATGTCATTCAGGCCGTCAAAGAGAGTGGAAAAGAAGCCGAGATCGTCAAGGTGATGGATTCCCAGAAATTTTCCAGTTATGGCGTCCTTTCCTTGCCGGGCTTGGTGATCAACGGTGTTTTGAAAGTATCGGGCAGGGTTTCAAAAGTCGAAACAATTAAAGATTGGATTCAATAGCTCGGGGAAAGGACAAGCATTCCCTCGAAATCTCAACCACGGTCCCACGCGATACAAAGTACTTCGGTCAGTCTTCCGTCACCCATTTAGAAATAATCTGGGTAAATTTCCTCTTTTGGTCGTCATTCAGATGGTTTTGATACTTAAGCGTAAGATCGAAGGCGCGGTTGATTCGCCCCATTTCGTCCCGAAGGAGTCCTTGAAGCAGGGAAGACATCTTTTGACTGTCAGGGTTTTCTTTCATCCCTTCGTCTTTAATTTTTGCCGCAGCTTCCTCCTTCTCTTTTTGGCCTTCCAGGAAATTTTTCTGTATCTCTATCTTGAGTTGTTTCAGCTGAACCTTCTGGCTTTCATTAAGGTCGAGTTTCCCCGCGGTTTTATCAACCATTCGGACGAAAAGCTTTTCGGATTCTGACATGATGTTGCCTTGGCAGCCAACCAATGATCCCAAAAGGACAACCGCAAGAGCCCCATGGATGAACCACTTCATCTTCGGTTACCTCCTATCTTTTATTTGTCGAGATGTTTGCCAACATCAAGTTTCCCCAAATATCAACCCAAGATCGAATTGATGAGCGGGCCACAAGGCTTTCAGGAATGACTTCTCGGGAGGTCGGTTTGCGAACTCAGTTGCAGATGTTTGCTTCAAGATATGTCCGGCGATGAACGGTTATCGGTAGAAGCGCACCCTGTGAGGCGCTGGAATTTTCCTCTCTAAAGTTTACACTCGTTCCCTACTTTAAAGTATTTGTTATTCAACCAGACCATGGGGCTTAACGTTTCGTTCATCTTAAATCCCACCACTTCGGCAATATAGATCGCATGATTTCCTTCGACATCCCAGAGTGAGCTTTTGACACGACATTCAATATTGGCGAAACATCCTGCGATGAGGGGGGCTTTAATGGTATTGGCAGTTTCGGTCTTAACCCCAAATTCTTTTAGTTTATCGATCTCATATCCGTGAATGCTTCCAAATTGTTCTGCCAAAGGCTGCTGGTTATCAGCAATCAGATTAATGGCAAACTCCCTTGACTTTTCGATGAGCTGATAGGTGGCAAACGTCTTAGAGACGCTGACGGCAAGAAGGGGAGGGACCTGAGAAACATACATGGAGCTCGCTGTCATGGCCCCCTGGACATTGTCTGCATGAGCCGTGAGGATCACGACAGAACAAGGCAGTTGCATGGTCGCTTTGACAAGAGATTTGTTTGACATAAAACCCTCCGTTTCGGAATTGTTTGCTTGAGAGACCCTTGTCTGTAACTCATCCCTATCGAGGCTTGGGGGGCGTCCAAAGAGGACGCGTCTTGGCAATTTCCGATAACACAGAAAGCACTTCACCAAGCAATTTTCGATAATAGAGGGAGCACCTCACCAAAATATTCTTGAGCGTGGGAAGCGTAATTGGAGTCCAGTCGCTTTTGGAAGAATTTTCCCGAGAATACCTTGACGATGTTTTCAAATGGAAGAATACCTTGTTTGGCTGCAGGGTCGTATCGCCTCCAGTTTCGAATGTGCTCTTCCGACCGGAAGAGGTTCATGGTGCTTCACGCATAAGGAAATCGCTGCGTCCATTTGGCGAAAGGAACGGCAACATAACCCATGATTCCCTTAGGATTGGTTTTTAATACAACGCCATCCCGCATTTCGACGCGAACAGGAGAACCGCAGTCGAGGCACGGCGCGTCAATTTGCACCACCTTGCCCGGAAAAAGCCAGCAAACTGCCGACGACTCGAAACCTCACTGGCCAAACCACTTTTGCACCCCATCGACGGTGATCCGGTACTGGGTCGGAAGGTTGCTGAACGGTGCAAAACTGCCGATATAATCCGTATCGGGAAATAACCAGATTCCCGGGATTCCGACGGACACAAGGTCGTGAAGAGCCTTTCGGCCATCCTCAACCGGGACCCCGAGTTCCGCGGCAATCTCCGTATAGTGCGGGGCTTGGCCTGTGTTTATTATCCGTTGAATGATGATGTGGTATGTCTTGTCCAGAACGCTCGGTGAGCTCATGGCCGATTCCCTCCTGTGCTTCTGTTTGAATCTCTAGCGTCAGGCTATCTAAGATGATTCAAGAAATGAATACGGTGAAGGCTGTATTTTATGCAGGAAAAGAATGTATTTTGTCACTTCGCCCAACAGAAGGCAGAAATCGGAGGGTTGGATGGAAAAGAGCCTAACGATTTCGGTCTGAGATCTGCATTTTAAAGGCAAAGCGTCTCATCAGGAGCACAGAGAGGAGTCGCCAGAGCACGTAACAATGTCTGAAAAATCTATTCCAATGACAAGTCCTATACGGTCGTTCATTTTTGCAGACCGATCTTTATGGCTATGGCATAGGCTGTCTCATAGTCTTCCACACTCTGCTTTTTCAGTTCGTCCGGAGACTTGTAATCGACGAGATAGCCCATCTTCTCGATTTTTTCCTTTACGGCAGGACTCTTGATCGCCTTTTCTAAAGCTGGAACCAAGACCTTCCGCACTTCCTCCGGAATCCCGGCGGGGGCGTGAAGCGCAAACCATGCGGAAAGCAGATCCTGCTTGTACCCCAGTTGGATCATCGTGGGAATATCGGGAAATTCCGGAGCTTTCCTCGATAGCAAGAGCATCTTGAACTTTCCTGACCTCACATGGGGCAAGACCAAGGTGTAGGCTTCACCAATGACCTCAAGATGTCCGCCGAGCAAAGCTGTTACCACCTCTGGACCTCCTTTAAAAGGAATGTGGCTAAATTGGGCGCCGGTCATGGATTGGATGAGTTCCAGATTGAAATGGTCAATCGATCCCTGGCCGTGTGTCGCCATCCGAACTTTTCCCGGATTCTTCTTGGCATAATCGATCAGCTCCTCAAAACTCTTCCAGGCCGCATTTCCTTGCACGGTCACTGTCAACGGGAAAAAGAGGTGAAGGCCTAAGGGCTCCAGGTCCTTAAAGGGATCATACGGAACAGTCTCAGGATGCGAAACCCGTGCATAGACGATTCCTGAAGTATTGGTATAGGCGATCGTATAGCCATCCTTCTTGCTTCTGACGACCGCATCGATGCCCAGGGTTGCAGAGGCACCCGGTTTGTTGATTACAACTACCGGGACTCCGAGAATCTTTCCTAACTCTTCCGCAAGAGGTCGGCAGGTAATGTCACCTGCGGCCCCCGGAGGCTGACCGATAATGATTTGAATCGTACGGTTGGGATAGGTTTCGGCCAGAGGGGTTGTGACTCCCGCGCATAATCCGAACATGATCAAGAGCAAACCTAGAACGGAGAGTAACCGCTTCATAACTTCCTCCTTCATAAACGTCAGAGCCTGCCTCGATCTTTTTCTTGGCAGAGCCGGCGTGGGTGTATTCGCATGGCTATTACGTTTATCAGGCCAAACAGGTCATGGCCGGACGGGCCGTTTGGTCCCGTTCTCCCTTTGTGGTTCTCTTGAGAAAGTCCAGGACGGCGCGGGTATAATCCTCTGGTCGTTGCTCATAGGTGTTGTGGCCGCATTTGGGAAAGACAGCCAACTCGCCCCGCGGGAGGTGGCGGTAAAAAGCGGTGGATTGCTCTACATCAAAGATGGAGCTGCGGTCGGGATAGAGCACGAGGGTGGGACAGCCGACCGACGACAGGATAGGCCGCAGATCAAAATAGTTCGATCCGTAAGCGCCGCCAAACTTGACAAATTGATTGTAATTACTCTCTGCCGCCGCCCCGTGCCAATCGAACAATTTGGCCTTCAGCCCGGGTTCGAGGTCAGCAAATTTGTTTACAAACCGGGCTCCGTTGAGCTCCGGCATGGGGACCTCGCTATAACATTGGGTGCTGGCAGCGGTCAGGGTTTTAACCTCCCGGGGATACTTAACGGAGTAGTCAACACCCACGACGCCGCCCTCGCATTGTCCGACTAAATGGCATTCCTCGATGCCCAATTTTTCCTTCATGATCCGGAGTTCTTCCACACTTTCCGGCCGATAACGATCACTTTCATAAAATTCCAGAAAACCCTCGCCTCGTTCTGAGCGCCCAAAACCCCGCCGATCAAACATGACGACTCTGTAGCCCTCCGCTACGAAGGACGGATAGATGTTCTTCCAAATCTTGGTGCAGCCAAAACCATGGTGCATGAGGATGATGACTTCACCTTCACCATAAACCTCATAATAAACCTGGAGATGATTGACGGTCTCGAACGGCATGGGTTTCTCCTTGTTTTTTTCTTCTTTTCCCGTTTGCCTTTGTTTTCCTGCACATTAATCAGAACTTCAATGTTTCAGCGGCGACCTCTTCACCCGATACTCATAAGACCTGGCTGCAGGATGAATCGAATATGCAAAAAATGGAGAAGTCTGTCAAGAAAAAAAGGGCAACTGCGCGAATCTTGAATTTTGCCCTCTCATACAAGCCTTGAAACCGTCATCAATCGTCTCGAGCAAAAATACAGTATTTTTTCGAAAGAAAATACCGTCATCACCCTATTCACTTTTCTGAACCCGTTTGAATATACTCGAGGGGGGCAAGGAACAATAACCGCCCAAAAAAGGTGCTTTTATTGATCCGTGCGTTTGGAGATCCAAAAGCCCGAAAGGTCAACCAGCTTCCGATTCCTGGAGGATGACGAAATGGGCTTCCCAGAAAAGGTTCTAAACTTAAAGGCGTTGATTGTGGAGGACAATGCTTTTTTCAGGGAAATGCTCAAGGAAAAGCTTCAAACCGTTTCTTCCTCAATGGTCATTGATGAGGCGGCAGAGGGAAAAGAGGCACTTGAAAAGGTCGAGGCTCTAAAACCAGAACTTGTTTTTATGGACATTCGCCTGCCTGGAGAGAATGGCCTTCAGCTTACCCAAAAGATAAAAGCAAAGTACCCCAACACAAAAATTATTTTTCTAACAAGCTATGATTCCTTGGAATACCGGAATGCTGCAATTCAATCCGGAGCCAGTTGCTATATTTCCAAGGACTCTTTGCACTGTATACAGCTTGAAAAGTTAGTCAAATCGATCGTTGAATAATGTCTTTAGGGACCCTATTGACAGTCGGCGAGTGCTCTTTCTCTCGATTTTAAATCAATAACCTATCATCCGAGTTGACCCCCCTGGCTTAGCGGGTGAAGTTGATCTAACGTCCCTCTCGTCCTTTGGCAGAGCCGGCCCGGCTATGGGGCGGTTTCACATTGGCCACTTCTAAGGCTTTGCATAAAACACCCCAAAGCACTCGCAAGCCAATGCAGATGTTCCACCGCAATCTCCCAACCATATTCTTTTACTTTTATTTGGGCTTCGTTTAGTGTCGTCCCAGGATCAAATTCAATCCTCTCACCTTTGGGCCCGAGTAAGAGAGCGGAACCATCAAATCTCTGAATCAAGGTAGCCCTTGGTTTTCCATTCAGTAACCTGAAATCCGCCATCAATTCTCGACCTCCTGCTTCTACAAAAAGCAATCCCTATGCCGATGATTCGATTCACTGTAACTGATCGATTATTAAGGCGTGTTTTAAAAACCCGTATCTTTCAGCCAGGACTTAATGGGAAGAAGTGTTCACTGAAGTTCCAAATGTTTTCCACTCTCAAGATAAGCGCCCTGTCACTTTTCTGATTGGCAGTAGAGGGATTCGATAACTCTATTTATGCCTCCTTTTTTTCTTTCCTCGTACATTTTATGAGGCCGTTCGTGCGTCGCGTGAACTTTACACTGGCTCTTGCAATGCTCAGTCCGCCGGGGTCTGTTGACCCGGCGCGGTACGCTCCGAACGATACACGCGGCCGGCGTCGGGCGGAACGGCAATCTTGAGGCAATCGTTCCCGACCTTCAGCGTTTTCCCTGTGAAGACGTCGATGAATGCGGCGTCCTTCGTGTTCAGTGAGATCTCCACCGTTCGCGCCTCGCGGTCCGGGTTTACTGCGACGATGCCCTTCTCGTAGATCCTATAGTGGATTCCATTGATCGATCGGATGTCATCGATGGGCCTGCCGATCCGCGTCTGGTTCAACCCGTCGAAGTGGGACCAGAGAAAACCCGATAGCTTCGCGCAGGCATACGCATAGAAGGCATTTTCCTTGTGTTGCTCTTCGTTCTCGCCCCCAACATAGCTCAAAGCAAGAACCGCCTTGCCGCGGTCCACGTATTGCCGCCAGTCGTCCGCCGCTTTCCTCACCCGCGACCAATCCTGCCTGCGCTGATCGTCCCCAAAGATGTACGACTCCCACATCAACCCGTCCGAATATTCGGCATATTCCTCACGTAAGTCCCCGGAATTGAGGACGCATACTTTGTCTTCCCCGTAGCTCTTCACCAAGCGGCGCACTTCGGCGAGAAGCGCCTTATAAGTCTCCGGGTTGTTCTTATCGCCATGAACGTGTTTGTGCCTGCCGTGTTGCGGCCCAAAACAGGCCTCCGGATGGACATTGTCGATAAACAACCCATCGAAGCCCAGGTTCATGATTCCGCGCACGCCTCGCAGAACCGCTTCCGAGTAGCCTTCAACGTTCGTACAAACCTGACTCCAGCCGGGCGCATAGTCCGGGTCGTTAAAAGGACGTTTGACCTCGCCGCTCTCGCCGATGAGCCTCCAATCGGGGTGGTTCGACAGATCCACCGCTTGCCAGAACGGGTTCCGCTTGCATTCCTCGACGCCGGGTGAACCGCCTTCCCACCGGCGCTGGTCCTCGACGTCGGGGATCGCCGGCGCCTTGTAGAAGGAAACGTAGGCAATCGAGCGGATGCCGGAATTTTGGAGCTCCTTGACCCATTTCAGATTGGAGCACGGTTGCCCCCAGTCAATGAGCGAGAACACATGGTAAGAGCGGAGGTCCTCCTCGGAAGCCAGATCCGAGTACCACAGCCCATACGTCTCCGCCTCGTAGAGCCACGCCGGGGCTCTGTCTGGCCTCGTGGTATCCGCCGCGCTGGCAAGAGCTATCCAGAACATCAGCGACACGGGGATCAGCAACACGATGGGGTTCAGGCGATGTCGAGCGGGCAGTCGAGCCATTTGTAGCGCCCCCCTTTTTTCCTTTCAACCTTACAAAAATAAAATTTAAATAGCCCCGTTTGGTTTGTCAAGAAAGAAGGATCTCAACATCGAAGGTGTCTTTCGCAACTTATTTCTCGGTCTGCATCGGCCTCGCCGTCAGTCTCCTTCCATCCGCCTGATCTCAAATGGCTCACTCGTCTATCTTGTCACTGGTCAAGGGGCTGACCCAATCTCTTTGCTACTAACTTCTTTGCTGAGACCTAGTTCACTTATAAGGAAAAGATGGCCAAAAATATTACTTTGAGAAGGCAGGTGAAAGAAAAAAAGGCAGAACCATCTCCGGCCCTGCCCGTCCTCCTTGACTACTCAATGAAGGCTTAACTTATATTTCTCGTTGAAGGGTCGGATAGATCACGCCAAAGAATCCCATCCGCAGCGTTTTCTATCGCGATCGGCTTGAAAAATATGTCTTTGCTGTTGTCATCGTCACCCAGGAGCATTCTCCCCCACCTGATGACAGACTCCTTTGTTATTCTCGTTCGGTTCTTTCTTCTCTCCGGAAGAACCCCGATCAACTCATAGCCTTTTTTCTTATTGAATGTGTATAGCTCGTAAACCAGCATAAGCGAAGATAGGTCAGCCTTGACTTATTTTTACTTGCATTTTCGATGCCGATTCTTGGCTATCATCATAAGCTCTTGTAACCACTCTCTCTTTCACGGACATCAATGTTTTGGCGAAGCTTAAAAGAGATAGGGGTTTACACAAAAGTTTCGAATTAGTTCCCTCGCGTGAGAGTGGTATGGCCGAGCCCGTCAGGAGCCAGCCCCAATTTTTTCTCTGGAAATTACCGCTTGTCTAAGTAAAGTGACGTGGGGTTATATCAAACCAATGGAGCGGAAGCTATTATTGTTTTCACTTTAGGGTATAGGAAATAAGCTCCGCATTTTCAGCCCATAAATGAGCCCGAGAGGGTGGATTTTCAAGCTCCCGCTTTATCCAATTCTTCACCTCGGGTGAATACCAGTAATCAACCCATTTACTCTTAGTGCTCGTTATATTTGTTTCATTGAGTCGAATTTTATAGCATTTAAATGTTCCTGCCGAGATAGTAATCTCTTCAAATTTCTCTATGCTGAATTCATACATAAAAGTAATTCCCGCCGCTCTCCTTCGGATCAATTGCCGTTTTGCTACCTCATCGATTGTATCTGTCCATTTTTTCCCGACGAACATCGGAAAATCCAAAACCTTTCTCCAAGGCTTGTCAAAGTTAAATTGCCCGCCCCCTTCTTTCGTCAATAATTTGACATTCATCGTCTTTTTGTCATAGCCATATAAATCCGGGTCCTTTTGCATTCTTAAAACATATAAATCTTCCTTGACGTCCACAACTTGACTATGAAGCGTTGCTCCGCTCGCCGTCTTCCATGTCCACTTGTCTCCTACACTCCAGACAGGGGCTTCAACCTTATCCTGACCATACAGAATGGCCGGAATAAACAAGACTAAAAGGCTTAATAAAATCTTCTTCATAAGCGATTCCCTCTGTTGCCTTTGTTTGAATCTCTCATCAGGCTACCTCTGATGATTTAACAAGTAAATACGTTGAAGATCGTATTTTGAAACAAAAAAGACCTTACGTTGCCTCCAGCAGATGACAGAAAATAGACCGGACTGATTAGTGAAAGACGGCCAAGATTATTGAGGACAAAACAGTGAGGAGGAGGTTGAAGAGATTGATACCGGTGTATCAAACGTCAAGGGCTGGCCGCAATTCGTCTCTCCTGAAGTTTGGCGCATACTAAGCCACGTATTCAAAACCCTCACAAAACCCGCCTTGCGAGAGGAAGTCGCCGGATGTAACTGCTGATGAGAAACGTCATTGGAATCGCCGTAAGGGTCACGATGGCAAACTTGATGATGGCAGCCATGTCGATGTGCCAGATGGAATACTGTAGAAAGACAACGACCGGGACGTGGAAAAGGTACACGGCATAAGTGCTGGCAGCAAGATTTCTTGCCAGT
>Ga0335084_10008705_pt1 | contig 10116 bp, 7 predicted proteins | sample Lox_Sample_44_FD_206721 | JGI IMG/M metagenome (GOLD analysis project Ga0335084, IMG submission 206721) | Soil microbial communities from Loxahatchee National Wildlife Refuge, Florida, United States - Lox_Sample_4.4 | ecosystem: Environmental > Terrestrial > Soil > Wetlands | place: USA: Florida... | reverse complement strand
AGGTCGCCGATCGCGGCCATCGCGGTTTCCGTCGAGTTGCGGATGCGCTGGAAGTGGTCCACGAGGGCCGCGTCGAAGTCGAGCTGCTGCGCGCGGATGCTGATGGCGCTGATGCCTTCCATCGCCACCGAGAGCTCCATGCCGATCTTCTCGATGAGCGCGATCTCGGCGGCATCCTTGCCGCCCGCCGGCGTCATGGCGGCTTCCCCGCGCGCGGCCCACACGGCACCGCCCGCGCCGTCGTCGGCCGCGATGGGCTGGCGCTCCAGGGCCGTGGCGCGCCCGCCGGCCAGGCGCAGCGTGAGGCTCGCCTTGTCGTCGCGCTTCCTGCGCAGCCTCTCGAGCGCCTTCGCGTCCACGAACGGCGAGCGCGCGAGGACGTCCAGCACCGGCACGCCGGTGAGCGACTGCGGCGCGCTGCGCAGGTCGAGCAGCTTGCAGAACGCGTCGTTGGCGAGCTCGAGCTCTCCCGCGGCATTCTCGACCATGGTGGCGACGGGCGACGATTCGGCCATGGCGAGCAGGCGCGCCGTGCTCAGGTTCAGGGCGCGCTCGGTCTCGCGCTCGGGCCCCGTGTCGTGCAGCAACGCGATCACGCCGTTCGCCTTGTCGCGCGCGTCCAGGGCCGGCTGGAAGGCGACCTGCACCCAGCGCTCGACGCCTTCGACCTCGGCGTCCACGAACGCCGAAGCCGCCTTGCCTTCCCCCACGCGCGCGACGTTCTGCTGGATGCGCTTGCGGTAGGGCTCGGCGAAGAGCGCGGGCAGGGGCGTGTCCACGAGGGCGGCGCGCTCGCGCTCGACCAGCCGCGCGAAGGCCTCGTTGGCGAACGTGATGGTTCCCTTCGCGTCGGCCATGACCACCGCGGCCTGCAGGGATTCGACGATGCGCTTGAAGTCTTCGGCCATGGCCTAGGGGGTGCGGGCGAGGCCCTGGATCACGTCGAGCAGGTGGCGCGTGGCCGGATGCAGCGGCACGCGCGCGCCGCGCACCGCCGGCAGCACCTCGGCGGCGATGGACTTGCCGAGATCCACGCCGAACTGGTCGAACGCATTCACACCCCACACGACGGCTTGCGTGAAGACCTTGTGCTCGTAGGCGGCGAGCAACGCGCCGAGGTGATAGGCGTCGAGGCGCGGCAGGACGAGGGTGGTGCTCGGGCGGTCGCCGGGGCAGGCGCGCTGCGGCTCGGGCGCCGCGATCCCGTTCATCAGCGCCTGCGATTGCGCGCAGGCGTGCGCGAGCAGGATCTCGTGATGCTCGGCGCGCGCGCCCATGGGATGCGCCACCACGATGAAGTCGCAACTCGCCGCATCCGTGCCCTGGTGCAGCCATTGGTGGAACGCATGCTGGCCCGGGGTCCCCGTGCCGCCCCAGACGACGGGGCCGGTGGGGTAGGTGAGCGGCTCGCCGTGCACGTCCACGCGCTTGCCGAGGGACTCCATCTCGAGCTGCTGCAGGTAGGCGGGCAGGTATTCGAAGCGCGAGGCGTAGCCCAGCACGGCGTGCGTGGGGATGCCCAGTGCATTGCGGTTCCAGACGCCCACGAGGCCCAGCAGCGCCGGGACGTTGCGCTCCAGCGGATCGGAGCGGAAATGCAGGTCGGCGGCATGCGCGCCGGCGAGCAGCTGCTCGAAACGCGCCATGCCGAGCGCGATGGCGATCGGCAGGCCCACCGACGACCACAGCGAGTAACGCCCGCCCACCCATCCGGCGAAGGGGAAGACGTTGCATTCCGGAAGGCCCCACTCGGCCGCGGCGGCGGTGTTGGCGGTGGCGGCGATGAAGTGCCGGGCCACCGCCGCCTCGCCGAGGGCCGCGACGATCCACTCGCGCACGGCGATGGCGTTCGCCACCGTCTCCTGGGTCGTGAAGGACTTCGATGCGACCACCGCGAGCGTGCTGGCCGGGTCCAGCCCCGCGAGCGCGCGATCGACTTCGGCCGCGTCGATGTTGGCGACGAAACGCACCTGCGGGCCGTCGGCCTCGGCGCCCAGCGCGTCGATGGCAAGGCGTGGCCCGAGGGAGGACCCGCCGATGCCGAGCGCCAGCACGTGCGTGAAGGGCGCGCCGGTGGCCCCCTTCCAGTGGCCCGCGCGCACGGCGTCTGAGAACACGCGCATGCGTTCGTGGTTGCGCTGGATCCCGGCGCGCACGTCGCTGCCCTCCACCACGACGTGCTCGTCGCCGCGCAGGGCCGTGTGCAGCGCCGCGCGTTTCTCGGTGACGTTGACGGCCTCGCCGCCGAAGAGCGCGGCGATGGCTTCGGGCAAGCCGCGCTCGCGCGCCAGCGCGGCGAGCAGGCCCAGCGTCTCGGCGGTGACGCGCTGCTTGGAGAAGTCGGCCGCGAGGCCCGCGCAGGGGAACGTGAGCGCCGCGCCGCGGGCGGGGTCGTCGTTCCAGAGCTGCTCGAGGCGCCTGGGCGCGAGCGCGTCGCGATGCGCGGCGAGCGCCTGCCAGGCGGGGCTGGATGTGAGTTGGGGCATTCCGTCTCGGCGCCGCGGCGTGAGAGTGAATTCTAACCCAGCGCCAGCCCCGAGATTCCGAGCACCATGCCCACCGCGGCCACGGACCGGCGCATGAGGTCGCCCTCGCGCAGCAGGTGCGCCCCCATGAGCGCAGCAAAGAGGATCGAGACCTCGCGCGCCGGCGCCACGAGGCTCACCGGCGTGAAGACCATGGTGGTGAGCACCAGGATGTAGCTCATGGGAGACAGGATGGCGATCGCGAGCACCGTGCCGCGGCGCTCGCGCCATGCCGCGCCGATGGACCCGGGCGAGCGCCGGTGCGTGAGCGGCACCAGCACCAGGCAGCGGAACAGGTTGCAGCCCCAGTCGTAGACGAGCGGCGCGATGAGCCACTTGGCGACGCTCACCTTGTCCCAGAGCGTGTACACCGCGATCACGCAGCCGGTGAGGAGCGCGAAGCCCACCGCGTGGCGCGCTTCGCTCTTGTGCCACGCGAAAGGGTTCCCGGTGAGCAGGATCGCGGAGATGCCGATCAGCACGGCGCCGGCCAGCGCGACGGCGCTCGGGCGCTCGCCCAGGGCCACCACGGCAACGATGATGGTGATGAGCGGCCCCGTGGCCCGCGCGAGCGGATAGACGATCGAGAGGTCGCCCCCGCTGCGATAGGCGCGGTCGAGCAGGAGGAAGTACGCGGTGTGCACCGTGCCGCTGCCCAGCATCAGAATGAGGTGCGCGGGGCGGAACTCGTAGCCCGAGAAGATCGCCACGCCCACGGCGAGCGGGAAATAGACGGCGAGGGACGCGATGTTGGTCGCGGTGATGAGGCCCGCGCCGCCCCCGCTCTTCTTCAGCAGGTAGTTCCAGGCCGCGTGGATCAACGCGGCCAGCAGCACCAGCCCCAGCGCGAGGGCCGTCACGGCTTCATGAGCCGCAGCAGGTCCAGGTAAGCCGGGTCCTCGGGCAGCACCGCGCCCAGGCGCAGCAGCCCGTCGATCATCACCACGCCCGCATCGAGCGTGAACTCGCCCGCGAGGAGCGCCTGCAGCACTTCCTCCACGGGCAGGCATTGCAGCTCCGAGACCTCGCCGTCCTGGTTCACCGGCTTGAAGTCCTCGGCGAGCCACAGGTCGTGCACGAACAGGATCTCGCGATGCAGCCCCTCGGGCACCGAATACTCCACGCGCACGGCGCCCAGGCAATTGGTGTCCGCGAGCAGGGCCGGCGCGATGCCGGCCTCCTCCCACGCCTCCTTGCGCAGCGTCTCGTCCACGCTCATGCCCGCGGCGATGCGCCCGCCCACGAGGTTGTCGAGCTTGCCGGGATCGACGCTCTTGGAGGCGCTGCGCCGCGCGATCCAGGCGCACGCGCGCCCGCCGCGCCGGGTGAAGCCGTTCAGGTGCGCTCCGTAGGCCATCAGCCCGAAAGCGCGCGTGGCGCCGCGCTCGATGCGCAGGAGCTCCGGCTCGCCGTAGTGGGCGGCCACGCTCACCTGCTCGTCGCGCCAGCCGCGCAGCACGCCGTCGCGCGCGAGGTGGCGGGCCACTTCGTCCATGGCCGCGGTGCGGCCCTGCGGGGTGTCGGGCTTGGCGGCGAGCCGCACGTAGGCCGAGCTCACCTCGAAGATGTGCGGCCAGCGCCGCAGCTGGTCGGCGAACGAGGGCCTCACCCAGCCCACCGCATGTTCCTTCACGTAGAACGGCAGGACGGGCAGCTCGCGCTCGGCCTGGGAAGCGTGGGTGCACGCCACCCGGACGAAGCTCAGGAGGTCTGCATGCAGGCGCGGTCTCATGGACCGCAAAGTATAATCCCGGGCTCACTCGCGTCCCCCCATGAAAGTCCTCGTCCTCGGCGCCGGCGTCATCGGCACCTCCACCGCCTGGTACCTCTCCAAGCTCGGCCACGAAGTGACGGTCCTCGACCGGCGCGAAGGGGCGGGACTGGAAACCTCGTTCGCCAACGGCGGGCAGATCTCGGTCTGCCATGCCGAGCCGTGGGCGAACCCGGATGCCCCCCTGAAGATCCTGCAGTGGCTCGCCCGCGACGACGCGCCGCTGCTCTTCCGCCTGCGCATGGATCCGCACCAGTGGTCGTGGGGGCTGCGTTTCCTTGTCGAATGCCTGCCGTCGCGCACGCGGGCCAACATCGGCGAGATCGTGAAGCTCTCGCTCTACAGCCGGGCCTCGCTGCAGGAGCTGCGCGCCGAGACCGCGATCCAGTACGACCAGCTCGAGCTGGGAATCCTCCACTACTACACGGAGCAGGACGAGTTCGACCGCGCGGTGGCGGCGGCCTCGATCATGCAGCGCTTCGGCCTCGATCGCGAGGTGGAGAGCATCGACCAGGCGGTGAAGATCGAGCCGGCCCTGGAGGCCGCGCGCGGCAAGATCGTGGGCGCGACCTACACCTCCTCGGACGAATCGGGCGACGCGCATCTCTTCACGCAGCGCCTGGCGGCGCTCGCCCAGGTGCGCGGCTGCCACTTCGCCTACGGCAAGGGCATCGAGGCGATCGACGTGGCGGGAGGGCGCGTGGAGGGCGTGCGCGTGGACGGCGCCGTGATGAAGGCCGACGCCTACGTGGTGGCGCTGGGCAGCTACTCGCCGCTCCTCACGCGGCGCATCGGCATCGACCTGCCGGTGTATCCCGCCAAGGGCTACTCGGCCTCGGTGCCGATCCGCGACGCCTCCAGGGCGCCGCGCGTGAGCCTCACCGACGACGGCGCGAAGATCGTCATCACGCGCCTGGGCGACCGCCTGCGCATCGCGGGCACCGCCGAGCTCTCGGGCTACTCGACGGAGCTGAACACCGTGCGCTGCGAGGCGCTCACCCGGCGCGCCGCCGAGATGTTCCCCGGCGCCGCGCACTACGACCAGGCGACCTACTGGACGGGCCTTCGCCCCTCGACGCCGTCGAACGTGCCGCTCATCGGGGGCACGCGCTACCCGAACCTCTACCTCAACACGGGCCACGGCACGCTGGGCTGGACGATGGCCGCAGGCTCGGGGCGCGCGCTTGCGGATATCATTTCGGGCCGCAAGCCGGAAGTGGACTTTCGATTCGCACCGGGTTAGGGCATGAACCACGCAGACCACGGAGACCACGTAGGAATGTCCGTCACGCTCAAGGATATCGAGTCGGCAGCCGAGGTGATCCACGGCCATGTGGTGGAGACGCCGTGCCTCGAGTCGCGCACGCTCTCCGAGATCACCGGCGCGACCGTCTACCTCAAGTTCGAGAACCTGCAGTTCACGGCGTCGTTCAAGGAGCGCGGCGCGTTGAACAAGCTCGCGTCGCTCGACGCGGCGGCGCGCGCCAAGGGCGTCATCGCCTGCTCGGCGGGCAACCACGCGCAGGGCGTGGCCTATCACGCGGCGCGGCTGAAGATCCCCGCGGTGATCGTGATGCCGCGCTTCACGCCGTTCGTGAAGGTGGAGCACACGCGCCGCTTCGGCGCCGAGGTGATCCTCGAGGGCGACAACTTCGATGCCGCCAAGGAGTTCGCGGTCGCGGCCGCGGTCGAGCGCGGCCTCACCATGGTCCACCCGTACAACGACGAGAAGATCATCGCGGGCCAGGGCACCGCGGGGCTGGAGATCCTGCGCGCGCACCCCCAGCTCGACGCGCTCATCGTGGCGATCGGCGGCGGCGGGCTCATCTCGGGCATCTCCATCGCCGCGAAGGCGCTGAAACCCGCGGTGGAAGTCTTCGGCGTGGAGATGCAGCGCTTTCCCGCCATGTACCACGCGATGCGCGGCACCACGCCGCAGTTCGCCGCCTCGACCATCGCGGAGGGCATCGCGGTCAAGGAGCCGGGCACGCTCACGCGCCCGATCATCCAGCGCAACGTGCGCGAGATCTTCCTCGTCGACGAGGGCGACGTCGAGGAGGCGATCGTGATGATGCTGGAGATCGAGAAGACGGTCGTGGAAGGCGCGGGCGCCGCGCCGCTCGCGGCGCTGCTCGCCAACCGCGAGCGCTTCGCCGGCCGCCACGTGGGCCTGGTGCTGGGCGGCGGCAACATCGATCCGCTGCTGCTCGCCGCCATCATCGAGCGCGGCATGGTGCGCTCGGGGCGCCTTGCGCGCATCCACGTGGAAGTTCGCGACCTGCCGGGCTCCCTCGCGCAGGTGACCGCATGCCTCGCCGAGCAGAACGCCAACATCGACCAGGTGCACCACCAGCGCACCTTCACTTCGCTCGCCGTGCAGAACGCCGAGCTGGACCTGGTCCTGAAGACCCGCAACCGCGAGCACGTGGAGCAGATCATCGCGGCCCTGCAGAAGTGCGGCTTCAAGGCCCGCGCCTACGCCGACCACGAGCAAACCAACCTGCAGGGGGAACATATCCCATGAGCATCCAGCGTTACAACGTCGGCAAGCGCCTCTCCGAGATCGTCGTGCACAACGGCACCGTGTACCTCGCCGGCGAGGTGCCCGACGACACGGGCAAGGACATCACCGGCCAGACCGAAGAGGTGCTCGCCAAGATCGACAAGCTGCTCGCGCAAGCGGGCACGGACAAGACGAAGCTCGTGTCGGCGCAGATCTTCATCACCGACATGGCGGACTTCGCCGGCATGAACGTGGCCTGGGAGAAGTGGATCGTGCCGGGGCAGACCCCCGCGCGCGCCACCCTCGAGGCGCGGCTCGCGAATCCCGCGTACAAGGTCGAGATCATGTGCATCGCCGCCCTATGACCCCCAAGGAGGAAGACATGTCGTTCAGCAAGCTTGCGGCCGCCACCATGGCCGCGGCCGTCTCGTTCGCCGCCACCGCGGCGTCCGCGCAAGGCCCCGACGTCCCGCTCATTCCCCGCGCCGACATCTTCGGCAACCCCACGCAGACGCAGGGCCGCATCAGCCCCGACGGCAAGTGGATCTCGTGGCTCGCGCCGCGCGACGGCGTCCTCAACATCTGGGTCGCGCCCGCCCACGATCTCAAGAAGGCGCGGCCGCTGACGGCCGAGAAGGTGCGGCCGATCCGCCAGCACTTCTGGGCGCACAACAGCAAGCTCGTGCTCTTCATCAACGACAGCGGCGGCGACGAGAACTACCTCCTCTACGGCGTCGATCCCGCGGGCGGCGAGGTGAGGAACCTCACGCCCTTCCAGAAGACGCGCGTGCAGACGGTGGGCGACAGCCGCCGGCATCCGGACGAGCTGCTGGTGGGCCTCAACAACCGCGACCCGCGCTTCCACGACGTGCACCGGCTGAACCTGCTCACGGGCAAGCTCGACCTCGTCTACGAGAACCACGAGTTCGCGGGCTTCATCGCCGACGAGGACCTGAAGCTTCGCTTCGCGCAGCGCGAGAAGCCCGGCGGGGCCTCCGAGCTGCTGCGCTTCGATGCGGGCAAGACCACGCCGTTCGCGGAGGTCCCCCCCGAGGACTCCATCACCACCAACCCGCTCGAGCTCATGCCCGACGGCAAGACGCTCTACTGGCTCGACAGCCGCGGGCGCGACAAGGCCGCGCTGGTGGCCCAGGACGTCGCGAGCGGCGCCACGAAGGTGCTCGCGCAGGACGCCAGGGCCGACATCGGCGGCGTGATGCTCAATCCCGTCACGCGCGTGGCCGAAGCCTACTCGGCGAACTACCTGCGCAACGAGTGGCACCCGATCGGCAATGCGGTGAAGGCGGACGTGGAGGCCCTGAACCGCCTCTCGAAGGGCGGCCAGTGGTCGGTGGCGAGCCGCAACGACGCCGACACGCTCTGGATCGTGGCGATCGACGAGGTGACCAAGCCCCTCACGTACTACCTCTACGACCGCAAGGCGAAGAAGCTCGACATGCTGTTCGTCACGCGCCCCGAGCTCGACGGCAAGGCGCTGGCGCCCATGTACGGCGTCGAGATCCACGCGCGCGACGGCCTCGTGCTGCCTTCGTTCCTCACGCTGCCGGTGGGGGCCTCCGACGGCGGCCCCAAGCCGAAGAAGCCGCTGCCGATGATCCTCAACGTGCACGGCGGCCCGTGGGCGCAGGACGTCTTCGGCTACAACGCCGAGGCGCAGTGGATGGCCAACCGCGGCTACGCCGTGCTGCAGGTGAACTACCGCGGCTCGACCGGCTTCGGCAAGAAGTTCGTCGAGGCCGCCAACCGCGAGTTCGCCGGCAAGATGCACGACGACCTCGTCGACGCCGTGAAGTGGGCCGTGGACAACGGCATCACCACCGCGGACAAGATCGCCATCTACGGCGGCTCCTACGGCGGCTACGCCACGCTGGTGGGCATGACGTTCACGCCGACCACCTTCGCCTGCGGCGTGGACATCGTGGGCCCCTCGAGCCTCGTCACGCTGATCGAGAGCTTCCCCGAGTACTGGAAGCCCTTCATGGAGAGCAGCTGGTATCGCCGCGTGGGCAACCCGGAGAAGCCGAAGGACCGCGAGGAGCTGCTCGCGAAATCGCCCATCACGCGCATGGACCAGATCCAGCGGCCGCTGCTCATCGCGCAGGGCGCCAACGACCCGCGCGTCACCAAGAAGGAATCCGACCAGATCGTGGCCGCCATGTCCGGGAAGAAGATCCCGGTGACGTACGTCGTGTACGCCGACGAGGGCCACGGCTTCGCGCGGCCCGAGAACCGCGTGTCCTTCTACGCGATCTCGGAGGCGTTCCTGGCGCGCTGCCTGGGCGGGCGCAACGAGCCCTTCACGTCGTTTCCCGGCGCGCACATCAGCGTGCCGCAGGGCGCCGACGTGGTGCCCGGGCTCGCGCAGGCGCTGGCGGCGAAGTAGGGGGCATCGTGAGCGCTCGCACTGTCATCACCGGCGGCGGCGGCTTCATCGGCTCGCGCCTTGCGCGGGCGCTGCGCGCCGCCGGCGCCTCGCGCGAGATCGTGCTGCTGGACGTGGCCTTCCCGCCCGACCTCGCGAAGGATTTCACGTGCGTGGCGGGCGACGTCGCCTCGCCCGAAGTGATCGCGAAGGCGCTCACGCCCGGCACCACATCGATCTACCACCTGGCGGCCGTGGTGAGCGGCGGCGCCGAGGCGGACTTCGACCTGGGCTACCACGTGAACCTGGACGGCACCCGCGCGCTGCTTGAAGCGGCGCGCAAGGTGAAGGCGCCGCCGCGCTTCGTGTTCGCGAGCTCCGTGGCCGCGTTCGGCGGCAAGCTTCCGGACATCCTCGACGACTCGACCACGCCCGCGCCGCAGACTTCCTACGGCACGCAGAAGGTGATCGGCGAGTACCTGGTGGCCGACTTCACGCGCAAGGGCTTCATCGACGGGCGGTCGCTGCGGCTGCCGACGATCGTCGTGCGCCCCGGCAAGCCCAACCTCGCCGCGTCGTCGTTCGCGAGCGGCATCATCCGCGAGCCGCTCGCGGGCGCCGTGTCCGAATGCCCCGTGCCCGATACGACGGGCGTGTGGATCCTCTCGCCGCGGCGCGTGGTCGAAGCGTTCATGCTCGCGCACGACTTGCCCGCCTCCGCCTGGCCCACCACCCGCGTCGTGAACCTCCCGGGCATCACGCTCACGGTGCGCGAGATGATCGAGGCCATGGGGCGGGTCGCGGGGCGCGAGGCGGTGGATCGCGTGAAGTTCGTGCCGGATGCGCGCATCCAGGGCATCGTGAAGACGTGGCCCGTGCGCTTCCGCACGGAGCGCGCCAACGCGATGGGGTTCCAGGCCGACGGCGACTTCGA
>Ga0335084_10008703_pt1 | contig 10117 bp, 6 predicted proteins | sample Lox_Sample_44_FD_206721 | JGI IMG/M metagenome (GOLD analysis project Ga0335084, IMG submission 206721) | Soil microbial communities from Loxahatchee National Wildlife Refuge, Florida, United States - Lox_Sample_4.4 | ecosystem: Environmental > Terrestrial > Soil > Wetlands | place: USA: Florida... | reverse complement strand
CCGCCGCGAGCGCGCCGAAAACCGTGCCGAAGAAGATCAGGAACGCCCGCATGCGACTCAGAACGACGCGATGAAGCTCAGGATATCCGCCAGGTCGACGCGGCCCTGGACGCCGAAGCCCACGGTGTCGACCGCGGTCCGCATCGCCAGCGTGTCGACGAGATTCGCGGCAGGAAGATCAGCGAACGCGCCGGGATCGCTCGGCGCGTCCAGTACCACGACCGCGACGTCGTGCGTGTCGAACCCCGGCAACCCGTGCGCGCATCCGGGGCACCACGCGGGATGCGGATGGAACGTTCCCTGCGTGAAGTCGGTCGCCAGCGAAAACGGAGGGCCCGACTTGTACGACACGAAGACCGGAAGCGACGGGTCGGCGCAGTGCGCCGCAGTCAGGAAGGTCGCGTCCGAGAGCGCTGCGCCTGAACAGATCGAGTCCATGTCACGATTCAGCGTGCCGGGCTGGGAAGTGCCCATCCTACACTCGGAAGGCTGTCCCGACGATCGGGATTCGGATGGGGTCTGCCACGCATCACGTAACTGACGCGCCGACCACTCGGGCGCGAGATCGACGGCGCGCCCGCCGGCGCCCGCGGCCTACGCGCTCGCCGGCACGGCCGCCGCCGTCCCCTTGAGCCGCCGTTGGAGCTGGGCCATGTAGGTGAAGAACACCGGGGTGAGGTAGAGCGTCACGAGCTGCGAGAAGATCAACCCGCCGACGACCACGAGCCCCAGCGGCTGCCGGGCTTCGCCGCCCGCGCCGTAGCCAAACGCGATCGGCACCGCGCCCAGCAGTGCCGCCATCGTCGTCATCATGATCGGACGGAAGCGGATCAAGCAGCCCTGATAGATCGCTTCCTCCGACGACATGCCCCGGCGCTCGGCGTCGAGCGCGAAGTCGATCTGCATGATCGCGTTCTTCTCGACGATGCCGATGAGCATGATCATGCCGACGAACGCGTAGATGTTCAGGTCCATGCGGAAGACGATCAGCGTGAGGAGCGCGCCGAACGCCGCCGACGGCAAGCCGGAGAGAATCGTCAGCGGGTGGATGTAGCTCTCGTAGAGCATGCCGAGCACGATGTAGACGACGAGCACGGCGATGACGAGGAGGATGGCGAGGTTCGAGAGCGCGCCCTCGAACGCCGCCGCCTCGCCCTGGAACTGGCCGGTCACGCCCTCGGGCACGACGCGCCTGGTGACCTCGCGCACGCGGCTCAGCACGTCGCCGAGCGAGGCCCCCGGCGCGAGTCCGAACGACACGGTGACGGCCGGCAGCTGGCCGTAGTGGTTGACGGTCTGCGGTCCGACCTGCTGCTTGACGGTCGCGAGGGTATCGAGCGGCACGACCGAGCTGGTCTGGCCGGCGCCCTTGAAGTACAGGAGCGACAGCGCGGTCGGATCCTGCTGGAACTCGGGTGCGAGCTCGAGCAGCACTTTGTACTCGTTGACCGAGCCGTAGATCGTCGAGACCCAGCGGGGGCCGTAGGCGTCGTAGAACGCGCTCTCGATCTGGTTCGCGGTGACGCCGAGCGCCGCCGCCTTGTCGCGGTCGATGTCCACGCTCACCTGCGGGCTCGTGATCTGCAGGTCGCTCGTGACGTCCTGCAGGCCCGGCAGCTCGGCGAGCGCCGACTTCAGCTTCCGCGCGGTGTCGTAGAGCGCGCTCTTGTCCGGCGACTGCATCGAGTACTGATACAGGCTCTTGCTCACCTGCGAGCCGATGCGGATCGTCGGCGGGTTCTGCAGGTACGCGAACATGCCGACGACCTGGTCCACCTCGGGGCGCAGGCGCTGAATCACCTGCTCGACGGACGCCTTGCGCTCCGATCGCGGCTTGAGCGTGACGACGATCTGGCCGAGGTTCGGGCCGCCGAGGGTCTGCGACGCGCTGCCGCCGATCGTCGAGACGAGCGCTTCGACGTTCGGATCGCGCCGGATGATGCTCGAGATCTGGTCCTGGTACTCGACGAGCTTCTCGTAGGCCGTGCCCTGCGCCGCCTCGGTGATGACCGAGATCTGCGAGGCGTCCTGGTCGGGAATGAAGCCCTTGGGCACGACGATGAACAGCACGCCCGTCGAGAGCAGCAGCAGCACGAACGTCACCATCGTGGCCGGGCGGTGGCGCATGACGATCTGGAGCGACCGGTCGTAGGCGCCGAGCAGCCGCTGGAACGCGCGCTCGCTCATCTCGAGCCATCGCGAGCCGCCGCCCTCGCCGTGCGCGCGGGGTTTCTTCAGGAAGCGGCTGCACAGCATCGGCGTGAGCGTCACGGAGACCACGCCCGAGATCAGGATCGCGACGCAGATCGTGACCGAGAACTCGCGGAACAGCCGGCCGAGGACGCCGCCCATGAACAGCACGGGGATGAACACCGCCGCCAGCGACAGCGTCATCGAGACGATCGTGAAGCCGATCTCACGCGAGCCGACGAGCGAGGCCTGGAGCGGGTCCTCCCCCATCTCGACGTGCCGGTAGATGTTCTCGAGCATCACGATCGCGTCGTCGACGACGAAGCCGACCGAGAGGATGAGCGCCATCATCGACAGGTTGTCGAGGCTGTAGTCGAGGAAGTACATCACCGAGAACGTGCCGATGATCGAGAACGGCAGCGCGAGGCTGGGGATGACGGTCGCCCACAGGTTCCGCAGGAAGACGAAGATGACGAAGATCACGAGCGCCAGCGTGAGCGCCATCGTGAACTGGACGTCGCGGTACGACTCGCGGATCGTGTCGGACCGGTCGTAGAGCAGATCCATGTGGACGCCGGCCGGCAGCTCCGCGCGGAACTGCGGCAGCAGCGCCTTGACGGCGTCGGCGACGGCGATGGTGTTCGTGCCGGGCTGGCGCTGGATGCCGAGGGTGATGGCGCGCTGCTTGGCGTGAGCGGAGTAGTACCACGACGCCGTGCGCGGGTCCTCCACGCCGTCCACGATCGTCCCGAGCTCGGCCAGGCGGACCGGCGAGTTGTTGCGGTAGGAGATGATCTGGTCGCGGTACTCGTCGGCGTTCATGAGCTGCCCGCTGGCCTGCAGCGTGAACACCTGATGCGGGCCGATGATCGACCCGGTCGGGACGTTGACGTTCCAGTTCCTGAGCGCGGCCTCGACTTCGTTGATGCCGATCTGCCGCGCCGCCAGGGCGTGCGGGTCGAGCTGCGCGTGCATGGCGTACTTCTGCCCGCCGAAGATCTGCACCTGCGCGACGCCGGAGACCTGCGAGATCCGCTGCGCGATGCGCGTCTCGGCGTACTCGTCGAGCGTCCACGGCGTGAGCGTCGTGGACGTCACCACCAGATAGAGGATCGGCTGGTCGGCCGGATTCACCTTGGTGAACACCGGCGGCGTGGGCATGCCCTGCGGCAGGAGGCGCGAGGCCTGCGTGATCGCGCCCTGCACGTCCACGGCCGCGCCGTCGAGGCTGCGATTGAGCGCGAACTCGAGCGTGACCTGCGTCGAGCCGAGCGAGTTGACCGACGTCATCTGCTCGAGGCCGGAGATCGTCGAGAACTGGTTCTCGAGCGGCGTCGCGACCGACGCCCCCATCGTCTCCGGGCTCGCGCCCGGGAGCTGCGCGGTGACGAGCAGCGTCGGAAAATCGACGTTCGGCAGGTCGCTCACCGGCAGCGCGCGATACGCGACCAGCCCGAAGAGCGCGATCGCCGCCATGAGCAGGCTCGTGGCGATCGGACGTTTGATGAAGCCTTCTGAGATATTCACGTTCGTTCGCCCGCCAGCGCCTCGCCGCTCACTACCGAGATCTTGCGCGTCTTCACCCACGTCGACATGAACGTGTACACGACCGGCGTCAGGTACAGCGTGATGACCTGGGAGACCACCAGGCCGCCGACGACCGCGAGGCCGAGCGGCCGGCGCGCCTCGCCGCCAGCGCCGAACCCGAGGGCGATCGGCACGGCGCCGAGGAGCGCGGCCATGCGCGTCATCATGATCGGACGGAAGCGGACGATGCAGCCCTCGTAGATCGCCTCGGTCGGCGTCAGATCGCGTTGGCGCTCGGCGTCGAGCGCGAAGTCGATCTGCATGATCGCGTTCTTCATGACGAGACCGATGAGCAGGATCAGACCGACGAACGAATAGATATTGAGCTCGTTGCCGAACAGCCACAGCGTCACGAGCCCGCCGAGCGCGGCCGACGGCAGGCCCGAGAGAATCGTGATCGGGTGGATGTAGCTCTCGTACAGCATGCCGAGCACGATGTAGACGACGCCGACGGCGATGAAGAACAGCAGGCTCAGATTCGACAGCGACTCCTGGAACACCTTCGCCGATCCCTGCAGGCTGGTCGTCACGGTCGCGGGCAGCACGCGCTTGGCGGCCGCCGTGATGTGGTCGAGCGCCGCGCCGAGCGACGCGCCGGGCTTCAGCGAGAACGACACGCCGACGGCGGGCAGCTGGCCGAAGTGGTTGACGCTCTGCGGGCCGACGTCCTCCTTGATGTTCATCACCTGCTCGAGCGGCACGAGGCCGCCCTGCGGCGTCTTGAACGAGATCCGGTGGAGCGACTCCGGCCGCTCCTGGTACTTCGGATCGATCTCGAGCAGCACGCGGAACTGCGTGCGCTCGCCGTAGATCGTCCCGACCAGCCGCTGGCCGAAGCCGTCCGAGAGCGTGTTCGTGATCTGCGTGGCGCTGAGGCCGAGCGCGGCGGCCTTGTCGCGGTCGATCGTCATGCTCACGCGCGGGCTCTTGAGATCCATGTTGTCCGAGACGTCCTGGACTTCCGGGACCTCCGCCATCGCGGCCTCGAGCCGCGGCGCCCAGGTGAACAGGTCGTCGTAGTTCAGGCTCTGGACGTTGATGTTGTAGTTGCTGTTGCCGCGAAACCCGCCGATCTGGAGCGACGACGGCACGTTCACCGTCACCTTGAAGCCCGGGAACCGCCCCACCGGCCCGCGCAGCTGCTGCGCGATCTGCTGCGCCGACACCGGCCGGCGCGCCCGGGGCGTCAGCTGCACGTTGAACGACCCGCCCGGCCCGCCGCCGCCGACGTTCACCATCTGCGCCTCGACGTACGGGGTCTGCCGCACGACGTCGATCACCTTCTGCGAGTAGTTCACCGACTCGTAGTACGACGTGCCCTGCGCCGCCTGGATGTTGATGTTCAGCGAGTCGTTGTCCGTGTCGGGGATGAAGCCCTTCGGCACGACCCCGTACATGGCGACGGTCGCCGCGATGACCGCCAGGAACACGACCATCAGCACCCGGCGGTGTCCCAGCACCCACCGCAGGCTCCAGCCGTACCCGCCGCGCAGCCGGTCGAAGCCCCGGTCCAGGCGCGCCAGCACGCTCCTCTTCGCGCGCACGACCCGCAGGAAGCGGCTGCAGAGCATCGGCGTCAGCGTGATCGAGACGAGGCCGGAGATCAGCACGGCCGCCGTGATCGTCACGGCGAACTCCCGGAAGAGCCGGCCCAGAATCCCGCCCATGAACAGCAGCGGGATGAACACCGCGGCGAGCGACACGGTCATCGTCACGATCGTGAAGCCGATCTCGCGCGACCCCTTCAGCGCCGCCTCGAGCGCGGACTCGCCGGCTTCCATGTGCCGCACCGCGTTCTCCAGCATGACGATCGCGTCGTCGACGATGAAGCCGACCGACAGGATGATCGCCATCATCGACAGGTTGTCGAGGCTGTAGTGCATCACCTGCATCACGGCAAACGTGCCGAGGATCGAGAACGGCAGCGCGAGGGCGGGGATGACCGTCGCCGATCCGTTGTGCAGGAACAGATAGATCACGCCCACGACCAGGACGAGCGTGATGAGCATCGTCAGGCGCACGTCGGAGAACGCCTGGCGGATGTTCACCGATCGATCCTGACGAATGCTGAGGTGGACCGACGGCGGCAGCTGGGCCTCGAGCCCGGGCAGCACCGCCCGGACGGCGTCGGCGACCTCGATGACGTTCGTGCCCGGCTGCTTCTGGACCTGCAGCGTGATGGCGCGCAGCTGGGCGTCCTTCGTGACGTACCAGGCCCGCTGCGTCAGCGACTGCACGCTGTCGATGACGTTGGCCACCTGATCGAGCCGGATCGGCCGGCCCCCGCGGTAGCCGACGATGATGCGCCGGAACTCGTCCGCGTCGTTGAGCTGCCCCTTGGCCTGGATGCTGTACGTCGAATCCGGCCCGAACAGCTGGCCCGTCGGCTGCGTGACGTTCCAGTTCGAGAGCGCGGTGTCGATCTCGTTGATCCCCAGCTTCTGCGCCTGGAGCTTCTCGGGATCGACCTGCACGCGCACCGCGTATTTCGCCGAGCCGTTCACGTTGACCTGCGACACGCCGTCGACCATCGAGATGCGGGGCGCGATGATGTCCTCCGCGTACTCGTCCACCTTCGACATGTCGAGCGTGTCCGACGTGAGGTTGATCTGCAGGATCGGCTGGTCGGCCGGGTTCATCTTGCGGAACGACGGCGGCGCGGTCAGCGTCGGCGGCAGCAGCGGCAGCGCCGCGGAGATCGCCGTCTGCACGTCGGTGATCGCGCTGTCGATGTTCCGGTTCAGATCGAACGTCAGCGTGATGTTCGCGCTGCCCGTGCCGCTGCGCGACGTCATCTCGTCCACGCCCGCGATGGTCGTGAACTGGCGCTCGAGCGGGCTCGCCACCGACGCGGCCATGATGACCGGATCGCCGCCGGGCAGGTTCGCCGAGACGTTGATCGTCGGGTACTCGACCGCAGGCAAATCGCTGATGGGCAGCGCGCGGTACGCGACGACGCCGAACAGCGCGATCGCCGCCATCAACAGGCTCGTGGCGATCGGACGCCGGATGAAGGTTTCGGAGATGTTCACGCGCGGGCCTTCTGCGCTTCTACAGGCCGCCGCTGCGTCCGCCGCGCCCGCGTCCGCCGCGTCCGCCGCGCCCGCCTTCGCTCGATCCGTTCGCGTCGCCGATTTGGACTTTGGTGCCCTGCTCGAGCCGGAGTTGCCCCTCGGTCACGACCGTCTCGCCCGGGCTCAGGCCCTTGTCGATGACGACGATCTCGCCCATGCGCTGGCCGAGCGTGACGGGGCGCTGCTCGACCGTCGAGTCCTCCTTGACGACGAAAACGAACTGGCCGTCCTGACCGACCTGCACGGCCTGGCTCGGAATGACCGTCGCGTGCGGGAGGACCGACAGCCGCAGGCTCACGCGCGTGAACTGCCCGGGCCACAGCCGGAAGTCCTTGTTCGGGAAGGTCGCCTTCAGCTTGATGGTGTCCGTCGTGCTGTCCACGAGGTTGTCGACGAAGGTCAGCTTGCCGTCCACGGGCTCGGGATTGCCGTCCTGCGGGGTCGCGACGACCGCGAGCGTCTGCCCTGGACTGATGTGCTTGATCGCGGGAAGATTCGACGCCGGCACCGCGAACGTGACGTACACCGGCTGCAGCTGCGCGATCGTGACGAGCTCCGTCCCGTTCGCTTGAACGAGGTTGCCGACCTTGATGGTGTTGTTGCCGGTGCGGCCGTCGATCGTCGCGCGGATGACGGCGTAGCTCAGTTGGACCTTCGCGTTGTCGACGACGGCCTGCTGCACCTCGAGCTGGGCCTTGGCGCTTTCAACCGCGGCGGTGTCAGCCTTCATCGTGGCCTGCATCGCCGCGGCGGCGGCCCGCGCCTGCTCGGCTTGCTCCTTCGAGACGATCCCTTTCTGGATCAGCGCGGCCTGGCGATCGGAGGACGCCTGCTGGTACTCGGCGTTCGCCGTATCGCGCACGAGCTGCGCTTCGGCCTGATTGAGGAGCGCCCGATCGCGCGTGAGATTCGCTTCGGCCTGCTGGAGCGCGGCCTCGAGCGGCCGCTGGTCGATCGCGAACAGCTTGTCGCCTTTCTTGACGATGTCGCCCTCGCGGAAGAAGGCTTCCTGCAGCTGGCCGGTGACCTGCGAGCGCACCGAAACACTGGCGTACGCCTCGACGTTGCCGACCGCGGCGAGGTCGACGGGCACGTCCCGCTGAGTAACCCTCGTGACGACGACCGGCTGGGCCGCGCCCCCACCACCCCGTCCGCCGCCGCGCCCGCCTCGTCCCGCGCCGCGGCCGCCGGCGCCGGCGCCCCCGGCCGGGTCGGCCGCCGTGCCCGAACAGGCAGCGGCCGCCAGCACAGCCAGCAGACAGACAAGGCTCCCGACACTCTTGAACACGTTGGACTCCAGCCAGCCCGAACCCAGGCGATCGGTGCGTTCGGAACAATAACCCAACCGGGCAGGATGCTCCGAAAACCGGCCCGGCCAAGACACTTCGACCCCGGGCCCAGTACCAGTTCTGATACCGTTCCCGAGGCTCCGGCGCTTACTTCGAGCGCCAGGACCCTTCTTTCCAGCGCCGACCCCAGGTAAGCTGCAACTCGATGAGCCGCCGGCGGTTCCGAGCATGATCGCCGCGCCCCCCGAGGCATCCCTCCACGCCCATCGCTCGCGCACCCTCGACGCGCTGCGGGCCCTGGCCGTGCTCCTGGTGCTCGGGTTCCATGGCGGCTACCTCGGCGGCGGCCTCCCTCAGCCGCTCGCGATTGGCATGCACGTCTGGAACCGCATCGGCTGGGCCGGCGTCGACCTGTTCTTCGTCCTGAGCGGGTTCCTCGTCTCCGGTCTGCTGTTTCGCGAGTTCAAGCTGCACGGCCGCGTCCAGGGCGGGCGCTTTCTGGCGCGACGCGGCCTCAAGATCTACCCGGCGTTCTACGTCTACCTGGCCGTCGTGATCGCCACCCTCGCGGCGAGCGGCGTCGCGATCGACCTTCGCACCGTGCTGTCGGAGGCGCTCTTCGTCCAGAACTACGGCCCGCGCTTTCTGGTGCACACGTGGTCGCTGGCCGTCGAAGAGCACTTCTATCTGCTCGTGACGCTGGTCGTCGTCGCCGCGGGCGCCCGCGTGGCGAACCGGCGGAGTGTGTCCATCGCCTGCCTCGCGATCGCGGTCGGCGCGCTCGTCGCGCGCGTGGTCGCATCTCTGCGGTTCGGCGTGACGAGCCACCTGCACGACGCCACCCAATTCCGCATCGACGCCCTCACCGCCGGGCTCTTTCTGGCGTACCTCTATCAGTTCGAGCCCGCCGCGTTTCGACGGCTGGCCAGCCGCCGCGCCGCGCTCGCCGTCGCCGGAGTGATCCTGATCATCCCTGCTGTGCTCCTCCGGTTCGACGACCCGTGGCTCGGCACCGTCGGTCTGACGACGACGTACGCGGCGTTCGCCGCGCTGTTGCTCCTCGCGGTCGATCGCGAGCCGACGACGCGCCTGCTCGGGCCGACCGTCGCCGCGCTGGCCGTCATCGGGCGCTACTCGTACTCGATGTACCTGTGGCACCTGCCGGTGCGCATCGCGATGCTCTGGGCCGCGCGCCGCGTCCCGGCCTTCCCCGCCACCGGCGGCCTCGGGTTCGTCACGTTCGTCGCGCTGTCGGTCGTCGTCGGCATCCTGATGGCGAAGGCCGTGGAGCTGCCGGTGCTCCGCCTGCGCGATCGCTACTTCCCGTCGAGAACTGGTCTGCCAACGGGGTGAAGCATGGGCACACGCATTGTCAGAACGTACCGCCAGACCATCAACGCGGCGCCCGACGTCGTCTTTCCTCTCCTCTGCCCGGTGCGGGAAGCCGAATGGCTCGAGGGCTGGCGCTGCACGATGATCTACTCAGCCTCCGGGCTCGCCGAGGACGGCGCCGTGTTCACGACGTCGGGCGACGGCGAGCCGGACACGGTGTGGATCATGACCCGCTACGACCGCGAGGCGGGTTTGGTTGATTTCACCCGCGTGACGCCGGGATCGCGGACGTGTCTCCTCCGGCTTGCTGTCTCGGCAACGGACGACGGACGATCCCACGTCGACATCTCCTACGCGCACACGTCGCTCACGCCGGCCGGCGACGCGTATCTGAAGACGTGGACCAACGAGGCGTTTCTGGAGGCGATGGTGTTCTGGGAGCGATCGATGAACCACTACCTCAAGACGGGCGCGCGGCTGCAGCGCGGCACCCGCTGACCCGCCGGCCGCGCCGGGTCGTTACTTGATGACCTTGCCCATCTGGACGCCGAACTTCGGCTGGTCGCGCGTCCCGGTGATCGTGATGGGCACCACGGCGCCCGCGCCGTGTTTCCTGAACAGCGCGTCGAACGGCTTCAGGAAGAT
>Ga0335084_10008702_pt1 | contig 10118 bp, 11 predicted proteins | sample Lox_Sample_44_FD_206721 | JGI IMG/M metagenome (GOLD analysis project Ga0335084, IMG submission 206721) | Soil microbial communities from Loxahatchee National Wildlife Refuge, Florida, United States - Lox_Sample_4.4 | ecosystem: Environmental > Terrestrial > Soil > Wetlands | place: USA... | reverse complement strand
CGCACTGCGGCGGCCTGCCGGACAACGGCGCCTCCACGACCACCTGCCCGTCGGCCAACAACCAGTCGGGCGCGCTGCCGACCGTGCTCCTCACGCAGCAGACGAACGGGCAGAACCAGGTGGGCGGTCCGTTCCTGAACAGCTTGCCGACCCTGCCGGCCGGCTGGACGGGTTCGGGCACGAGCTACAAGTACTCCAGCAGCGCCACCGGCACGTTCATGCTCTGCGGCTCGGGCGACAGCACGGCCGCGGACAGCAACGGCGGCACGACCTGCCCCTAAGGGCATCACGGTCTGAACGCTGCACTCCCGGCGGCCGGCCTTCCGGCCGCCGGGGCCATTTTCGGAGGGCGCTGCTGAGGCCATGATCGTCGCCGCGTTCGTCGTCGCCGGCCTGCTGATCGGCAGCTTCCTGAACGTCGTCATCGCCCGTGTCCCCGAAGGTCGCAGCCTGTGGAGTCCGGGCTCGGCGTGCCCGGGCTGCGGCAGCGCGATCGCCTGGTACGACAACGTCCCGCTCGTGTCCTTCGCCGCCCTGCGCGGCCGCTGCCGCGCTTGCGGCGTGTCGATCCCGTGGCGCTATCCGATCGTGGAGGCGGTCACCAGCGCGCTCTTCGGCGCCGCCGCGCTCGCGTTCGGCGCGACGCTCCACGCCGTCGTCGCCGCCGTGCTGCTCGCCGCGCTGGTGGCGATCACGATGATCGACCTCGAGCGGCAGATCATCCCCGACGTCATCTCGCTGCCGGGCATTCTGACTGGTGTCCTCGCCAATCTGGTGACCGGACACGTGTCCTGGCTGGAGTCGCTCATCGGAATCGGGGTCGGCGGCGGCGTGTTCCTGGCCATCGCGGTGCTCGGGTCGTGGATGGCCGGCCAGGACGCCATGGGGGGCGGTGACATCAAGCTGGCGGCGATGCTGGGGGCGTTCCTGGGCTGGAAGGTGCTGTTATTGAGCCTCTTTTTTTCCGCAGTCGGTGGGGGTATTCTCGCGGCAGCGCTGATGGGCGGGGGTCTCCGCGGGCGGAAGGACCCACTCCCGTTTGGTCCTTTCCTTGCAGCAGGAGGCGCGATCGGACTCTTCTGGGGCGAAAGGGTGGTGCGGTGGTACCTGAGCGCATTCGGCGGCGCCTAGCGGGCACGCGTGGCTACACGATGACGGAACTGCTCGTCGTCATCGCCGTCATCGCCATCATCGCCGCCGTGAGCATCCCGACGCTCTGGACGTACTACCGCTCCGCCGCGCTGCGCAGCGCGGCCGAGCGGACGGTCTCGCTACTCAACAACGCCCGTCAGCTCGCGATCCGTCTGAACACGACGGTGTGCGTGACGGTGGACGCGACCGGCATACAGTACCACCAGGGGACGTGCGGCGCCGCCGCCTACACCGGCCCCGGTACCGATTCCGCCGGCTACATGAAGCTCGACACCGGCATGACGCTGAGCGGGACGAACAACCTCTGCTTCAGCTATCTCGGCAGCGTGCCAAATCCGCTGCCGGCCGGCTGCAACTCCACTCTCGCCGGGACCATCACGGTGACACGTGCACAGGGCGGCAGCATGGACGTTATTATCGCGAGCACCGGGCGCGTGCGGATCCAGTGATGAGCGAGGTGCGAGCAATGCTTGGCAACGAACGCGGCTTGACCCTGGCGGAGATCCTGGTGGCGGTGGGCATCATCGGCCTCGGCCTCGTGGGACTGGCCGTGGTGATCCCCGTCTCCAGCTACGGCGTGCAGGAGGGCAACCAGCTCTCCACGGCGACCTTCCTGGCCGAGCAGATGATCGAGCGCGCGCGAGCGTCCGCCTGGACCGCCTCGCCCCCGGTCGACTGCGTCGGCGTCTCCAGCGGCGACGCGGCGCCGGTCCCGACCGGGGCCACCTGCGTGGGCGCCGGCAGTCCCACGGCCACCCAGTTCGCTGACGAGGCCAGTGTCAGCGGCTACACCCAGTACGCGCGGAAGGTGCGCGTGACCGACTGCTCGACGACGACGTGCGCCGGCGTCGCGAACCCCGCCGGCCTGCGCCGGGTCACCGTCACGGTGACCTACACCCCGATCACCGTCGGGGGCGGGCAGTCGCCGGGCGCCAAGACCGTGACGCTCGAGTGGCTGGTGGCGCAGCGATGAAGCGCGTGATCCGCGACACCCGCGGCTTCACCCTGGCCGAGCTGCTGGTCGTGTGCGCCATCCTCGGCTTCATGATGGGCGCAATCTTCACCCTGCAGCGGCAGGGACAGCTGGCCTATCTCACCGGCGCCGCGCGCGTGGAGGTCCAGCAGAACGCCCGCCTGGCCCTCGACACGATGATCAGCGACCTCCGCTCGGCGCAGCTGGTGACCGTCGGCAGCACCACGAAGGTGATCACGGCCATCGACGCCAACTGCGCGACCGGCACGCCCCCGACCGGCGGCGGCGGCATCTCGATCAGCTTCAAGGACCAGAACGGGACGACCGTCGACTACATCGTCGCGGCCGCCGGCACCGGCGACTGCACGACGGCCTCGGCGCCCTGCTTGCTGAGGAACAACGTCACCGTCATCGGTGGCGTCCAGTCGCTGCAGATCTGGTGCTACAACGACGCCACCCCCGTCGCCCTCGACGCCACGCTGGAGAAGATCCGCGAGCTCCGTATCCAGATCAGCACCAAGACCGAGCGCGGCGCCCAGACGGGCTCCGCGGGCGATCAGCACGCGAAGGTCGAGGGCCGCGTGCGCCTCCGCAACATTTGAGCGCGCGCCGCCTCCTCGGTCTCGTTCTGCTGGCCGCCGCGCTGAGCGCGTGCGGCAGTCCCGCCCCCGCCCCCAAGGCCGAGTACGACGTGGTGGCGGAGGCGATGAAGGCCTTCGACAAGCCGGACTGGGCGCTGGCCGGCCGCCTGCTGCGCGAGGCCATCGTCAAGCAGCCCTCCGATCTGCGCCTGCACTACTCGCTGGCCGTGACCGCCACGCACCTCGAGCTGCGCGAGGAGGCGGTCCGCGAGTTCCGCTGGGTGCTGGCCAACGCCCCCGGCACGGCCGAGGCCCTGGCGGCCCGCAACTGGCTCGCCGCCGCCGGCGCCCTGCCGCCGGAGGCCGCTCCCGCCACCGCGGGCGGGAGCGGCGAGGCGGGCGCCGACAAGCCCACGCGCGATCCCACCCGCGGCGACAGCTTCGTCCGCGGCCAGGTCACGTGGAGCGGGGGCCCGCCCCCGATGAGCCTCACGCGGCTGCAGCTCTTCCTCAAGGGCCTGGACAAGACGCCGACGAAGAACGTGTACATGGTCCTGCGCACGGACGAGGATGGCCGCTTCGAGTTCAAGAACGTCCCCGCCGGCACCTACAAGCTCACCAATCGCGTCGCCGGTGAGCCGCTGTGGCGCCTGAAGGTGACCGTCGCCGCCGGGCAGTCGGCGTCCATCGATCTCACGCCGCAAAACAGTCTCCGCGCGCGCGACGACTTCCCGGACGGCAAGTAGTCGTCGCCGATGATTCGTCGAGCCCGTAGGGCTCTGCAAGCGCCGAACCCCCAAGCCTAGTGTGCTGGAAAACGTTGGTGGGAAACGACCGGAAACCTATACTACTAACCCAGCGAGTAAAATGACTTGTTAAACAAGATCTTCCGCAAACAGAGCGAGAGCTTCGGTCTGGACATCGGTTCGAGCGCCGTCAAGGTGGTCCAGATCCACGAGAACACCTTGACGGGCTTCGGCATGGTCTCCCTGCCCAACGACACGATCACCGACGGGGCGATCAACGACCCGCAGACGGTGGCCGACGCCATCAAGGAAGCGGTGGCCAAGGCGGGCCTCAAGGGCAGCGACGCGGTCATCTCCATCTGCGGCCGCGAGCTGATCATCAAGAAGATCCAGATCCCCGAGGTGCCGGCCAAGGAGATCGACGACGTCGTCCGGCTGGAGGCCGAGCACCACATTCCCTTCGCCATCGACGAGGTCTTCATCGACCACCACACGGTGGGCACGGCCAACGGGCAGCTCGACCTCATCCTGGTCGCCGTCAAGAAGGCCAAGGTGACCGACTACATGTCGGTGGTCGAGCAGGCCGGCTTCAATCCCACCATCGTGGACGTGGACGGCTTCGCGCTGGGCAACCAGTTCGAGAAGAACTTCCCGGGCGAGGACGGCGAGGCGGTGGCGCTCATCGACATCGGCGCCTCCATCATGAAGACCAACGTGCTGCGGGCGGGCGCCACCATCTTCGCCCGCGACATTCCGTTCGGCGGCAACAACTACACGCAGGCCATCGCCCAGAAGCTCAACATCCCGTTCGAGCAGGCCGAGGCGGCCAAGCTGGGCAAGGACGTCGGCGTGAAGTGGGAGACGCTGGTGCCGCCGCTGGAGGCGGTCTCCCGCGACCTGTCGCTGGAGGTGCAGCGCACGTTCGACTACTTCGCCTCCACCGCCGAGTCCGAGCGGATCGGCAAGATCGTGCTGGCGGGCGGCTGCGCGCAGCTCCCCGGCCTCAACGAGTACCTGTCGTCCAACTGGGGCATTCCCGTCGAGCTGGCCCGCCCCTTCGAGCGCATCGAGGTGGCTCCCGCCTACGCAGAGGACGTCACCGCGCTGGCGCCGGCGCTGGCCGTCGCGGTGGGACTGGCGTTGCGCCGGCCGGACGACAAGGAGCAACCGAAGTGATCCGGATCAACCTCGCCCCCGTCGAGGCCCGCCGGCGCCGGCCGTCCTTCGCGTTCCCGGTGCCGTCGTTCAACCTCGGAATCGCGTTCGCGATCGTGTACGTGGTCGCCGCCGGCGGCGTCGGCTACTACTGGTACAGCCTGCAGGCGGAGGAGACGCGCGTCGCCGCCGACGTGGACCGCCTCAATCGCGAGCTCACGTCGCTCAAGGCGACGCTGAGCCAGGGCGCCAACGTTCGCGGCCAGCTGACCGAGGTCAAGCGCCGGGTCGACATCCTGGAGGAGCTCACCAAGGGCCAGGCCAAGCCGATCGCCCTGCTCGACGTGTTCATCGACACCGTGCCGCGCGACCTCTGGATCAACACCCTCGAGCAGAAGGAGTCGCTGGTGAAGCTCAGCGGTACGGCGTTCTCCACCGCGGCCGTGTCGGACTTCATGTCCAACCTCAAGGCCAGCGGCAAGTTCAAGGACGTCGACATCGTCATCTCCAAGCAGGCCTTCGACAAGACCCCGCGCCTCGTGACGTTCGAGGTCACGTGCAAGTTCGAGATCTGACATGGCACTGCCGGTCCCGCTCCAGAACTTCATCGACGGTCCCAAGCTTCCCAAGGTCGTCCTCGGCGCGCTCGGCCTCATCGCGATCGTGGCCGGCGGGTACTTCGTGCTGCTGTCGCCCGTGCAGGTGCGCATCGACGCCCTGGTGGTGAAGCGCACGCAGACCCAGGACGAGGTGAACAAGGTCCGGGCCCAGGTGGCCGAGATCGAGCGCTACAAGCGCGAGGTCGGCGAGCTGGAGAAGCGGCTGGCCCTGCTCAAGGACCGGTTGCCCTCGGAGAAGGAGACGCCGACGCTCTACCGCGCCGTCTCCACGGCCGCCGAGCAGGCGGGCCTGGGCGTCGCCCTCTTCCAGCCCAAGCCCGCGGTGCCCAAGGACGTCGTGAGCGAGATCCCGATCACCATCAGCGCGCAGGGCAGCTACCACCAGCTCGCCAAGTTCTTCGAGCAGGTGGCCGGCCTGCCGCGCGTCGTCAACGTGAACGACTTCAAGATGACCGGCCTCGGCAAGTCGAAGGATTCGATGAAGGCCGATCTCACGCTGGCCACGTACATGTACCGCTCGGCGCCCCCGCCACCCCCGGCCAAGCCGGGCGCGCCGGCGCCGCCCAAGCCGGCGGCCGCGCTGCCGTCCTCGGGGGCGCGCTCGTGAAGCCCGTCGTCGCGCTCGCGGCTCTGAGCGGCCTCTGCGCCACGCTGGTGGCGTGCGGCGGTTCGCCGCCTCCGCCCCCGGCCCCCGCCGCGGCGCCCAAGCCGGCGGCGGCCGCGCCGACGCCGGCCCCCGCCGGCGCGCCCAAGCCGGCCACGCCCGCCCCCGGCGCCGCCCAGCCGTTGCTGGCGGTGCCGGCCGTGCCGCCGCCGGCGACCGCCAGCTACGATGCCAAGGGCCGGCGCGATCCGTTCCTGGCGCTGGACCTGACCGGTGGCCCCAAGGGACTCGAGATCTCCTCGACGAAGCTGACCGGGATCGTGCGGAGCGCGAGGACCACGCTCGCGCTCGTCGAGACCCAGGACGGCATCGGCTACATCCTCAAGCCGGGCGACACCCTCGGCGACGGCCGGCTCATGGAGATCGCCGCCGACAGTGTCGTCTTCGCCGTCACGGCGAAGCCAGGGTCTCCCACTAACCGCGTGGTCCTAAAACTGGCGGCCAACTAACCATGACAGATCGACGGGTGGCTAGCGTGCTGCGGGCGTTCGGGAGTGCGCTTGTCCTGCTGCTCACGACCGGAGCGGTGGCGGGCGCGCAGACCGCGGCCGAGGTACGGCTCCAGGACGTCTCCGTCACCACGCAGCCGGACTCGGTGACGGTCGTCGTCAAGACGTCGGGCGAGGCCAAGTACCAGGCGGAGCTCATGGACCGTCCCAGCCGTCTCGTCCTCGACTTCGAGAACACCAGCTACGCCTGGCGCAAGACTCCGCTGACGGTCGGGCCGGAACCGCTCAAGCAGATCCGGGGCAGCCAGTACCGCAAGGGCGTGACCCGCCTCGTCGTGGAGCTCACGCGCAAGGTCGGCTACGCCATCCGCGAGGAGAGCGACGGGCTCGCCATCGTCATCCCGACGGCCACCACGACGGCCCAGGCGACCGAGGCCGCGCCCGCGGCGAAGCCCGCGCCCAAGGCGCCCGCGCCGAAGGCTGCCGCCAAGCCGGCCGCGCCGCCGGCCAAGCCAGTCGCGCCGGCCGTCGTCGCCGAGGCCAAGCCCGAGGCGCCGCCGGCCGAGCCCGCGCGCATCGCGCAGGCGCCGGCCGCGCCCGCCGCGCCGCCCGCTCCGATGGCGCCGCCGGCCCCGATCGTCCAGGCTCCGCCCGCCGGCAACGGCGCGCGGCTGATCTCGCTCGACTTCAAGGACGCCGACGTCGTCAACCTGCTCCGCATCCTCGCCGCCGAGAGCGGCCGCAACGTGGTCATCGGCGAGGACGTGAAGGGGAAGATGTCGATCACGCTGCGCAACGTGCCGTGGGACCTGGCGCTCGACACGATCATGGAGGCGCGCAGCCTCGTGAAGGTCGAGCGTGACAACGTCATCCGCATCGTCAGCTCCGACCAGCTGGCCAAGGAGCGCGAGTCGCGCGCCAAGCTCGAGGAGGCCAAGGTCAAGGCCGAGACCGAGATCCGCACCAAGCTGGCCGAGGCCAAGCTGAAGGAGCAGGAGGCCGCCGCCCGCCAGCTCGCCGCCGAGCAGGCCGCCGCCGAGCAGGCCGCCCGCGGCCCGCTCAAGGAAGAGACGATCCGGCTCTCGTACGCCGATCCCGAGGAGGTCGCCAAGACGCTCGAGGGCATCCTCGGCCTGCAGGGCGGCAGCGCCCCGGCGGCGCCCACCTCGGGCCCCGGCGTGATTCCCGCCCCGCCGTTCTCCCAGCTCTTCGGCCCCGGCCAGCAGCCGCAGGGGCCGCCGCCGTCGCCGTCGGCCGACGTGCTGGCCAAGGGCATCACGATCAAGGCGCACAAGCCGACGAACTCGATCTTCATCCGCCACTACGCGGCGGATCTCGAGCGCATCAAGACCCTCATCCGCGAGAAGCTGGACATCCCGCTGCCGCAGGTGAAGATCGAGGCGCGCATGGAGATCCTGGCGCGCAACGACCTCTTCGCGCTGGGCATCCAGTGGGGCGGCGGCGGCGCGGCGGTGAACAACAACACCACCCTCCTCGGCCGCGGCTTCACCAGCAGTACCGGCGTGACCGGCGTGCAGAACACCAACAACACGCTGAACAGCGGCGGCATCGCGCCGACCGGTCTCGGCACCCTGCCCAACCCGAACACGGACCTGAGCCAGCTGCTGCCGGTCAGCGCCGTCAATGGCCTGCCCAACGGCGGCAACGTGGTGAACCTGCCGATCGGCTCCATCCTGCCGGGCGTCATCTCGGCGGGCACGGCCGGCATCGCGTTCGGCATCGTGGGCACGCGGCTCAACCTGAACCTGGCCCTGGAGGCCCTGCGCAGCGAGGGCAAGACTCGCACGCTGGCCCGGCCCGAGATCGTGACGGTCGAGAACAACAAGGCCACGATCTCGCTCGGTGAGGAAATCCCGTACGCGACCGTCAGCTCGGCCGGCACCCAGATCCAGTTCAAGGAGGCCGTGCTGAAGCTGGAAGTGACGCCGACCGTGGTGCGCGAGGGCGAGACCAACCGCATCAAGATGAGCGTGCTGGTGGAAAACAACTCGCGCGGCGCCACCGTCGACCTCGGCGCCAGCGGCGGCCAGCCGCCCGCCATCAACAAGCGCAAGGCGGAGACACAGGTCCTCATCAAGGAGGGCGAGCGTCTCGTCATCGGCGGCGTGACGAACAGCGAGAGCGAGGAGGCGGTCCGCCGAGTGCCGCTCATGGGCGACATCCCGCTGCTGGGCTGGCTGTTCAAGCAGCGCGGCGATCGCAACGTGTCGACCGAGCTGGTCGTCTTCATCACCCCGTCGATCATCCGGCGGGACGCCACCACCGCGTCGGTTCCCCCGCAGCGATGAGCCCGCGCCTCCCCGTCCGGCCCGCGGGCCCCGCCCGCGGGCGGGACGCCGGGACGAGCCGCTGCAGCGCCCCGCCAGCCCGGATCGACCCGAGCCGCCGGTAACGGCGGCCGGGCCCGCGTCACCATGATCGTCTCCGTCAACCTCGGTGCCCGCTCCTACTCGATCGTCGTCGAGCCCGGCGCGCTGGCCACGGTGGGCGAGCGCCTGCGCGCGCTCGGCGTCGGGCGCCGCGCGGCGCTGGTGACGGACGCCGGCATCATGCGGCTGCACGGCGGCCCGGTGGCCGGCAGCCTGGAGCGCGACGGCTTCGCGGTGACGGTGCTCGAGGTACCGGAGGGCGAGACGGCCAAGACGCTGGCGGTGGCCGAGCACTGCTGGGACCGGCTGCTCGCCGCCGGGATCGATCGCAGCTCCACGGTGCTCGGGCTCGGCGGCGGCGCCGTCGGGGACCTGGCCGGCTTCGTGGCCGCGACCTACATGCGCGGCGTCAACTTCGTCACGCTGCCCACCACCGTGCTGGCCCAGGTGGACGCCTCCATCGGCGGCAAGACGGCCATCGATCACCCCAAGGCCAAGAACCTGATCGGGGCCTTCCACCAGCCGCGCCTCGTCGTCGTCGACCCGGCCGTCGCCCGCACGCTGCCCGAGCGCGACTTCCGCTCGGGCCTGGCCGAGATCGTCAAGCACGGCATCGTGCTCGAGCGCGCGTATTTCGAGGAGGTCGAGCGCGACGCCGCCCGGCTGCTGGCGCGCGACCTCGACGTCCTCGACCGGATCATCGGCGGCTCCTGCCGTCTCAAGGCCTCGGTGATCGAGCGCGATCCCGAGGAGAAGAGCGAGCTGCGCTACGCCCTCAACTACGGCCACACGATCGGCCACGCGCTGGAGGCGGTCACCGGCTACGAACGGTGGACGCACGGCGAGGCCGTCTCGCTGGGCATCGTGGCCGAGGCCCGCCTGGCCCGCCGCCTCGGGGTGGCCGACGAGGCCACCACCGTCCGTCAGGAGCGGCTGCTGGCCGCCGTCGGCCTGCCCGTGCGCGCCGGCCACCTCGACGTCGACGCGGTGCTGTCGGCCATCACCCACGACAAGAAGGCGCGCGACGGTCGCGTGCCCTTCGTGCTGGCGCCGAGCCTCGGCGCGTTTCGCGTGATCTACGACGTGCCGCCGGACGCGGTCCGCGCGGCCGTCGGCGAGCTGGCCGGCTAGGCCGGCGGCGCGCGATGGCCCTCCCGCAGCCCGGCGCCGCGCGCCGCTGGGCACCTCCGCTCGGCGTGGCCGCGGTCACCGCGGTGGCGTTCCTGCCCTCGCTGGCCGGCGCCTTCGTCGACTTCGACGACCTCTACAACTTCGTGCTCAACGTCCACTATCGCGGTCTCGGCGCGCGCCACCTGGCCTGGATGCTCGGGCTCGAGCCGACGCACCACTTCTGGGGCCCGCTCACGTGGCTGACGCACGCGCTCGAC
>Ga0335084_10008701_pt1 | contig 10119 bp, 13 predicted proteins | sample Lox_Sample_44_FD_206721 | JGI IMG/M metagenome (GOLD analysis project Ga0335084, IMG submission 206721) | Soil microbial communities from Loxahatchee National Wildlife Refuge, Florida, United States - Lox_Sample_4.4 | ecosystem: Environmental > Terrestrial > Soil > Wetlands | place: USA... | reverse complement strand
CGTCGATCGGCGTGACCTACGGGGCGCATCCGCGCGCACAGCTTCAGGCCGAAGGAGCGCTGGCGCTCGTCGACAGCGTCATGGAGTTGCGTTCGTGGCTGCTGACGAGCGGGTGATCCCGCTCTGCCGGTCCGACGCGCTCGCCGATGGCGGACGCGGTGTGCGTTTCACCGTGATGTTCCGCGGCGAGGCGGCTCCAGCTTTCGCCATAAGGCATTGCGGCCAGGCGTATGCATACCTGAATCGGTGTGCGCACGTGCAGATGGAACTCGACTGGCAGCCCGGTGACTTCTTCGAACCCGACGCGGAATTCCTGATCTGCGCGACCCATGGTGCGCTGTACGACCCGGCGACCGGCGCGTGCGCCGGCGGTGCGTGTGCCGGACACGGCGGACTGAGGCCGATCCGGGTGATCGAGCGGGACCAGCAGGTCGGATGGATTCCCGATGCGCAACTCGCGGCGCTGGACGATCCGGACGCGCGGAGCTAGGCCAGCAGCGAAAAGACGGCCGGGCGCCGTTCGAGCGCTGGCGCGGGCTGCTTGCGCCACTCCGCCACCGGGCGCATCGAGATGTACTCGGCCGTTCCGGTCACGTCGACCGCCAGCGCAAGGCGGGTCGACGCTGCACACGTCGCCAGAATGGCCGCGAACATTGCGGGGCTGCGATACGGCGTCTCGATGAACAACTGCGTTTCGCCCTTGCGGGAGCGGCGTTCGAGTTCCAGCAACCGCGCCGCCCGTTCGGCCGCGGGCACCGGGAGGTAGCCCTGGAAAGTGAACGATTGTCCATTCAGTCCCGAAGCCATGAGCGCCAGCAGCAGCGATGAGGGCCCGACGAGCGGCTTGACGCGCAGGCCGATCGCATGCGCCGCCGCGACGATGTTTGCGCCAGGGTCTGCGACCGCCGGAACCCCTGCTTCGGAGACGAGAGCCGCGTCGCGTCCGCGGAGCACCGGCTCGAGCCACGCGCGGGCCCGTTCCGTCTGCGGGGTGTGGCCGATCTCGACGATGTCGAGCTCGCGCAGCGGGCGCGGATGGCCCAGGGCCTTGAGAAAGGCGCGGGCCGACTTCGCATTCTCGACAAGGAAATAGGAGACGCCGCGTCCCACGCCGATCACGGCGTCAGGCAGCACCTCATCGATCGCGCGGTCGGCGAGCGGGCAGGGCAGCAGGTAGAGCGTCCCCGCCATTGCTCAGGCGGCTCGCAGCACAGATATGCCGGCCGCCGTCAGCATCGTCGTCAGCCGGATCAGCGGCAGCCCGATCAAGGCCGTGGGGTCATCAGATTGCACCCGTTCGACCAGTGCAATGCCAAGCGACTCAATCTTTGCAGCGCCAGCGCAATCGTAGGGTCGATCGGCCCGCAGATAGGATTCAAGCGCGACGTCCGGCAAAACCCGCATGCGCACGACGGTCGGGATGCAGTCCATCTGCATGCGATCGGCGGTCGGGCCCGCGACCGCAACAGCCGTATGGAACACGACTTCGCGTCCTCGCATGCGTTGCAGCTGCGCGAGCGCGCGCTCGTGTTCTAGCGGCTTCGAAAGTGCCTCTCCGTCGAGTTCAGCCACCTGGTCGGAACCGATGACGACGTCGCCTGGGCGCATGGCGCTTACGGCGCGCGCCTTGGCGATCGCGAGCCGCAGCGCGGTTTCGCGCGGCACTTCACCCACTCGCGGCGTTTCATCCACCTCGGGCGACTGCACATCGAACCGCACTTGCAGCCGCTGCAGCAATTCGCGGCGGTAGCGCGAAGTGGAGGCGAGTACGATCACTGGCCGTTTCATTGCGCGCGCAGTGTAGCGGCGCGTACTCCCGGCGCCTGCAGCTCATGAACCCGGTCCAGCGACGACTGACAGTCGATGTCTTTGCACTTGCCCGCGACCGCGGCGTGATCGAGGGCGAACTGCCGCTCGACCGCTTGCCCCGCCTGGCGCTGTCCGTGGTGCGGGCGGCCGGCGCGCTGCGTTACCGGATTGGCGGCGAAATTGACTCACAAGGACATCCGGGCGCAGAAATGCAGCTCAGCGGGGACCTCTTGCTGCAGTGCCAGCGCTGCAGTGGGGAAATCAGCTATCCGCTGCACCGGACCGCGCGGTTCCGTTTCGTCGAGAGCGACGAGGAACTGGCCGCCGTCCCGATCGTCGATGACGATGTCGACGTCATCGTCGGATCGCATTCGATGGCCGTAGCGCCCTGGGTCGAGGACGAGGCGATCCTGTCGCTGCCCGTCGTGCCGCGTCACGACGACTGCCAGCCCGATTACGTCGAGGATGCGCGGCCCGATGCGGAGTCCGACCGGCCCAATCCGTTCGCTGCGCTTGCGGTGCTGAAGGCAGCGCGCAAGCCGGGCTGACCCGGTTCCCTTCCCCGGAGCTCTCGGCTACAATTTCCTGTTTTCTTTTGCGGGGTTAGCCATGGCTGTCCAACAGAACAAGAAGTCGTCGTCGAGGCGGGGTTCGCATCGGGCGCATGACTTCATTACCAATCCGCCGACGGCGATCGAGCCGACGACCGGTGAGGTGCATCGCCGCCACCACATCAGCCCCAACGGCGTCTATCGCGGCAAGAAGGTCCTGCAGACCAAGAACGACGAGTAAGCTTGCCCGATCAGCACTCTGATCGTTCCAGGCCTCGTGCGCGTCGCTTCGCGCGTCGAAATCCTGTCAGCTGATTTGCCTTCGCGGCGCGTGTGCTGCGCCGCGTGCCGCCGCACACGGTGACCATCCGCATCGCCATCGACTGCATGGGCGGGGATCACGGCATCTCCGTCACGGTGCCGGCTGCCCTTCGCTTCGTCGGGGAGCAGCGGGACGCCGCGTTGCTGCTGGTCGGCCGCTCGGCCGAGATCGAACGTGCCGTGGGCGCGGCGACGCGCGGAATCGAGGTCGTGCATGCCGACGAAGTGGTCGAGATGAACGATCCGCCGGCTGCGGCGCTGCGCACCAAGCGCAATTCCTCGATGCGTATCGCGATCAACCTCGCGCGGGAGGGCCGCGCGGATGTTGTCGTCAGCGCTGGCAACACCGGCGCGCTGATGGCCATTTCGCGTTTCGTCCTGAAGATGCTGGACGGAATCGATCGGCCGGCGATCGCTGGCGTGATCCCCAACCAGTCGCGGCATGCGACGACGATGCTCGATCTCGGCGCCAACGTCGACTGCGGGCCGGATCACCTGCTGCAGTTCGCGGTGCTCGGTTCGGCTCTGGTAGCTGCGGTCGAGGAAAGGGAGCGACCGACCGTGGGCCTGCTCAACATCGGCGAGGAACTGATCAAGGGCAACGACGTGGTCAAGCAGGCGGCCGACCTGCTGCGCGCGAGTCCGCTCAATTTCTACGGCAACGTCGAGGGCAACGACATCTACAAGGGCACCACCGACGTGATCGTCTGCGACGGCTTCGTGGGCAACGTGGCGCTGAAGGCGTCCGAGGGGCTGGCGCAGATGCTCGGCGGTTTCGTGCGCGAGGAATTCGAGCGCGATCCGCTATCGCGCCTGATGGCGCTTGCGGCGTATCCGGTCCTGATGCGGTTCCGGCGCCGGGTGGACCCGCGGCATTACAACGGTGCGAGCCTGCTCGGTCTGAAGGGACTGGTCGTCAAGAGCCACGGTTCGGCCGATGCGCTGGCGTTCGGGTGCGCATTGCGGCGCGGCTACGAGGAGGCGCGGCATCGCGTCCTCGACCGCACGGTGGCCGAAATGCAACCCTTCGTCGCGCAACTGGAACAGATGCACAAGGCGCATCAGGCTGTCGAGAACGACGCATGAAGCGGCGCCACGCGCGCGTCATAGCCACCGGCTCGGCCCTTCCGGAACGCGTGGTCACCAACGAGCAGCTGGCGCGCGAACTGGCCAGCCGCGGGATCGAGACCTCCAACGAGTGGATCGTCGCGCGCACCGGCATCCGGCAGCGCTTCATCGCAGAGGAAGGCGTCGGTTCCGCGGAACTCGGGGCGCGCGCGGCCGTCGCGGCGCTGGAATCAGCGGGCATCGACGCGAGCAGCATTGACCTCATCGTCGTCGCGACCTCAACGCCAGACCAGATCTTCCCGAGTGTGGCCTGCCTGATCCAGGCGCGGCTCGGCCTGCTGGGCTGCGCCGCGTTCGACGTGCAGGCGGTGTGCAGCGGCTTCGTGTACGCGCTGTCGGTGGCCGAATCGATGGTGGTGTCCGGCAAGCATCGCCGCGCCCTGGTGATCGGAACCGAGGTGTTCTCGCGCATCCTCGACTGGAACGACAGGACGACCTGCGTGCTGTTCGGCGACGGCGCGGGTGCCATCGTGCTGGAGGCGGCGGAGCAACCGGGACTTCTGGCGAGCGAACTGCGCGCTGACGGCAGCCAGGCCGGGATACTTTGCGCGGCCGGCAGGGTGAGCCAGGGCGGGATCGAAGGCCATCCGTTCCTGACGATGGACGGACAGGCGGTGTTCAGGCTCGCGGTCACGGTGCTCGGCGCGTCGGCCATCGATGTGCTCGCCGCTGGCAATGTGTCGACGGAGCGGCTCGACTGGTTCATCCCGCACCAGGCCAATATCCGGATCATGTCGGCGATTGCGCGGCGCCTCGGCCTGCCCGAGTCCAAGGTCGTTGTCACCGTCGACATGCATGGAAACACATCGGCCGCTTCGGTGCCGCTCGCGCTCGACGCTGCCGTCCGCGACGGACGCATCCGCAGCGGCCATCACGTTCTGCTGCAGGGCGTCGGCGGCGGATTCACCTGGGGTTCGATACTGCTGAAGTGGTGAAGCGATGAAACTTGCATTTGTTTTCCCGGGGCAGGGGTCGCAGACGGTCGGGATGCTTTCGAGCTTCGAGGGCAATCCGCAGGTCGACGCTGCGCTCGAGCAGGGCTCGGGTGCGCTCGGGATCGACATGCGCCGGCTGATCAGCGAAGGACCCGCCGAGGAACTTGGGCTCACCGTCAACACGCAGCCGGCGATGCTGCTGGCCGGAACGGCGATCTACCGTGCGTGGCGCGCTGCGGGCGGCGCCGAGCCGCATTGGGTGGCTGGCCACAGCCTCGGGGAATACAGCGCACTGACCGCAGCGGGAGTGTTCGACCTTGCCGACGCGCTACGGCTCGTGCGCTTCAGGGCCACGGCGATGCAGGAAGCGGTTCCGGTCGGCGCAGGCGCGATGGCGGCGATCATGGGCCTGGATGAAGACGGCGTCGCGGCGGCATGCGCGGACGCGGCTGCCGGCGAAATCGTCTGTCCCGCAAACTTCAACGCGCCGTCGCAGGTCGTCATCAGCGGCCACAAGGCTGCGGTCGAACGCGCCTGTGCGGCGGCGAAGCAACGCGGCGCGAAGCGCGCCGTGATGCTGCCGGTCTCTGCGCCGTTTCATTCGCCGCTGATGCAGCCTGCCGCGCAGCGGCTGCGCGAGGCGCTCGCGAAGACGCGGCTCGCGGAACCGACGATCGCGGTCGTCAACAACGTCGATGTCGCGATCGAACGCGAACCGGCGCGGATCGCCGATGCCCTCGCGCGCCAGGCCGCGAGCCCGGTGCGCTGGGTGGAAACGATCCAGACCCTCGCGAGCCAGGGTGTGACCCACGTCGTCGAATGCGGTCCGGGGCGCGTGCTCTCGGGGCTGACGAAGCGTATCGTGCCTACGCTCGAGAGCCTCGCCATCAACGATGTCGCGAGCCTCGAAGAAGCGCTCGCAGCGATCGCGGCGGCGGAGGGAATGGCGCGATGAACGTGTTTCAGCCGCAGTGCCTGGCCGACGAGGTCGCGCTGGTCACCGGGGCGTCGCGCGGAATCGGACGCGCGATTGCGGACCAGCTCGCCCGTGCCGGCGCCGTCGTTGTCGGCACCGCCACCAGCGAGGCGGGTGCGGCGGCAATCACTGCAAGACTGGCGGAGCACGGCGCCCGTGGCCAGGGCGCGGTTCTCGACGTCTGCGAGGCGAACGCCGGAGAAGCCCTCGTCGAGAGCATCACGAAGCAGCACGGGCGACTGTCGATCCTGGTCAACAATGCCGGGATCACGCGCGACACGTTGGCGATGCGCATGAAGGACGAAGACTGGGCAGCCGTCCTCGACACCAACCTGTCGAGCGTGTTCCGCCTCAGTCGCTCCGTCATCCGCGGGATGATGCGGGCGAAGCACGGTCGCATCATCAGCATCACCTCCGTGGTGGGATCGAGCGGCAATGCGGGGCAGGCGAACTACGCCGCAGCGAAGGCAGGAGTCATGGGCATGACGAAGGCGCTGGCGCGCGAGGTCGGCAGCCGCGGCATCACCGTCAACTGCATCGCGCCGGGGTTCATCGACACCGATATGACGCGCGCACTGAATGAGCAGCAGACGCAGGCGCTGCTCGCGCAGATCCCGCTTGGACGCCTCGGGCAGCCCGACGACATCGGTGCAGCGGTCGTTTTCCTGGCGTCGACGGCCGCGTCTTACATCTCGGGGGCGACGATCCATGTCAACGGCGGGATGTACATGAACTGAGGCGCCGGTCCAGCGGGCGCGCGCAGTGCCTCTGTTAGAATCCGCGCGCTTTTTTCGCCGGCCTACAACAGGGCGGTGCGCACCGCTGCACACATTGCACAGGCGCGGTCGACACACAGACAGGCAGGAGAGGAATCCATGGAGAATATTGAGCAGCGCGTCAAGAAGATCGTGGCCGAGCAGCTCGGAGTGAACGAAGCCGACATCAAGAACGAATCGGCCTTCGTCGAAGACCTCGGCGCCGATTCGCTCGACACGGTCGAACTGGTCATGGCGCTGGAGGATGAATTCGAGTGCGAGATCCCGGATGAAGAAGCCGAGAAGATCCGCACCGTTCAGCAGGCCGTCGACTACATCACCACGCACCTGAAGAAGGCCTGACGGGCCCAGGTTCGGCATCCGGGGATCGATGGCTGGCAGGCGTCGCGTCGTTGTCACCGGCCTCGGGGTCATCAGCCCCGTCGGCAATGACGTTCCGACCGCCTGGCCCGCTCTGCTGGCGGGGCGCTCCGGCATCGGCCCGATCACGCGCTTCGACGCCTCGAGCCACAGTTGCCGCATCGCCGGCGAAGTCAAGGGCTTCGACGTCACGACGGTGATGTCGGCCAAGGAAGCCCGACATGTGGACACGTTCATCCACTACGGGGTCGCCGCATCGGCTGAAGCGCTCAAAGATAGCGGCATCGAGGTCCGCGACGACAATCGTGACCGCATCGGCTGCGTGATCGGCTCGGGCATCGGTGGCCTGCCGATGATTGAGGACAACCACACGCAGCTCGTGAACCGCGGTGCCCGGCGCGTCTCGCCTTTCTTCGTGCCCGGGTCGATCATCAACATGATCGCCGGCTCCGTATCGATCCGCTACGGCCTGCGCGGCCCCAACCTCGCGATCGTCACGGCGTGCACGACAGGCCTGCATTCGATCGGCGAAGCCGGCCGCCTGATCGAGTACGGGGACGCCGACGTGATGATCGCCGGAGGTGCCGAATCCTCGACGTCACCGCTCGGCCTTGCGGGATTCGATGCGATGAAGGCGATGTCCCTGCGCAACGACGATCCGGCCACCGCGAGCCGGCCCTTCGACAGGGACCGCGACGGCTTCGTGCTGGCCGAGGGCGCGGGGATCCTCGTGCTGGAAGAGTACGAGCATGCGTGCGCGCGGGGGGCGCGGATCTACTGCGAACTGGTCGGCTACGGCATGAGCGCGGATGCACATCACATGACGGCCCCGGACATGGACGGTCCGCGTCGTTGCATGCTTGCAGCACTGCGCAATGCGGGCGTAAACGCTGCCGAGGTCAGCTACCTCAATGCCCATGGCACTTCCACGCCGCTCGGCGACATCAACGAGACGAAGGCCATCAAGGCGGCGCTCGGCGATCATGCACGCTCGATCGTCGTGAATTCCACGAAGTCGATGACGGGCCACCTGCTGGGTGGGGCCGGCGGAATCGAATCGGTTTTCACTGCGCTTGCCGTCCACCACCAGGTCTCTCCGCCGACGATCAATATCTTCAACCAGGACCCGGAGTGCGACCTCGACTACTGCGCCAACACGGCGCGATCGATGAAGATCGACGTCGCGCTGAAGAATTCGTTCGGCTTTGGTGGAACGAACGGGACGCTGGTCTTCAAACGGATCTGAGTGATTCTCGGTTGGACCGTCCTGCATGGCTCGGTGCGGGAGCGGCGATCCCGGATTGCCGCCGCCGCACTTCTGGCGGCGTGCACATGCTGCCTGGCGGCGGCAGGTCTCCTTCTGGACCCGAGGCATCCGGCGCTGGTGTGGTCGGCCGCGGCCGTGTCGGCCATAGCGCTCGCTGCAGTCATCCCGGCGGTGCGCCTTCGCGCGCCCTCGGTGGAAGTGGCCGTCGCGGCAGACGGCAGCATACGGTTGCGGCCGACGGCGGGTCCCGCGGGCGACGCCGTCCAAGTTGCACGCTGTGCATTTGTGGCGCCTTGGTTGATAACGTTGCGTTGCGGCACCATGTGGGTTCCCGTCTGGCCGGACTCCGCGCCTGCCGATGCCTTCCGCCGCCTGCATGCGTGCGCGCGCTGGGTTGGGTCCCCGAATCCCCGGAGCGCTGATGCCCGATCCGAAAATCATGACTCTGAGGGTTGAACTTCTTTACAACGTGCGCGCGCCAGGGCGCGTCGCCGGGTGGAGATGCCAACCATTCAGGAAGCACGGCCGTGTCTGATCGGGAGGTCGACAGGCAACTGGTCGAGCGCGTTCAGCGCGGGGACAAGGCTGCCTTCGACCTGCTGGTCACCAAATACCAGCGCAAGATCTTCCGGTTGCTGTCACGCCTCATTCGTGACCCCGGCGAGGTCGAGGATGTTGCCCAGGAAGCCTTCATCAAGGCGTACCGCGCGCTGCCGAATTTCCGGGGTGACAGCGCCTTTTACACCTGGCTTTACCGAATCGCGATCAATACCGCCAAGAACTGGCTGGTGTCCCAGGGGCGGCGCGCGCCCACGTCGACTGACACGGATATCGAGGATGCGGAAACTTTTGACGACGGCGAGCACCTAAGAGACCTGAATACTCCCGACTCCATGCTCCTGACGCGGCAGGTGGCCGACGCGGTCAACCGGGCGATCGAGCGTCTGCCGGAGGAGCTGAAGACGGCGATCGTCCTGCGCGAGCTTGAGGGGCTGAGTTACGAGGAAATTGCCGAAACGATGAATTGTCCGATCGGAACCGTGCGTTCGCGTATCTTTCGGGCGCGCGAGGCGATTGCCGAGGAGCTCCGTCCGGTGCTCGGTACGAACAAGGATCAGCGTTGGTAGGTACAGTATGAAAAAGGTGCCCAGTTCATCGCCGGCCCCCTGTGACGCGGAGACCCTGTCCAGCCTGATGGATGGCGAGGTCGTCGATAGCAGGGATGTCGGCAGCCTGATCGCGGCAGTCTGTGCGAATGCTGAACTGCGCGCGGAATGGGTCGCGTTTCACCTTGTGGGCGATGCGTTGCGTTCGACCGAGGTCGCATCAGCGCACTCGTCTGCGTTCTGCACCCGTGTCGCCGAATCGATCGCGCGCGAGCCGGCGATCGTCGCGCCCCGAATGACGAGCGCGTCGCCGCTGCGACGTTATCTCGTTTCCGGCATCGCGGTGGCGGCGTCAGTGGCGGTCATCGGGTTCGTGGCCGTGCCCTTGATTCGCAATACCGATTCGCCCCCGACTCAGCAGGCGACCGTAAAGGCGTTGCAGCCGGTCGCTGTTGCCTCTGCTGAGCGGCCTGATGAGGCCGCGGCGCGCCGTGCGGCCTCGACGGTCGCCAATGCGCGCGCCTTGCAGGCCTACCTGGCGGCGCATCGCGAACTGACGAGCGGTGTCGCTCTGCCGCGCGCGACGCCATATCTGCGCGCGACAGCGGACCAGGCAGAAGGGCGTTGATGCAGCTGGCCCGCCCAGCGTCGCCCGCTGCGACGACGATTCACCGCTGGCTTGCAACGCTCCTCCTCACGGGCGGAGCGCTGACCGGGTTCTGCGGCACGGCGCAGGAGCGCCCGCGCGCATCGAGCGCGCCGCCCGAGCGGACACCACCGCAGTGGGTGCAGGCCATCCAGCGGGCGGCGATGCGGGTCAGCTACAGCGGAACGATCGTCTACCAGGCTGGCGGCGAGATGCGAACTTCGCGCATCACGCATCTGTTCGA
>Ga0335084_10008700_pt1 | contig 10119 bp, 10 predicted proteins | sample Lox_Sample_44_FD_206721 | JGI IMG/M metagenome (GOLD analysis project Ga0335084, IMG submission 206721) | Soil microbial communities from Loxahatchee National Wildlife Refuge, Florida, United States - Lox_Sample_4.4 | ecosystem: Environmental > Terrestrial > Soil > Wetlands | place: USA... | reverse complement strand
AAGTAGTCAGCGCTCAGGAGACGCCAGGCTGCAGATTGTTGGCCATGGAAGCCTTGCGGCCGAGGGTTGCCGTCGTGCAGCCTGCCGCCTAATTTCTGACGCCTGACACCTGACTCTTGACACCTGTCTTATCGTAAATCCACAGTGCTGCCGCGGTGCCCAGTCCTACTGCCGTTGCTACCCACCACATGCGCTCGGGCTGATGAGTGACCTCGCCGAAGTGATGCAGTAGCGTCCCACCAAACCAGCCCCCGATGAGCGATCCGAGGCCGATCGGCAGAAACGCGAACCCCATGTACGTACCCTGCTGGCCCGGCGGAGCAAGACGAGAAATGTAGTCGTAGTACGGCGGTTGTTGAGTGATCTCGCCCAATGCCAGCACAAAGATCGAGAGCACGGCGCCCCAGATCGTCGGCCGCAGCGCCAGGATAAGCCATGAAACCGATGTGATCACCGTCCCCAGAATCACCGCTTGCAGGGGTGGTATCTTACGCGTCAGAAAGCTCACCGCCAAGGTGAGGCAGATTACGGTGAGCCCGTCGGTTACCAGAACAAGTTCGACGTCCGCCTGCGGATTAATGAATTTGTGAATGTAGCCCGGCAGGCTGATGTACTGCTGCCAGAACACAACCCAGTAGCCAGTGAAGATCACCAGGAACCACATGAAACGGCTGAGGCCCACGAGCACAAGCCAGAGCAGCCCGCACCAGACCCACCAGGGCACCATGACATTGGGATAGACCCAAACTCCGATTCGCAGCAGCAGGGCCACCAGAAACACCGGCAACACAAGCCGATAGTTGCCGACCACCGTGCAAAAATTCCGTGCCACGGTGGCAATCGACGGCGGAGGCGCATCCCCTGCTTTACGCGGCTCGCGAAAGAAAAGCAGGACCACAAAGAACATGGCAAAGACGCTGAGCGCGGACACCCGGTAAACGTTCTCCACTCCCAAATGGCGATGGGTCCAGGAGGCGGCGTAGGGACCGGCTGCGCCGCCGAGGTTGACCATGGTGTAGTAGATGGAGTAACCGATCGAGCGCACATTCTCTTTGGAAGCACGCGCTGTGGTTCCAACCACGCAAGGCTTCACCATCGAGATGCCGAGAGCCGGCAGCATGAGAATGAAGCCAACGAACAGGCCAATCGGAACCGCATTGCGCACCGGTGCCAGCCAGGAAGCGCCGATGGAGCCGATCAGGAAATAGGCCACCGCCAGGATGAGATACGCCGTGGCCAGCGAGCGGCGGAATCCCAACCGGTCAGCGATCGCGCCGCCGAAGATGGCCATGAACCAGACCATGCCGCCGAATATGCCGGTAAGCGTGCCGGTCTGCTCGGTGGAGAAATTCAGCCTTTCTTGCAGGTACAGCGCCAGCGAAGCGAAAGCGCCGTAGTAAGAAAGCCGCTCGAATATCTCGCTGATGTTCGCAACCCAGAAGGGAAGCTCGAAGCCAGTGCGAATCTCGTGAAAGCGTTCGGAAAAGGTCAAGATTGGCTCCTGAGCGCGGGATGGGTCGTGGAAACACTCATGGTTTGCGCCGCGTCTTCTTGGTCTTTTGTGATTTTGGCTGCACGAATTCGCTGAACCGGATCCGGTTGCCAAACGGGTCGATCACCGCCAGTTCCTTCGCATTCCAGGGTTGCAGCTGAATTCCCGGCCGGTAATATTTGTATTTCTTTCGCCGCAACTCGCGCAGGTAATCTTCAATCCCAGTCATGACCACCATGAGGGCTGTCCCCGGCACGCCATCGCCGTAATGTTCGCTCAGGTGGAGGACCACTTCACCTCGAGAGACCTGCATATAAACCGGTGTGTTCGGCTCGAAGCGATGTTCCCAGTCCACTCTGAACCCAAGGAAGTCACGATAGAACTCCATCGCCTTCCGCTCGTCGAACATGCGGAGGATGGGAACTGTGCGGCTGAATTTGATCGCCATCGACTTTCTTCCCTGGTCGCTTAGAGGTTCAACCGCTGCCGCAGTTCCGTCGCAGATAACCCCACTACCCGGATCACTTTTCTGCGGCTGGTCTCGCCGGACGCTATGGTAACGGAGGAACGTGGAACCTTCAAAAGATTTGCAAGAAATTCGATGCAGGCCTCATTGGCCCGGCCTTCGATGGGAGGGGCGGTCAAGGCCAGTTTGAGGGCATCCCCAACTTCTCCGGTGATGGCGTTCTTCTTGGCGCGGGGATGGATTTTGACCGCGAAGGTCGCGCCGTCGCCAGTTTCGTGGATGGGGATCATGGCGATTTCACTGAGAACCGGGAACTGATATCTGCGAACTGGTTTTCATCCGTCCGGGCCTGCGGTTTGAACGGCCACTACGTCTCTCTCGCACCGAATATCGCCGTTCCCACGCGCACACACGTCGATCCCTCTTCGATGGCCACCTCAAAATCGTGCGACATGCCCATGGATAACGCTTCCATGCCGATGGCAGGCAGCTTTCGCCACGCAATCTGGTCGCGCAGTTCACACAGTTTACGGAAGTAGGGACGGGCCTGCTGGGGATCCTCGGTGAACGGTGGAATCGCCATCAAGCCGCGAAACTCGAGATTCTTCAGCTGAGAAGCGCCTTGGAGAAGCTCTTCCAGGCCGTTCGATCCTGGTGCGACTCCAGTCTTGGCCTCTTCACCGCCGAGGTTGATTTCGATTAGCACTTTCAGCGTCGTCCCCAACTGCTCAGCCGTACTGTTGAGCTTATGGGCAAGCCGTAACGAATCCACCGAATCCACCGCGGCGAACAATTCCGCGGCCTTCCCAGCTTTGTTTGTCTGCAGGTGGCCGATCAGGTGCCACTCAGCGTCCTTCAGGTCGCGCAGAGCTTCCGCTTTGCCGGCAAACTCCTGCACCCGGTTCTCCCCGAACAGCCGCAACCCGGCGGCGTACGCCTCGCGGATGCGCTCGGGTGGGTGGGTCTTGGTGACCGCCATTAGCGCGATTTCAGCCGGATCGCGTCCGGCGCGCCGCGCGGACGCTTCAATTCGCCGGCGGATTTCGGCAATGTTCTCTGAGATTGACACAAGAGCACTAACCACAAAGGACACAAAGGATCACGAAGGAAGATCATAACTGACCTTGCTTTTCCTTCGTGTACCTTCCTGTCCTGGGTGATTAAGGGTTTTTCCGCCGCGCAAGATCCCTCACTCGGGGTGATCGCTGCTAGGCTCAGACCCGAGATCCCTCGCTGCGCTGGGGATGACGGCGCGCATGCCTGGACGGCCAGTCCTCACATGATCGCGGTCGGGGGCGCCGGCTCGTCCGGGCTACCGGCGTTTGCCAGCGGCACCTTCACCATCACGAAGATGAGCACCGCCATCCCGATCAGGCCCGACAAAGCGAAGTCGCCGACACCGATGTGCCAAAGCTGGTGATTGCTGCCGACGATGGCGGCAATCACCAAGCCGCAAAGCGCTTCACCCGCGATCAGGCCGGAAGCCGTGAGCACGCCAGCGTTGTCGACTCGCGCCTTTTGCGCATCGTTGTAGCCCTGCCGGTCGCGCAGTTTGTCCGTGAACCAGCGGATGATCCCACCCACAAAGATGGCAGAAGTCGTTTCCAACGGCAGGTACATACCCACGGAGAAGAGCATCGGACTCTTGACTTCCACCAGGATCATGGCGAAGCCCAGCAGAATACCGACTACCACCAGCGGCCATGCCATATTTCCGCCGACGATACCTTGGGCCAGCATGGCCATCAAACCGGCTTGTGGGGCGGGCAACGCCGCGCTGCCAAAGTGGTAAGCCTTATCGAGAATCATCAGCGGGAAGAACAGAACCAGCGAGGCCACAATGGTGCCAAAGATGTCGCCAATCTGCATCTTCGACGGTGTACCGCCCAGGATGTGTCCGGCTTTCAAGTCCTGCAGCATCTCGCCCGCCACCGCCGAGGAAACGCAGACCACGGCCGCGACGCCGAGCACGGCTGCAACCCCGCCGATCCCCGACACGCCCAGAACGACCATCAGCAATGCCGCCACCACCAAGGTGCACAATGTCAGGCCGGAGACCGGATTGTTTGACGACCCGATCATGCCGACCAGGTTGCCGGAGACAGCGGCGAAGAAGAAGCCGAGTACGATCATGACCGCTGCGGCCACGACCGCCCCGGCGATGATCTTGTTCCCGACCAGATTATGGGCGCCCGCAATGAAGTAGTAATAGAGACCGACCATGGCAATGAAAACCAGGCCCACGCCCAGAAAAACCACTTTTGCATTCAGATCGCGGTCGGTACGGTCGGTAGCTCGATGCGCTTCTGCGGATTTTTTCAGATCCGAGACTGCTCGCTTCATACCGACGATGAGCTGCTTGCGCATGCGAAAGAGCGTAAAGCCGGCGCCCACCAGCATGCCGCCCACCGCGATGGGGCGAACAATGGCGAACCAGACGCTGAAGGCCACTCCGCTCCAGTACGCTGCCTCACTGGTGCCGGGCGGCATGGGAGGCAAGTTCGGTCCGAGAAAGTAAACCAGGAGCGGAACCATCAGGCCCCAGGCCAGCACGCCGCCGGCAAAGTTGAGTGATGCCAGCCGCGGGCCAATGATATAGCCGACCCCGAAATACGCGGGGCTGATGGCCGGAGAGTTGAACGCCGTCATTCCGCCGGTCGCCAAAGTTGGCGCGGCGTCGCCGCGGCCCAACCGCAACCCTGCCGGCATTTTGGGAATGTTCACCATCATTTGCCGGATGTACCAGTAGAGATTGATCTGGGAGAAGAAGTACATCAGGCCGCCAAAGCCCATGTTCGCGAACAGGATTTTGGCCGCTTTGGAGCCCTGCTGTCCGGCCTTGTGAATTTCCGAGGCGGCGACGGATTCGGGAAAGGGAAGCTCGGGATCTTCCACCATCACGCGGCGCAGCAGGGTGACAAAGAGAACGCCGAGCAGGCCGCCGATCGCCATCAATGCGACCGACTGCCAGTATCTCCCCATGCCCAGGCTGGGCCATAATCCCGCCAACACAAAGGCCGGGATGGTGAACACCGCGCCGGCGGCCACCGATTCGCCAATCGCGCCTACGGTTCGGGCGATGTTCTCTTCCAGCAGCGATCCCTTCATCAGACGCAAGATCGACATGCCAATGACTGCCGCCGGATAGGTGGCGGCGATCGTCATACCCGCCCTCAGGCCGAGATAGGCGTTGGCCGCACCGAGAATCCCGGTCATGATCATCCCGAGGAACACGGCCCGGAAGGTGAACTCCCGCATCTCCATGTTTTGTGGCACGTAAGGTTGGTACTTCTTCTGGCTTGTGGGCGGAAGCGTGGTCTGGGGGCTCATAGGCACAATCCTTTTAGAAGATCAGGGCTATTCATCATAAACCTTGGGACGGCGCACCTTAGCATGCGGGATGGCTGCATTACAAGTGGAGGCCGACCGCCCCAGTCGAGACGGTGCTTGCAACCTCTTCGGGGGACGCAACAAGCTGCGGTCTCTACAAAAATCTGCAGACCTCCACCTCAACCTGACTTTAGTACCGTTGGATGCGTTGCGCGCCGATTCCTGCGCCGTTATACTGATAGAGATTCGCCCGGTTGGAGCCCCCGTAAGTTGCGGCTGGGCGAGGGAGGGTCGTCTTCAGCAGTAGCACGAACCCAATTCGGGCCCCTGAGGCCACGGACGTAAGGCGAGAAAGTTCGCTGCTCTCTTCTTTGGTTTCCGGCGTAAACAGCGTTGCTGCTGCCTTGTTTGCCACGCTGTTTCCCTCTGATTGTCGTCTTTGCGGTAGCCCCCTCCTCAACATTTCGCGGTTGCCGGTTTGCGACCAGTGTCTGGCCGCGATGCACCCGATTTCGGAGGGCGTCTGCTCGATCTGTGGTGAGCGTTTGGCCAGGCCTTGTGCATTTTCCGGGAATTCGGGCGAGGCCCGCTGCGGACTGTGCCGCCGGCTGGAGCCTCCATTCGTAAAGGCCGCTGCATACGGCAGTTACGAGAGTGGCCTGCGCGAGTTGATCCACTTGCTCAAGTATGACCAGGTCCGGCCTGCCGCCAGTGTCCTGGGCCGAATGCTGGCTGAGGCCATAGCTGACTTGCAGCCGCTCTTTGGGGATGGCCCGCTGCTGGTCGTTCCCGTGCCGCTGCACGCCAGAAAGCTGCGCCAGCGGGGTTTCAACCAGGCGGAGTTGATCGCTCGGGCGGCCTTGAAGCAGTTCCCGCCTCAAGGTAGGTTGGCATCAGCAGCTCACGTTCTAGAGCGCCGCCGGGAGACACAATCTCAGATCGGGCTGTCGCGTCATCAGCGCCGGGAAAACATGCGCGGGGCGTTTGCCGTTACCCGACCGGAACAAGTTGAGGGGCGTGAAATTTTGGTGGTCGACGATGTATTCACCACCGGCACCACCGTTTCCGAATGCGCGCGCGTGTTGCGCCGCGCCGGCGCATCGAAGGTGTTCGTGGCCACGGTGGCACGCACCTTGAAGGACGAGGTCCAGCTTGCAGGCGTCCCAGCGCAGAGTGAGAACGAATCAGCCATGGCTGCCGCGGGTTAACAAGTGAGGTAATGGAGGACGGGCGTCCCGCCCGTCAGCTTGATGAAGTCTATGTCAGGGAAGTGGAACAACTCGGTGACCAACCTGGGCCGGAACCACCTGCCCCCTCCGATGCTCACGGGGGCTCGTCCAGACGGTGAAGGACACGTGCTGCACGCGCCGGTGCTGGTGCTGAACGCCTCCTACGAGCCGATCAACGTCTGCGCGGCTCGGCGGGCGATCGTGCTTGTCCTCAAGGGTGTCGCCATGACCGAAGAGGAAAATGGCCACTTCCTGCACGCTGCTCGCCTGGCGATGCGTTTGCCTTCCGTCATCCGGTTGCTGGAATACCGGCGGATTCCGCACCAGACGCGTGCCCTGTCACGCAAGAACATCCTGCTGCGCGACCGCAACACTTGCCAGTACTGCGGAGAAGTTCTGTCCTCTGGCGAGTTGACGCTGGACCACGTGGTGCCACGTTCCCGCGGCGGGGCCTCAACCTGGGAGAACCTGGTGGCGTGCTGCCATCCCTGCAATCGGCAAAAGGGCAATCAGTTGCCCGCGGAAGCTGGCGTGAAGCTGATGCGGGAGCCCCGCGCCTTCAATCTGCACACTAGCCGCCACATCATGCGCCTGATGGGCCGTTCTGACGACAAGTGGCGAAAGTACCTCTTCTATTGAGCCGTCGGCACTCAGCCGCCAGCGTTCTGCTAAACCCCATGTGGCTCGGTTGACATTCTGATGCCGGAATGAATGCCGCCCTCGAACGTTTGCCATGCTGAGCGAGGATTGCAGTTCGCGGAGCAAAGTGCAACCGCAGTCGAAGCATCCCTAATTACTCTGCGGACTTACTGAGGGTAGGGATTCCTCGCGGCTGAAGCCGGCTCGGAATAACAGACTCCCGATTAGCTGAATGCGGAGAGCTGACAGCTTACTGCGGCTGCTGCGGCTTGTCCTTCTCTGCCGCCCCCTTGGGCAGTTCCTTGCCTTCATACGTGATTTTCACATTTGCCCCGAACCGCTTGTAGTTCTCGTACTTCACGATCTCTCGGATGCGAACGTCTCCCACGGAGAAGTGCAAGGTGTCGTCAGCCCTGGTAAAGGTCGGAAACCAGTACTTGCCATCGATCTGCTCGCGCCACGTGGTGAATTTAGGGAACAGGTTCTCATTGTTCTTTTTCTTCTTGCCGAGATCGGGAACGATCTTCCCATAGGTCTTCACTACCTGGAAGTCGTGGTCGTCAACCCAAATGCGTCCTTGAAAGTACCTCTTCTTGCCTTCGATCTGCTTGGGTGCAATGTCGAAGACATAGCAATGCAACTCGTCCTCCTGTTGCTGGCCGACGTAAAGAATTTGGTATTCGGAAATCTCGTCACTGGTCAACACGAAAGGGAGCCGGTTCTCGATGTCATCGATATCCTCCTGGCTCATGGAAATGCGCTGTAGGGTGTCTTGCGGTGCAAAGGTCACACTTTTCACCTTTCGACCCTGATTATCGAAGGTGACGTCGAAAATCTGCTGGTACTCGCCGTCGGGCGTGTCGCCGTCCAGAGTTTGTACCTTCACACTCTGCCGGTAGGTGTACTGTTCGCGAGCCTCCTTGAACTCCTTCTCCTTGGCGGCGAATCGCTGAATGATTTCGTCGGTGGTAATCTCCTTGGGTTGCGCCGGGTCAAGCGGTCCCTCATCGGCTACTGCCATGGGTAGGAGTACCGTCACAAACGCAGCCAGCAAAACTGCAACGAGGATCTGTTTCATAAGAGTAGTGTAGCGGAATCGAAGTCACACAACCGGAACGGATGCCTTTCCGGTCGTCACTTTTCCCTCACTAGTTAGATTGTCCTTCGGTGCCGGTGGTTGCCGGAGGCGGGACCATCTTCCCGGACTGTTGAAAACCTCGGCAAAAACCGCGCTGCTGATCTGCCGCCCCGTTGTAAGATGACCAGAACTCCATGCCTTGGACCCCGCAGGCACCGGCCCCTGAAGTAGTTCCCAGCGTTCAGCAGGAGATTGCCCACCTCGCCGAACGGCCGGAGATGCGGTCGGCGTCTGCCTGGGTGCGGGCCCAGGAAACTAAATTTGCCCACTGGCAACTCGATCTAGCCCGCATCCCTGCGCCTCCCTTCGGCGAGGCAGCCCGGGGGGAGTGGCTCAAGAAGCGCTTTCAGGAATTCGGACTCGAAGCTGTCCACAGCGATGACGTGGGCAACGTTTTCGGTGTGCTTCCGGGTTCGGTGAAGGAATACGTTTCGCTGAGTGCCCACATCGACACTGTCTTTCCCGCTGGTACTCCTTTGAACGTTCGCCAGCACGGGACTCGCCTGTACGGACCCGGGGTCTCCGACAACGGGGCGGGTGTCACCGCGCTGCTTGCGGTCGCGGCCGCAATGCGGGCCGTCAAACTTTCACCGGCTCTGTCCGTTCTGTTTGTTGGCAACGTGGGGGAGGAGGGCGAAGGCGACTTGCGTGGGATGCGCCATATTTTCTCCAGTCCGCAGTGGAAGGACGCGATTCGTTACAGCCTGGTGTTGGATGGGGCGGGCTCTGACACCATTGTGGCGGAAGCCCTGGGCAGCCGCCGTTTCGAAGTCATCGTGCGCGGACCCGGAGGACATTCCTGGAGCGACTTTGGTGCTCCCAACCCGATTCTGGTGCTGGCCCGCGCCATCCACGCCTTTGCTCAAACCCCGGTTCCGCAGTCTCCAAAAACCACCTTCAACATAGGCGTGATCCGCGGCGGAACCTCGGTGAATTCCATCCCCGAATCGGCCAGCATGCGCGTGGATATTCGCTCGACTTCGATGACCGAGATGGAGCGGCTCGAATCGGCTCTGCGGCTTGGGCTTCAGCGGGCGCTTGAAGCAGAAGCCCAGGCCAGCGAACGGCGTCAGCCCTCCCCGCGACGCTCCTCCGGTCTGAGCCATGAAGTCGTCGAGATTGGCAATCGCCCCGCGGGGGAACTAAATCTGGATGCCCGCATGATGGCGGTCATGCGGGCAGTGGATGCGCATTTGGGCAACGCCGCGCAGATCCAGCGCGCATCCACGGATGCCAATATTCCCTTGTCGCTGGGCCGCGAAGCCATTGCCATCGGCGGGGGTGGTGCTGGCGGCGGAGCACACACTCTGCAGGAATGGTTCGATGGCAGCGGCCGCGAGCTGGGCCTGAAACGCATTCTGCTTACGGTGGTGGCGTTGGCCGGAATCGCTGAGTAAGGGTACTTAGAACCCCGTCTTCCTCTCCCTCGGCCGGAACGGGATCATGACCACGGCTTGCAGCGCAACCGGGCTGCCGTTACGCAGGGCGGGCAGGAATTTCCAGTGGGAAAGCGCGTTGCGGGCGTACTCATCCAGACGATCATCGATCCCGTTGAGCACCTGGACCTCGCCGACCGACCCGTCGCTTTGAATCACCGCAGAGAGCGTGACCGTGCCCTGCACATTTTGCCGCATCAGTTCCAACGGATACCCCGGATCTACCGCCCGAGTCGCCACCGGAGCCAGCAGGTCTCCCTTTTCGGCATCCTTAAATTCCGCGAAATGCATGACCCAGCTTCCACCGGCCGAATTCAGGTTGGGCACGTTCAGCGTCATGGCGTAAAAGCGGCGCGGGCCAAAGACGCTTTTTTCGGTTGAGGTCTCAA
>Ga0335084_10008699_pt1 | contig 10121 bp, 11 predicted proteins | sample Lox_Sample_44_FD_206721 | JGI IMG/M metagenome (GOLD analysis project Ga0335084, IMG submission 206721) | Soil microbial communities from Loxahatchee National Wildlife Refuge, Florida, United States - Lox_Sample_4.4 | ecosystem: Environmental > Terrestrial > Soil > Wetlands | place: USA... | reverse complement strand
GGAAACGTGGAACCACGGAGGCGTGGGAACACAGAGAGCTGTGAGTCGTTCTGTGATCCCGCGCCACTTTGTTTTAGGTGATGACTATGCCGCCTCTCCTTGCCATCGGTTCAGCAGCGCTTGACATTAAGGCGCGGCTCACGCGTGCGCCGTTACCCACCACCGACGTGCCCGGCCAGATCACGTTGAAGCCCGGCGGGGTGGCGCGCAATGTCGCCGAGAATCTGGCGCGCCTCGGTGTGCCAATCGTCTTTGCGGGGATCATGGGCAATGATCCGCAGGCACGCCTGCTGATCGAACTCTCGCGCGCCGTGGGCCTGAGCGTTCGTCCTCTCACCCGATCGGCTCCTGCCCCCGACGATCTGTTTCGCCTCAAGCTGCCCGCTGATCTTCCCACAGCGACACTCAATGTCGTGCTTGCTCCCGATGGTCGGCAGATCGCGGGCGCGTTCAGCGGTGACCTTCTCGACGCGCTGCAGCCAAGCGATCTCGATCAGCTGCACGACTTGATCGCCGAAGCGCCCGCCATCATCTGCGATGGCGGCTTGCCTGCCGATGTATTGCTGCACCTGCGTGAGCTGCTGTCTGAAGAACCGTTCTTCTACTGCAATCCAGGTTCGGTGGCGCTGACACCGCGCATCGTGCCGTTGCTCGATCGGTTGGATTTGATCACGTGCAATCATCTCGAGGCGCAGGCGTTGACGCAGACCAAGGTGGACAGCCCTGCCAAGTTGATCTCGTCGGCGTTGATCTTGGTCAAGCAGGGCGTGCGGCGAGCCGCGGTCACTTTCGGATCACGCGGCCTCGCCTATGCCGACGAGGAGCGCAGCTTGTATCAACCTGCCCGCCCGGCGCATCTCGTCGATGCGACCGGTGCGGGGGATGCCCTTGCCGCCGCGCTGATTGAAGCCTTGCTGCGCGATGAACCGATCGGCATTTGCCTCCAACGTGGCCTTGCGGCGGCCGCCCTCACATGTGAATCGGAAGACACCGTTGCGCCATCCATGTCACAGGATAGCCTTCAGCAGCGCCTATTAACCACGAAGAACACGAAGGAACACTAAGGAGAGACAAACATGGAAGCACAAGAAACAACGACTCTTCTATTCAAAGATGAAGCATACGCGATCTATGGTGCAGCCATTGAAGTCCATAAAGAACTGGGGCCCGGTTTCCTGGAGGCCGTATATCAGGAGGCGCTGGAAATCGAATTGCAGAGTCGCGACATTCCTTTTGAGTCGCAGAAGCCTTTGCCAATTCGCTACAAAGGACGCTTGCTAAAAAAGGAATACGTTGCCGATTTGGTGTGTTATGGGAAAATCATCGTTGAACTAAAATCCATTAAAGAACTGTCCGAAAAGGAAGAGGCTCAAACGCTCAATTATCTGAAAGCCACCGGTCTACGATTGGGCCTGTTGATAAACTTTGGAAGTCACGGGCAACTCGAACGGAAACGTCTGGTAAAGTAATGCCATATTTCTTTGTGCTTCTTCGTGTCCTTCGTGGTTAAGACGAATGCCTGATTTTGAACTTCGCCCGGATAACTGGCGCAACTGGCCGCCTGAACTATTCGATCGGGAAGATCCGACGCCCGACGAGCAATTCTATCTTGAGCCGCGCAAGGTCGTGCACATCGATCTGTACGCGATTCAGGCGGTCACTGATCTCTATCGTGAGCTCGTGCCGCCGAACAGCGTCATCCTTGATCTGATGAGTGCGTGGCGATCGCATCTGCCCACCGAGGTAAAGTATCAACGCGTAGTCGGACTGGGGATGAACAAAGAGGAACTAGCCGACAATCCCGAGTTGAGCGAATTCGTTCTGCGCAATCTCAACACCGGCAATCCACTACCACTTACAGACAATACTTTCGATGCGGCGTTGTGCGCGGTTTCCGTCCAATATCTTACGCGGCCCGTCGAAACCTTCACTGAGGTGGCACGTGTCCTAAAACCCGGCGCGCCCTTCATCGTCACCTTCTCCAATCGCTGCTTTCCGACAAAGGCCGTCAACCTCTGGCTGCACACCGACGATCAGAGCCACATGCAGATCGTTGCACTCTACTTCCTTGCTTGCGGCCAATTCACCGACATCGTCTATCAAGATCGCTCGCCGGGTCCGCAGTTCGATCCACTGTATGCCGTGTGGGGCAGGAAACGTTCGGGATGATACGGCCCAGTCATTTGTTGCTGCAAGTGGTCGCTTCAGAAGGCGTCGAGTAATACACATAGCCCACTTGATCTATAGTTGCTTTCCCATCACAGTAAGCTTGTAATTGCGGCCACTTTAACGAGGTGTGGATGCCGCCAGGGTATTGAATTGTAAATTGATACCCTTGAGCATATCGGCATATGCCAGTAAAGACCGTCGAAGCAAGTTGCTTCGCAGCTGGTCCATCAAGATCATTTGAGATATTCACACTCACGCACTGGTTTGTCACGGTAATCCCCGCTGTCGGCACCTGCGCAGTCTTAAGATAGGCAAGGAATGCTTTCTCATCAACTGGAGGTAAACCTGATGTGCATGCCGTCTCAAGCCATATGCCTGCTATGACCAATACCGCGATCAGGCGAAATATTCGATTGTGCATTGATGATAGCCTCCATCGGAAATGTTTTCATGCATTACGCAGCACGCATTAGTTTTTCCCACATCCGCAGCACTTCAGCCACATTCCACGCTTGAGCGGCACAGCCGCGCGGCAGATGCGGCGCATCACCGTCGAACACCTCGCTGATGCTGCCTACGCAGAGATCGTGAAGATGTTGTTCAAAAGGACGTAGGAAACTCAACGCTGTTTCGCGATCGTGATAGATGTTGTAGTACGCTTCCACAAATGGGCCGATCAGCCAGCTCCACACCGTGCCCTGATGATATGCGCCATCGCGTGCATACCGATCGCCCGTGAAGATGCCTTGATAATCCTCGTGCGTCGGCGTGAGTGAGCGCATGCCGTACGATGTCAGCAATTGCTGCGCGCACACATCGATCACCGACTTGGCCGCTGCAGGCGTAAGCAGATCAGGTTCGAGTGACAACGCAAAGAGTTGATTGGGCCGCAGGGATGCATCATCGCCGTTAGGGCCATCGATCACATCACAGAGATAGCCGCCGTCCGCATACCAATAGCGCTGCCGAAAACTCTGCGTCGCGTGATCGGCTTGCCGGAGATAAGCTGGGGCATCTTCGGCGAGGCCAATTTGCTGCGCGAACTTTGCCATCAAACGCAGCGCGTGAATCCACAACGCATTGATCTCTACCGGCTTGCCGATGCGGGGTGTCACCACCCAATCGTCCACCTTCGCATCCATCCACGTCAACTGCACGCTGGGTTCACCCGCGTAAATCAAACCGTCGCCATCGACGTGAATCTGATAGCGCGTGCCTTTCGCATGCCACGCGATGATGTCTTTCAGCATCGGATACAGCTCGTGCACCAACGACCAATCGTTCGTGGTTTCGGCCACGGCGTTGATGGCATGGAAGTACCACAGCGTCGCATCGACCGTATTGTATTCCGGCTGCTCGCCTTGATCAGGAAAGCGATTGGGCAGCATGCCTTGATCGATGAAGGCCGCGAACGTTTGGAGAATCGTTTTGGCTACATCGTAGCGTCGAGTCGAGAGGCACAGACCAGGCAGGGCGATCATCGTATCGCGGCCCCAATCGCTAAACCAGTGATAGCCTGCAATCACGGTCTTGCCGATCTCTGATCCGAACCGGCGATTGACGACGAATTGATCGGCGGCCAGCACCAGTTGCTGAATCCACGGCGGCTGATCTTCAAGACCCGATTGTTTGATCAGTGCCTGTTCGCGCTGCTGTTCCGCCTCCAGCGCTGCTTGCCAATCAAGCGTAGCTTGTTCTTCCGTCGTCGCCGCGAGCGCAATCGTTTTGCCGGGTTGCAGCGTTACGCGGAACGTGCCCGTCTCGAAATAGTCTTCGACATTCGGCAGGCCACGCTCGGTTTCGACGCGATGCTTGAAGCCGCGCCGCCAGCGATCGATCGCGCTGTACGTGCCGCGCGTGATCTTGACAAAATAGGGCGTCGCGCCTTCAAACGCTTCGATGCGCACACCGTCGGATGTAGTCGTGACCGTCGGCGTCCAGTCGCCCTGCGTCTCGTCGTGATGATCGCGATAGGTACACAGGATGGTGAGATCGAGTGCGATCGGATCGGAGCCGCGCGCGTGAGTGAAGGTGATCAAGGTGGTGTCGTGTTCGTGGATCATCCACACGCGCTTCACGATCTGCGCTTCGGCCGGCGCGAACGTCCAGGTTGGAATGAGACCGTCGAGTTGGAACGACTCGATCAACTCATAGCCGCGCGGCTCGATCGAACCGTCAGCCCATTCGTGTGTATCAAGATAATAGGCTGTGCCGCGCAGGTGCGCCGTCGCTTCGATCTTCGCGACGAGCAAGGTGCGCGCCACCGGCGCATCCAAGGCGGCGATCAACACGCCGTGATAGCAGCGCGTGTTCGCGCCGGAGATCGTGCCACAGGCATAGCTGCCAATGCCGTTGGTCACCAGCCATTCGCGCCGCAGGGCATTGTCCAGATCGCCACAGATATCGCGCCCAAATTCGATCATGCTTGTGCCTCGCTCAATAAGCCACAGAGGCACCAAGTCACGGAGCCATGTAAATGAAATCTCCGCGTCTCAGTGCCTCTGTGGATAGCTCTGGATCTCGATCGAGTTTTAGGTGCGCAGAACCGAGTTATCGCCGCCAAACCCGTTGGGCACGTAATCGTCGGCGGCCCAGTCGTTTTCCCAGCGCTCGCCGTCAATCCAGTACTTGAACTGATAGATCTGCCCGAGAGGCAGATTCAACGAGGTCGACCACACGCCGTCTTTCTTGCGCTTCTTCAAAGGCGTGGCTTCCTTGTCCCAGCCGTTAAAGTCGCCTACGACAACTACCGCATCCGCACCGTTGGCCGGCATCTCGAAGGTAACCTTCACCTTCTTGCCGTTGGCCAGAGTCGTCTTTTTTAACATCGTGTGCTCCTCCAAACAAAGATATTACCAAGGCAGACGCAATTATAACCGACTTTACGTGCGGCCTGGTAAAGCCAGGGTGAAGAAAACTTAACCGCTTAAGAGGCTTGGTTTACCAGGTTGTGGATATGTTCGACCAGAGTGGGGGTGTCGATGCTCTTTTCGAGCACGACGTCAGCGCCGGCGGCGCAAGCCTGTGAGACGTCTTCCGGGGTGTCGACGTAGGAGGGGAGCATGATGATCCGCACTTGCGGCGCAGTCTGCCGCAGTGACTGGACGATGATCTTGTTGAAGTGCGTGATGCGACTAATGCCTAGAATCACCACATGCGGGTGACGGGCCAGAGCTATGGGCACATCGTCAATGGTGCAGTCGTGCAAGCCAACGACATTCAACGATCGATCTGCGCTGAGGCGCGGCCCAAGCGTTTGATGCACGATCGGATTTTCACACATCAGCGAAATGCGGATTAATTCAGCCGTAGGGACTTGCCCATTCATGGCAGACAGAATACAAAAATCTGCGATCGTCGGGCAGTGGCAGATTGCATGTAGGCGGGGTGATCAATGACACAGATTAGGTGACAGCGGCCTGATCGACTAGCCAGATGACACGTCCGGTTGTCGGCGCGATACTTTGGGCCGGATATCGATCGGGATCATGCGGGCCATGCCAGACCGATCGGAGTGCGGCGGCTTTATCGGCACCGGCAATTAAAAAGATCACATTAGCGGCATCATTGATGATAGGCAAGGTCAGCGTTAATCGATTGGCTTGCAGTTTTTCCACATAGTGTGCCACAACCCAATGCTGTTGTTCATGCAGTGCTAACGTGCCGGGAAACAACGAGGCGGTATGTGCGTCGGTGCCCATGCCCAGCAAAATCAGATCGAAGCGTGGTTGTGCGCCGAAAAGTGCATGCAGTTCAGCTTCGTAGTGTTGTGCAGCTTGCACAGGCTCGAGCTCACCTTGCAGGCGGTGCACGTTCTGCGCCGGAATGTCGACGTGAGACAGCAAGGCGCGTTGAGCCATGCCGAAGTTGCTGTCAGGGTGATCGGGTGGGACGCAGCGCTCGTCGCCCCAGCAGACGTGAATGCGCTGCCATTCGATCGGTCGCGTGACCAATTGTTCATATAATAGCTTCGGCGTTGAGCCGCCAGAGAGCGCGACTGTGAAACGCGCCTGAGCCGCGATCGCCGATCGGGCGAGGGCCACAAACCGATCGGTTGCTTCGCGTGCCAACGCGGTTGGATCGGGCAATACGACAATTTCAGGCGCAGTTTCAGGCATCATTTCAGGCGTCATCGTAATCACCACAATGGCCGCGCCAAAGGCGTTCTTCGCCCAAGAACTTGGCGGCTTCATACGGCCCCCACGAACCGGTTTCGTAGAAGAACAACGGCACTTCACCGCCTTCCCACGCGCGAAGCAGGGGATCGATCGCTTGCCACGCCAACTCGATCTCATCGGCGCGTGTGAACAACGCCGCATCGCCTTGCAAGGCATCGAGCAACAGCCGCTCGTACGCTTCCGGCAGCGGCGCGCCGTTGAAATCTTGCGCGTAGTTCATGTTCATGTCCACCGTTTGACGCTGCATACCCGCACCGGGCAGCTTGGCCTCGAAACGCAAGTGCATGCCTTCGTCAGGTTGGATGCACAACGTCAACGCATTGGGTGTCAACATCTCGCCCGGTTCGAGCGGAAACAGCGAATGCGGCGGGCGTTTGAAGACGATCGAGATTTCCGTGGTCTTGTCAGCCAGCTGCTTGCCCGATCGCAGAAAGAACGGCACACCTTGCCAGCGCCAGTTATCGATGTACATCTTAACGGCCGCAAAGGTAGGTGTCTGCGATTTGGGCGTGACGCCCTTTTCGTTGCGATAGCCGATATACTGTCCCGGGATGCTGTCGGCTGGCGGAATGGGACGCAGTGCCTGCAACACTTTCACTTTTTCGTCGCGCAGCGCGCGAGCGTCGAAGGCATAGGGTGGCTCCATCGCGGTGAGGGTCAATAGCTGCAGCAAGTGATTTTGCAGCATATCGCGTCCCACGCCGGCGGTGTCGTAATAGCCTGCGCGCGATTCCACACCGACCGTCTCGGCGACAGTAATCTGCACGTGATCAATGTAGTTGCGATTCCAGATCGGCTCGAAGATGGCGTTGGCAAAGCGGAAGACGATGAGATTCTGCACGGTCTCTTTGCCCAGATAATGATCGATGCGATAGACTTGTTCTTCGGCAAAGACATCGTGCACCTGCCGATTGAGCGCCACAGCCGATTGGAGATCGCGGCCGAAGGGTTTCTCGATAATGAGGCGCGTCCAGCCATGTTCGTTGTGATTGAGTCCTGCTTCGCCCAGATGCTGCACGATGCACGGATAAGACTCAGGTGGCGTAGCGAGATAGAACAGTCGATTCGCGGCGGCGGGCGTATCCAATCGATCGAGCAGCTCGCTCAAACGCGGATAGCCATCGGCCTGATCGAATTCCGATCGGTGGTAGTGAAGCTGCGCAGCAAACTTCTCCCACGCCGTTGTGTCGACTGGCACGCGGCCGAACTGTTCGACGCCCTGCCGCATCTCAGCGCGAAACGTTTCGTCGGTCCAATCGCGCCGCGCAAAGCCGATGATGTGACATTGCTCGGGCAGTAAACCCTGCTGCGAGAGGGCATAGAACGCCGGCAGGATCTTGCGATGGGTAAGATCGCCGGTAGCGCCGAAAATGATGATAGAAAATGGTGAAAGTGGTTTACGTGAATTGTTCATTTTACCCTTTAGTCACAGACGCTGGCATTAGAGCAGGCTGAGCGGCTTGACTAAAATGAGTATATCTTACGCGGCGGCGCGTGACAACCAGGCTAGCCGTCTTGCTTTTCTGGTTTATTCCGGTGCTGAACGTAACACTCGTCAGGCGTGTTCCAAGCGTATGACAATCGTCAGGTAAAACAGGTAATTCAAGGGTTGACAAACGATGCTTCTGGCCTATACTCTTAATAAGAGTGGAGGACAGTGACCTTGCACACCGCAAGCCGCCGAACCGCAAAAGTCGTAAGCGTGGTCGCCAGAGCACGATGGCCTTAACGGGCGTCGTGCTTTTTTGTTTGTTTCAGACTATCACACTCTTCCTAGGAGGCAGCGCATGAATTCAGAATTGGCCGTGAAGATCGAGAAGGGCATCAAGTATTCTTATGAGCCAGAGCGCTTTGAATTCACTCAGTTAAAAGTCAATGTGCGGGGCGCCCATCAAGTTCATCCGGTGGAGTTTAACGACGGCGCGTGGAAGTGCAATTGCGAATTCTTCATTACGCATCAGCAGTGCAGCCATACCATCGCGGTGGAAAAGCTGCTGGGCCGTACGCTGCCCGGCGCGATTCCGCGAATTAGCTAATTAACAATCGAACACAAAAACGGACGAGGCGCGCTACGCACCTCGTCCGTTTCTATTTCTCTTGGGCGAGCGCAAGACTCGCCCTACACCTGCGTTTGATTACACCCGCGTCAAATATTCACCGGTGCGTGTATCGATGCGGATGGTATCGCCCTCGTTGACGAAGAGCGGCACTTGCACGCGATAGCCGGTTTCCACCGTGACCAGCTTGCTAGCACCCGACGCAGTGTCGCCTTTCACGGCGACATCGGCTTGCACGATCTTGAGATCGACCGTGACCGGCAGATCCACCCCCAGCGCCTCGCCGTTGTAATCCTGCACGATCACGTTCATGCCGTCCATCAAATAGTTCACCGCGTCGTCCAGCATCTTGGCATCCAGCGCGATCTGATCGTAGGTGGCGGTGTCCATGAAGTGATACAGCGTGCCGTCGTGATACAGATATTGCATCTGTAGGTTCTCGATGCGGATGTCTTGCACGCGGTCGCCCGACTGGAACGTCTTCTCAAACGTTGCGCCCGTGCGGATGTCGCGCACCTTGGTACGGATGGTCGCGTTGCCTCGGCCCGGCTTATTGTGCGAGTATTCCAGCACACGGAAGAGCCGGCCATCCAATTCAAACGTCGTGCCTTTGCGGAGATCGTTTACGTCGATCATAGTACAACTACTGCTCCTAGTTCTATTTGAGATTGCGGGGCGATTATACCATCAGTGTGAGGCGGGTCAACTGGCGATCAGCGGCAGACATCCGGCGCATGCCCGATGGTGAATTGCCCGATCCCCACGGCTCGATCTTCGGGGTAATTGCCAGCCGCCTGTGTCGGTTTAAGCCGCTCGCCGGTTGATGGATCGTACAACCCAACGGCGATGGTATATTGTCGGTCGCGCGGTAGTTGTGCGAGATCGATCGGGTGCACATCCTCTACCCGATCGCCCTTCGCCCACTGCCAGAAGGGATACAAGCCCAAGAGCGGAGGGCTGTCATGCTGGGCGGCGAGGGTGCCATCGGGATTGAGCACATGCACAAAGACGTGCTCGCCATCTGCTGCTGGCTGATCAACTTCCCAGTGGAGATTGACTTGGAGCTGGTTGTCGCAGATCGACCAGGTGGCGTCATACAGCGTGATTCCCACATCGAATTTTGCCAGCACATTTTCCGCGGCCGTTGCGGGCGGAAGAAGATGGCCAGCCTCAACTAGATTGATCGATTCTGGCGCGTATGAAGCCACATAAATCTGATCAGCTTGTCGAACCTTTTCCGCCAATGGTCCCCAATCGAAGGTGGCGCCGTAAACGCCGTAATAATAGGGTTGTGGTGTCGTTATATTGTCGAACTCTATAGCGCTAGCTGCTGAGGGCCGTCCCAAGTTTGACGACAAAAATGTCTTAAGGTTCGTGTAACTCGGCAAGAACAAGACGCCCTCATGACCAATCGGAAACCAGGCATGCGTGCGGTTAGTCCAAGCTGGCAAATTGACGAACAACACGTGCGCTTCCGGCGGTGCCTCACGGGCAAGCTCGATGGTGCGATTCAGCGGCATAGCGTTCAACTGATATAGATCCATCCGTTGTCGGATAAAGACAAACGCTGGAATCAGCACCGCCCCGGCGCAGATAATACCGGCGGCCTGCCGCCAGTGATGACGTGGATTCGTGCCCCAGACAATGTCAATTGCGCCAGCCCATAAGCAAGCCGTGCCGATGCTGGCTGTATACATGACACGCGGGCCATCGATCA
>Ga0335084_10008698_pt1 | contig 10122 bp, 11 predicted proteins | sample Lox_Sample_44_FD_206721 | JGI IMG/M metagenome (GOLD analysis project Ga0335084, IMG submission 206721) | Soil microbial communities from Loxahatchee National Wildlife Refuge, Florida, United States - Lox_Sample_4.4 | ecosystem: Environmental > Terrestrial > Soil > Wetlands | place: USA... | reverse complement strand
TCATGGCTCACCCGAAGCGGCGGCCATGCACGCTGCGAAAACTCGTCTCCAACCGCACTTTCAGGCGCCCTTGGCGGCCTTCATCGCCGCCTTGAAATCGAGCTTGCCCTCGTAGAGCGCGCGCCCGGCGATCGCGCCGATGATGCCTTCCTTTTCGAACGGCGAGAGGTTCAGGATGTCCTGGATCGTGCCGATGCCGCCCGACGCGATCACCGGAATCCTGATCTCGCGCGCGAGCCGGACCGTCGCGTCGACGTTGACGCCGGTGAGCATGCCGTCGCGCCCGATATCGGTGTAGATGATCGCTTCGACGCCGTAATCCTCGAACTTCTTCGCGAGGTCGACGACGTCGTGGCCGGTCATTTTCGACCAGCCGTCGGTCGCGACCTTGCCGTCGCGCGCGTCGAGACCGACGATGATGTGGCCCGGGAACGCCGAGCACGCGTCGTGGAGGAACCCCGGATTCTTGACGGCCGCGGTGCCGATGATCACGTACGTGATGCCGTCGTCGAGATAACGCTCGATCGTGTCGAGGTCGCGGATGCCGCCGCCCAGTTGCACCGGGATCTCCTCGCCGATCACGCTGACGATCTCGCGGATCGCGAGCTCGTTCTTGGGCACGCCCGCGACCGCCCCGTTCAGGTCGACGAGATGCAGCCGCTCGGCGCCCTGTTCGAGCCAGTGCTGCGCCATCGCTGCGGGATCCTCGGAGAAGACCGTCGCCGAATGCATCTCGCCCTGCCGCAGGCGCACGCAGTGCCCGTCCTTGATGTCGATCGCGGGGATGATCTGCATTGGAAGCAGGTTACGGCTGGAGGAGAGGAGGCCGGGGAAGAATCGGCCCGCGTTTGCGCGTGGCTAGGCTTCCCCGTTCCAGACGACGAAATTGGCGAGAAGCTGCAACCCGGCGCGGTGGCTCTTTTCCGGATGGAATTGCGTGGCGAAGATATTAGCCCGGGCAATCGCGCAAGTAAACGCCATCGGATAGTCGGCGGTGCCAACCGTAGCCATCGGGTCGGCCGGGACCGGATGATAGCTGTGCGCGAAGTAGAAACGCATCAGGTCGGGGATGCCCGCCCACAGCGGATGCGTGCGAGTTTGCCGCACCGGGCTCCACCCCATGTGGGGTACTTTTAGGCGCTCGCCGTCGGTGCGCGCCATCGTGGCGTCCCGGAAACGGACCACGCGTCCCCGCAGCACCCCGAGTCCCGGAGTCGGCCCCTCCTCGCTCGACTCGAACAGCATCTGCATGCCGAGGCAGATGCCGAGGAACGGGCGCGTTGTCGAGACCTCTCGGACGACTTCGGTCAGCCCGCTTTCGGCGAGGCCCTTGATGCAATCGGGCATCGCGCTCTGGCCGGGAAGCACGACACGCCCGGCGCGGCGGATCACGTCGGGATCCGAGGTCACGACGATCGATCGCGTCGGCGCGACATGAACGAGCGCTTTGGCGACCGAGCGCAGATTGCCCATTCCGTAATCGACGACCGCGATGTCCATCGGGGGTAAGTGACGCCAGGGGTCGATCGACGGAGCGGGGCGCTCGTCGGCCCGGGCCGGGCACTGGAAGAATTCTCCTAGAGCGAGCCCTTCGTCGACGGCACGACGCCCGCGGCGCGCGCATCGGGTGCAACCGCCATCCGCAACGCGCGCGCAAATGCCTTGAACACCGTTTCGGCCTGATGGTGCGCGTTCTGCCCGCGCAGATTGTCGATGTGCAGCGTGACCAGAGCGTGGTTGACGAACCCCTGGAAGAATTCGTGTGTGAGGTCCACGTCGAATGCGCCGATCATCGCGCGCGTGAACGGCACGTGGAACTCGAGCCCCGGCCGGCCGGAGAGGTCGATCACGACGCGCGACAGCGCCTCGTCGAGCGGGACGTAAGCATGCCCGTAGCGCGCGAGTCCCTTCTTGTCGCCGAGCGCCTTCGCGACCGCCTGGCCGAGCGTGATGCCGATGTCCTCGACCGTGTGGTGCGCATCGATGTGCAAATCGCCTTGGGCGCGGATCGTGAGATCGACCATCGAGTGCCGGGCGAGCTGGTCGAGCATGTGGTCGAGAAACGGCACGCCGGTTGCGAGCTCGGCGCGACCCGTGCCGTCGAGATTGACCTCGACGGCGATCTTCGTCTCGCTGGTGTTGCGCTCGACCTTCGCGATTCGTTTCGGGGACGTGGCCATCGTCAGCAAAGTGATTTCAGCGCCGCGACGAGCGCGTCGTTCTCGGCCGGAGTGCCGACCGTGATGCGCAGACAGTGCTCGAGCAGCCGGTGCCAGCCATGCAGATTCTTCACGAGTATTCCCGCCTGACGCAGGGCATCGAACCAGCGCGGGGCGTCGGGCACGCGCGCCAGCACGAAATTGGTTTGCGTGCGGAACGCTTCGACCCCCGGCAGCGCCGTCAGCACCGCGTGCAGCCGTGCGCGCTCGGCCTTGAGCGTCGCCGCCTGGCCCGCGAGCAGCTCGCGTTCGGCCAGAAGCAGCGGCGCCACCGCCTGCGTCAGCGCGTTGAGATTATACGGGGCGCGGACCTTGTCGAGCTCCTTTGTCCACTCGGGCGCGGCGACGGCGTAACCCAGGCGCAAGCCCGCCATTCCGATCTTCGACACCGTGCGCAGGACGACGAGGTTCGGGAAGGCGCCCAGCCGCGGAAGGAAGCTCGCCTCTGCGAACGCGTAATAGGCTTCGTCGACGACGACGAGCCCGGGCGCACGCCGCAGGATGTCCACGATCCCCTCTTCCGCGAACAGGTTGCCGGTCGGGTTGTTCGGGTACGCGAGGAAGATGAGCGCAGGCCGGTCGCGCTCGATCGCCGCCCGCATCGCCTCGACGTCGAGCGCGAAGCGCTCGGTGAGCGGCACGCCGACGAAGCGCATCCCGGCAAGGAGCGCGTTCGCCCGATACATGACGAACGAGGGGTCCGGCGCCAGCATCGTCGCGCCCGGACGCGCGACCGCCAAGGTGAGAATCTGGATCAACTCGTCCGAGCCGTTGCCGAGAACGAGGCCGGCCGAATCGGGGAGCGAAAGCGTCGAGCGCAGCGCAGCCTTGACCGCACGCGCGCCGCCGTCCGGGTAACGGTTGATCGGCACGTCCCTGACGATCGACGCGATCTTCGTCCGGACCGCTTCGGGCAGCGTGAACGGGTTTTCCATCGCGTCGAGCTTGATCAGGCCTCGCGCGTCGGCGACCGCATAGGCCGACAGCGCCCGGATCTCGGGACGCACGACGGCGGCGACGACCTCGGCCGGGGATCGCGTGCTCATCGGGCCGCGGTCTTCCGTCGGCGTCACAAGTGTCCCTCTTGGCCCTGGCTCGCTCACGCTCCCCCGCCTCGCTCATTCGCGCGATAGAGTGCGCTCTGCGCGTGGGCGTCGAGTCCCTCGCCGCGCGCCAGAGTGGCCGCGATCGGCCCCAGCCTGCGCGCGCCCTCGGCCGAAATGTTCAGCACGCTCGAGCGCTTCTGGAAATCGTAGACGCCGAGCGGCGACGAGAATCGCGCCGTGCGACCCGTCGGCAGAACGTGGTTCGGTCCGGCGCAGTAGTCGCCGAGCGCCTCGGACGACCGATGCCCCAGGAAGATCGCGCCGGCGTGGCGAATCTTCGGAAGCAACGCATCGGGATCGGCGACGGCGAGCTCGAGGTGTTCCGGGGCGATGCGATTGGCGAGCGCGCATGCAGCGTCGAGATCCTCGACGAGGATCAGCGCGCCGCGGCGGGCGAGCGCCGCCGCGATGATCGACCGCCGCGGCATCGCCGCGAGCTGGCGCTCGCAGCTCTTCGCGACAGCGTCGATGAGCGCGACGTCGGGGGTGACGAGGATCGCCTGCGCGAGCTCGTCGTGCTCGGCCTGAGCGAAGAGATCCATCGCGACCCAGTCGGGGTTGGCGCTGCCGTCCGCGACGACCAGGACTTCGGACGCACCCGCCACCATGTCGATGCCGACGGCGCCGAACACGCGGCGCTTGGCGGCGGCCACAAAGGCATTGCCGGGACCGCAGATCTTGTCGACGGCGGGCACGGTCGCGGTGCCGTACGCGAGCGCGGCGATCGCCTGCGCGCCGCCGATCGCGAACGCCCGCGAAACGCCGGCAAGATGCGCGGCAGCGAGAACGAGCAGATTGCGCGCGCCGCCCGGCGTCGGCACGACCATCACGATCTCGGCGACCCCGGCCACCTGCGCGGGAATCACGTTCATCAGCACCGACGACGGGTACGCGGCCTTGCCGCCCGGCACGTACACGCCGACGCGATCGAGCGGCGTCACCTTCTGCCCGAACTCGCTGCCGTCGGGTTCGCGGAATGACCACGAGGCGAGCACCTGTCGCTCGTGGTACGCGCGGATGCGCGCCGCTGCGGTGCGCAGTGCGCCACGCTCGGCTTCCGGCAGCGCTTCGAATGCGCGCCGCATCTCGGCAGCGGGAATTTCGAGCTCCGCGACCGACGTCGCATGCACGCCGTCGAACTTTGCGGTGAGCTCGAGCAGCGCGGCGTCGCCGCGGGCACGGACATCGGCGATGATGAGCCCGACCGCCGCGTCGATGTTCTCGTCCTGCGAGGCCTCGAACGCAGTGATCCGTGCGAGCTCGCGGTCGAAGTCGGGCGCGCGTGCGTCGAGCCTGCGCACTACTGAGGTGTCTGCGCTCATGGCGCGCCGGCGGAGCTGCGCCGCCGCGCCACGACGGCGGCTGCCAGCGCGTCGAGCAATGGCTGCACCGTGTCGCGCTTCAATTTGAGCGAGGCCGGATTCACGATGAGCCGCGCGCTGATCGGCGCGATGTCCTCGACCACCACGAGGTCGTTCGCCTTCAGCGTGTTGCCCGAGCTCACGAGATCGACGATCGCATCGGCCAGCCCGGCGAGCGGAGCGAGCTCCATCGATCCGTAGAGCTTGATCAAATCGACGTGCATCCCCTTGGCCGCGAAATGCTCGCGCGCCGTCTTCACGTACTTGGTCGCGATCCGGATCCGCGCACCACGCTGGACGGTGCCCGCCCAGTCGAAGCCTCGCTTCGTCGCGGCGACCATCCGGCAGCGCGCGATCTCGAGATCGAGCGGCTGATAGAGGCCATCGCCGCCGTGCTCGAGCAGCACGTCCTTGCCGGCGACACCGACGTCGGCTGCGCCGTGCTGGACGTACGTCGGCACGTCGGACGCGCGAACGATGACGATCGAGACCCCTTCGCGGTTCGTGCCGATGATGAGACGCCGCGACGTCTCCGGATCCTCGGCCGGAACGATTCCCGCCGCGGCCAGCAGCGGCAGCGTTTCGTCGAAGATGCGCCCTTTGGACAGCGCGAGAGTGAGCGTCGGCACGGACAAAGCGTCGGACAAAGGGCTGATTCTACCGGAGGCCCGCGTCACGAGCCGGCGGCACCAAACCGTGACCGCGCGATGATGCGACCCGGCGGGCGATGCCCACGGCGTCACTCACTTCCCGCGCAGGCGCAGCGCTTCGGCAAGCCGGGCGCCGTAGCGATCGACGATCGCCGTCTCCCTCACTTCGTTGGAGGTCTCGTTCACCGCGAACACCCAGCCGTGGTCTTCGGTGTGCTCCGCCCGCGTTCTCCCGCTATCGACGCGCTTGCGGTGCAGCTTGACGTTCCACTCCGCCGCCGACTTCGTGAAGTAGTGATTCAGCTGAATGACGTCGATCGTGTGATTCTCGTTGTAGGCGTTCGTGATCGGGTTCATGTGTGCGTCGACGTACAGCGAGCCGTCGCGGAGCGTCGCGAAATGCGCGTTATCGGGGAATCCCACGAGGGCGTCGCCTTTGACGACCGACTTGATGCACGGGTGTTGCCTCGCTTCCCGATGGAGATAGTTCTCGATCACGCCACCCGCGGGTCGCGTCTTGTGATGGCCATCGCCGAACATCACCCAGTTGATCCCGATTCCGTCGCAGTGATCGTAATCGACCAGGAACTCCCTGAACGTCCCGTGCTTGTGTGGCAGAACGAACTCGTCGATGTCGAAGACGGCGATCCATTTCGATTCGTTCTTGAAATGCTTGCAGAAATGCGCATACGCGCGAATCTGAACGGCATCGCCGGGGGCCCGCATGACGGTGCAGTGCTCGCGATACTCGTAGAGGACCTCGCGGACGGGAATCGCGCTTTCGTTGTCGTAGAAATAGAAATGATCGACGCCGTGGATCAGATAGTAGTTGACGAACTCGATCAGATAGGACTCCTCGTCTTTCAGCGGTGCCACGAGCGACAGGAAGTACTTGTGCTGCGGCCTGCCAGCGAAAGAGTCCACGGCTCTCCTCACTGCCGCGCGGTGCGCGCGTTCGGCGGCGGCGGCTCGTCGCCGCTCGTTCGATACGGATTGATGTCGATGCCGCCGCGCCGCGTGAACCGCGCGTAAACCGATAGGGCGTCGGGCCGGCAGCGGCGCCAGACGTCCATGAAGATCCGCTCGACGCAGTGCTCGTGGAACCCGGCATGCCGGCGGAACGACACGAGGTACGCGAGGAGGCCGGCGCGATCGATGCGCGCGCCGCGATACGCGAGTCGAACGCTCGCGTAGTCGGGTTGACCCGTCACAGGGCACACCGACCGGAAGAGCTGCGAGCGCAGCGCCTCGGCCACAGTGGGCCCCGCGGCGGCCAGCGATTCGGGCGAGAGCTCGTAGCGCGCGGCAGCGAGAGGCTCCGCATCGATCGAATCGCCGGTGAGCTCTTCGCGGCGAAGCTCGGCAAAGTCTGGCGGAAGTGTCAGCGTCACGGGAACAGTCGCGCCTGTCGCACTCGACACGTCACGCGCGATCGTCGAGCGGACGACGGACGCCGCCTCGAAGCGCTGCTGGTTGAACGAGGCCAGATAGAGTTTGACCGATTTCGATTCGACGAGCCGCTGCGAATCCGCAGGCACGACGAACGTTGCGATCGCCACCTGCGGCTTGCCGTCGCCGTCGAGCCAGCTCGCCTCGTACGCATTCCATACATCTGCGCCGCGAAACGGCAGCTCCGCGCCGAGCCCGAACGCAGCGCGCTGCGTGGCGCGCTCGACCGCGAACAGCAGTCCCGGGTCGTAGCGTTCCGCATAGGCGACCGCGCGACCCAGCGGAGAAGCGCCGAGATCGGTTCCCGTCTTCACGACACGCGCCGGATCTGCGCGCCGAGCGTCGAGAGCTTTTCCTCGATCCGTTCGTAGCCGCGATCGAGATGATAGATCCGGTCGATCGTCGTCGCGCCTTCGGCCATCAGGCCGGCGATCACGAGACAGGCCGAAGCGCGCAGGTCCGTTGCCATCACGCTCGCGCCGGTCAATTTCGGGACGCCGCGCACGACTGCGGTGTTGCCTTCGACGCCGATGTCGGCGCCGAGACGCACGAGTTCCTGCACGTGCATCATCCGGTTTTCGAAGATCGTCTCCGTGACGACGGTAGCGCCCTCGGCGCGCGTAGCGAGCGCCATCATCTGCGCCTGCATGTCGGTCGGAAACCCGGGGAAGGGCGCCGTGCGCAGCGTGAACGGCGCGAGCGGCCCGCGACGCGTCACGGTAATCGCATCGCCCGACACGGTGATGTCGGCGCCGGCTTCCGTGAGCTTGCCGAGCACCGCATCGAGCGTATCGGCCTGCGTGCCGGTGACCGTCGCCTGGCCGCCGGTGGCAGCGATCGCTGCCGCGAACGTTCCCGTCTCGATCCGGTCGGGCAAGATCGCGTGCGTGGCGCCGTGCAGCCGGTCGACGCCTTCGATGACGATGCGATCGGTTCCGGCGCCGGTGATCCGCGCGCCCATCGCATTCAGGCAGCGCGCGAGATCGACGACCTCGGGCTCGCGCGCCGCGTTCTCGAGCGCGGTCGTGCCTTCGGCGAGGCAGGCCGCCATCAGCAGATTCTCGGTGCCGGTCACGGTCACCAGATCGAAGACGAAGCGCGTGCCGACGAGGCGCTTCGCGCGCGCGCTGATGTAGCCGTGCTCGAGATCGATCTCGGCGCCCATCGCGACGAGGCCCTTCACGTGCTGGTCGACCGGACGCAGCCCGATCGCGCAGCCGCCGGGCAGCGACACGCGCGCTTCCCCGCAACGCGCGACGAGCGGACCGAGTGCGAGAATCGACGCGCGCATGGTCTTCACGAGCTCGTAGGGGGCGAGCGGCCAGTCGATGTGCGAGGCGTCGAGGGCGACGGTACCGGGATCGGGTGCGTCGTGGACGACCCCCATTTGCGCGAGCAGCGTTCGCATCGTCCGCACGTCGTTCAGGCGCGGGACGTTGGTGAGAACGAGCGGCTCTGCCGTCAGCAGCGCCGCGCAAAGGATCGGCAGCGCGGCGTTTTTCGCGCCAGAGACGCGCACTTCACCGACCAACGGCCGGCCGCCCTCGATCAGCAGCTTGTCCATCTCAGCGCCCGCCTCGGCGGGCAGCGAACACAGGCCCGAAGGCCGCAGGAGAGCCTAAGCCTGGCCCCGCGAAGCAGGGTGCGGCTGTGTCTCGCAAGGTGAGCCAGGGCGACCTCACCTCAGCTCCCCCGGGCGGCCGCCCACTGCGCCGGCGTGAGCGTCGTCATCGACAGCGCGTGGATCTCCTCGCGCATCCGCTCGCCAAGCGCGGCGTAGACGAGCTGATGCTGCCGGATGCGCGAAATCCCTTCGAACGCGTTGCTGACGATCACCGCTTCCCAATGCTGTCCGTCGCCGCGGACGTCGACGTACTCGCAGGCGATGGCGGCAGCGATCGCCGTCTTGATGGATTCGGGCGTGACCATAGGCAATTCCGTCGAAGGATTCCAGCGCGGCAGACTCGAGACGCGAATCGTCGCTCAAGCGCGCCACGCGCCCGCTTGCCGTTCGTTCAGTGCCGCAGCTTCCAGCCGCTCTTCAGGATCGCGAGCGTGAGAGCCGACAGCAAAAGCGCGCACGCGGCGACGATCGCGAGGCTCGTCGACGGCGCCACGTCGGACAGTCCGAAAAATCCGTAGCGGAACCCGTCAATCATATAGAAGAACGGATTCGCGTGCGACAGCTTCTGGAACGTGGGCGGCAGTGAATGGATCGAATAGAACACGCCGGACAGAAACGTCATCGGGACGATGATGAAGTTCTGGAACGCCGCGATCTGATCGAACTTGTCCGCCCAGATCGCCGCGACGAGGCCGAGCGTCCCGAGGATCGCGCTCCCGAGCAGCGCAAACCCTAGCGCCCATCCCGGATGAGGCATCACGAGCAGCGAGGGAACGAAGAAGAGCGTGACCGCGAACACGCCGAGACCGACGACTAGCCCTCGCACCATCGCGCCGAGGACGTACGCGGCGAAGAATTCGAGCGGGGAGAGCGGCGGCAGCAGGATGAAGATCAGGTTGCCGTTCATCTTCGACTGCATCAGCGACGACGACGTGTTGGCGAACGCATTCTGGAGCACCGACATCATGACGAGTCCCGGAATGAGGAACGCCGTGTACGAGACCTTCCCTTCGAACACCGAAACGTTCGACTCGAGGACGTGCGAGAAGATGAGGAGATACAGGAGCGCAGTCAGCACCGGCGCGAGCACCGTCTGGAACGAGACCTTCCGGAAGCGAAGGAGCTCCTTGTAGAGCAGCGTCAGCCAGCCGGCGCCGGAGATCGGTTTCATCGCGCGGCCGCCGACGCGGCGACTCCGCCCCCGCTGCCCGACATGATCCTGAGGAATACCTGCTCGAGATCGGTTTCGGAGAGCGCGAGCTCGTCGATGCCGATCCCCTCCTCGCGCAGCGCGGCGAGCAGCGCCTCGAGTTCGGAATAGCGTTCGAGGCCGATGAAGAAGACGCCGGATTCCTGGCGCAGCACGCGCGGCTGCCACGTCGCGGGAACGCGCGCCGCTGCGAGCCGCGCGGTGAGCCCCGCGAAGCGCGACAGCAGGTTCTGCTTGGTGTCGAGCGCGACGACCCGTCCCGCCTTGAGCATCGCGATGCGTCCGCAGAGCGCTTCGGCCTCTTCGAGGTAATGGGTAGTCAGGATGATCGTGTGGCCGTTGCGGTTCAGCTCGCGGATGAACGTCCACAGGCTCTGTCGGAGCTCGACGTCCACGCCCGCGGTCGGCTCGTCGAGCACGATCACCGGCGGCTTGTGGACCAGCGCCTGACCGACCAGCACGCGGCGCTTCATCCCGCCCGAGAGCGAGCGCATGTTCGCGTT